>Ga0181536_10001081_pt1 | contig 32502 bp, 29 predicted proteins | sample PEATcosm2014_Bin_41_FD_121105 | JGI IMG/M metagenome (GOLD analysis project Ga0181536, IMG submission 121105) | Peatland microbial communities from MTU Mesocosm Facility, Houghton, MI, USA - PEATcosm2014_Bin17_60_metaG | ecosystem: Environmental > Terrestrial > Soil > Wetlands > Peat | place...
CATCGACGAGATCGCCCGCGGCCGATATGCCATCGACGCTGCTCGTCGAGCCCGAGGTGACTTCCCGTCCTTACGTCGTTCCACCTCCGGTGCCCATCGTGCCACCGCCACCGCCACCGCCGCCGCCAGTCGCACCCGCGGTCGTCGCACCCGCGGTCGTCGCCCCCGCCCCGCCACCGCCGCCGCCAGTCGCACCCGCGGTCGTCGCACCCGCGGTCGTCGCCCCCGCCCCGCCGCCGGTCGCGCCCGCGGTCGTCGCCCCCGCCCCGCCGCCGCCGCTCGCACCCGCGGTCGTCGCGCCCGCTCCGCCACCGCCGCTCGCACCCGCGGTCGTCGCGCCCGCTCCGCCACCGCCGCTCGCACCCGCGGTCGTCGCCCCCATCACCGCTGGGGGCCGCTTGTCCGAATCGCGCCGACAGCGCATGGCCGATGCGGCGACGTGGGTGCGCAACATCGGCGTTCTTGTCATCCTCTTCGCGGCGTGGCAGGTGTGGGGAACGAGCATTGGGCACAGCCACGCCCAGGCCTCGCTGCGATCTCAGTTCTCGGCTGAAATCAAGGCGCGCGGGATCTCGACGACTGACACCCTCGTACCGGCGTCGGTCCGGCTGGTTCAGCCACCGGAAGGAACGGTGGTGGCCCATCTGGTGATACCCGCCATCGGTGTGGACCAGTACGTGGTCCAGGGAACGGCCGAAACCGACTTATCGATGGGTCCGGGGCACTACATCGGGACGGCCATGCCCGGCCAGGAGGGCAACCTGGCCATCGCCGGGCACCGCACGACCTACGGCGCGCCGTTCAACGAGCTCAACGAGCTGACACTCGGTGACCCTGTCTACGTCACTACGAAGTCGGGGGAGAAGCTCACCTATGTAGTGTCGCAGGCACCGGTGGCCGTGGCGCCGACCGACGTGGCGGTGCTCAACGACGCCGGGGACAACCGGCTCACGCTGACGACGTGCAATCCGAAGTTCTCGGCCACCCAGCGGCTGGTGGTCGTGGCCGAGCTCAGCCAACCGAAGGGGCCCACGCACCACCAGGCCCGGGTCGCGAAGGTCGTGGTGGGCTCGACCGGTTGGAACCTGCAGTATCTGCCCGAAGTGGCGCTCATCATCGTGTTCCTCGTCGGCCTGGGTTTGGAGTTCAAGCGCATCCGACGGCACCTGGGCCCGGCGCGCTGGCTGGTGCTCGGGCCGCTGTGGGTCTGCGGGATCTACTTCCTGTTCGTCGCCCTGAGCGCGTTCTTGCCGGCGACGCTGTAGGAGCCGGGTCGAACTCGAGGCCCGAGAGCTGCAGACGGTCAGCCAGCCAACCGGTGGCGGTCACCGGTGGTCACTTCGGCCTGCAAGGGAGCGCCTGACGGCGGCGGGTAGCTCAAGGGCGCGGCTACGGGTGGCGGCTGCATGGCGAAGGCGCCGGGCGCCGCGATGGTGCTGGGGTCAGGTGGGGGAGCGGGCTGGGCGATGGGCGCCAGTGACGCCCGGAGCCTCGAGAGCTCCTGGACCAGCTCGACGTTCATCCGGCTGAATCCCTCGATGGTGGTCGAAAGTCGGGCCACCGCCTCCGGGCGCAGGATCGTCTCTCTGCGGGCGGACTCGACGATCTCGGCAGCTTGCACGTGCGCAGATTCGATGATCCGACCGGCCTCCACCTCGGCCTCGGCGACGACCCGGTGGGCCCGCTCCTCGGCGTCCCCGATGGCGTCCTCGACATAGGCCTGGGCGCGGGCGAAGAGTCGACCGATCTCGGCCTCGGTGGCCCGGAAGGTCTTGGTCCGGCCGAACGCCTCGGTCAGCTCGTTCAGTTGCGCCGTCAGGTGCTGAATGACCGTCGCGACGTCGCCCATCGACGTGGCAATAGCCTCGAGGGCTTCGTCCTCCGATTCCGCGACGTCCCCCAATGACGCGGCGACCGCCTCAAGAACCTGGTTCTCCGATCCAGTCGGAGGGACGACATGCACGGCCGGTCGCTGGCCCTTTGGGCTGTCGTGCTCAGGCGTCATCGATCGATCCTGGTTCACACGACCGGTCGGCCGCTTCTCCTCAGGATAGCAATCGACCGGTCTGTCTCACCAGGCGTTTCGTTCCCAGTTCCCCAGGCGGGAGGCGAATTCTGGGTGACGAGTGGGTGAACGCCGGGGCATCCACCCGTCGACAACCCGGCCCCGTTCCCTCAGGCGGTCGCCCCGACCTCCTCGTCATGGAGGGCGACGACCCGATGGGCCAGAGCGGCGATGACGCCGCCGACCAGTGGGGCCACGATGAACAGCCACACCTGCCTGAGCGCCTCTCCACCGACGATGAGGGCAGGACCGAACGACCGCGCCGGGTTCACCGACGTGCCGTCGATGGGGATGCCGATGAGGTGGACGACGGTCAGGGCCAGGCCGATGGCCACCGGCGCGGCGTAAGGGGAGGTGGTGCCCTTGGCCGTGACCGAGAGGACGATGAAGACGAAGAGGAAGGTGAGGACGACTTCGGCCAGGAAGGCCCCTCCGGCGTTGATGTGGATCATCGAGGCCGCCCCCCACCCGTTCGTTCCGAGGCCCGTCACGCTCTTGTCGTACAGGGGCGACGCGGAGAAGAGCCCGTAGAGGAGCAGGGCGCCGAGGATGGCCCCGACGAACTGGGCGATCCAGTAGCCGACGGCGGTGCGCAGTTTCATCCGCCCCGAGACCAGGAAGCCGATGGTGACGGCCGGGTTGACGTTGCAGCCCGAGATCGGCCCCAGCGCGTAGGCGAGGACGAGCAGGACGAGCCCGAAGGTCAGGGCCGTGGCCACTACGCCCGCCGAGATGCTCAGGCCGGCGAATCGGAAGTGCGGCCCGAACGACAAGGTGGCGACACCGACGGCGAAGAAGACCAGGAGACCGGTGCCCAGGGCCTCGGTGAAGAACTGCTTGAGCGTGATGTCCTCGTCCATCGAACTCCCTTTCGCGGCGACCGTTTTCCGGCCGCCAAGCTACCGGCGCCAGTGTCGATCCGGGCGGACCTGGCGACATCCGGAGGGTGACGGCCACGACGAGGTCGGGATCCCGGCGTTTGCGGCAGTCATTCTCGTATACTGCCGGTGCCGCGCGAGAACACGTTCTTGCCCGTCGGGCCGTCCATGGAAGGAAGAGCGACATGCTGGTGCTCAGCCGAAAGACTCGCGATGCGATCGTCATCGGCCACGAGGTCCGGGTCATGGTGCTGTCGATCGGGCGCGACCAGGTCCGCTTGGGCATCGAGGCCCCGCCCGACGTCGAGGTGCATCGCGAGGAGGTCTACCTCGCCATCCAGGAGGCGAACCGTCAGGCGGCGGCCTCGTCGGCGGAGGGCAGCGAGCGTCTCGCCGCCGTCCTCCCGGAGCGAAACGGGTCCGCCGATCAGGCGGCGGAGCCGGTCTCCGAGGCCACCAAGGGCACGGCGACGCCGTAGTCGGACCCGTGCTGGACCACCTGGGCCGCGGCCCGGGTGTGGCGGTTCACCACGATCGGGCCGAGCAGGTTCATCTTCGGCGGCTCCGGGGCGGCGGCCAGCGTGACGATGGCCAGGATGATGGCGTCCTCGGCCGACTCGAGCCCCAGGCGCTCGACGGACTCGACATCGATCTGCACCGAATAATCGGCCACGATCACCCCCGGGGGGATGACCGTGAAGCAGATCTCGGGGTGTTCGATCGACCGCATCCGGCAGAACGGCTCGAGCTGCGGCCCGAGGTCCTCGAGGACGAAACGGTGCTCGTCGGGGAACCCCGGCAGCCCGGTGGCGAAGTCGAGGATGACCTTGTCCACGGCGGGGGAGAGCCCGCGATCGCCGAGCGCTGCGTCGCTCGTCTGGTTCTTGGTCATCGACATGTCGCCTGCTCCTGTGTCAGCTGAGGAACTGCACGAGTGAGTCCTGCGTCACCTTCGACGTGGCCCACAATGCGTCCTGGTAGGAATTCTGGACTTGGCTGAGTTGCGTCACGGCCTGGGGGAGGTTCGCGCTCTGGATGCCCGACAGTTCGCTCTGCAGCGCCTGTTGGGTCCCCGTGGCCTGTTGCTGGAACGCCTGCATTTGCTGGTAATTGGCGCCGAGCACGGCGGCCTGGTTCTCGACTTGCGATATCGCACTCTGGAGGTTCTGGAGGTCGGTGGTGGACACCTGGGTCAGCGAGGCGGTGGTGCCCGTGCTCAGGTCGGAGGCGATCTGGGCCAGGACGCCCAGGTTACCGGGGGTTGTCGACAGCAGGCCGGTCGTGCCGGTGCCGAAGACGGCCGGGCCGGTGACCGACACCGGGATCTGTTGGCCGGGGCCGACCGTGCGCGTAGGGGCGGACCCGCCGCCGACGTAATTCCCGTTGGCGTCGTAGGCGGTGGTCACGTTGCCGGTGCCGGCGAAGATGGCCTGGTTGCCGTACTGGGTGTTGGCCAGCTGGGTGACCTCTTTGAGCACGGACTTGACCTGGGTGGCGAGGGACTGGATGGCGTTCGGGTTCCCGGTCAGCTGCGTCCCCGACGTCGACAGCACGGCCTGCTGGGCGCTCTGCAGGGCCGAGAGGATCTGGTTCATCGTCGAGTTCCCGAGCGACAACCAGCCCAGGCCGTCGGTGGCGTTCGTCGAGTACTGCTGCGACCGGGCCAGGCCGGCGTTGATCTGGAGGATCTGGGCCGCCGCCGCCGGGTCGTCGGAGGGCTGGTTCACGGCGTTGCCGGTGGAGACCTGCTCTTCGAGCGCGGCCTGCTCGGTCTGGTCGGTGTTGATGTTCGAGACCAGCTGGTTGGCGATGATTGAGGGCGTGTAGGTGATCGCCCCGCCCATGATGTCGGTCATGGCTGCTCCTATACCGCCGTCAGCAGCGACTGCATCATGGTCGACACCGTCTGGATGAGCTGGGCCGACGCCTGGAAGGCCTGCTGGGTGGCCAGCATCTGCACCATCTGCTGGTTCGGGTCGACGCCGACCACGGCTTGGAGGTTGGCCTGGGCCGCGTTGGCCACCGAGGTCTGGGCTTGGACCTGGTTGTTGGTGGTCTGCACCTGGGTGCCGAGGGACTGGATGAACGCCTGGTACGTCAGGTCGGGCCCGCCGGGTGCGTCGTACAGGTTGGCCATGGCCTGCGCGTTGGAGCCGTCGTTGGTGGCATCGGGCAGGGCCGAGGTGCCCGATGCGGCGATGAGCTGGGAGTTGGCGGCGACGGCCGGGTTCACGGTCAGGCCCGTGGCACCGGTCCCGGTGAACAGGGGGTTGGCCGCGCCCGACGCGCCGGTGGCCGTATAACCGGCGGCCAGTTGCGTGTTGACTGTCGACGCCAGGTTGTTGGCCACCGCGTTGAGCTGGGACTGGTACGAGGGCAGGTACTGGTTGATGGCGGCGAGCAGGCCCGACGCGTTGCCGCCGGTGGTGGGGAGGGCGGCGCCGCTGCTGGCCGACGTGATGGCCATCGACCCGGGCGCACCCGAGACCTGCAGCGTGTCGGCGAACGAGCCCTGGACGAGCGTGATGCCGCCCACGCGCACGGTCGCTGATCCGTTGTCGGCGGTGCTCGACACCGCGCCGATGGAGGTGGCCAGCGTGGAGAGGAGTCGGTTCTGCTGATCGATCAGGGCGTTGGGGTCGGCGCCCGAACCCTTGGCCGCCACGATCTGTGTGTTGAGCTCGGCCACCTGCGCCAGCGTGGTGTTGGTCTGGCCGACGACCGAACCCAGCTGCGACTGGGCGCTGTCTTGGAGCTGGGTCAGCTGTCCGCTGGCTTGGCTGAGTGCGGTGGTGAGGTTCTGGGCCAGGTCGACGACCTGCGCGCCCCCGGCGGAATCGGATGGGTTCTGGGCCAGGGTGTCCCAGGCCTGCCAGAACGAGGAGAGTTGCGCGGAGATGCCATTGGACCCGGGCTCGGGGAAGACGGCCTGCGCGCTGGTCAACACCTGCTGGAGGGCGGTCACCTGTGCGAGGGCCCCGCTCGTCTGCGACGCGTTGGCCTGGAGCAGCCCGTCGCTGGCCTGGGTGACGGTGCCCACCTGCGCGCCGCCGCCGATGCCGAGGGCGTCGCCCCCGGGAAGGGTGGTGATGTTGGCGTTCTCCGAGACGTAGCCCGTCGTGCTGGCGTTGGCCAGGTTCTGGGAGATGGTGTCCATCACCGCCTGTTGGGCGTCGAGGCCCGACGCGGCGATGCTGAGCCCGAGGTTACCCATGGCCGTGGTTCCTCATGCGCGTGCGTCGAGCATCAAGGCGCCGTAGGCGCTGCCCGAAGCGGCACCCGACGCGGTGTAGGCGCCGGGTGGGGCGGCGCCGACGAGGGCCAGTGCGTCGGTGGTGGCAGCCAGCCCCCGGGCGATGAGCTCACGGTTGGCCTCGACCAGGCCGGTGACGAGGCGCACCAGCGCACGTAGGGCTTGGCGATGCCCGCGCAGGGCGTCGGCGAGGGGCCCGTCGACGGCATCGGCGATCGACTCGAGCGTGGCATCGGGGCCCAGGTGGAGCTCCTCGCCGACCGAGCGGGTGATCTCCAGGCGACGCTGCTCGATCCGGTTGACCTCGGCCGAGGCCGTCGCCACCTCGGCCGTCGACGGGCGCAGCAGCCGATGACGCCCCGAGGCCAGGACGAGGTTCTCCTGTTCGAGGCGGAACACCAGCTGCTCCAAGGCAGCGCGTTCCTCCCACAGGCACGCCGACAGCTCTTCACCGATCCCCACGGGGGAAGGTATCGGCCCGAGTCGCCACCGGGTGAAGCGGATTCTTGTGAGAACTGTGGGAATCGGCCACCGATCGCGGCCGGCGGTCCCGCTATTGGACCACGAGCCCGGTGAAATAGACCGCACTCACCTGCTGCGCCCCCTCGGAGGTGCCGGCGATCTTCTGGAAGGCGGCGAGGAGCTGGGATTTCAGGGTGGCCCGGCCCCCCGGGGCCAGGAGCCCGGCGTAGGTTTCGCTGCCGATGACCGAGATGGCGGCGTCGTCGTAGAGGGGGAGGTCCGCCGTGACGGTCTTGGTGTTGGCCACCGTCGTGAGCTGCAGATCGATCGACGTCTGGACGAGATGGCCGTCGGACATGTTCACCGTCAACTGGTCGAGGGGCGCGATCTGGCCGGGAGGTGCCTCTTGGCCCTTCTTGAAGTGGGTCGTGATGAGCATGCCCTTGGCCACGTAGGCGCCGCCGAGGAGCACGACCACGAGGATGATGAGCTTCTTCTTGCTCTTCTTCGGCTTCTCGGGCGCGTCGGTGGTGCCGACGTCGGCCGGGGTGGTGCGCACCCCGGACTGGAGGACGTCGGTCATGGCCCGGTCACCCCCGGGCCGAGGACGACCACGTCGATCCGCCGGTTCTCGGCCTGGTGGGCCGGGGTGTCGTTGGGCGCGGCGGGATGGGTCTGGCCATAGCCCATCGCCGCCACGCGCGCTGGGTCGATGCCGTCGATCATGGTCAGCTCCTGGGCCACGTTGACGGCCCGGACGGCCGACAACTCGAGGTTCGAGGAAAAGGGTCCACCGTAGATGGGCTGGTTGTCGGTGTAGCCCTCGATGACGACGCTGTTGGTGTCGGTGCGAAGGACGCCGGCGATGGTGTCGATCACGCTGACCCCGATCGGGCCGATGCTGGCCGAGTCGGTGGCGAAGAACACCTCGTCGTCGAGCACCGTGACGACCAGACCACGCTTCTCGATGGCCGTGGACGCCGTGTTGGACAGGCCCTTGGCCGCCAGCGCCTGTTGCACTTGCTGTTGGATGGTGGCGAGGGGCACCTCCCCCGTGAGCTTTCCGGCGTTCGGTGGCGGCACGGTCGTGGTCGTGGTCGCCCCCGTCTCGAGCGGGGACACGGTGGGGACCTTCTGGTCGAATTGCGAGCCGACGGTCTTGGTCAGGCTGGCCTCTTGGAGCAGCCCGCTACCGCTCGGGAGAATGCCGGGCTTGGGGTCGAAGGTGCTCTTCAGCCCGAGGGCGAGGGCGAGGAACTTCTTCGAGTTGATGGAGCTGACGGCGAACAGCACGATGAACAGGGCCAGCAGCAGGGTGATCATGTCCGCGTAGGTGAGGAGCCAGCGTTCGGAGTTCTCGATCTCCTCCTCGTGCTCCTCGTGCTTTCGGCGCCGGCTCATGCCGCCTCCTCGGTGGCCGGCTTGCCGCCGGAGCGGTCCTTGGGCGACAAGTACGACTGCAGGCGCGCCTGGATCATGCGGGGGCTGTTGCCCGCTTGGACGGCCAGGAGGCCGTCCATGATCATCCGCTTGCCGTGGAGCTCGAGCTCGGTGGCCCGCTTCAACTTGTTGGAGATGGGGAGCCAGAACACGTTGGCCGCCATGACGCCCCACAGCGTCGCCGTGAAGGCGGAGCCGATGGCGGGGCCGATGGTGTTCGGGTCGTTCAGGTTGCCGAGGACGTGGATGAGGCCGACGACGGTGCCGATGATGCCGAGGGTGGGGGAGAAGCCGCCCATGTCCTGGAAAAACTTGGCCCCCATGCGATGGCGCTCCTTGATGGCGCGCAATTCGCCTTCCATGATGTCCTCGATCTCCTCGGGGTCCATCCCGTCGACGGTGAGTTCGACCCCCTTGCGGAAGAACGGGTCGTCGACCTCGCTGGCCGCCTTCTCCAGGGCGAGGAGCCCCTCGCGGCGGGCCAGCTCGGCTAGCTGGACCATGCGGGCGATGTCCTCTTCGGGGGAGTGTTCGGGCGTGCCCATGGCCTGCTTGACGACGTTCTTGATGTTGGTCACGTCGTTCTTCATGAACCCGGCCGCCGCCGCCATGGCCGTCCCGACGAACACCAAGATGAGCGGTGCCGGCTTGAAGAGCACCATGGGGTTGGAGCCCTCCATGACCATGGAGAACAGCACCGCGCCGAGCGCGCCGCCTACGGCGATCGGGGTCATCCGGTCGAGCTTCTTCATTGGCCGGCCCAACCGGGAATCGAGGGATGCGAGCCGTCCGGGTCGTCGTGGTCGTCCGGGTCGTCGTGGTCGTCTGGGTCGTCGTGGTGGTCCGGGTCGAGGGCGAGGTCGTGGGCACGCCACTCGGTCACGCCGGGCAACAGGTGCAGGCGCGCCTCGGACTGGTCCAGGCGCGCTTCGGGCTGGTCCACCCGCTCCACGGTGAGCTGTCGCGACAGGGCGAGGATCGAGGCGCGGTGCAGCTTCACCTGCTCGATGACGTCGTCGAGGGTCTCGTGCACCACGTACTTGGTGCCGTTGACCAATGTGAGGACGGTGTCCGGTGTTTGTTCGCCGCGTTCTATGAGCTCGGGATTGAGCGCGATCCGTTCACCGTTCAGCCGCGTCAGCGAGATCATCCGTTCTTCCCCTGCCGCTGCGGGGCGGTGGTGCCGCCCCAATGTGCATCGGGTATCGGCGCGACACCGGCCGCCCTTGAGGGCTACGGAAGGCGAGGTGCGGACCGAACGGCTATCCGGGACCGGGAGCGTTGCCGGCTTGGTCGCTGCGGTGAGCGCCGTCGGCCTCGGCCGCCGCGTTGGCGGCCGCCGCCTGCTGGGCCGCTTCGATGGCCCGGACGATCTCGGCTCGGCGGGAGTCCTCGTTGTAGCGGGTCAGCACCGTCGACAAAACGGCGCCGGCGGCCCAACAGGCCAGCAGCGCCATCAAGAAGCGGGTGAGAGCGGTCATGGCCCCGATCCCACCGTCGAGGATGCCCGGCACCATGGGCAAGGACAACGCGACGGCGGCGGCGAGCACGAGCTCGGGCCGCTTCACGCGCATGGCTTGACCCGATCCATGACGAGCGTCGCCCAGCGAGCGGCGCTGGCCCGGTGGCCGGCCACCCGGGCGACGACGATGCCAGTGGCGGTGATCGACAGGGGGCTGATGGTCGAGGCGATGTTGTCGAGCACGAGCGCGTCCATGCCGCCGAGCGCGTCGGCCCAGGCGGCGATGTCGTCCGGCTTGTGCACGGCCTCGACCGCACCCCACACCGCCGTGGCCTTGAGCGTGTCGATGACGCGGCGGGCCCACGACGTGCTGTTGCCCGCCAGGGGGGCGTCGATGGCCACCACCGCGACCCCGTTGCGTCGCCATCCCGGGGCGCGTTCGGCTGCTTCCTCGGTGGTGCCCACGCAGCGCCACGTGGGGAGGCGACGGCGTAGGCCGGCCGAGGCACTGGCCAGGTAGACGGCGTCGGGGTCGATGTCGATCTCGGCCGCGAACTCGGCGGCGAGTTCGAAGGCGCGCTCACCGTCGCCGACCACCACCAGCAGGCCGCCGGGGAGATGGGGCAGGGGCGGCGGCGCCGGCAGGGACGAGAAATAGTCAAGGAGGACGTGACCGAGCTCTTGTCCCGTGCCGACGGCAGCGGTTATGGCGCGCGCGGCATCGTCGCTCAGGCCGATTCGGCGCAGGGCACGCGCCAACGGCGCGACGGACCGGGAGGTGGAACCGGTCCGGGTCGTGTCGGTCCGGTTGGAGCCGATCGCCGCGGTGCCGGCGGGTGTGGTCGACTGCTCGGCGAGGAAGCGGGCGATCTCGTCGAGCTGGTTCTCGAGCTCGACCGGGTCCCCGGTGGCGTCGAGCCCACCGACCGGGGCCGAACTTCCCCGTCTGCCGACGGCTGGGGGGTTTCCCGGGCCGTCGGGGGTGGCGGCATCGGCGATGACGACCCGGCGCAGCACGGCGGCGAACTCCTCGGCTTCGTCGTCGGCGTCGTTGCGGCGGTCGGACGAGGTGGCGTCGTCGATGGCCGTCGGCGAACCGGTGATGGCGTGGAGCCAGGTGGCCCCCGCTGCGGCCGGCTTGGACAGGGCTTGCGCGATGCGCGACATCGCCTCCGTAGGCCGTGGGCTGGCCTGGTCGGTGCCGTCGACCGTGTCGTCGGTGGCGCGCGTGACGACGGGCAGGGTGGCCGTGTCGTTGGTGGCGCGCGTGACGACGGGCAGGGTGGCTGTGTCGTCCATGGCGCTCGTGACGACGGGGAAGGAGGCGGCCACTTCCACGACGTCGTCGGCCTGGGCGGCCAGGGCGGCGAATGGGTCGTCGGTGAGCGACGTCTGCGCCGCCGCCACGGTGAGGAACGACGAAGCGACCGGGGACGGTGTCGCCACCGGGTCGGACGTAGCCGCTGGTTTGATCGACCCTGGCGCCGGCGTGGTCGACCGGGCCGCCGGCGTGGTCGACCGGGCCGCCGGTGTGGTCGACCGGGCCGCCGGTGTGGTCGACCGGGCCGCCGGTGTGGTCGACCCGTTCTCGGGTGGGCTCACCTCGAGGCGGTAGGCCTCCCGGGCGAAGAAGCCCAGATACCCACCGCTGCGCACCTTCTCGGCGTTGACGATGCGCGCCTCGGGGCCGAGATCACGGTGGACCTGCTCCAATAGCGGCTCGATCGCCGCCCCTTCATACCGCTTGGGCTGCGTTGACAACGTTCACCACCCCGATTCGATCGAGCTTGACCTGGGGGCCGAGCTCGTTGACGGACAGCACGCCGAGTCGTGGGACCGCGGCGGCGAGCAGACGGCGGATGGCCGGACGGAGCCGGGTCGTGCACACGAGGACCGGTTCCCGGCCGGTCTGCTCGGCTTGGAGCGCGAGCGACTGCACCTCGTTCACGAGCCCCTCGGCCAGCGACGGGTCGATGGTCAGTACCGATCCTTCGTCACCGGGCCGGATGGCGTCGGCCAGGGCGCGTTCGAGGCCGGCGTCGAAGGTGATGACCGGGAGGGACCCGTTCTTGGCGTACATGGCGGTGATGGCCGGGCCGAGCGCCACGCGAGCCGCCTCGAGCATGGGCTCGGGCTCCTTCGACACTCGGGCCCGTTCGGTCACCGCTTCGATGATCCGCACCAGGTCGCGCACGGGGACGCCTTCGTCGAGCAACCCACAGAGCACCCGGTGCAGATCGGTGAGGGTCACCTGGGCCGTGGCCATCTCCTCGACGATGGCCGGGTCGGTGGCCTTGATGGTGTCGAGCAGGACGCGGACCTGCTGGGCCGACAGGAGGCGTCCGGCTTGGACCGAGGCGATCTCGCCGAGGTGGGTGGTGATGACCGACGACCGGTCGATCACCGTGGCCCCCGCGACCAGCGCCTGTTGGCGCAGCTCGGCCGGTACCCACTTGGCCGGGATCCCGAAGACGGGCTCGGTGGTGGTCTCGCCCGGCAGCGTGTCGAGTCCGCCGCCGATGGCCAACATCCGACCCGGTGGGGCCGTCCCCTGGGCCACCTCGACGCCGTGGAGGCGGATGGCATAGGTGTCGCCGACGAGGCTCACGTTGTCGCGGGTGCGCACCGGCGGGATGATGAGGCCCTTGTCGATGGCCAGCTTGCGCCGCAGCCCCTTCACCCGGTCGAGGAGGTCACCACCCTTGGCCGAATCGACCAGGTCGATGAGGGACACGGCCAGCTCGAGCTCCAAGGGTTCGACCCGCATCTCGGCGGCCAGGGCTTGCGGGCTGTCGAGGGCCGGCACGGCCTCCTCGGCGGCCACTTCGGCGGCGTCGGCCACCTCCTGGGCCGTGGTCCCGGCGCGCATGCCGGCGAACCAGATCGTCCCGCCGACCACCAGGAAGGGCAGGTGGGGCAGCCCCGGGACGATGCCCATACAGGCCATGACGATCCCGGCGATCTGCACCGCCCCGTGCTGGCGGCGGATCTGGCCGAGGAGGTCGGTACCGAAGTCCTCGTCGTCGGTGGCGGCTCGGGTGACCACGAGGCCGGTGGAGATCGACAGCAACAAGGCGGGGATCTGCGACACCAGTCCGTCGCCCACGCTCAACAGGCTGTACTTGTGCACCGCTTCGCCCACCGACAGGTGCATCTGGACGATGCCCACGGCCAGGCCGCCGATCAGGTTGATGGCGGTGATGATCACCGCGGCGATGGCATCGCCGCGCACGAACTTGGACGCCCCGTCCATGGCGCCGTAGAAGTCGGCCTCGTTGGCGATCTCCGACCGCCGCCGGCGTGCCTCGTGCTCGTCGATCAAGCCGGAGTTGAGATCGGCGTCGATGGCCATCTGCTTGCCGGGCATGGCGTCGAGGGTGAAGCGGGCCGCCACCTCGGCCACGCGGCCCGCCCCGCTCGTGACCACGATGAACTGGATGACGATCAGGATGAGGAAGACGACCAGGCCGACCACCAGCTGGCCGCCGACCACGAAGTTGCCGAAGCTGGAGATGACCGAGCCGGCATAGCCGTGGAGGAGCACGAGTCGGGTCGCGCTGACGTTGAGGGCCAGGCGGAACAACGTGGCCACCAACAAGACCGACGGGAAGACCGAGAAGTCGAGCGGGCGCTTCACGTGCATCGTCATCAGCAAGACGATCACGGCGGCCGTGATGTTGAAGCTGATGAGCAGGTCGAGCACGATCGTCGGCATGGGCACGACGAGCATGACGACGATGGCGATGACCGCCGCCGGGACGCCGATCAAGCCAGTCTTGTTGCGCATGACACCTCTTCGGGCGCGACCTACTCACGGAGTGCGGCCCGATCCGTGGCCGTCGCGTTGCGCCGTCCTGGCTCTTGCACCAGGTATCGGTACGAATTGGGCAAGTCTTGAGACAACCCGACCGGCTCGATCTCACCGAGCGCGGCGGTCACGGGGCTGACCGGTCGCCGCCTCGCCGGCCCGGCCCGACGACGGGCGTCGGCGGGCCCTACGACGGGTGTCGGTCGGCGTTGTTCCCGAGCACGGCCCCGACACCGGCCGGGGGACCGTCGATCCGAGCCGGGCCGGGCGGCGCCGGGTCGACGAACTCGACGACCCCGCCGGGAGCCAACCGCGTGCGCATGGCCTCGAGTACACCGGCCCGGGCCCCGGGGGCCCACGTCTCGAGGACCCGGCGCGGCAGTCGGATCCGCGTCAGCGACCCGGGCTCGAAGGGCAGCGCATCGGCCGGTGCGGTGACGTCGCCCCCCGATTCGCCGGGAAGGGCGACGACGACCTCGCCCGGTAGGGGGGCGGTCGTCGTCCCGACGACGACCGCCGTGACCGGGGGCCTGGCCCCGGAGGCGACCGCGACACGGAGCCGGGCGACACGGGCTCCGTGATGCTCGGGATCGAGGGCCAGCGCTTGTTCGCAGAACTGCGCGGCCTCGCCGAAGGCGCCCACCGCGGCGCTGAAGACGGCCGACTCGACCAGGAGGTCGGTCGTGACCCCCCACAGGCCGAGCGCCTGGTGCAGCACGGCGCCGGCACCGCGGCTGTCACCGGCGTCGAGATGGTGGGCGATCTGCGCTCGAATGGCGGCGATCTCCTCGTGCTCCAAGGTGGCCCGGAATGCCTGCCAGGCACGGGCCATGCTGGTCGCGGCCGGCATGGGGGCGTCGGGCAAGGTGCCGTCGGCCTCCAAGGTCTTGAGGTGGACCGCGGCCCGGTAGAAGAAGAGCCCGAAGGACATGGCCAGGGACACGCCGCCGTCGGTGTGTGGTTCGTAGCGTCGGCAGAACTCGGCCGTGGCGTCGTCGAACGCGCTCAGCCAGCTCGATGCCGTTCCCGCCTCCACGCGCTCGAGCGCTTCGACCGCGCTGTAGGCGTTGAACTTGGCGAAGGCGTGGGTGAGGTCGTCGAAATTCAGGTGCACGATCTCGACGGCGACGTCCTTCGGCAGGCGGACCACCGCCCGGGTGAAGCTGGGGACGGCGTGGACCTGGCGAGGCCACGAGACGTCTGCTCGTCGGAAGAAGCGCGGGTGCAGCTCGACCTCGGTGCCCCAGCCGGAGCCGTCGATCGGCGTGGACCCGAGGAGGGTGACCTCGGGGAGGAGGTAGGCGGACACCTCGGGCCCGGTGTTCGCCGCCAGGCGGGTCAGCTGCTCGAGACCACCGGCGTTGAGTCGTTCGTCGGCGTCGAGCAGGAGGATCCACTCGGACTCCACGGCGTCGATGAGCGGTTGGCGGCCCGGTTCGCAGTAGCCGGCATTGGGCAGGTCGATGATCCGAGCCCCGTGGGCCCGAGCGATGGCCACCGTGTCGTCGGTGGAGGCCATGTCGGCGACGACGATCTCGTCGACGCCGGCCGCCGAGGCCAGGGCGGCCGCCAGCTTCACGGCCTCGTTGCGCGTGTTCATGGCCAGGGCCACGGTGGGGCGGGAACCGGCCCCGGTCGCCGGCGCCGGGGTCGTGTCCTCGGTCCGTGCCCTCGTCGTGTCGACCTGACCGGGCGCCGGGGGCCGGGGGTCGGTGGGTCGGGACGAAGGCGTTTCGGACTTGGCTCGAGACGAATCGGCCGGGGTCAGCGCCCGCCCCCCGTCGAGCGCCCGCGGCGTTGGCGGGGTCGCGGCCCGACGCTGGGCCTGGCGACGAGCTTGTCGGTTGACCGCCGCCGTCACCCGTCGCGGCGGAGCGAGCACGGCGTCGACCCCGGCCCGCATGCGGGCCACGCCGAAGTGCTCCTCGACGTGCTCGCGTCCGGCCTGGCGGATGCGCTGCCACAGGTCGGCGTCGGTGTGCAGGCGGACGACGGCATCGGCGAAGGCTTCGGGCGTGTCCGCCACGAGCACGTGCTCGCCGTCGGTGAGGCCCATCCCCTCGGCCGCCACCGTCGTGACCACCACCGGCAGGCCGGCGGCCATGGCCTCGCCGACCTTGCCTTTCATGCCGGCGCCGTAGCGCAGCGGCGCCACCGACACCCGGGCGCTGTGCAGATAGGGGAGCGTGGAGCTGACGGCACCGGTGACGTGCACCGCCTGCTGGGCCATGGCCGCGGCCACGCCGGCCGGGTCGTTGCCGACCACCGTGAGGCCGGCGCCGGGGAGGCGCGCCGCCACCACGGCGGCGATGTCCGCGTTCCACCAGGCGACGGCGTCGGCATTGGGCGGGTGGTTGAAGTTGCCCACGAAGACGAACCCCGAGCGCGCCTCGAAGCCGGGGCCGGGGTCGACCTGGCCATGGGCGTTGGGGATCACGACGATGTCCGCGGCGGGGATCTCGGTTCGCACCGCGTCGGCATCGTCGTCGGTGACGCAGACGATGCGGTCGGCCTGACGGTAGACGGCCAGCTCGCGCCGGCGGGTGTCGGCCGCGGCCATGGCCTCCTCGGCGTTCCCGGTGAGTCGGGCCGAACGCTCGAGCCGGCGGAAGTGCACGTCGTTGGTGTCGAGGATGATCAACGCGTCGGGCGCGGCCTGGCGCACCCGCTTGAGGAGGAGCTCGCCGACCGTCCACGGCGACATGAGCACGACGTCGACACGGCGCTCGGCCACGATGTCCTCGACGAAACGGAAATACCGACGGGTGGCTGCCTGCTGCTCCGCGGCGGCCACCTCGTGATCTGCGCCGTAGCAGGTGATCCCGAACTCGCCCACGGCCCGGGCGTAGCGGCGATCGCCTCCGGTGGTCGGGAGGAAGGTCACCGCGTGGCCCGCCTCGCGCAGGCAGCGCAGGAGCGTGAAGAGCCGCAGGCTGCCCGACGCCCGGTCGAAGACGGGCATGAAGGGGTCGATCACGAGGATCGACTTGGCGCTGTGCGATGCCGTGACGGCGCGGTCCCAGGCCTCGGCGCGGGCCGATCCCTCGGCGCGGCGCTCGCCGGGGCCGAAGCCGCCTTGGGACCGGTGCGCCCAGGCGGCGACCAGGGCGGGGTCGAGCGGGGGACGGTGTGCGAGCTCCGACGCCCACTTCTCGGCGAAGCGCTCGGCGTTTCGGACCTGGTACTGCTTCAGACCACTCGAGGTGTCGGTGCCGGCGGTGCCACCCTCCACGTGGATCACCGTGGACGCCGGCTCGTAGAGCACGGACCATCCTGCGGCGCGCAAGGAGAACGACAGGTCGGTGTCCTCGAAGTACGCCGGGGCGTAGCGGTCGTCGAACCCACCCACCTCGGCGAAGGCCGATCGACGCACCAGCAGACAGGCGCCCGAGGCGTAGTCCGGGGCGCGGCGGCAGTCGAACTCGGGCGCGTCGGGATCGGGATCGCCCTTGCCGTAGACCCAGGGTTCACCGCCGGCGAAGACCAGACCGCCGGCGTCGTTGAGCCGACCGTCGGGGTACACGAGCTTGGGCTGCACCGCGGCGCGATCGGGGTCCTCGTCCAAGGCGGCGACGAGCGGCTCGAGCCAGCCCGCCGAGACCACGGTGTCGTTGTTCAAGAAGAGCACGTACTCACCCCGGGCCATGGCCGCACCCTGGTTGCAGGCCGGGCCGAAGCCGAGGTTCTCCTCGTTGCGCACGACCCGGAAGTGGTCGTCGGCCAGACCGGCGAGCTCGCGGGTGGCGTCGGTCGACCCGTTGTCGACCACGATCACCTCGTGGGCCATCGCCGTGTGGGTGGCGAGCGACTGCAGGCACCCGAGGGTCAACTCGGCATGGTTGAAGCACGGGATCACCACCGACACCCGTGGAGCGGCCTCCGGCCCCGGCGCGTTCGTCGCGCTCGGCGCCGACGACCCGGGGTCGCAGACCGAGGGCCGATAGGCGTCGGGGACGATGGCCGGGCACAAGGCGGTGGCTTCGGCCAGGATGGACTCGCGCTCGGCCGGCGAGGCGTTCTCCATGGCGATGGCGAACAGCGGGCGGGCGCGCTCGTCGCCGAAGGCGGCCAAGGCCACGGCGGCCGCTCGGGCCCGGTTGGGTGCCGAGCGATCGTTTCGAGCCAGGGCGATGAGCGGGCAGGCGTCGGCGAAACCCGCGTCGCGCAGGCGGGCCGACCACACCAGGGCCCGCTCCACCGGCAGCCGCCCGGCCAACGTCGCCGCCGTGGCCAGCACCGGCTGGGCGTCGTCGTGGCACTCGAGGCAGGCCTCGAGCACGGCGTCGGCCGCCTCGGGACGCAGCTGGAGCAGCTGGGCGAAGAAGATCGTCGCTTTGTCGGGCGTGATGGCCCGAGCCAGGTCGGTGAGCGGGCGGCCGCTCTGTTCGAGGAGCCCGACCACACTGCCCAGATGGGCGTCGAGGACGCCATGGTCGAAGAGCGCTTCGAGCAAGGCGTCGGCGGCGTCGCTCGGGCGCCCGAGCCCGGCCAATGCCTCGGCGCGCACGGTGGCGTACATGTGGGCCGCGTGCTCGAAGCCGTCGTCGTCGACGGTGGACGTCCCGACCTGCTCGAGCAGGGCCAGCCCGGCGGCCAACTCACCCTTGGCCACGCGGATCTTGCCCTCGAGCACCTCGGCGAGGACCGGGCGGCCGCTCTCGGCCCGGAGCCGCCCGGCCCACGCCAAGGCGTCGTCGAGCCGGCCCAGCCCCAACAGCGACTCGGTGGCGCTGCGCAGCGCCAGCCGCCGGGTGATCGGGTTGTCGGAGTGCTCCAGGGCCCGGCGGCAATGCTCGAAGGCCTCGTCGAAGCGCCCGGCCGTCAGGTAGGAACGGCCCAGGCTGGTGAGCGAGAAGCCCGTGTCCCACCCCGATGCCTGCTCGACCTCGGCGGTGGCCAGACGCAGGTTGCGCTCGACCTTGTTGCGGGACTGCATCACCGACTCGAGATAGCCGGTGTGGTGGATCCGGGCCAGGTCCTGGATGCCCTGGCGGATCCCGGTGTGGTCGGCGCGCCGAGCGATCTGCTCGTGGATCCGCCCCACCCATTCGCAGGCGCTGCGACGAAACAGCCGGCAGGCCGAGTGGACGAAGTTCGACCCCGCTCCTGTTCCCGTGAGGTTGTCGATCGGGACCGAGAACGCGTCGATGTCGGGATCGGCGCGACGCAGGAGCGAGCGAAGCGCGTCCACGTCGGCGGTGACCAACGTCTCGTCCGCGTCGAGCCACGCGATCCACTGACCCTGGCAGTGCTCCAAGGCGGCATTGCGGGCCCGTGAGAAGTCGTCGTCCCAATAGCCTTCGACGACCGTGGCTCCCTGCGCCCGGGCGACGGCGACGGTGTCGTCGGTCGATCCCGTGTCGTAGACCACGACCTCGTCGGCCAGGCCGTCGAGCGAGGCCAGGCAGGCCGAGATGTTGTCGGCCTCGTCCTTGGTGATGATGCAGGCGGACACGAGGTGTCCGCCACCCACCGGGGCCTGCGCGTGACGCGCCTCGAACCGGTTGCGGTTGGACTCCTGCTCGGCGAACCAGTCCAGTCCGTTGGCGTCGAAGGTGCGGTGCCCCTCGTGGTGCACGAAGGACTCGTGGGCGATGACCAGGCGACGACCGCTGGCCAGGATACGCCGGCACAGGTCGTCGTCTTCGAAGCCACCGATCCCGTAGGACTCGTCGAACCCGCCGACCTCCTCGAACACGTCGCGGCGCAGGGCCAGGCAGAACCCCACCAGGCGGTCGACATCGGTGGTCTGGCCGCGATGGGACTGCGCCCACGAGCGGGCGAAGCGCCGCATGGCGCCCGTGTCGCCGGGTGCGTAGGTGGCGTCGGCGGCCACCTGGGGACCGGAGACGAAGTTGGACCGTGGACCGGTGGCGCCCACCGTGTCGTCGACCAGGGGGGCAATCAGGGGGTCGATCCACTTCCCCGACAAGACGGTGTCGTTGTTCAAGAAGACCACGACCGGGTGGCGGGCGGCGGCCGCCCCGCGGTTGCAGCCGGCGGCGAATCCCAGGTTCTCGTCGTTGGTGACGACGGCGGCCCATGCATACCGGCGCAACTGTGCGGGCGTGGCGTCGGTCGACCCGTTGTCGACGACGACGACCTGGTCGAGGACGCCGAGGGTGGGCCGCAGGGAGTCCAGGCAGGCACGGGTGGTGGCCCAGGCGTTCCAGGCGAGGATGACGATGGTGGCGGGCGGGCGGCGCATTGTCGGGAGGCATCGGCGCGCGCCACGGCGAAATGTAGGGCAAACGTTGTGGGAACGAGCCCAGGCTCACGGTCGGTGGCCGTCGCTCCCCTTCGGCACGATCGGTGGTTTTGTCCTCAAGTCGGGTGTTCGGAACGCCGAAGAATGACCGTCCCAGTACCAAGGCCGGTGAACCTGCCGAGGTGCCGGGGCGACAAACGAGAACGTTGGCCCACGGACTGGGCCTCAAACTTAGGAGGAACGGATGTCTTCTCTCGTTGTGAACACCAACCTGGCGGCCATCGGGGCGACCAACAACCTCACCTCGACCGACCAGGCCATGAACACGGCCATCTCCCGGTTGTCTTCGGGTCTGCAGATCCAGACGGCGGCGGACAACCCGGCCGGCTACGTCATCTCCGAGGACCTGAACGCAGAGGCCAACGGTTACCAGACGGCGATCTCCAACGCGCAGAACGGCGTTTCCGTCATCCAGACGGCGAGCGGCGCGCTCAACCAGATCACCAACCTGCTGCAGACGATGAGCTCGCTTGCCCTGAACTCGGCCAACGGCGCCACCCAGGACTCGCAGTCCCTGGCGGCCAACCAGTCGGAGTTCGCAGCCTTGCAGAACCAGATCGACCAGATCGCGCAGACCACGTCGTTCGGTACGGCGACCCTGCTCGACGGTTCGTTCTCGAACCAGGTCCTGCAGGTCGGTGCCTTCAACAACACCAACCAGCAGATGTCGCTGAGCATCGGTGCGGCGACCACGGGTGCGCTCGGCGTGTCCACCTCGTCGGTGTCGGTCTCCTCGACCGCCAGCGCCCAGGCGGCCATCTCTGCCGTCCAGAACGCCATCAACACGGTGTCGGGCATCGAAGCCAACGTCGGCGCCACGCAGAACCAACTAGCCGCCGTGGTGGCGAACCTCACGGTGGGTCAGCAGAACCTCCAGGCCGCCTACTCGGGCCTGGTTGACGTGAACTTCGCTCAGGAGACCACGTCGTACACGTCCGACCAGATCCTCATGCAGTCGGGCGTCGCCATGTTGGCCCAGGCGCAGCAGACACCGAGCATGGTGCTGAAGCTTCTGGGCTAGGACGGATAACAGGCACTTCACCTCCGGGGACGCGGATGTCGCCGTTCCCGGAGGTGGGTCCCTATCCCGTTGTCCCGGGGGCGGCATGCGCATGTGCGTGCCGCCCCCGGTGAAGTTTCCCCGAAAGTCGACGACACCGACAACACCGACGACACCGACAGGGTCCTCATGACGGTCATGCCCTCAGCGACGAGTGGATCGAGCAGTCCGCAGATCGTCGCGAACGGGCTCATTTCCGGACTCAACACGCAACAGATCATCCAGAGCCTGCTGGCCCCCTACCAGGAACCGGAGACGAACGCCCAGACCGAGCAGTCGACCGTCAACGCCAACGTGAGCGACTACCAGCAGGTCAACACCGACCTGGTGTCGCTGCAGACGGCCGCCGGTGCGCTCGCCACCTCGTCGGGATGGGACGCGGCCACCGCCACGTCGTCGGACCCCACCATGGCCACGGCCACCGCCGCCCCGGGCACGCCGAACGGGGCCGTGCAATTCGTCGTGAAGAACCTGGCCGCCTCGAACTCCCTGGTGTCGTCGGGTACCGTGGCCGCGCCGTCGAACGTCGTCGACTCGTCCCCGTCGTTCCTGTTGTCGCAAGGGGGTGCCCAGCTCGGATTCTCGTCGCTGGGCTCGTCGGTCGCCTTGTCGATGGGCCCCCACTCGATCGCCGTCACCCAGGCCTCACAAGCGGCATCGACCACCGGGAACATCGCCCTCGGATCGCAGACGTCGGGAATCTCGATCGCCCCGGGGAGCGACACCCTCGCCATCACGGTGAATGGCACGGCCTACAACCTGGCCATCGCCGATGCCCCGAGCGGAGGGTACAGCGGGAGCGGACTGCTGTCGGCCGTGCAGGGCGCCATCACGGCGGCAGGGGCGAGTGGTGTGCTCCAGGCCGGCTACGACGCCAACGGCAACCTCATCTTCTCCACCGTGGACCAGGGCAGCAGTCAGAGCCTGCAGGTCACCGGGGGCGGCGCCCTTGGCGCACTCGGCCTCTCGTCCATGGCGTCGCCGACCACCGGCGTCGACGGCATCGTCACGGTCGACGGCACGGCCAACACGGTGTCGACGGTGACGCCAGGCGGGTCGGTCGCGCTCAACGCCCCGACGGGCACCGTCAATGCGGTGCTGGTCGGCTCGAGCACCCCGGCCCAGGTGGATAGCTCGATCCTGGCCGTCGGGTCGCTCACGGCCACCAACGTCTCGACCGGCAACGGGTCGCTCAACGACCTGGTGTCGAACGTCAACGCGGCGGGGACCGGGATCACGGCCTCCGCCGTGCAGACGGGTGCGAACGCGTACGTGCTCCAGCTCTCCTCGTCGACAACCGGGGTGTCCGCTGACCTGTCCGTCGACACCAGCGCCTTCGCCGCTTCGCCCCTCGGGGCCATGAAGGTGGCCTCGGCGGGGACCGACGCCGAGATCCAGGTCGGCGGGGCCGGGGGCTATACCCTCGATTCGTCGACCAATACCTTCTCGGGGTTGTTGCCCGGATTGTCGGTCGCGGTCGCCCAGCCGAGTGCCACGCCGGTGACGGTGACCGTCGGCCCCGACGCCGACGCCATGGCGGCGCAGGTCCAGAGCCTGGTCACGGCGGCGAACACGGTCCTGTCGGACGTCAGCACCTATGCCGGCTACAACGCACAGACCAAGCAGGCCGGTCCCCTCATGGGATCGGGCGTGCTCAGCAGCATTCAGCAACAGCTGCTGTCGATCTTCGCCACCAACGAGGGGACCTCGACGCTCGGCAACGCCGAGAACGTGGGCATCACCCTCGACAACGGCAAGCTCGATTTCCACCAGTCCACCTTCGAGGCGGCCTTCAAGGCGAATCCGGCCCAGGTGGCCGCCATGTTCAGTCAGGGCGGCAGCTTCTCGCCGGGGACGGCGGGAGCACCGGGCGAGGTCGCCCTCAGCTTCGCGTCGAACAGCACTCGGGCCGGCACCTACGACGTGAGCGTCTCGCAGTCGGCCGCGCAGGCGACCGCTCTCGGTTCGACCCTCAGCTCGGGCGCCATCGCCACGCCCGAAACACTCACCATCGCCGCCGGTGGACAATCGGTGGACTACACGACGACGGCCGGACAGTCGCTGTCCGCCGTGGCCAATGGCATCGACGAGGCCCTGGCGTCCGCCGGCGTGTCGGTCTCCGCCCAGGTGGTGGCCGGGGGGACGCAGCTCCAACTCGAGTCGAGCGACTACGGCTCGGCCGCGCAGTTCTCGGTGACGACGACGAGCACGGCGGCGGGGACGACGGGCCTCGCCGGGCCGACGGCGGCGGTCGGGACGCCCACGATGTTCTCGGGGACCGACGTGGCCGGCACCATCAACGGCGTGGCCGCCACCGGGAGCGGGCAATACCTGGCCGCGCCGTTGACCGACCCGACGTTGGGTGGACTGTCCTTGCAGGTGACGGCCACGGGGATCACCTCGCCGACGGACATGGGCTCGTTCACCTACACGCCGGGGCTGGCCCAAGCGGTGGCCTCGCTGTCGTCGGCCATGTCGGACCCGGTGAAGGGCGAGGTCACCCACACCGTGCAAGGGCTCCAGACGCAGTCCACCGGGCTCACATCGCAGATCGCCTTCTATGCGTCGATCGTGTCCCAGGAGCAGAAGATGCTCCAGAACCAATACTCCAACCTCGAGACGCAGCTCGGCACGCTCAAGAACCAGTCCAGCGCGCTCTCCTCCGCCCTCGCCGGGCTGACGTGATGGCGTCCGACCTCGGTGACAAGCACGTCTCTCGGTACCTGGCCGAGGCCGTCGAGACGGCCACGCCCGCGGTGCGCCTCATGATGCTCTTCGACCGCCTGGAGCTGGACCTGCGCCGGGCCAGCGACGGGTTCGAGTCGGGCGACCTGGAGCTCATCAACAACAATCTCGTCCACGCGCAGGAGATCCTCTTCATCTTGCGGGCCAGCTTGCGCGGGGACCTGTGGGAAGGAGCGGACCGCCTCGGCGCGCTCTACGACTTCCTCCAAGGCGAACTGCTCAATGCCAATGTGACCAAGGACCGGACCCGGATGGCGGCGGCCACGGAGATGATCGCCGAGCTCGCTGCCACCTGGCGCCAGGCCGCGGTCAACGCCGTGGGCGGAGCGCCCGATCGGGAGAATGCGCACGCTGGTGACCTGGCCTGACCTGCTCGACGAGATGGAGGCCCGGCTCGGCGCGCACGCGCGTGCCCTGCGAGACGGAGCCGCGCCGCCCGATCCTGTCGTCGTGCCGACGGACATCGGACCACTGCCGGTCGACCTACGGGAACGGGCCGAGCGCCTTCTCGTCGACACCCGCCGGATGGAGGCGGAGGTCGACCGACGCCGCAGCGCCTTGTTGGACGCACAACGCCGAGTGGCCCGTTCCGATGCGCGTGAACCGGCGGCCTACGTGGACGCCCGCGCCTAGCGCGTTCGGTCCCCGGCGTCGAGCGACTCACCCTCCGCGTCGCTTGCTGCCGCTTCCACCCGTCCGTGTCACGGTGCGTAGCGGGCCGATACGCGTGCCCAAAATGGGGCTCAAGACCGCCCAAGGTTGCGCCGACGTTGTTGAAGCGCAAGCCAAGACGGCCGGCGGAGATGCCCAGGACGGGCATATGAGGAGGCCATCGCGTCACCCGTGATGGCGACCCTCAGTGTCGTTCTTGGAGGACCGGCGGCGATGGATCAGATCCTCAACGTCTTGCAGTTCGCTCTCGACGGGTTGTCGCAGCAGCAGCAGGTGGTGGCCAACAACTTGGCCAACGCCGACACCCCGGGCTTCACCGCCCAGCAGGTCAACTTCGAGTCCAGCCTGCAGCAGGCGCTGGCCTCGCCGAACGGGGGCCAGGCCACCGTGACGGTGACCGACTCGCCCGATGCGCCCGGATCGAACGGCAACAACGTCGACACCGGCAACCAGCTCGTGGCCGCCGACCAGACGACCTTGCAGTACCAGACCACCGTCGAGATGCTCAATGCCCAGTACCGCCTGATCCAGGGCGCGGCCGGTGGGAGCTTCTCATGAGCCTCTTCGGCGCCTTCAACATCTCCGCCAGCGGCATCGATGCGGCCCAGACGTGGATCAACACCACGGCCGGCAACATCGCCAACGCCAACGACGTGGCGCCGGTCTCGGGGAAGGCCTACCAGGCGCAGACGCCGGTGTACACGCCGACGACGTCGCTGCCCGACGGCAGTGGGGATGGCGTTGCCGTGGCCGGCATCGACCTCGGGGATTCCACCGGCATCGTGGAATCCGATCCCACCAGCCCGCTGGCCAACAGCCAGGGTCTCGTGCGGGTGCCCGACGTGAGCATGGGTCAGCAGTTGGTGAACCTGGTCCAGGCCCAAAACGACTACCAGGCGAACACCGCCGCGCTGGAGCGGGCCAAGACCGCCTACCAGGCGGCGTTGACCTTGGGGCAATAGCCATGATCCCTCCCATCGCACCGCTGCCGCCGCTGCCGGCAACGCCCCCCGCCGGGGGCGCCGCCGCCGCCGACGCGTCGGGCGGCACGTTCTCCAACGCCATCACCCAGGCCCTCGATTCCGTACAGCAGACCCAGACCACGGCCTCGACGGCCGAGGCCCAGGCGGCGGCCGGCCAGGGCAGCGTGTCCGACGCGTTGATCGACGCCACCGACGCATCGCTGGCCACCCAGGTGACGGTGGCCCTGACCAACAAGGCCGTGACGGCGTTCACCGACGTCATGAACCTCCAGTTCTGACATGGCCCTCGTCCCCGCAAACGAGATGGCCCGCGTTCGCGACGGCCTGAAGCGATTCTCCGGCGGTTTCACGTCGGGGCAGAAGGCCGTCACCGCCGCCGCCATGGCCGCCGTCCTCGTCGGCGCCGCCATCTTCATGTCCTTGTCGGGCCGGCCGAGCTACGCCCCCTTGTTCACCAACCTCCAGCCGTCCGACGCCGCCAACGTGACGTCGAACCTGACCTCGAACAAGGTGCCCTACCAGCTGGCCGACGGGGGCACCACGGTGATGGTGCCCGCCAACGACGTGGACCAGGAGCGGATCGCGCTGGCCCAGGCCGGCCTCCCGGCCACGAGTACGGTCGGGTTGTCGCTCCTGGACAAGACCGGCATCACCTCGTCGGACATGCAGCAGCAGGCCGACTACCTCCAAGCGCTCCAGGGCGAGCTCGAGCAGACCATCGACGCCATCCACGGGGTGTCGAGCTCGCAGGTGAACATCGCGCTGGCGGCCAACCAGACCTTCTCGCTCACCCAGAGCGGTCCGACGGGCGCCTCGGTCCTCGTCGACATGGACGCCGGCCAGACGCTCACGGACTCCGAGGTCCAGGCCATCGTCCACCTGGTGGGTTCGAGCGTGCCCAATCTCGCCGCCAACACCGTGACCGTGGCCGACTCCAACGGCGATCTGCTGGCCGGCCCGGGCGTCGGCGCCGGGGTGGGCGGCACGGACAGCCAGACCACCGACTACGACGCGTCGGTCCAGTCCAAGGTGCAGTCGTATCTCGACGCCGTCTTGGGGCAGAACAACGCCGACGTCCAGGTCAACGCCACGCTCGACTACGACCAGGTGCAGACGACGACTCAGAGCATCCTCCCTGCGGCCAGCGGTCAGCCGGCCAACTTCTGCACGCAGACCACCCAGTCGAGCTCGAACTTCTCGGGGGCCGGCACCCCGCCGGGCGGAGCGGCCGGCACGACCAACGTGGTCTCGACCACGGGGGGAAACTCCACCTACACGCAGAACCAGAACTCGCAGACCTGCGAGACGAACCAGCAGACCCAGACGGTCGACCAGGCACCGGGCACGGTGAAGACGCAGTCGGTGGCCGTCTTGGTCAATTCGAAGGCCGTGCCCCGCGGCACTTCACTGGCCGGGCTGCGCGCCGGCGTGGCCGCCGCCGCCGGCATCGACGCAACACGGGGCGACCAGCTGGCGTTCAGCGCCATGCCCTTCTCGTCGGCGGGCGCCCAGCAGGCGGCGAAGGCCGAGGCCGCGGCGAAGACCGCCACCCAGGCCCAGTCGATGATGGGACTCATGAAGGTCGCCGTCATCGTCCTGATCATCTTCGCCGCCCTCTTCTTGTTGTGGCGCTCGTCGAAGAAGGCGCGCGTGGAGTCGGGCTCGTCGGTCATGGGTCCCGAGGCGTTGTCCGCCTTGCAGATGCAGCGACTGGCTGTCGAGCAGGTCACGTCCCAACTGCCAGCCGCGACCATGGCCAGTGTCACCCAGAGCAGTGAAGCGGCCCACGTCAATCGGTTCATCGACTCCCAGCCTGACGAAGTGGCCACCATGCTCCGCACCTGGATCACCGACCCTCGCTCGGCGGGCGCGCGATGAGCGTCACCCTGACCGGTCCCCAGAAGGCGGCCGTGATCTTGGCCCAGCTCGACAACAACCGGGCGACGCGTGTGCTGCGGGCCATGTCGGAGGCCGAGGTGGTCGACCTCATGTCGGCCATGGCCACGCTGCCCGCCCTCGACTCGGGAGCCGTCCGCGGCGTGCTGGCCGAGTTCAGCGGGCAGGCGTCGGCCCTGTCGGAGGTCGGCCAGGGAGGAGTCGACGTCGCCCGTCGGCTCCTGCGCGAGCGGCTCGGCTCGGGCAAGGCCGAGGAGGTGCTCCAGAATTTCGTCGAGTCCACCTCCGGTCACCCGCTCGCGTTCTTGCACCGCCTCGACCCCCAGCAGATCGTCAGTTCGATCGCCGATGAGCACCCACAGACCATCGCCGCGGTCCTCGCCCATCTGCCGGCGGACATGGCGGCCCAGGTGGTGGCCCGCATGGACGAAGACATGCGCACCGATGTCGCCAAGCGCATCGCCACCATGGGACGCATCACGCCCGACACGATCCAACATGTGGCCGACGTGCTCGAGAAGAAGCTGGCGACGGTGCTGCGGTCGGGAGCGGCGAGCTCGGCACAGGTCGGTGGCCTCCCCGCCATCGTCGCCATCTTGAACCAGACCGATCGCGCCTCCGAGAAATTGATCTTGGCCGGCCTCGAACAAAGTGACCCGGCGCTCGCCGACGAGATCCGCAACGAGATGTTCGTCTTCGACGACGTCGTCAACCTCGACGACCGCACGCTGCAGCGCGTGCTGCGCAATGTGATTCCGAAAGAACTGGCCGTGGCCTTGAAGGGCGTGGGTGACGAGATCCGCGAGAAGTTCCTGCGCAACATGTCCGAGCGCGCCGCGCAAGACCTGGTCGACGAGATCGAAGTCCTCGGCCCCACGCGCCTGAGCACCGTCGAGACGGCGCAGGGGGCGGTCGTGCGCACCGTGCGGGAGCTCGAGGCGTCGGGTGAGATCGTGCTGGCGAGGGGGGACGATGAATTCGTCTAGTCCCGGCCGGATTCGCATCCTGCGCGGTGAGGAGAGTCGACGCGCCGCGGCGATGCCGTTGGCGCACGTGTCCGCCCTGGCCGGCGCGACGCACCGTCTGACGGTGCCCGACAGACTCGAGACGGCACGGGCCGAGGGCTACGTGGCAGGCTACGAGGCGGCGACGGCGGAGGCCGCGGCCGGCGTCGAGGCGACGCGTATCGCCCAGCTGAGCCGGATGGCCGACGCCATGGTGTCGGCCGTGGACTCACTGGCGGGGGCGCGGGCGGAGATGGTACGGGTGGTCGAAGCCGAGGCCGTGGCCCTGGCCTTCGAACTGGCCGAGGCCATCGTGCGCCGGGAGCTCACCCTCAGTTCGTGCGTCAGTGTGGAGGCGGTCACGCGAGCCGTCGCGCTCGTGCCCAGTGGGGAGGACGTGGTCGTGCGGGTGCACCCCGGCGACGCCCCCGATCCCGCCGACCTGCAGGCGCTGTTGCCCGAGGCTTCGGTGAGAGTGGTGGCGGACCCGGCCGTGGAGTCCGGCGGTTGCGTGGTCGAGGCGGGGCCGTGCCGGATCGACGCCCAGATCGGCCCGGCCATCGAGCGGGCCCGAGCCCTGCTGCGCGAGATGACCGACGGTTCCGGCGCGGCGGTGCCCGGTGGTGGCGGGTCATGACCATCGTCCCGGGCGCACTGCGCGCCTCACTGCGTGCCGCTGTCGCACCGCGTCGGACGGGTCGGGTCACGAGGCTCGTGGGCCTGCGCGTCGAGGTGGAGGGCATCGAGGCCGCCGTGGGGGAAGCCGTACGGATCATGTGGTCGGGCGGCACCCTCGACGCCGAGGTCGTGGCCGTGCAGAACACCAGCTTGGCGTGCATGCCCCTCGGCGATCTGCGCGGCGTCCGCTTCGGCGACCCGGTCGAGGCCCTCGGTCGGCCGCTGCCGTTGGCCGTCGGCACCGGGTTGCTCGGCCGGGTGCTCGACGGGCTCGGCCGGCCCATCGACGGCGGCCCCGCGCTCAGCGATTGGGAGGACGTGTCGGTCGACGGCGTTCCGCCGCACCCCCTGCGGCGTGAACTGGTGGACCGACAGCTCGCCCTGGGCGTGCGGGCCGTGGACACCTTGGTGCCCTGTGGCCGAGGCCAGCGCCTCGGCATCTTCGCCGGCTCGGGCGTGGGCAAGTCGAGCCTGTTGTCGATGATCGCCCGTGGAACCGACGCCGCCGTGTCGGTGCTGGCCCTGGTGGGCGAGCGCGGTCGCGAGGTGAACGAGTTCGTCCAGCGTGACCTGGGCCCGCAAGGACTGGCCCGGTCGGTCGTCGTCGTTGCCACCTCCGACGAGCCCGCGTTGGTGCGCATCCGCGCCGCCTTCACGGCCACGCGCATCGCCGAATGGTTCCGCGACCAGGGACTGGACGTGGTCCTCATGATGGACTCCCTGACCCGTTTCGCCATGGCCCAGCGCGAAGTCGGCCTGTCGGCCGGCGAGCCGCCCGCCACTCGGGGGTATCCGCCGTCGGTGTTCTCGATGCTTCCGAAGCTCCTCGAGCGCGCCGGCAGCGCCGAGACCGGCAGCATCACCGGGCTCTACACGGTGCTCGTCGAGGGCGACGACATGAACGAGCCCATCGCCGATGCGGCCCGCTCGATCCTCGACGGGCACATCACGTTGTCGCGCCGTCTGGCCACGGCCGGGCACTTTCCGAGCATCGAGGTGCTCGACTCGATCTCGCGCGTCGAGCCGGCGGTGACCACCCCCGAACAGCGCGAGCTGGCCCGGGAGCTGCGCCGGCTTCTCGCCGCCTATCGAGACGCCAAGGACCTGATCGAGATCGGCGCCTACGTGACCGGGGCCAACCCCGTCGTCGACCGCGCCGTGTCGTTGAAGGACCGGATCGACACCTACCTGCGCCAGGACGTGTCCACCACCGTGGGGGCCACGAGCTCGTGGTCGGCGCTCGCCTCCCTGCTCGACGCTGACGCCCAGCCCGAAGAGGTGGGGGTATGAACCGGTACCGCTTTCGCCTCGAGAGTGTCCTGCGCGTGCGCCGGGCCGAAGAGGAGCTGGCCCGCCAGGAGCTGGCCCGGGCCAATGCCCGACTGCGCGCCGCCATGGAAACCCATCGCCGCGAGTCCCAGCGCTACGACGAGCTCCAGACGGCACCCGGCGTGCTCGAGCCCGTCGTGTTCCTGCGTGAACGCGCCTATGCGGATCTGGCCGCCGCCACCGTGGAGGCAGCCCGCCAGGCCATGGACGCGGCGGCCGCGGAGGCCGCGTGCCGCTACGTGTCGTGGTCCGAGGCGGCCTGCCTGGTCGCCGCGCTCGAACGGCTCGACGACCGCCGGCGCGCCGAGCACCGCGACGAAGCGCTGCGCGCCGAGGTGGCCGAGGCCGACGACATGACGAGCGCCCGATTCGCCACCGGCGACCCGGTGGGCGCCGGCCGGGGCGGCGCACGGCGATCGGGAGCCTTCACATGACGACGATCGAGACGTCGGCGATCGCCGGTCAGTTGCAGATGCTGCAGGCGACGATGTCGGCCCTCCCTTCGAACCTGGCGTCGGCCGCGCCAACGGGGGACTTCGAGGACGTGCTGGCCCAGGCCAGCGCGGCCATGGAGGCGGTCGGGGCGGCGGCCACGACCGGGTCGTCCTCGACCTCGACCGGCACGGGGGCCGTCTCCGGGGATCCCTCGGCCACGGTGACCGGGGGTGCGGTGGTCGACGACGCCCGCCAATACCTGGGGGTGCCGTACCAGTGGGGCGGGACGAGCCCCACGACCGGCTTCGACTGCTCGGGATTCGTCCAGCACGTCTTCGCCGACCTCGGGGTCTCCCTGCCGCGCACGAGCCAGGAGCAGGCCACCGTCGGCACCGCCGTGCCCAGTTTGGCCACGGCCCAGCCCGGTGACCTCCTGTTCTTCGAACCCGGTGCGAGTGGTCCGGGACACGTGGGCATCTACCTGGGCGGGGGGATGATGATCGACGCGCCCCACACCGGCTCGTCGGTCCGGGTCGAGAAGGTCTGGGGCCAGCCATGCGCCATCCGACGCGTGGTTGCTTCGGGTCCCGCGTTGGGTGCCGTCGGCAGCCTCTCCGGTGCGAACGGCAGCTCCGGCCTGGGTGGAGCGGGAACCGGCGCCGGGATCCCGGCATCGTTGGGTGTTCCCTCCGACCTGGTGCCGTTGTTCCAGTCGGCGGCCCAGACCTACGGGGTGCCGGCCTCCTTGCTGGCGGCCGTGGCCAAGCAGGAGTCGGGCTTCGACCCCGGTGCGGTCAGTTCGGCCGGGGCGCAGGGCCTCATGCAGCTCATGCCCGGCACCGCGGCCGGCCTCGGGGTCGACCCCTTCGACCCGGCGCAGGCCATCGACGGCGCGGCCCAGATCCTGTCGGGCTCGCTCCAGGCGTACGGCGGGTCGGTCCCGCTGGCGCTGGCCGCCTACAACGCCGGCGGGGGCGCGGTCCAGCGCTACGGCGGCATCCCGCCGTACCCGCAGACCCAGAACTACGTGAGCGACATCATGTCGAGCCTGGCCGGAGTGACGTCATGAACCCGGCCGCCGTCGACGTCGGCGTGGCGCCGGGAACCGGGCTCGCCCCGGGACCGGGCGCCGAGACGGTGGGCTCGGGGCGCCAAGACCGCGACAAGAACGCCGACGAGTTCGGCGGGGTGCTCTCGTCGGCGACGGGTCCGACCGAGGTCGTCGCACCGCCGGCACCCGGCAACCCGGCCGACCCTGCCAAGAGCGCGCCGGCCACATCGCCGGTTGGCGCGGTCGGCGACTCCGACACCGGCGACAAGGCGGCGCCCGAACCGGCGACGAAGACAACGACAGCGACCACAACGGCGACAGCGACCACGACGGCGACACCGGCGACGGCGACCACGACGGCGACCACGACAGCGACAGCGGCGGCGGATCTCGCGCCGGCGTCGGGGCGAGATGCCGACGCCGGGGCCACCAGTGGGGTTTCGACAGCCGGACATCTCGGCACCGACACGGCACCGGACGCGGCCGGCGTTGGTCCGGGGTCGTCGGCGGCGCCGCCGGGATCGACCTCGACGTCCGCCGACGCGGCGACGGTCGCGATCCATGCCGCGGTGGGCGCAGCCGACGCCGCGGCGCCCGGGCGCCAGGGCTCGACCGATCCGGGTGTCCGTACCGCCGATGCCACTTCGGCGCGCGTCGCGACGGCCGCGGCCACGAACACGGGTGCGACGAACAAGGCAGGGAACGGCGCCACGAGCACGGCCACGAGCACGGCCACGAGCACGGCCACGAGCACGGCCACGAGCACGGCCACGGGGACGAGCACCACGACCCCGGAAGCCCTCGGCCTGCCCGGTGTGGCCGGGCCCGGAACGGCCCCGGGCACACCGTCGACGTCGTCCGCCTCGACGCCACCCCCGCCGGCCCCGGCGCCACCCCCGCCGGCCGAACAGTTGGTCTCGGTGCTCACGCCCTTGCGGGCATCGGCTGACGGCGTCCACCAGGTCACCTTGGCCCTGGAGCCCGAGGGGCTGGGCAGTGTCCGGGCCACCGTC
>Ga0181536_10001083_pt1 | contig 32446 bp, 30 predicted proteins | sample PEATcosm2014_Bin_41_FD_121105 | JGI IMG/M metagenome (GOLD analysis project Ga0181536, IMG submission 121105) | Peatland microbial communities from MTU Mesocosm Facility, Houghton, MI, USA - PEATcosm2014_Bin17_60_metaG | ecosystem: Environmental > Terrestrial > Soil > Wetlands > Peat | place...
GCGATGCGCGTGCCGTCGTCGAGTTCCAACACCGGCACCGTCAGATCCGGATTGACGGCGCGGAAAGCCTCGCCGAACTGCTCGCCATTGCGCAGATCGATCTGCACCGTGGGGACGGTGATGCCCTTCTCGGCCAGAAAAATCCGCACCCGCCGCGGGCTCGGTGCGATCGTGCAGTCGTAGAACTTCATGGCGGATCTCCTCGCGGGCGGAACGAGCGTCCCATATGCCATGCTTTCAAGCCGATGTCTCTCCCTTCCTAACGCTGCCGCACCACACCTATTCCCGGTTCGCCCGGCTCGATTACGGATGGCGCGTTCCGCACGGCCTGTTCGAGAAAGTCCTCGAGCGCGGCAATGCAGCTCCGATCCCGCCAGATGCGGTGCTTGTTTGCGGCCATCTTGCCGCCAATCTCGCTCCGCCAAGCCGGATCGCGTGCGAGGCGCACGGCAATCGCAACATAATCGTCCACCGACTCTGCCAAGGTGTCAGTGACCCCCATCATCTCGAGGATCGCGGCACTGTGGCGGCCGCGCATCAGCCCGCTGGGCATCGTCACGATTGGCAAGTCTTGGGAAAGGCTCTCAAGTGTCGAGTTGCACCCCGACCAGCCGATGCCATCCAAAAACACGTCACAGCATGCCATCGCCCCTTGAAAGCGCTCGCGCGACAGATAGGGGAGAACGACGCAATACCGCCGCGCATCCAATGAGAAAGGCGAAAATGCCCGATCAAGCCGCGTCAGGAAGAGGTTCGTGACATGCCGGCCTTTGGGCGTCTCGAGGAATACAAATTGGCAATCTCCCGCCGCGGCGGCGATGCGAGCGAAGATCTCATCGAACTGCGGCAAGTATTTGTAAAGCGGCTGGCAGCACCAAAAGACGGTCGCTCGCGACCGCAGGCCAAGCTGCCTGCGCTCGAGCGTTGCTGGCGCAAATTCGACCGGCTCGTAATAGACTGACAGGTTCGGGAGCCGGACAAGCCTCTCGCTGTAGTGCTCGTCGGCGTCCGACGGCTCCATGAGCGCGCTGCTGAGATAATAGTCGAGGGTTGGAAAGCCGCTGGTATCGGGATGGCCCCACGAATTGCATTGCACGGGCGCCAGCCTTTGTGCGGCCAGCAGCGGCGCGACCGGGTGCATACCCACTTCAGGATAGATCAGTACATGGGGACGATCGGCCAGGATCTCGTCGCGCCAGCGCGCCAGCGGCAGGGGCCCGTGCACGAAACGCTGGCACAGGCTTCTGGCGATCTCGGTTGCATCGTCCTGGCGGCTGTCGAGGTAATAGCCGTAGACGGCAAAGCGACTGCGGTCGAGCTGACTGAGCCAGCCCTTCATCGGAACCTTCCAGTTCGAATGGCGCCAGAAGAAGCCGCTGACGAAGCCGATGCGGATTGGCTCGTGCCGCGGCGGCGGCGGCGCGAGCTCGGCCGGCGGAAAGCGTTCTGCCATGATGCTGCAAACGAGGGCGCCGTATTGCTGCTGCAATTCGCGGTCGTTGCGCCCCTGATAGGCGAGAAAGAACGGCTGCGCGGCGCCGAGAGCGTCGCCGAGCCGCCGCCGGGCTTCGGGCAAGACCGCGTCGTCGCAGAGCTGGGCAAGCGCCCGTGCATAAGAATGGCGTTGGCGCGCGATCTCGGATTCTGAGCCTTGAATGACCGGCAACTGCGCCACGCACATCGCCAGCTTCGCCTTGCCGTGATCAGGATCGATCGCAAGCACGCGATGGTAGTGCTCGCACGCCTCGGCCATGCGGCCCTGGAGTTGCAAGAGAACGCCGAGATTGTAGTGCGCATCCGCCAGATCGGGTTGCAGCACGGCTGCCCGTTGGTAGCATGCCGCCGCCTCGTTCACCCGCCCCTGCTCCTTGCGGACATTTCCGAGATTGAGATGCGCCAGGGCGTCGTCGGGTTGGAGCGCAAGCGCGCGCCCATAACTTTCCGCTGCCTCGTCGAGACGCCCCTCCGCGATCAAGAGATTTCCCAGATGGAAATGCAGCACCGCCGCGTCGGGCTTGAGCGCCAGCGCGCGCTCGAAGCTTTGCCGAGCCTCGGCGAGCCTGCCGAGCCGAAGCAGGGTGATGCCGAGCTCGGCGTGCGCCTCTGCCGCATTGGGCCGGAGCGCGAGCGCACGCGTGATCAATGTGACGGCTTCATCGGCATTGCCGCGTTGGCGGCTGATCACGCCCAGCAGGTGGAGGCAATCGAAGTGATCGGGATGACGATCGAGGACGGCCCGATAAATCGTCGCCGCCTGGTCGAGATGGCCTTGGCGGTGGTGGCTGAGGGCGCGGGACAACGCATCATCAGGGATCTGCATTGCACCGGCGGCATTCGCGCGAGACGACATAGAATGAAGTGTGCAATCGTAAGATTAATAATTTTGGTAGAACCGACGGCCCGTAAGCTCGATTATCCGGTGCGCGGCCATCAAGCGTCGCTTGGTTCCAAGTGACGGAGGAGCCCAAATTGTCGGAGCAAAAGATTGCCTATTACCTGAGTTTCACTGACGTTATCCGGATCTTGCGACTGATCGATGACGCCCCCTTCCGGGAATTGCAGTTGGACCTGGAGGGTCTGCAGATACGCGTCGTGCAAGATAAAGAACAGCATTTGCCGACGCAGCCCACCGCAACCAAAGCGTCGGTATCCGAACTTGCCCACGCCGCACTTCCTGAACCCGTGGGTGAGCAAGTCGCCGCGGCGGCCGTTGCGGTGACGCGCCCGGAAAAAGACGGAATACCCGTCGTCGCTCCGCTCGCCGGCACCTTCTACCGCGCCCCTTTCCCGGGCGAGCCTCCTTTCGTTGAGGTCGGCGCGGTTGTCAGTCAGGGCGACGTGCTGGGCATTCTCGAGATCATGAAGCTGATGAATCACGTCAGCGCACCTTGCGCCGGCGTAATCAGCGAGATCTGCGCTCAAAACGAGGAGTTCGTCGAGTTCGGACAAGTGTTGGCCATCATCAACCCCGAGCGCGCCGAATGAAGCAGCTCAGGGTCCTGGACGAGAGCCTGCGAATGGGTCAGCAGGCGCTGTGGGCCACGCGGATGAAGACGAAGTGGATGCTGCCCATTGCTCCGGTCATGGACGCCGCCGGATTTTATCAAATTGCTGCCATGGCCCCCGTGTCGTTCGAGACGGCGGCCATGTATCTCTATGAGAATCCCTGGGAGCGACTACGCCTGCTGCGGCAGCATATGCCACGCGCCAAATTCGATTTTCTGGTTCGCTCACGCAACGTGGTCGGATGGACGCTAAAGCCGAACGATGTCGTGGAGCTGTTTCTAAAGACGCTCCGCAAGATCGGTCTTCATAGCATCAAGGTGTTCGACGGCCTGAACGATTACCGTAACGTGGAATTTCACCTGAAGGTCGGAAAGGAGCTTGGCTTCCACGTCAAGGGACTTATGAGTTTCGCGGTGAGCCCCATCCACACGGATGACTACTACGTCGCAAAGGCGCGAGAATTGGCGACTCTGGGCGTCGATGCCATCATCATCGCGGACCCTTGCGGTGCGATGCTGCCGGAACGGGCCCGCACGCTGATCGGCCGGGTGCGGGCCGAACTGCCAGAGATCGAATTGCATTTCTCGACTCATCCGAACAGCGGTGTTTCAACGCCTTGCTATCGCGAGGCCATCCGACAAGGCATCGACGTCTTATGGGGTGCGTGCACGCCGCTGGCGAATGGGCATTCTTTTCCGCCGCACGCGACCATCGTGCGATTGGCCCGGGAAGAAGGTTACTCGGTCGATCTGGATGAGCGGTGTTTGGAAGAAATAGACGACTGGTTCTACTGGGCCGCTTATCAGGAAAATCGACCGTGCTTCGAACCCGCGGCGTTTGACCCTATCGCTTACGAACAAACAATTAAGCACCAGATTCCCGGCGGAATGATGTCCAATTTGGAGAGCCAACTGGCGGGCGTTGGCATGGGCCACCGCCTGCCTGAGGTGCTCGAAGAGGCGGGGCGAGTCCGGGCAGAACTCGGCTACCCCGTCATGGTCACGCCCTTCTCGCAGTTTGTCGGAGTGCAGGCCACGCTGAACATCGTTACCGGCGAACGGTATTCTTCGATTCCGCGAGAGATGGCATTGTATTGTCGAGGGTATTACGGCCAATCGCCCGGGCCGATCGACCCGAATGTCCTGGACCGCGTCGTCGGCGATCAGCCGCTCATCGACCGCACCGCTTATTATCACGAGAAAATGGTCGACAAGACGAGAGCAGAGAGGGGGCCGTTATCCGACGAAGAACTTCTGACGGCGATTTTCTTGAATCCTACCGCTTTGGATGCGTTTAACAAGAATAGAAAACCCATCGAATGGGATATCAACGCCCGCATGCCCTTGGAGGCTCTGCTGAAAGAACTGGCCAAACGTCCGCGCTTGCGCCTGGTGGACATCCGCTGCGGGGCTCTGCGGCTGGCCATGTCCAAAGCGGCTGGTGCGGTTGCGGCGTGATCTCGCCTTGACTCCGAACGGCCGGTTAGAGAAGCTGACAAACCCTAGTCAATTTGTTTTGGCGCGAGTCCGCACAGAAGGGTGCAGGTCATGCTGGGACAGTATGTGTCGCCGGGGAACAAGATCATCGATTTGGTTGCCGCCCTGCAACTTCCGTTTGCCAATGTTCGGCGCGGCGAAGAAGTCATGATTGTGACCGATACGAACATGGACCCTCTGATTTGCCAAGCGGTGATGAGCGTGATCCGGAGCAAAGGAGCGGACCCGACGCTCATGATGTACACGCCGCGCGCGCATCACACTGCCGAACCGACCAAAACTGTGGCGCATGCTCTCAAAGGATGCGATGTCTGTGTCTACCTGACCACGACCGCGTTGGCCCACTCGGATTTCTCCGAGCACCGCGGCAATGTCGGCGTCCTTTTGATGGAAGAAGCGACCGTCGAGATTCTGACCTCACCGGGATGTCAACTTGAGGAAGCCGATCTGCAACTGATCCAGAGCAGGGAACGGTGGGTGCGCCCGTTCTGGATGGAAGGCGGAGACGTCCACGTCACCACGCCGGCCGGCACGGATCTGAAGGCCAAACTGGTAAAAGGTGACAAACGCAGCGCGAAGGTCCGCGAGGGCATCCTGATCCCAGAGGGAGAAAAGCGCGGCAGCGGGACTTGGCCGTGGGGCGAATGCCGCGTGACGCCCCTCGAGGGCACCGGTGAAGGCCGAATCGTCTGGGACATCTGCGGCCATGCCCCGCCGGGACGCTACGCGCAACCGGTAGTCTTGACGGTTGAAGCGGGCCGGGTGGTCAAGATCGAGGGCGGGAGAGAGGCGGACGATGTCCGGCGGTACTTCGAGATCCACGGCGACGCCAATTCCTTTGCCGCGCCTGCGGAGATTTCCGTCGGCCTCAATCACAAGGCCACAATTATGGGCGCAGTGCGCAATGACAAGAAGGCGCTAGGCACTGCTCACATCGCGATCGGTCGCAGCGATATTGGTGGCACCATCGTAAGCTCAACGCATTTTGATGGTTTGATGGCGCGGCCGACGATTACGGTCAATGGCAAAACGTTTATCAAGGAAGGCGTGCTGCAGCGCGATTAGCCTAACGCGGTACGGGGCCATTGCAGACGCTGCTCACCGTGGTCCGTTGTCGGATCAGCGATTCGGCAAGCCGACGGCGCTCGACCCGACATAGCCGCCCATCAGCCGTTCTTGGAGCGCCGGCGACATGGTGTCCGCGTTCGAGCCGCTGCTGCCGCCGATGCTCAGCGTTGTGCTGCCAAAATGCAGGACCGAACCACTGCTCGCGGTGCTGTCGCCGGTGAGATGCGCCGCCGTCTGGTTGGTCGCGTCGTCAGGGTCGGTGAATTTGGAACTGCCGTCGGAGCTCGTCGGCGCGCTCTGCACTTGGAACGCCACTGCGAGCGGCGACGCGACGAAAATAGACGCGGCCGCGGCCAAAACCATGTAACCAAAACGCATCGCAACCTCCACCGCCTGAACAACCCCACATCGTAGTCAATTCTACGCCGGAACAGAAACATTCATCCACCCGAACCGGGTTATGTGGAACCGGTCGCATATCCGGGCGTTCTGCGATCACGGCGCCGCGTCCAAAAGCCGCGGCCACGCAGCTCGAGTCGGTGGAGTGCTCGAATAATTTTCAGTTGGTTAGAGAGACGCGTCCGCGAAATGCTGCGACAACATGCGCGCCAGGCTGTCGCGCCAGGGAATCGGCTGGATGCCGAAGCGTGCGGCGATCTTGCTGCAGTCGAGCACCGAATAGGCGGGCCTGGGCGCGGCGGTCGGATAGTCCCCAGTGGCGATGGCGGTGACGCGGGGACGACGGCCGGTGTAGGGGAAAGCGAGATCGAAGATGGCTTCGGCGAAGCCGTGCCAAGAGACTTCGCCGGCCCCGGTGTAATGGTAGGTTTCCCACGGCCCGCTGGTCGCGCCCAGGCGGGCGGCTATTTGCGCGATCGCCTGCGCCACGTCTGCGGCCGAGGTAGGCGAGCCCAATTGGTCGGCGACGACGCGCAACTCGTCGCGCTCGCGACCGAGCCGCAGCATGGTCTTGACGAAATTCTGGCCGGTGCAGCCATAGACCCAGGCCGTGCGCAGGATGATGTGGCGGTCGAGCGCGCCGCGGATAGCGGCTTCGCCCGCTGCCTTGCTCTTGCCATAGGCGCCGAGCGGCGCGATCGGGTCGTCTTCGCGATAGGGCGTCCGTTGCCTTCCGTCGAAGACATAATCGGTCGAGACGTGGATGAGCGCGGCACCCGTGGCGGCGCAAGCGGCGGCGACATTGGCGGCGCCGTCGCGGTTGACGCGGAATGCTAGGGCGGTCTCGGCTTCGGCGCGATCGACCGCGGTGTAGGCGGCGGCGTTGACGACGAGCTCCGCGCCGCTCGCGGCCACCGCGGCGAGCGTCGCCGCGCGGTCGGCGATGTCGAGCTCGGGGCGCGCCAGCCCTAGCACGGCGAAACCCGCTGCCCATCGGGCGCGCAGCACTTCGCTGCCGATCTGTCCGTGGCAGCCGAGGATCAGCACCTTCATCGCGGGCGGCTTTCGCTGTTCATCGCCGGCGCGATCTTAGCGTGGCCGCGACGGGGGGTCGATAACGGGCCGCGCATGGGGCCTTCTTCCGCCCCGCTTGCCCGGGTGATGCGCGCGCCCTCGTCGGCTAGAATGGCCGAGTGACAGGGCCAGAGCGTATGGAATTTCGGGCATGAAGGGGATTTTGCTTGCGGGCGGCACGGGCAGCCGCATGTATCCGCTGACCGGCGTCATCAGCAAGCAGCTCCTGCCGGTCTACGACAAGCCGATGATCTATTATCCACTGTCGACGCTGATGCTTGCCGGCGTGCGCGACATTCTGGTCATCACCACGCCCCGGGAGCAGCCGCTCTTCCAGGCGCTCCTCGGCAGCGGCGCCGAGTGGGGAATTGCGATTTCCTACGCAGTTCAGCCGACCCCGCGCGGCATTCCCGAGGCCTTCCTCATCGGCCGCGACTTCATCGCCGGGGAGAAATGCGCGCTGGCGCTCGGCGACAACATCTTTTACGGCGACGGCTTCATCGGCCTGCTGCGGCAAGCCTTGCAATTCGAGACGGGCGCCGTCCTCTTCGCCTATTGGGTGGCCGATCCCGAGCGGTACGGCGTCGTCGAATTCGATAAGGCGTGGCGGCCTTGCCGCATTGTCGAGAAGCCGCGCGATCCTGCCTCGCACTATGCCGTCACCGGGCTTTATTTCTATGATTCCGAGGTCGCGGAGATCGCCGCCTCGCTCGCGCCGTCGCCGCGCGGCGAGCTCGAGATCACCGATGTCAACAACCGCTATCTCGAGCGCGGCACCTTGCAGGTCGAGCGTCTCGGCCGCGGCTATGCCTGGCTCGACACGGGCACGCCGGAAAGCCTGCTGCGCGCCGCCGAATTCGTCGAGGCGGTCGAGCAGCGTCAGGGCCTCAAGATCGCGGCGCCCGAGGAGATCGCCTGGCGCATGGGCTTCATCGACACAGGCCAGCTTCGGCGCCTCGCCGAGCGGGCCCGGCAAACCGCCTATGGCCGCTACTTGCTGAGCATTCTCGACGATCCCTGAGAGACGCCTTTACCGGACGACGCATCCGAAGAGACAGACGCGCCGCCACGGCGGCCGCGCGCAAGGCTCGCGGTCCTGCCGCCGCGGTCAGCCGCCCCAGACCTCGCGGGCGACCTCGACCACGAGGCGCAGCTTGGCGACCTCGTCCTCGAGCGCGAGGTCGTTGCCTTCGGCCGCGCTGGCGAAGCCGCATTGCGGCGAAAGCGCAAGCTGGTCCAAGGGGGCGTAGCGCTGCGCCTCGTCGATGCGCCGCTTCAACGCTTCCTTGCTCTCGAGCGTGCCGGTCTTGGTCGTCACCAGTCCCAGGACCGCGATTTTGCCCTTGGGCAGGAAGCGCAGCGGTTCGAAGCCACCCGCCCGCGCGCTGTCGTATTCGAGGAAGAAGCCATCGACCTTGGCTTCGTTGAACAGCACTTCGGCGATGGGTTCGTAGCCGCCCTCGGCCATCCAACTGCTGCGGAAATTGCCGCGGCAGATATGGATGCACACGCTCATATCGCGCGGCCGCGCCGCGATCGAGTCATTGATGAGCCCGACATAGGTGTGCGGCAGCTTGTCCGGGTCCTCGCCGATGCCGCGGACCTGCTCGCGCATCGCGGGGTCGCAGAGATAGGCGAAGTTGGTGTCGTCGAGCTGCAGGTAGCGGCAGCCGGCCGCCGCCAGATCGGCGATCTCCTCGCCATAGGCCTTGGCGACGTCGGCGAAGAACTGCGCCATCTCGGGATAGGCCGTCTCGTCGACAAGCGCGCGGCCGCCGCGGAAATGCAGCAGTGTCGGCGAGGGAATCGTCTGTTTCGGCATGGCATGCGCGACCGATTTCAGGAACTTGAAATCCTCGACGAAGATGCCGCGCGGGCGGCTGAACTTGCCGGTGACGGCGAAGGCCGACAGATCGCGCTCGGTCTCGCCTTCGCTCGAGCGGAAGCGCGCCTTGAACTTCGCCGTCTTGAGCGCGACGTTGGCGAAGGACATGAGGAAATCGCGCTGCCAGGACCCGCGGCGGTATTCGCCATCGGTGACCGCCTGAAGACCGATCTCCTCTTGGAGCCGCACGGCCGCGCGGATCTCATCGTCCTCGATGTGGCGCAGCGCCGCGGCGTCGATCTCGTTGCGCGCCCTGGCCTCCCGCGCGGTCTTGAGTTTTGCTGAACGCAGCAGGCTGCCGACTTGGTCGGCCCGGAACGGTGGCTTGTCTCGCTGGGGCATGGCTGTCTCCTCTTTGCGCTCGGCCTAGCGGCCCAGCACCTCGCGCCGGACGATAGCGGTGCCTTCGGCCAGCGCCTTGAGTTTGGCGAAAGCCGCGGCGCGCGCAATGTATTTCATGCCGCAATCGGGCGCGGGAATGATGCGGTCGGCCGGGAGATAGTGCAGCGCGCGGCGGATGCGCTCGGCGACCGTTTCCGGCCGCTCCGGCTCTGGGTCGCCCAGGCTGATGACGCCGAGGATCACCGTCTTGCCCTTGAGGCTGCGGAGAATCTCGAGATCAAGATTGGACTGGGCCGTCTCGATCGAAATCTGGTCGGCGGCGCTGTCGGCGAGCTCGGGCAGAAAGGAATAGCCGCTCGGGCGCGTGTGCACGACATGCGCATAACCGAAGCACAGATGCACCGCGGTCGGCCCAGCGATGCCTGTCAGCGCCCGGTTGATCGCTTTGACGCCATAGCGCTTGGCCTTCTCGGGACGTGCCTGCAGATAGGGCTCGTCGAGCTGGACGACGTCGGCGCCCGCGCGCTTGAGATCGTGGAGCTCGGCGTTGACTGCATCCGCATAGGCCAGCGCCAGCTCTTCCTCGTCCTTGTAATAATCGTTCTGCGCCTGCTGCGTCATGGTGAAGGGGCCGGGCAGGGTGATCTTGATGCGCCGGTCGGTGTTGCGGCGGAGGAACTCGACATCGCGCAGCTCGATCGGCTTGAGCCGCTGGATCGGACCCGCCACGCGCGGCACCGGGGTGGCATGGCCGGTGCGGTCGAGCGCCGTGCCGGGCTTCTCGATATCGACGCCCGAAAGCGCCGTCGCGAAGCGGTTCGAATAGCTTTCCCGCCGCATTTCGCCATCGGTGATGATGTCGATGCCGGCGCGTTCCTGATCGCGGATGGCAATGAGGGTCGCGTCGTCCTGCGCCTCCTCGAGAAAGGGCTCGGGGATCCGCCAGATCTCCTTGGCCCGCACGCGCGGCGGCAGCCGGCCGCGCAGATTGCCGCGTTCGATCAGCCAGTCCGGCTGCGGATAGCTTCCGACGACGGTGGTCGGCAGGATGTCGCTCATCGTCTCCTTCCGGCTACGCTTAGACGGTTTCCGGCAGCGGCTTGCCTCTTGTCTCCGGCAGGAACGGCGCAGTGACCAGACCGAGAATATAGATCAGCCCGACCATCGTCGCCGCATTGCCGTAGCCGCCGAAGCTCACGATCAGCGTGCCGGCGATCAGCGGACCGATGAAGGCGATGAAGCGCGGCGCGTTGAAGCAGAAGGCGATGGCGGTGGCGCGCATCCGCGTCGGGAACAGCTCCGGCAGCCACACCGGCATCCAGGAATACTGCCCGAGGCTGAAGAACCCGTTGATGCAGACGACCACCAGAAGCAGGTTCAGATCCGAGGTCCAGAGGAAGAGGACCGGCGTCATCACCAGCGCCGCGGCGAAGAAGAGCAGTGCGATCGGCTTGCGTCCGAACGCATCGGCGAGGAAGCCGAGGCTGATGTAGCCGATGATCGCGCCGAGATTGTAGGCCATGCCCGCGAAGCTCGCCCATTGCTGCGCTGGCAGCCCGGCCTTGGCGGCAACCGAGGCGATATAGGGCGGGACCCAAGACGAAATGCCCCACCACGCCAGCGTCGTCGTCAAGGACATTAGAAACGCAATGATGGTGCGGCGCCGGATTTCGGGCTCGGCGAAGAGGTCAACCACGGTGAAGCGGGTGAGCGCACGCTCCTGGGTATCGAGCGTGGCGCCGGTGCGCTGCCGCTCCTGCGCGCTGCGCCGGCGCGCATTGGCGACCTCCCACAGGACGGATTCTGGAATGCCTCGCCGGACCCAGAGCGTGAACAGCGCCGGCAGGACACCGATCACATACATATAACGCCACGCTCCGGGGCCGAGCGGGCTGATCACGAGCCAGACAAAGGAGGCGAGGAAGAAGCCGATGCCGAGCCCGCACTGCATGAGCCCAGCGCCCTTGCCGCGGGCGCGATCGGGCCAGATCTCGGCGGTAATCGAGGTTCCGGTCGCCCATTCCGAGCCGATGGCGATGCCGACGACGAAGCGGAGGATGGCGAAAGAGAGCCAGCTCCAAGACAAAGCGCTCAACCCCGTCATCAGCGAATAGCCGAGAATGGCGAAGATCATCACCCGCTTGCGACCGAAATAATCGGCGAGGATGCCGCCCAAGAGGCCGCCGAGGCCCCAGCCGAAAAGGGTGATGGCGATGACCATCCCCGCATAGGCAGGGATCTGTGCGAATTGGCTCGGCTCGAGCAGCTGACGCAGCGCCACGCCGACGGTGAGGATAAGGGCGTAAGTCTCGTAGCCGTCGAACAGCCAGCCGAGATTCGACGCCAGAAGGGCATTCCACTGACGACGTTCGAGCGAACGGTACCAGGGCAGGGCGGCGCTGACGTTCTCCATGGCGGGCTCCCCAGGGATTATGTTTGTCTCTCAGCCGGACGCGGCTCCCTTTCGTTTCCGCGCCGCGAGCTTCACCGCGGCGATGATCTCGGGATAGGCGGCGCAGCGGCACAAATTTCCCGAAAGGTAGTGCCGGATGTCGTCGTCGCTCGGCTCGGGCTGCTCGTCGAGGAGCTGACGCGCCATCAGGATCATGCCGGGCGTGCAGAAGCCGCATTGGAAGGCGCCCGCTTCGATGAAGGCCTCCTGCAGCGGATCGAGCGCGCGGCCGTCGCCGAGGTGCTCGATCGTCTCGACCGCGGCGCCGTCGGCGAAGGCGGCGAGATAGAGGCAGCCCGACACGGCGGCGCCGTTGACGATGACCGTGCAGCAGCCGCATAAGCCCTGGCCGCAGCTCTCGCGCGCGCCGAAGAGGTCGAAGCGCTGTTGCAGGATTTCGACGAGGGTTTCGTGCGTGCCGATCTCGGCCGCGACCTGGCGGCCGTTGAGGGTGAAGCGGATGGTGCGCGCGCCCTCGGCCATCTCAAGCCTCTCCGCGCTTCTCGCCGAGCGCCCGCCACACCGCTTCGGCGGTAAGCGGCAGCGCGGAGAGCCGGACGCCAATCGCGTCGTCGATAGCATTGGCGATCGCCGGCGAGACGCCGAAGGTGCCGCTCTCGCCGACGCCCTTGGCGCCGAAGGGACCGCCGTGCTCCTGCGCCTCGACCGCGGCGCTTTCCATTGCCGCCGGCAAATCGTGGAAGCCGGGGATCTTGTAATCGGCGAGCGAGGCGTTGGTGAGCTGGCCCTCGCGAAATTGCATCTCCTCGGTCATGGTGAAGCCCAACTGCATGATGGCGCCGCCGGAAAGCTGAGTCTCGACGATCGCCGGATTGATCGGCGTGCCGGCATCGGCAACGTTGACGAGCTTCGTCACCCGCACCGCGCCGGTCTCGGTGTCGACCTCGACCTCCGCGCCGGCGCCGCCGATCATCCAGAAGGGCGTGGCGTTGGCGGTGAGGCCGGTGTCGTGATCCGGCGAGGCATAGCTCGGAATGAAGCTGCCGACGCCGACGATATTGCCGGCCTGCATGCCGTATTTGCGGCGGAAGAGCTCGGGCCAGGGCAGGTTGCTGCCTGGCGGCAGGCCGAGCTCCGCAGCGAGCGCCGCGAGTTTGTCACGCGCATCTTCGGCCGCCTGCTTCACTGCATTGCCCATGTGATAGGTCGAGCGCGAGCCCAGCGTCGCCATGTCGTAGGGCGTGACATCGGTGTCGGGATGGACAACCCGGATTGCCTCTGCGGGGAGGTCGAGGACTTCGGCGGCGATCTGCGCCATCGCCGTGTTGGAGCCCTGGCCCATATCGACCGTGCTGGAATAGAGGACGCAGCTCCCGTCGGCGGCGATGTTGACGATCGCGACCGAAGTGGTCGGCGCGATCGAAGCCTTGAAGCCGATGCCGATGCCACGGCCGCGACGCAGCGTCCCGCTGCCGCGGTCGAAAGGCTCGTGCCACTTCATGCGCTGCGCCAGCCGGTCGAGCACCGCTTCAATCGCGGCGTCGCGCATGATCGTGCCCGTCGCCTGCGGCCGTCCCTCGCGCAGGATGTTCTTGCGGCGAAATTCGAGCGGATCGAGGCCGAGCGCGCGGGCGATCAAATCGGTGTGGCTCTCATAGGCCCAAACGAGCTGCGGAATGCCGAAGCCCCGGAGCGCGCCGGCGGGCGGGAGGTTGGTATAGACGGCGTAGGATTCGATGTGGACGTTCTCGATGTCGTAGGGTCCGGCGGCGGTGAAGCCCGATTTTTGGGTCACGCGCGGGCCGACATCGGCGTAGGCGCCGCCGTTCCACCAGACATCGCAGCGCCGCGCCACAATGCGCCCGTCCTTGGCGACGCCGCTCTTGATGTGCAAAGTGGCCGCGTGCTTGGTGATGGTGAAGAACTGCTCTTCCATGGTGAGCGAGACCTTCACCGGCCGGCGGACCAGCAGCGACAGCGCCGCCACCAGCGCCTCGAGCTTGATGTAGAGCTTGGCGCCGAAGCCGCCGCCGACAAAAGGCACCTTGACGCGGACGCGGTTCTCCGGCCAGCCCAGCAGTCGCGCAATCTCGATGCGCACGAAGGATGGCGATTGCGAGGCAGTGTGGATGGTGATCGTGGAATCGCCGGCGTCGGCGACCGAGACCATGGGCTCGAGCGGCGTGTGCATCACCTGCTGGGTGCGGAAGCTGTGCTCGAAGATGCGATCGGCAGCGGCAAAGCCGGCCTCGACGTCGCCGCGCCGCAAATGGAAGTCGAGCGCGACATTGGTGTTCTTGCGCCCTTCGAGATGCTTCAGATCGGGGAAGATCCCGGCCGGCTTCAGCACCTCGTGCACGATCGCGGCCGAGGATGCCGCCTCGACCTCGTCGAAGACGGCGGGCATCTCGTCATATTCGGCGGTGATAAGCTGCGCCGCTTCCTCGGCGACATGCGGATCGGCGGCAAGCACGACCGCGACCGGCTCGCCGGCATAGCGCACCTTCTCGAGCGCCAGGATGGGCTGGTCGTGAAACGCCGGCCCATAATAAGGGTTGGGAATGACGGCGCGCAAATCCTCGCCGGTAACGACGCGCTCGACGCCTGCAATCGCCTGCGCCGCGCGCACATCGATGCGGCGGATGCGGCCATGCGCCACGGTGCTGCGAAAGATCTTGCCGTGAAGCATGCCGGGCAGGTGCAAATTGTGGACGTATTCGGCGCGTCCCGTCACCTTGGCGCGGCCTTCCAGACGCTGGGCCGATCGCCCAACCTGGCCGCGTTGCATGGGCTGCGTCATCGCGGCGTCTCCGGGGCGGCAGCGAGCGCGCTCCTGGCGGCGCGTCCCAAGCCCACACGCAGCAACTGCTTCTTGTAGGCGGCCGAGCCGTGCTGGTCGGAGACGATCGCCGCCTCGGCGGCCGCAGCCTCGCCGGCGCGGCGCAGGATTGCATCGTCGATGGCGGCGCCGCGCAGCACCGCCTCCGCCGCGGCAAGCCGCGTCGGCGTTTCCGTCGCGGCGCCGATGACGATGCGGGAATCGCGGACGACCCCGCCCTCCGCGCTGAGCGAGACTGCGATGCCGAGCGACGGCCAATCATCGGCCGAGCGCGCCGTGCATTTGAGATAGGCGGCGCGCCGGCCGGCCTGCGGCGGAACGATGAGTTCCGCGATCATCTCGTCATGGCGCAGCACAGTCTCGAGGTAGCCCTTGAACAAATCTTCGATGGGGATCGCACGCTCGCCCGCAGGGCCCGCGATGGTGAGGCGGGCGCCAAGGGCGACCAGCACCGGCGGCAGATCGAGGTGCGGATCGGCGTGGGCGAGATGCCCGCCGATGGTCGCGACATTGCGCACCCGCCGGTTCGCCAGCCCTCGCAGCGTGCGCGTGATCACCGGCGCCAGGCGCGCCACCTCCGGCGAGCGCTCGACCGACGCCAGCGTTGCCATCGCGCCGATGCGCAACCCGCCATCGGGCTCGGCGGCGATCCGCCGGAAGCGCTCTTCGATTGCGCGCAGGCTGACGAGGCGCAGCGGCCGGAACAGGCCCGCCTTCATCATCAGCATCAGCGCCGTGCCGCCGGCAATCGGCCGCACTGCGGGATCGTCGCGGTCGAGACAGCCTATGGCCTCGGCAAGCGAGCGCGGTTCGACCAAATCGAATGGCTTCATCCTCCTCCCCGCCGGGCCGTGTTACGAGTGGGCAGACGAGCCCAGGCCCTGATTGCGCCTACCATACGCCGATTTCCGCAGCGCGCAACGGCCCGGAATTCGATCAGCACAAATAGCGAGATCAGGACGCGGTGTAGCGCCGCACCGCGACAGGATCGAAACTAAATCCCCAGCCCGGCCGCGTCGGAACGATGGCGCGGCCTTCGCCGTCCAATTCGATCCCGTCGCGATAGAGCGGCGCGAACCACGGCATCCATTCGAGATAGTTTGCGTTCGGGACGGTGGCGAGCAGCGCCAGATTCATCTCGGGGAAGAGGTGCGAGGAAACCGGCGTGTCGAGGGCCTCGGCGAGATGCGCGGCCTTCAGGAACTCGGTCGGCCCGCCCATGCGCTGCAGATCCGGCATGAGAATGTCGGCCGCATGAAGCCGCAGCATCTCGAGCATGCCGCGGCTCGTGTATTCGGTCTCGCCGCTGGCGATGGGTGTGTCGAGCGCCGCAGCGATCGCCGCCTCGCCGGCGTGGTCGTGATAGGGGATGGGCTCCTCGAACCAGGCGAGGTTGTATTCCTCGAGCATCCGGCCGAGGCGGATGGCGCGCGGCACGGTAAGCTGCTGGTTCGCATCGACCATCAACGCGATGTCGGGCCCGATCGCGTCGCGCACGGCGCGGATTCGGGCCGCGTCGTCTTTGGGATCGGGCTTGCCGAGCCGCATCTTCATAGCGCGGTAGCCTTGCTTCAGGAATTCGCCGGCCTCGCGCTGCAATTGGTCGATGCTGCGGGTGATCCAGAGCCCGCTGCTGTTGTAAACCGGCACCGCGGTCCGGCAGGCGCCGATGAGGCGCGACACATTGAGGCCGGCGGCCTTGCCTCGGAGGTCCCAGAGCGCGGTCTCGACCCCGGCCAGCCCGATGATCGAGACGCCCTTGTGGCCGATGAAATTGAGATCGCCCCAGGCGCGGGCACTGACGCTGCCGCCCAATTCGGGATCGAGGCCCTCGACCAGCGGCGCGAGGCTTTGCACCATCTCCGCAATGACCTTGAGGCGGCGGTTGTTGAGGGTGAAGGACAAGCCTTCGCCGACAAGGCCCGCATCGGTCTCGAGAAACACCAGCACGCAATCGACTGAACGCAGCTCCATGAGGCCGCCGCCGATCGGCGGCGTGAAGGGCAGGTGGACGGCCTCAGTGCGGAGGCGGGTGATCTTCATGCAGCGAAACCGTCCATCAGAGGCGAATGCCGTCGGGGAGGAAAGGGAAGGGAATGACGCCGCCAGCAGGCGGCCCGATGCGCTCGACCAGCGTGCGGTCGAGCTGCGCCACCGCGGTCACGCCCATCATCGCCATGGCGGCCTTCATCTCGCCCTCGAGGATCTCGAGGAGCCGGATGATCCCGTTGGCGCCGTCGGCGGCCATGGCATAGGCTTGGATGCGGCCGAGGCCGACTGCCGCGGCGCCGAGCGCCACGGCCTTGACCACATCGGGCCCGCGCAGGAAGCCTCCATCGACAAGGATGGGGACCTTCCGCCCGATCTGCTCGACGATCTCGAAGAACATGGCGAGCGCGCCCTTGGCGTGATCCAGATGTCGGCCGCCGTGGTTCGAGACATAGATGACGTCGATGCCTTGCCTCACCGCGATCTCGGCATCTTCCGCCGTCTGGATGCCCTTCAGAACCAGCGGCATGCCTGCGATGTCCTTGATCCGCGCCACCATGTCCCAGTCGAGCAGGGCCTGGAATTTTTCGCCGCTCGTCCCGCGGCTCCGGCTCGGTGGATTCCAGCGCAGATGAAGCTGCCGGTCGCGGATGCTGTACCAGGCGGCATCGACAGTCAGCACCAGCGCGGCATACCCCGCCGCCCGGATGCGTTGGACCATCTCGGAGATCCAGGCGAAATCGCCGCGGATGTAAAGCTGGAACCATTTGTCGCAACGCGCCGCAGCGGCGCTGTCCTCGAGCGCGGGCGCGGTCACGGAACTCACGATCGGCAGAGTCCCGAATTGGGCGGCGGCCTCGACCATATTCACGGCGCCGCCCGGCGCCAGGGTCTCCAGCGAGCCCATCGGCGCCAGCACCACGGGAATGCGGAGCTTGGTTCCGAGCAAGGTCGTCGCGGCATCGACGGTCCGGACATTGCGCAGCACGCGCGGCCGGAACACCCATTCCTCGATCGCCTCGCGGTTGCGCCGCTTGGTCGTTTCCGATTCCGCCGCGCCCGCGACGTAATCCCATGTCTCGAGGGAAAGACGCTCATGCGCCTTGGCGATGAGCTCGGTGGCGGTGAGGAAGCCGTCGCGCGCGACCGGTCCGGGCGAACTCATGGGGGCGTCTCCGCTGCTGGTTGCGCGGTTCAGGCCGGGAGCAGGCCGACGATCTTCGACGGGTTCGTCGTCGAGACCGTAACGAGCTCGTCGGGCTTGAGGCCGAAGGCCTCCATATAGGCACGGATGAGGCGCATGCATTCGACCGTGTGCGGGAAAAGCGGCTCGCCGGCATCGCTCGACAATGTCACATGCGCGACGCCGACCGCGCGGATGGCGTCGTACATCTTCTTGGGGTCGACGCCAAGCAGCGGCGAGATCTCATCGAAGGTGAAGTTCAGGTAGATGCCGATGCGCACCAATTCCTTCATCTCGGCGACTGTGAGGTCGACGAAGGGGCTGAAGGGATGGTCGATCACCGCGCGCTTGAAGCCGAGCTTGTCGACGAGCTCCGCGAGCGCCCAAATCTCCGGATGCGTCGCATGGCCGAAGAACAACGCCACATCGTGGTCTGCGACGATGCGCACCATCTCTTCGAACAGCGGCTTGAGCCTGCTGCGCTCGTCCAGCATGTAATAGCCGTATTTGAGCGCCTCATCCCAAGGCAGCGGCTCGGTGTGGGCCGAGGGATCGGCAGTCGGGTCGATCCAGATCGTCTTGCCGCCCACCTTGTTGTAGGTGTTGGCATGGTTGAACACGGGAAGCCATACGCCGGCGACACCGTCGGCGAGGTTGCGCCGGAGCTTCTCGACGGAAGGCGGCTTGTTGTCCATCGTCACGCCATAGCCGGCCCAGCAGTGGATCGGCGTGACGCCCGCGCTCTCCGCCCAGCGCGCGAGCTCTTCCTTGACCAGCCGCGTCGCTTGCGCCGGACGGTACTCGCCGGAGATTGCGCCGATGGTCTTGTAGAGAATGCCGCGCATGCCACTCTCGGAGGCGAGCTTCGCCAGCGCCAGCGCGTCCTGCTGGCCCTCATGGGCATGGGCGTGAATGTCGATGACGTCCTTGACCCCTGGTACCTTCGGCGGGAAGACAACGCCCGGCCGATAGGAGCGCCGCGCCGGATAAGAAGTGACGCAGCGCTCGATCGTCGGCGTGGCGTTGTCGACATGCTCGCTCATTGACCGTCTCCGCTGGCGCTCCGGCAGGCAAGAAAAATAGGAGTGCGACTTGCCGCAAGTCAAATAGGATAGGACCGAGGGAGAACTTCATCACCGGACGGATCATGAAAATCACGGGCATCGAGCCGATCCTCATCGCCGTTCCCTATCGTCACGGCGGCCCGATCCCGGAAGGCGGCGGCGCGCCCTGGCGGACCATGGACACGCTGCTCCTCCGCGTGGAGACAGATGCCGGGCTCATTGGCTGGGGCGAGGCTTTCGGCTTCGGCGCTTGTCCCGCGACCAAGACGGCGATCGAGCGGCTGGTGGCGCCGCTCGCGATCGGCCGCGATCCCCGCGACATCGCCGCGCTGATGACGGAGCTCGCGCGCAAGCTCCACAATTTCGGGCGGAACGGGCCGGTTTCCTTCGCGCTGTCCGGTCTCGACATCGCCCTCTGGGACATTGCCGGCAAGATCGCGGGTGCGCCGCTTCATCGCCTGCTCGGCGGCAGCGGCAAGGAGCGCGTTCCCGCCTATGCGAGCCTGCTGCGCTACGGCGCCCCCGATCTGGTCGCGCGCAACGCCGCCGAAGCGGTCGGGCGCGGCTATCGGCAGATCAAGCTCCACGAGATCGGCATTGCCGAAGTCGCCGCCGGGCGCCGCGCCGTCGGCGCGGAGATTGCGCTGATGCTCGACGCCAACTGCGCGTGGTCGGCCGATGAGGCCGTCGCCATGGCGGGGCGGCTCAAGGAACATGATCTTCTCTGGCTTGAGGAGCCGGTCTGGCCGCCCGAGGATCATCAGGGCCTCGCACGGGTGCGGCGCGACGGCGGCGTCGCCGTCGCTGCCGGGGAGAATGCCGGGACGCCCGCCGAATTCGAGCATCTCATCGACCGCGCCGCCGTCGATTACCTGCAGCCGAGCGTGACCAAAGTCGGCGGAATTTCCGCCATGCGACGAATCATCGCGCACGCCGAAAGCCGCGGCGTCGCGGTGGCGCCGCATTCGCCCTATTTCGGACCCGGGCTGATCGCGACCTTGCATCTCATTGCGGCCTCGCCGCTGGAGCGCGCTTGCGAGCGCTTCTATTGCGACCTCGAAGCGAGCCCGTTCGGCGACGCCGTCGAGGCGCGCGACGGCTTCATGCGCGTTCCGTCGGGGGCCGGACTCGGGGTCGCGATCGACGAGCGCGTCATCGCCCGCTATCGCGCGGCCTGACGCGGCGGCGTTATGGCGCCTCGACCCAGCTTTCCACGATCCAGGGTGCGAGGTCGCGCGCGGAAATCTCGATTCCGATGCCCGGGCCGTGCGGGATCGAGAGCGTGCCGTCGGGATTGAGCGGAGGATCGCCGAACACAAGCAAGCCCGGATGCGGCGATCGGTCGAATTCGAGGAAGGGATAGGGCATTGGCCCCCCGCCGCGCCGGGCTGGCAGCACCGCGGCAAGCTGCAACGCGGCGTAGAAGCCGACGACCGTGCCCCAGACATGCGGGACCACCGGCAGCTCGAAGGCCTCGGCCAGCGCCGACACCGTCCTGACGCCGGTAAAGCCGCCGCAGACCGCGAGGTCGGGCTGCAGCACCGCGATCGCGTCGGCGGCAAGGAAATCGCGAAACGCGGCGGCGGTCGCCAAGGCCTCGCCGCCCGCCACTGCCGTGTCGATGGCGCGCGCAACGGTGCGGTAGCCGCCGATGTCCTCGGGCCCGACGGGCTCCTCGATCCAGAGAAGATCGGCGTCGGCCATGCGCTGCGCGGCAGCGATCGCCGCGCGCGCGGTGTAGCTTTGATTGAAATCGAACATCAGCGCGTGGTCCGGCCCGATCTGCTTGCGCAGCGCCGCAGCGATGATGCCGTCCTCGCGCGGATTGAAGCCGCTCCTCGGCTTGATCGCGCGAAAGCCCAGCCTCAGATAGGCTTCGACTTCGGCCTGATAGGCACGATAGGGGTGCCCGTCCGGCCGCATGAAGGGACCGCTCGCATAGGCGAGCACGCGGTCGCGCAGCGCGCCGCCGAGCAGCGACGCAACCGGCACGTTCCGGGCGCGCGCGACGAGATCGTGGAGCGCCATGTCGATGGCGGCCACTGCGTCCATCGCCGTGCCGCGGCGATCGCCGCCCGCGGCGGTGGCAAGCCCCCATAGCGCTCCGATCTGCGTCGCATCCTGGCCGAGAATTCGCGGAATCATGCGGCTGCGTAGTAACGGCGCCGCCGCCTCGGGTGCGGACCAGGTCTCGCCCCAGCCGGAGATGCCGTCGGCGACGATTTCGATGATCAGCGAATCCCGGCGGTCGAAGAAGCCGCGCGCGCTGCCGATCGGTTCGGGCAACGGGCAGCGCAGGTGATAGCCCCGCACTTCCGCGATCTTCATCGCCCCCTCGCCGATTATCGTGATCTGTCGCACTCTAGCGCTTGGGCATTGCGCTCGGCTACCAGATGATTATCCTGGACAACAGAAAATCCATTGCGGGGATGGAACCATATGCCGACGCCTTCGCCCAACACCGCGCCTGGTCGCGCTCGTCCTCGAGGTACCGCAATGGCTCGGCAAACCCGTGTCGCTGCCGGCGGCGACACCGCACGGCTCGTCTGATCGCGGCGCGAGAAGGACGCGCGCACGGCATGCCCAAGGCTTGGAACGCGAAACGCATCGCCCATCTCGACTGTCCCGGCGGCGGCCAGGTCTGGGTCGACGGCAAGACGCTCTATATCGGCCATATGAGCGCGCCCTACGGCACCAGCATCGTCGATGTTTCGGATCCGCGCGCGCCGCGCACCATTGCGACGATCGCAATCCCCGAGGGTTGGCACTCGCACAAGGTGCGCGTCGCCAACGGAGTCATGATTGTCAATCACGAGCGGCTGGGGCAAGGCGGGTCGGCCGATTTCGGGGGCGGGCTCGGCATCTACGATGTGTCGCGCCCGGCGGAGCCGCGCCCGATCGCGAAATGGCGGACCGCCGGAAGCGGCGTCCATCGCTATTCCTTCGATGGCCGCTATGCCTACATCTCGCCGACGGTCGATGGCTATATCGGCAACATCATGATGATTTTGGATCTCGCCGATCCGGCGCAGCCGCGCGAGGTTGGGCGCTGGTGGATTCCCGGCCAATGGCAGGCCGGCGGCGAGGCCTATCCCTGGGCCGACGGTCCGTCGCCGCGCTGCCACCATCCCCTCCGCCTCGGCGACCGGCTCTATGTCAGCTATTGGCATCATGGCTTCTTCATCCTCGACATCGCCGACATGGGGCATCCCAAGCTCGTCGCGCATGCCGAGACGAGCCGGGCTTTCTGCCATCCAACGCATACCTGCTTGCCCTTTCCCGAGCCGCTCAAGGGGCGGCGGGTCCTGGTCGTCGCCGACGAGGATGTGGCTAAGCGCCGGCCCGCTGCGCCGGCCTTCGCCTGGATCGACGACATCACCGAAGAGACATTGCCGATTCCGATCGGCACTTTCCAGGTGGCGGGCCTCGACCGGGATGGCGCGCCGCAGCCGCCGATGACCGGCTGCCATCAGCCCTCCGAGCGCCTGGCTGGCGGCACCGTGATTCCCTTTGCCTGGTTCGCGCAGGGCCTGCGGCTCATCGACATCGCCGACCCGTTCCAGCCGAAGGAGGTCGGCTTCTATCAGCCCGATCCGCCCGCCGGGGCGCAGCGCGCCTCATCCAACGACGTGACCATCGACGACCGCGGCCTCGTCTTTCTCGTCGACCGGCAGAGCGGCGTCGACATCATCGAGACCAGCGTGCTTAAGTCGGCTTGACCTGCGCGCATCCATCTCCCAGGTTCGCATCATGGCCAACGAGACCAAGCCCGAGGCCGAGCCGAGCGAGCGCCGCAAGCCAGCGCCCGCCGCGCGGCGAGAGCGGCTCGCGGCCGCGCTGCGCGCCAATCTCGCGCGGCGCAAGCAGCAGGCGCGGCGCCGTTCGGAACCAGAACCGACCGCGGGTCGCTGAAATCGGCGGGGAGGCGCGCTTGAGCGCGCGCGCCGCATCCTCTACAAGACCGGCGCCCCTGCCCGCTGCCGCGACGGCTTTGCCCTGAAAGGAGGAAGATGGACAGGATCCGCATCCGCGGCGGCCGCCCGCTCTCCGGCGGCATTCCCATCGGCGGCGCCAAGAATGCCGCGTTGCCGCTGATGGTGGCTTGTCTGCTCACGGACGAGACGCTGACGCTGCGCAACCTGCCGCGTCTCGCCGACATCACCACGCTCAGCCACCTTCTGGTGCAGCATGGCGTCTCCATCACCATGCTTGGCGCCGAGGAGGCAAACGAGTCCGGCCACGTTCTGGAGCTCACCGCGCGGCGCATCGTCTCGACGACTGCGCCCTATGATCTCGTCCGCAAGATGCGCGCCTCGGTTCTGGTGCTTGGACCGCTGGTGGCGCGGACCGGGCGGGCGCGCGTATCGTTGCCGGGCGGCTGCGCCATCGGGACGCGGCCCGTCGATCTTCATTTGAAGGGCCTCGAGCGCCTCGGCGCGACCGTCGAGCTGCAACAGGGCTATATCGAGGCGCGCGCCGAGAAGGGTCTCGTCGGCGCCGAGATCGTCTTTCCCATCGTCTCGGTGGGGGCGACCGAGAATCTGCTGATGGCGGCGGCGCTTGCCCGCGGCGAGACCATGCTGGTGAATGCTGCGCGCGAGCCGGAAATCGTCGATCTCGCCCGCTGCCTTAATGCCATGGGCGCCGACATCGAGGGCGCGGGGAGCGAGCGCATCAGCATTCGCGGGGCGGCGAAGCTGCACGGCGCCGCGCATCGCGTCATCCCCGACCGCATCGAGACCGGCACCTACATGATGGCGGCGGCGATTACCGGCGGCGATGTCGAGCTCGTGGGCGCGCGGCGCGATCTCGTCGCTGCCGTCGCGCGCACGCTCGAGGGCGCCGGCGTCGAGGTCGCTGATACCCCGAGCGGCATCCGGGTCCGCTGCCGCAACGGGCGGCTCACCGGCATCGACGTGACGACCGAACCCTTTCCCGGCTTTCCGACCGATTTGCAGGCGCAAATGATGGCGCTGATGGCCACCGCCGAAGGCGCTGCGACGATCACCGAGACCATCTTCGAAAACCGCTTCATGCACGTTCCCGAACTTTGCCGCATGGGCGCCGATATCGATGTCCATGGCGCTTCGGCGACGGTACGCGGCGTCGCTCGCCTCACCGGCGCGCCGGTGATGGCGACCGATCTGCGGGCCTCGGTGTCGCTGGTGCTGGCCGGGCTCGCCGCCGAAGGCGAGACCACAGTGAACCGCGTCTATCACCTCGACCGCGGCTACGAACGGCTCGAGGAGAAGCTCGCGGCCTGCGGCGCCGCCATCGAGCGTCTCCCGGGCGAAGGTTAGGTATTGCGCCGTGGCGACCGGCCTCAAGCTGCGCGCCGAGGACGCGGAGGACGTGGCCGTGCTCTCTGCCGTTCTTCAGGACGCGCTCGTCGCGGTGGGCGAGATGACCTATCTGCCGGAGGACCGGCGCTTCGTCCTGGTCGCCAACCGGTTTCGCTGGGAGCCCGAGGGGGACAAGCCCCGCCGCAACTTCGAGCGCACCATGGCAGGACTGCGCATCGACGGCGTCACCGCGGTGCGGCGGCGCGGCTTCAATCCGCACGACTCGGAGCGGTTCCTGGCGCTCCTGGCGATCCGCGCCGAGGGAAATTCGCTCTATCTCGATTTCGCCGGCGGCAGCGGCATCCGCCTCGATGTCGAGCGCATCTTGTGCCATCTCGACGATCTCGGCGAGCCGTGGCCGACGCGCTGGCGGCCGCGGCACCCGGTGGATGAAGCGAGCTAGATTGAAGGAGAAATCGTTGCGTGCGAACGAGGCTCTGGTTCTGGCGCTGCCCAAGGGGCGCATCCTCGACGAGGTGATGCCGCTGATGCGCCGCGCCGGCATCGCGGTCGAGCCTGCCTTCGACGATCCAGAGTCGCGTCAGCTCCGCTTCAAGACGAGTGCGCCCGGCTTCGACGTCATCCGCGTCCGCAGCTTTGACGTCGCGACCTTCGTCGCCTTCGGCGCGGCGCAGCTCGGCATCGCCGGCAACGACGTTCTGATGGAGTTCGAATATCCCGAGATCTACGTGCCGGTCGATCTCCGCGTCGGGCGCTGCCGCCTCGTCGTCGCGGCGCCCAGGGAGGATGCCGGCCGCGACGACCCGACGCGCTGGAGCCATGTGCGGATCGCTACGAAATATCCGGAGATCACCCGCCGCCACTTCGCGGCGCAGGGCGTGCTGGCGGAATGCATCGGCCTCAGCGGCGCCATGGAACTCGCGCCGAGCCTCGGTCTGTGCCGGCAGATCGTCGATCTCGTCCAGACCGGCAACACGCTCAGGGCGAACGGCCTGGTCGAGATCGAGCACATCGCCGATGTCACCTCGCGGCTCATCGTCAACCGGGCCGCGCTGAAGACGCGCGCCAAAGAGGTGGGCGGCTGGATCGAGCGCTTCCGCGAGGCCGCCAATGCCGCTTAGGCTCGACGCACGCTCGCCCGGCTTTGCCGCCGATTTCGCGGCGCTCGTCGCCGCCAAGCGCGAGACGGAAGCCTCGGTCGACGCCGCCGTTGCCGCGATCCTCGATGATGTCAGAGAGCGCGGCGACGCCGCAATCATCGACTACACGAGGCGCTTCGACCGGGTGAATCTGACCCCGGACAGCCTACGTTTTTCCGCGGCGGAGATTGTCGCTGGCGCCGCCCGGTGCCCGCCGGCGCAGCTCGCCGCGCTGCAGTTCGCGGCCGAGCGCATCGAGGCTTTTCACCGGCGCCAGTTGCCGGAGGATCTCGATTTCACCGACGCGCTGGGCGTCCGGCTGGGCGCGCGCTGGCGGCCCATCGCTTCGGTCGGCATTTATGTCCCAGGGGGCACGGCGGCGTACCCGTCCTCGGTGCTGATGAATGCGATCCCGGCCAAGGTCGCAGGCGTCGAACGCATCGCCATGGTGGTGCCGGTCCCGGACAACGCCGTCAATCCGCTGGTGCTCGCGGCAGCACGCCTCGCCGGCGTCGCCGAGATTTACCGGATCGGCGGCGCGCAAGCGGTGGGCGCGCTCGCTTACGGCACCGCGACGATCGCAGCAGTGGACAAGATCGTCGGTCCCGGCAATGCCTATGTCGCGGCCGCCAAGCGCCGCGTCTTCGGCATCGTCGGCATCGACATGATCGCCGGGCCTTCCGAGATCCTGGTGGTGGCGGACGGCGCGAACGACCCCGCATGGATCGCCGCCGATCTGTTGTCGCAGGCCGAGCACGATGTGGCGGCGCAGTCGATCCTCATCACGGACGATGCGGATTTCGCCGATCGGGTCGCCGCCGAGGTCGAACGCCAACTCGCCGGCGCGGCGCGGCGTCAGGTCGCCGAAGCGAGCTGGCAGCTTCATGGCGCAATCATCACGGTCGCCGACATCGCCGACGCGGTTGCGCTGGTGGATCGGCTGGCGCCCGAGCATCTCGAGTTGGCGCTCGAGGATGCCGCAGCCGAAGCCTTCGCCAGCAAGGTGCGGCATGCCGGCGCGATCTTCCTCGGCCGTTACACGCCGGAAGCCGTGGGCGATTACGTCGGCGGTCCCAACCACGTGCTGCCGACGGCGCGGAGCGCGCGCTTCTCCTCTGGCCTCGGCGTGCTCGATTTCATGAAGCGCACTTCCTTGCTGCGCTGCGATGCCGAGAGCTTGCGCAGCCTCGGTCCCGCCGCCGTCGAGTTGGCGCGCGCCGAGGGACTTCCGGCGCATGCCGCATCGATCGAGATCCGTCTCAACCTGCCGCGGCGCTGAGATGATCGCCGATCGCCGCATCGCCAAGATCACGCTCGACGAGCGCACGGTGGTGCGGCGTAATGCGGATATCGAGCATGAGCGCGCGGTGGCGATCTCCGATTTGCTTCACGAGAACAGCTTTGCTCCGACCTCGGGCGTGACCGGCCCGTTCCATCTCCGGCTGGGCATCGAAGAGAATCGGCTGGTCCTCGCCGTCGGCAATAAGCGTGGCCGAGCGCTCGAACGGGTCGTGTTGCCGCTGACGCCATTCCGCAGCATCGTCAAGGACTACTTCCTGATCTGCGAGAGCTACTACAACGCGGTGAAAACGGCGAGCACTCCCCGCATCGAGGCGATCGACATGGGGCGGCGGGCACTCCATGACGAGGGCTCGGAGCTGCTGCGCGAGCGCCTTGCCGAGCATGTGACCGTCGATTTCAACACCGCCCGGCGGCTCTTCACCTTGCTCTGCGTCTTGCACATTCGCGGCTGAGAGGGGCGATGGCGCGGCTGCCTTCGAGCGTGCTCTTCGCCTGCGGCTTCAACGCCATCCGTTCGCCGATCGCGGCCGCGCTGATGCGCGCGCTGCATGGGCGCCGCATCTATATCGATTCGGTCGGGGTGCGGCGCGGCACGCTCGACCCTTTCGCCGTCGCGGTCATGGATGAGGTCGGCATCGATATCCGGCAGCACACGCCCAAGACGTTCGACGAACTCGAAGACACTTCTTACGATCTCGTCGTCTCGCTCTCGCCCGAGGCGCAGCACGCCGCCGTCGAGCTGACGCGCACCATGGCCTGCGAGGTCGAGTTCTGGCCGGTCTTCGACGCGACCGCCGTCGAGGGCAACCGCGAAGAGCGGCTCGCGGCCTATCGGATGGTGCGCGACCATTTGCGCAAGCGGATCCTTGAGCGCTTTCCGCTGCCGCCGTCGTGACCGAAGGCCGGTGCCGGCGAGGAAGAGCTTGACCGGAATGCGGCCTGCGACGATGTTCTTGGCGGCCTTCCGCGGAAGGCCGAGGGGTGGCGACCAACGGCTCCGGTATGGCCAAGGAAGACCTGATCGAGTTCGCGGGTACGGTGATTGAACTGCTGCCCAATGCGATGTTCCGTGTGAAGCTCGATAATGACCATGAAGTGCTGGCCCACACCTCGGGCAAGATGCGGAAGAACCGCATTCGCGTGCTGGCCGGGGACCGGGTCAATGTCGAGATGACGCCCTATGACCTGACCAAGGGCCGCATCACCTTTCGCTTCAAATAATTTATGGCAAGGGGCGTCCGCGCCGTGAACGCCGTGCCTCTCGTGCTGGCATCCGCCTCGCCTCGCCGCCTCGACCTGCTCGCGCAGATCGCGCTGCGCCCGGACATCGTCGACCCCGCCGAAATCGACGAGCGCGCGCTTCCGGCGGAGCTGCCGGCGCAGCATGCCCTGCGGCTCGCCGCGGCGAAGGCGCGCGCGGTTGCCGGACGCCATCCCGGCGCCTTCGTGCTCGGCGCGGACACCGTAGTCGCTTGCGGCCGCCGAATCCTGCCGCAAGCGATGGAGCGCGAGACGGCGCGTCAATGCCTCGTCCTGCTGTCGGGACGCCGCCACCGCGTCCATGGCGGCATCGCGCTGGCGACGCCCGCGGGACGAATGCTGAGCCGCCGCGTCGAGAGCATCGTTGCCATGAAGCGCCTGAGCAAGGACGAGATCGACGACTATCTCGCCACCGAGGAATGGCGCGGCAAGGCCGGCGGCTATGCGATCCAGGGCTATGCCGCGCGCTTCGTCGCGTGGATCGAAGGCTCCTATTCGAATGTCGTGGGCCTGCCGCTGTTCGAGACGGTCAACCTCCTCGCTGGCCAAGGCTATGCGCCGGCGTTGCGGCTGCGGCCGGCGCGGTGAGCGCGGCGGTGCGGCGCCGGCTGCTGATCGCGGCCTCACCCGGCGAGTTGTGGGCGGCGCTCAGCGAAGGCGGCACGCTCGTCGGGCTGCGTCTCCTGCGCACGGGAGCGCGCAGCCGGGTCGGCGAGATCTATCTCGGCCGTATCGTGGCATTGCAGCCGGAGCTGCCAGCGGCGCTCGTCGATATCGGCTTGCCGCGCCCGGCCTTTCTGAGCGCAGAGGACGCCGCGCGCAAGACGGGCATCGCCGGGCTTGCCGAGGGCCAGTCCGTCATCGTGCAGGTACTGAAGGACGCACGCGCCGACAAGGCCGCGGGCGTGAGTTTGCGTCCGCGCCTCAAGGGGCGCTTGCTGGAGCTGAGGCCGGGGCGGCCGGGGATCGTGGCGAAAGGGCTCCCCGCCGAGGAGCGGCGGCGGCTCATCGCGGCGCTTGCGGCGGTTGCGCCGGCGGAGGACGGATTAATCCTGCGCCCGGAGACGGCGGGCGCCGACGCCGAAGCGCTCGATGTAGAGGCGGCGGCGCTACGCAGCCGCTGGCAGGCGATCATCGCCGCGAGCCGCAGCGCGCGACCTCCGGCACGGCTCACCGAGCCCGACCCGCCGATTGCGGCGCTCATCGCCGAATTCGCGGCACCGCCGCCGGAAGCCATCGTGATCGACGATCGCGCCGTCTTCGCGGAGGCGCGGTCCTGGTTCGCGCGGCGCGATCCGGCGCTCGCCGCGCTGCTGACGCTCCATCGGGGACCCGAGCCCTTGTTCGAGCAGGAGGATGTCGCGGCGCAGATCGAGGCTGCGCTGGCGCCGCGCGTGCCGCTCCCGGGCGGCGGGGCCCTCATCATCGAGAGCACCGCGGCCGCGACGATGATCGATGTCGACAGCGGCGGCGCGCCGATCCTCGCGACCAACCTCGCGGCGGCCCGCGTTGCGGCGCGTCAGATCCGGCTGCGCAATCTCGCCGGCGCGATCGTCATCGACTTCATCGCCATGCGGCGGCGCGAGGACAAGGACCGCGTGCGCGCTGCCCTGAGCGAGGCGCTCGCCGGCGATCCCGGCGCCGCGACTGCACTGGGCTGGACCCGGCTTGGCCATATGGAGCTGGTGCGCAGCCGGCGGCAGGCGCCTTTGGCCGAGCTGCTCTACGAACGCGGCGCCGAAGGCGGGTTGGTGCGGACGGCGCTCACGGTCGCGCTTGCGGCTTTGCGCGCTGTGGCGCGCGAGGCCGATGCCGTGCCCGGCCGCGCGCTCGCGGTCAATGGCAGCCCGGAAGTGGCGGCCACTTTGACGGAGGGCGAGGCGCAAGACGCGCGCCGTGCGCTCGAAGCGCGGCTCGGGCGCCCGCTCACAATCGTCGCGGAGCCTGCCCGCGCGCGCGAATCCTTCGACATTCGCGCGCTCTGATCCTATCTAAAGGCCATGGACGACAAGTCACCGCAAGCGCCGGCGCGGCGCTGCCCGATCTGCGGCAAGCCAGCGCAGCCGAAACACCGGCCTTTTTGCTCGGCGCGCTGCGCCACCATCGACCTCGGCCGCTGGCTCGACGGCCGCTATCGCGTCGCGTCCGACGAGCCGGCGGCCGAAGACGAGAGCGAAGAGAAATAGCTCGCGCCCGTCCCTGCAAGGCGGGCGGCGCTGGACAGGCGGTCGAAGGGCCGTTATACCGATCCGCTCCGCCGCGCGGACGCCCAGGTAGCTCAGTTGGTAGAGCACGTGACTGAAAATCACGGTGTCGGTGGTTCAATTCCGCCCCTGGGCACCACCATTTATCAATCAAATCAATTAATTAATAGCGACACTCAACCGGCGCCGATACGGTATCTAATGTCGTACACTCAGGTCATCTGAGGAATGTCGGTCAACAGTCGTTCGGACCAACGACGTCGTGGTCGCTTCTGTGTTCAGGCGTGTGCGCTGGCTAACGCCACTGGTGATGCCGCACAAAGAATTCTTCAGCAGTGAAAAGGCTGATCCATGCCCAACATCGATCCCGTCACTCTCGCCACCGTCTGGCATTCGTTTCAATCCCTGTGCCGCGAAATGCGCAGCATGGTGACGCGGACGGCCCAGAGCTACCTGATGGCGACCTTGAAGGACCTCTCTGTCGGCGTTTGGCTCGCCGACGGATCGACCGTGGCCGTGCCGGAAGGCCTGCCGGGCCAATTCCTCGGGACCTCCTTTGCGATCGAATCCATCAGGGAAATGTTCAAAGACAACCTCCATCCCGGGGATGTGATCCTGACCAACGATCCGTACCACGGGGGCCACAATACCCATCTCCCGGACTGGGGTTTCATTCGGCCCATCTTCTTCGAAGGCGAGCTGCTCTTCTTCACCATGGTGCGCGGGCACATGCAGGACACGGGCGGGTCCTTTCCCGGCGGCTACTTTCCCAACGCCTACGACATCATCGCCGAAGGGCTCTGCATCCCGCCCCTCAAGGTGATTAAGCGCGGCGTTGAGGACGCCGACTTGAACAAGTTGATCTTCAACAACGTGCGCTTTCCCACGGAGATCAAGATCGACAGCACCGCGATGATCGCCACGACCACGTTTGCCGAGAACCGCATCGTCGAGCTGCTGCGGCGCTACGGCAAGGATACCGTGCTCGGCGCCGTTCACGAAATGATGGACCGCACCGAGAAGGCCGTACGAGCGGAAATCGCGGCATTGCCGGACGGCACTTACAGCGGCGAATCTTCCACTGACGATGACGGCACCATCCTCGACCAGCCGGTGACGGTCCGGGTCGATGTGACGGTCAAGGGCGACGAGGTCACGCTCGACTTTTCCCGCAGCGACGCGCAGCGTCCCGGCTTCGTCAATTGCGTCTACGCCGTCACCTATGCACGGGCGGTGGCCGCGGTGATCATCTATACCGATCCCGCGTTGGCGGACTTCCACAACACGGGATCCTTGCGCCCCATCACGGTGATTGCGCCACCCGGCAGCGTTACCAATGCCAACTACCCGGCAACGGTGGGAGCAAGCCCCGTCAACGTTGGCGGCCAAGTGATCGAATCCTGCGTCGAGGCCCTGGGCAAAGCCAGGCCGGATCGTTCCATCGCGAGCTGGGGCAAGCACCGCGGCGACTATACCTTCGCCGTCGACCCCAGAAATGGCGAGCGTTATGTGCGTACGACGTTCGACTACGACGGCAGCGCCGGCGCGGTCTGGGGCCATGACGGCATGACCGGTCCCACCACGCTCACCACCCTCGGATCGGTTCAGCGCGGCAGCGTGGAAGAGGCGGAGATCCGCTACCCCTGGCGAATGCTCAAGCTCGAGGCGCGCGCGAATTTCAACGGCGCCGGGCGGTGGCGGGGCGGCGGCGGTATCGACTGGCGAGCGCTGAATGAGGGCAGCGATGGCCGCATGGCCACCGGGAGCTCCGACGGCGACGTGATTCAGGTCAAGGGAGCCCAGGGCGGTCAACCCAACCCCCGATCCCGGACGATCATCGTACGGGGCGATCAGAAGATTCGGGTCAAGCCGCATCGTATGGCCGAAATCAAAGAAGGTGACATCGTCGTCAAGCTCAGCGCGGGCGGCGCCGGCGTCGGCGATCCATGGCTGCGACCGGCCGAAAAAGTCGTCACGGATGTGCGGCGGGGAATGGTCACCGTGGAGGCGGCCCGGTTGATCTATGGCGTGGTTCTCGACCCCGTTTCCCGAGAGGTCGACGAGAAGGCCACGCGCAAACTCCGGTCTGCCCTCCCAGCCCAACGCTACGAAGCCGTAATCAATGAGGAAACCTTTGATATCGAGATCAAGCCCGTCGGCGAGCAACTGGAGAAAACATCGTGAAGCAGCTGACCATCGACGTGGGCGGAACCTTCACCGACTGTCTCGTGCTCGAGGAGTCGGGTCAGTTGCATAGGTTCAAGGCCTCCACGACGCCCGACGATCCGACGCAGGGCTTCTTCGCGACCGTGAGCAAGGCTGCCAGCTACTACGGGCAAACCCTCGAGCAATTTCTTGGCGACGTGGAGCAGATCGTCCACGGCACCACCCTCGGCACCAACATCCTGATCACCGAGCGCGGCGCCAAGGTCGGCATGATCACCACCAAGGGCTTCCGGGACATGGTGGAGATGAGGCGC
>Ga0181536_10001088_pt1 | contig 32373 bp, 24 predicted proteins | sample PEATcosm2014_Bin_41_FD_121105 | JGI IMG/M metagenome (GOLD analysis project Ga0181536, IMG submission 121105) | Peatland microbial communities from MTU Mesocosm Facility, Houghton, MI, USA - PEATcosm2014_Bin17_60_metaG | ecosystem: Environmental > Terrestrial > Soil > Wetlands > Peat | place...
CACGCGCGCAACCAACAAAAGCACGGCTCCTGGATACTCACCTTGGCCAACAAGACCTCTGCCGCCACTGCCGGTGAATAACTCCGATGAAAACGCACTTTACAAACCAGAGAACAGCTTCTGTACCACTCACCCGCAATTCAGTTTCCAATTTTGGCGGGTTGCTGATTTGTGAAGGCCAAACGATGCTGGCAAAATCCACTGTCACGGGCCGGGCGCAGTTTACCACCTCGTATGCTTTGCCGTTGGGGTGTATGCCGTGAATGATGGTCTGGCCGCCGTTGCTTCTAAACTCTCCGCAGTCCTCGCAAGCCTGATCTTTCAGCTTCTTGGTCGTGCGGGGGTATCCGCCCGCCATGCGAAGCCAAAACACGCGCCCGCGAGCGCCATGCGTTTGCAGTGTGGTCTTAAAAATCGGATTGGCCGCGATGAATGGCCCGACCAATTCGTCGGCGTCCACGTCAAGCGCAACCAGGTTGCCGGACTTCTCGCCCAAGGCCACCCCAACATTGCCGCCAGCCAGACTTTTCAGGTATGCAGGCGTCATGTCCGCAATGGTCAAATGTCCCCACGGCCTTTTTGTTCCCTTGCTCCGAAGCGGCCACTTTAGAAAAACCGTCCGCTTGCCAAGCAATTCCAGCAATTCAGAAAAGGGAATCGGCGTTGACTGTGGGCTTTGATCGTGTATAGTTGGAATCACGTTCGATTGGGTGCCAGCGGCGGGACTTGAACCCGCAATCCGACCAGGACGCCGATTAACAATCGGCTGCGTTTACCGTTTCGCCACGCTGGCAACCTTTGAAAAACACAGCCCCGGTGCCGCCGGGGTTTTGTGTTTTCATGGTTGGCCCTTTTCCTGGCGCAAGAGCGCGGCTTTGACGTTCTGCCAGTCAAATAGAAGTCTTCTACTTCCAGGCAATTTCACGTACGGAATCAGACCGCGCCTGCGCCAATTCGCCAGCGTTCTTCGACTGATGCCCAATCGGGGCAAAAGTTCTGATTGACTTAGAAAGCCGCCGTCGTGCGGCGGTGCCTCTTGATTTGCTTTTGTTCGCATAGCGACACATTACCGTGCAAACGAAAAGGAATTCTACCCCGCAACTGTGATTTTTGTTGGGGTAATCTACCGTCACACCTGGCAACGAATTTACGTAAAGCGGATTTGCTCTAAAGCGCGGCGGTACCGGACGAAAATTTGGGCTTTCGCTCCACCTCTCAAGAGTTCGGCATCCTCGAATTCTGAGATGAGCGGAAGCCAATCCTGCCAGCGGGCACGCTGCATGGGCTTTGCTGAGGGGAAAAGACGGCGGCTCTCCTGGTATTTATTCAACATCACAAACTCCGCTTGGTTGTCAGTCAAGTCGGGAACGACACCTAATAAAACATAGCCCCTACGGTGCGCTTCAATCGCCGCCTCTGCAATCGCCGCCTCCCATTCACCGGCGGTGGGCGGATTCTTGGCAAGGTCTTTTTGAACGAGCTTCGTTTGGGTGTCGTAAGATTCTGCCTTGTCGCTGAACTTTTCGCGGCGTTGATCGAACAACTTCCCGTGTGCAAAAAATCTAATAGACCTCCCCTGTTCATCCTTTCCGCGGAAATCTAAACCTTTCAGCTTGCCCGCTGACGACTCCCAATTTCGGCGCTCACCATAATCAAGTAGCGCCCATGACCTGAGACCGATAAGGCACGTCCAGTAAAGAGAGGGTGGGCAGGCTGAGTTGTTTGGAGGGGGCCGTACTATCTTTTCTTTCCATTCCTTGCGTATTGAAGGAATCCATGTCGCAATCCCCCGGCGACCGTGTGTTTCTGCTGCGAAATTCCTGAGCCACATCTCCCTTACGAGCGGGTGACGGCGGGCGAGTTCGTAAAGTGCCGCACGAGGCTCAACTGAGTTTTCTTTTCCTTTCCACCAGTGCGAACAGTCGAACTCCCTTTTGAACGGCCCCCGCAAGTGCCAAGTGAAGCGCCGCCGAATAGCCTGCCAGTTCTCTTTTTGGGATGCAGACTTTCGTTTTGAGTTCATGGGCGGGCGTCAAGCATTGCTGTTGGCGGGCAAGGGAATCACATTTTCCGCACCCTTTGACGGCGACACGGCAAACCATTTTTCCGCCTCGGCTTTGGTCGCCAGCCCTTTGTAATTCGAGTAAATCATGGCGGGGCTATTGCCTGCTTGCGCGGCGGTCAAACCCTCGTTGCTGTAAAGCGCAAAGTGGTACGAGCAAAAGCCGTGGCGCAGTCCGTTGGATTTGCGCTTCACTTTCGCCCGGTCGCACAGGTCGCGGAAATGCTCTTGGAAAGTGATTTCGTGGAACGTCCACAACTTGCCGCTGGCGATGTTGCGGTATGGTGCAAGCCACAATTCAAGCGCCGGGCAGATTTCCACCAAACGGCGCTGGCGCGTTTTGCTCTTGCCCGCCGTGATTTCGATATGGCCCGGCACGCGCCACACGTCGGACCAGTCCAAACGCAACAATTCAGCGGTTCTCAGCCCGGCCAGCCCGCCAATGGCGATGAGCGGGCGCAAGGTGTCCGCCGATTCCAGAAGCGCGGCCAGTTCGCGGGGAGAGTAGAACGCCACTTCCGCCGTGTTCCCATGCTCCGGGCGCAGTCCGTCCGCTTCGCCAAGCCGGTGTGTTACCGTCAAGTAGTCTTTGCGGACAGCCCATTGCAGGAATTGCCGCACGGCGGCGCGGTAGTGGTTGCGGGACTTGGCGGACAGTTCCGAAAGCGCACCGATGAAGGCGTCAAGGTGTTCCTTGCTCAAGTCGCAAACGGCGGTGTCTGGAAACGCGGCGGCAAACCGGCGCAGTTGAATTTCGCGGTTGTAGGCGTACTTGCCGCAGATTTGCGCCCGTTGGCCGTTCGCGCCCTTGGTCAACGGCGTTTGCGTTTGCAGGAATTCTTCAACCGCCTTGGCGATGTCTGCCCGCTTCACGCTGGCGACGTTTGCCAAATAGCCGTCAATGGCTTCCGGCACTGTGCGCCCGTTCAAGCGGGCGGAAGTCTCAACCCATTCCGAGACGGCAGCCAACAGGGACACCCGCCGCCCGGTTTGCTGAAAGAAGCCTTGCAGCCGTTCAAGCGCGGCCAGGGCGTCGGTCGCCTGCTTGGGCGTCAGGGCGGTAACGTGCGAGCCTTGCGCCAGTTCTTTTACCAGGGCGTCGGCGCGGCGCTTCACTTCGCTGTAACTCTGGAAGCGTTCCATCCGGCGCTTGCCGGTGACACGCCACGCCAGCCGGTACGCGGGGAATGCTTTGGTCTTGCCGTAGATCACGGCGAGAACTTGTCCCCTGTGCCGGATGCGTTTTGGGAAGCGCATGGTTTCTTCGCCGGATTCGGGCGTTATCTGTGTCGTTTTTGTGTCGGCAGCGCCAGAATCCTCATTTTGCTGAGTAAAAATGGTGCGCTTAGCAGGACTTGAACCTGCACGGCTTTCGCCACTACCACCTCAAAGTAGCGTGTCTGCCAATTCCACCATAAGCGCGACCAGTAATAATCAAGAGGTTGCAGAATCAAAAGGCAAGCCCAATGACGCTGTTCCAACCGCTGCTCTGACCGTAGCGCAAAGAAGGCGCAATTCCAAGCGTTTTCAGCGGGTCGGAAATGGACTTACGAATCTGGAGCGGTGTCGAGTTCCGCCAGGGCGGCCCCTGAGATGGGAGAGAATATTTCGTGCTTGCCATTCCAGGCCAAGGGGTCGGTCACCGAAATGGCGTCAATCACCCAGCCGTCGTCGGCCCAGCCAATGCGAATCGCGCAGAGAGCGCCGGCTTTGTCCTTGGCGTAGAAGATGTTGGCATAGCCGTTGGTCTGTAGAAACCCGGCCTGGCCATTGCCTTGCCGATCCAGCAGCGCGCAAACTGCGGCAACGGTCGCTTCGACTTTGTCTTCGCCGCCCAGTTCCTTGATGATCGGGCCGTCGGCCGAGATGCGCAGCAGCCTGTATTTGCGGTAGGCCGTTTCCGCGGAGGGCTTCTCAGTCTTGTCGAAGAAGCGGATTTTGAACTCATCAAAAATCATCGCGATTTTTACCCGTGTGTTCCTTTTGAAGCAATCCCGGATCACCAGCGGCGCGCTGGAGGCTGGGACAACAGCGGTTTCCAGAGGCTCAAGCAGAGGTGTTTTGAGTTCGGCTAAATTGGGCATACACTTTATTCCTTGGTTGGTTCAATTCGCGGTCTCTTTGCCCAGCGGCGGCTCGGCTTGGGCCGGCGCGGGTGAATCCACTTTCAACCGGTATCCCACCCTCGCCTCGGTCAGCAGCAATTCAGGTTTGGAGGGGACCGCCTCGATCTTCTCGCGCAGATAAGTCATATAGACATGCAGGTAGTGGGTTTTGTCCTTGTGACCCGGCCCCCAGACCGCGCCCATGATTTGCGGGTGTGTGAGCACCTTGCCCGCGTTGCGCACAAACAACTGGAGGAGGGCGTACTCCGTCCCGGTCAGCTTCACCGGGTTGCCGTTCACCCGGACGCTGCGCGAGGCCAGATCCACGGTCAGCGGCCCGCTCTTGAAAATGGTCTCCTCGTTCGCGGGCTGGGCGTGTCGTTGGGCGACTTGCAGCCGCGCGAGCAACTCGGCCGTGCTGAAAGGCTTGGTCAGGTAATCGTCCGCGCCGCGACGCAGAGCCGTCACCTTGTCCTGCTCGCCTTCGCGGACGGACAGGATGACCACCGGAACGGAGCTCCACTCCCGGAGCCGCGACAACACATCCACCCCGTCCATGTCCGGCAGGCCCAGATCGAGCAGCACGACGTCGGGATGGCGCGCGGCCACCTCGGCAAGGCCGCGCTGACCGTCCGGCGCGTCGAAGACTTTGTAGCCATTGGCCTCGAGAAACACCCGGAGCATCCGGCGAATCTGGATCTCGTCGTCAATCACGACGACGATCGGCTTCATGGGTTCATCTTTCACGCGCGTTCTCCTGACGGCCGGGAGCCAACTGCCGTGCCTGGCGCGGTGCCCAGGCCCTCAACTGATGACTGCTCGGTTGTGTTTCTCATTTTCACCCATCAACATACGCACTGCGGCGCAAAGTTGGATAGTTAAAGCGGGCAAGAATTTGATTAAAATTACACTAAAATCAAATCCATGGGAAGTGATTAAACGCCTTGAATCCACGCGCACGGGTCATTCTGTGCCACAGCCAAAGGTTGATGGGCGGCTACGAAGCTGGGTGAATTCGGCCTTGTTCTGCGAGATTTTGCGCGTACATGGACCGATCTTCCTGCGACTCAAATCGCGGATAGAGCAGGGGCAAAATGAACAGGGTCAGCACTGTGCCGGTGATCAGCCCGCCGATGATGACGACTGCAAAGGGGCGGGCGGTTTCAGCCCCGACGCCGCTGGAGAGGGCCATAGGCAGCAGCCCCAGCAAGGCCATCAACGCGGTCATCACCATCGGGCGCACCCGGGAAGTCGCGCCTTCTTTAATGGATTCCACCATTTCTCTGCCTTCCCTCCGCAACTCGCGAATGCGGGTGACCAGGATCACACTGTTTTGAATCGAGACGCCAAACAGAGCGACAAAGCCAACCAGGGCGGCCACCGACAGGTTGAGCCCGGCGACGGGCAAGGCCATGATGCCCCCGGCGGCGGCGAAGGGAACGGTGAACAGGATCAAGACCGCGAATTTCGACGAATCGAAGGCGATGAACAACAGAAAGAAAATCGCGGCAATCGTGATCGGCACCACCACCGCCAGACGCTTCTCGGCGCGCTTTTCGTTTTCAAAGGATCCGGTCCATTCCAGCCGGTATCCAGTCGGCAGGTGGACTTTGGAGCTGACCTTCTGCTGGGCTTCGGCGACCAGGGAGCCCAGGTCGCGATCACGCACGGAGAGTTTGACGGCGGTGCGCCGCTCGTTCTCCTCCCGGTCAATGATATTCAGACCGGGACGCATCTCCACCGTTGCCAAAGTCCCCAGAGTGATCCGTTCGCCGTTGGAGCCAAAGACCGGGATATTGCGAATGGATTCCAAATCCGCCACCGATTTGGGTGAGAGCCGGACGACCAGATCGAAGGAGCGCTCCCCTTCCAGCACCTGGGTGGCCGGCTGGCCGCCGATGGCCGTGGCCACAACCGTCTGCACGTCCGCGACCGCCAGGCCATACCGGCCAATGGCCGCCCGATCCACGGCAATTTGAATTTGCGGCTGGCCCACCAGCCGGTCCGTCCCGACATCCGAAGCCCCGGGCACGGTTTTGACGATGTCCACGATTTGATCGGCAAGGCTCTGCAGCTTGTAGGTGTCCGGCCCGAAGATTTTGATGGCCAGTTCGCTCTTAATGCCCGAGACCGCCTCGTCCACGTTGTCCTCAATGTACTGGCTGAATTGGGTGTCAATGCCGGGAATTTGCCTGATCTTCGCGTTCATGGCCTCACACAGTTTGTCGCGGGTGTGCGCGGTGGTCCATTTTTCGCGCGGGATCAAACCCACGCTGTATTCGGTGATGTCCCAGCCGTTGACATCCGTGCCGTCGTCAGGGCGGCCAATCTGGCTGACGACATACCGGACCTCGGGAAAGGAGGCCATGATCTTGCGCACCTTTTGGGTGATTTTGGCCGATTCGGAAGGCGATATGGATTGTGGGACGAACGTCCGCACCCACAGATCGCCTTCATCCAACTTGGGCAGGAATTCGCTTCCCAGAAAGCAATACGTCACACCGCCGGCCACCAGCAAGGCGGCGGCGATGAGATAGGCCGATTTGGGAACCCTCATCGCAAAGGCCAGGGCCGGACGATAGACGCGCACGAGCCACTGCACGATCCAAGACTCATGGGCCGCAATTTTGCCCTGCACGGCAAAACTCGCCAGCGCTGGAAGAACCACGATGGCGAAGACGGTGCCCGCGATCAGCGCGAAGGTGAGCGTCAGCGCCATCGGCTTGAAAATCCGGCCCTCCACCCGCTGCATGGTGTAGAGGGGGATGAAGGCGGTCAACAAGATCACCTTGGAAAAGAGGATGGGGCGGCCCATTTCCGTGGTCGCTTCCACAATCGCCGCCACGGGGGAGCGGACTTTGCCCTTTCTGCCTTCCAGAATGCGCAGAAGATTTTCCATGACCACCACGGCGGAATCGACGATGATGCCAAAGTCAATAGCCCCCATCGAAATCAAGTTGGCCGGGATGCCGCGCAAGTCCAGGAGCAGGAAAGCGCCCAGCAACGCAAAGGGGACGGCCAGCGCCACCACCAGCGCCGAACGCCAGTTGCCCAGCCCCAGAAAGAGGAACAACACCGCCAGCACCAAGGCGATGCCTTCGACCATGTTGTGACCCACCGTATGCAGGGTCCGCTCGGTCAGCCCGGTGCGGTCGTAGTATTCCACCAGCTTGACGCCCGGGGGAAGATACTCCGCGTTGACTTTGTCCGCCATTTTCGCGATGCGCTGGCATACCTCCAGCGGATTCTCCCCTTTGCGCATCACGATAATGTCTTCCGGCACGTCATCCTCGTCGTTGGTCCCCTCCGTCCGGCCCACCCGCCCCAGCCGGTTGGCGTGGCCGATGATCACCGTGCCAACATCGCTGATGCGGATGGGCGTGCCGTTGACAGTGGCCACCGCAATGTTTTCAATGTCCGAGATATTATTGACCAACCCCAACCCGCGCACGACATAGAGTTCCGTCCCGTGCTCCACGTAGGAACCGCCGGAGTTGGCGTTGCCGTTGGAGAGCGCGGTGAAAACCTGCGCCAGGTTCAGGCCGTAGGATTTGAGTTTGGCCGGATCAATCAGCACCTGGTATTGCTTGGTCAGTCCGCCAAAAGGATTGACATCCACCACGCCCGGCACCGAGCGCATCTTCTTCTCCACCACCCAGTCTTCCAGCGCCCGCAATTCTTCCGGCGGATAACCAGGGTACCCTCGCATGGTGTAGCGGTAAACCTCGCCAATCGGGGTGGCGTCGGGCGAAAGTGAGGCCTGGGCGCCCGCCGGCAAGGTGACCGTGCCCAGCAGTTGGTTGGCCAGGTTGCGCACGACCGCATTGTCGGCGTCGTCCTCGAAGACGATGGTGATTTGCGAGAGGCCGAACTCCGAGATCGAGCGCATCGAAACCCGCTTGGGGATGCCGTTCATGACATTTTCAATCGGGATGGTGACCAACCGCTCCACCTCCTCCGCCGCGTGTCCCGGGAACAAGGTGAATACTTGGATGGTGACATTGGTCACATCCGGATAGGCTTCGACGGGAATGTCGTGGAAGGCTTCTGCTCCGCAGAAAATAAACACACCCATCAACACCACCACGATGGCGCGATTGTGCAGAACCTTGGTTGTGAGTTCACTGATCATGCTTGGTCGAGGCGGTCAGTCATGCGTGGCGAGTGGCTAGGACTCCGGTTGTTCGACCAGCGCCTGCAACAGGAGCGCCCCTTCCACCACCACTTTTTGGCCGGGGCTGACGCCGTCGTAAATGGGCACTTTGTTGTCCTTTTCAATCCCCACTTTCACCTGCTTGCGCTCATAAGCGCCCGGCGCTTCTTCGATGAAAACAAACGAATCGTCGCCTTTCATAAACAGCGCCTTGGAGGAAATCTCCACGCCCAACTCCCCCGCCCGGGCCGTCTCCTCCACCACATCCACCAGCACATACATCTCGGCCTTGAGCAACTTGTCCGGATTGTTGACACTCCCGCGCACTTTGATGGTGCGGGTGCTCGGATCCATCGTGTCTCCAATCCGCTCCACCTCGCCGTCAAACACTTTGTTTGGATAGGAACGGGAGGAGATTTGCAGGCGCTGTCCCGGCTGCAGGCTGCTCAAATCCGACTCCGCCACATCGAGTTGCAGCCACAATTTGGTCGGATCGCTCACCACGAAACTGGGCGCGAATAAATTCGGGGCATTGGCCAGCATGAGATCCGCCCGCAGTTCCTGGCCGGGGTTGATGTTCTTGTCCACCAGCACGCCGGAGATCGGACTGCGCAAGAGGTAAAGCGAATTGGTGCTCTGGTCGCTTCCTCCGTAGTTGGCCAGCACCGCTTCCGCCCTGTCCCGCTCCGCCCGCGCGGCCACGTAGGCCGCTTGCGCCGCTTCCACATCCTTTTGCGCCGCCGCGCCGTGATCGAACAATTCCTGGGCGCGGGCGTACGCCTTGTCCGCCGCCGCCAGGTTGCCCACCGCCGTCCGCGCGTTGGCCAGCGCCTGGGCCAGATCCGGCGAATCCAACTCGGCCAGCGGGGTGCCCTTGGCCACCGGTTGGCCCAGGTCGGCCAGCAGGCGGGTCACCCGCCCGGCCACCGGCGTAAACACTCCGACCGTCGTGTCCCCATTCCAGTAGAGCCGGCCGGTCACGTGCGTGACTGCCTTGGTGCGGGCTTGCGCCGGTTGCACCGAAATGGAGGCCAATTGCGGAGCGTTGGTTTCAAAAGTAACCTTCGCTCCATTCACTTTGGGGTCCGCCGGCGGTTCGAATACCGCCGCTTTCTCCGGGCTGCACCCCACCAGCCCGATCATAGCCAGCAAACTGAAAAACTGCGCCAGACCGGCTGAGCGGCATGAGCACATGGGAAATGTCTTGGTTAATCTGTCATTTGTTGTTTTCATATTTGGGGCTTTCCTCATTTTTTGCGCGCCTCCAATTCGTTTTCAGAAAGAACATTCTGGGCCGCCGCCAGGTCGGCGATGGCGCTGCTGGTGTCTGACATGGCCTGGACGGTGGCCAGGCGGATGTCGTTGTCCGTCCGCTCGGCGTCCAGCAAGTCCAACAGCGCCGCGCCGCCCTTGTCATACGCGAACTGCACCGACTTGAGCACCTGCGCCGATTTGGGGGCGGTCACGTCGCGGTAACGCGCCCAGCGGGCGGTCGCTTCCTTGTATTCCACTTGGGCGTTGGCCAGATCGGCCATCGCCTGCGCCCGGGCCTTGCCCAGCGCCTCCTCCAATTGCTCCACGCTGGCTTGCGCCGCTTTGATGTTGCCCCCGTTCTGGTTCCAAAGAGGCAGCGGAAACGACAGGCCGATCAAAAATGTGTCCGAGGCAGGGCCGCTGTCGGGAGGGTTGTGCTCCCCTCCGATCGTGAAGGTTGGGTCGGGAATCCGCATCGCTCTCTGCAATTGCAGTTGCGCCCGGCCTCCGCGCAAATCCGCTTCCGCCGCCAGCACGTCCGGCCGCGCCGCCGCGGAGTTTGTTCCGGGAGCGGGCGGGGTCCATTCGGCGACTAATTTATCGAGGGAGTCGGCCGGGGTCCAACCCCCAGCCGGCCCGGGCGCGCCCATCAGAATCTCCACCGCGATCCGGGCCTGCACCGCCGCCGCTTCGGCGGATTTGGCTTGCAGTTCATATTGTTCGGCGTTGATTTCGATCTGCTTCATGTCCGAGTCGGAGAGGTCTCCCGCTTTGTTCCGTTGCGCCGCAATCCCCGCCTCCCGCAGGAGCAGGCCGGAAGATTCTTTGAGAATCCGCACATTCTCTCCGGCCAGCAGGGCGCCGATGTAAGCCTTGGTCACGCCCTGGTCCAGGGTGCGTTTGGCGTCGTAGAAACGGGCCTTGGCGCCGATCACCCCCGCCCGGCCCGCCATCTGGCGGTCTTTGCGTTTGCCCCCAATCTCAATCAGTTGGTTGACCGATAAGATCGTATCGTAACTGCGGTGCCAGAGGTTGTTGCCCAGGTCCGTGCCGGCGTTGTGGGTGCCAATCTTGGCGGTGGAGAGAGAGGCGCTGGGATTGGGAAATTCCTTGGCGACGATAAGCTGTGCCGTGGCCGCATCAATCCCGCTCTTGGCTGCCAGCAAATCCCAATTCCTCTCCAAGGCAACCTCTTTCGCCTGGGCTAGGCTCAAAACTTCCATGCCCGTGTTCGCGTTGGCGCCCATTGGCTGAAGCGGCGGGTTCGTCTGAGCCGCCGCGCCAAAGCCCACACACATCAGCAATAGCCACAGCCCCCAAGATCTCAAACATTTCATCATTTTGCGCCTTACGACATCAAGCTTAACTATAGGGGAAGTTCCATGTTGTCAGATGATCAGAGCGCTGATTCTCCTTTCTCGTCGGTGCGAATGCGCACCACATCATCAATTGAAGAAATGAAGACTTTGCCGTCGCCGATCTTGCCGGTTTTGGCCGCCAGGACGATGGCCTTAACGGCCGCGTCCACCGCGAAATCCGCCAAAACGATATCCAGCTTGAGCTTGGGCAGGAAGTCGGCCGTGTATTCGCTTCCGCGGTAGATTTCGGTATGCCCCTTTTGGCGGCCGAACCCTTTGACCTCGGTGACCGTCATCCCTTCTATGCCAAGATTGTGCAGGGCGCTTTTGACTTCCTCCAGTCGAAAGGGCTTGATGATGGCCTCAATTTTTTTCATGGCTATTCATATTCATGCTGCTCATGGTGATGCGGACTCAACCCAACAACGGACGATCTGGATTTTGGGAGAAAGGAATGGGCGCCGGGGTACGACACTATGGCTAATGCCCTCGCCAATATATCGTGGAGGAACCGATCCGGCGCCCAAATTTTTGTAGCTCATAATTTATTTGCGGTCCAGGCGCCATCTCTCACGCTTTTGGGCGGGCGCTTGGGAACCGGCCCTGCTCACTCAGGGCCGGCCCCAAGGGGCCACGCCAGCAGGACGTGGCCGATTTCGCCTTAGAAGTGATAGATCACGTCGAACTGCGCTGTGAACTGCGATGACCGCGTGCCATTGTCATACGGCATGGATTCCTCTCCGCCCGTGGCGGGGACGGGACCCATTTGGCTGTTATGCGTGCCGTAAGAATGTTCAAAGCGAAGTTCGGGCCGGAACGTGATAATGCTGGAGGGCCACCACGTTAGGCCGATGGAGTGTTCGGAGTACAGCGTCGCATACCCGGTGCGCTGGCCGTCACAGTCATCGAACATTTCATTGCGAACGGTGAAGAACAAGTTTGGCCCAAGCCGGAACATGGTGTAGTTGAGCGTCGCCCATTCCCCGGCAAAGCCAGGTTTGACCGGAATTGCCGCGTCGGTGTAACCCAGGCCGCCGTTTTGTGAGAGTGGCTCATCACCGCCAATAACATCAGCTCCCGTGTACCGCCCCTTGGTGCCGTTCCAATTCTCGGGTTCCTGACCGGGACATTGTGTCTGATACATGTACCACGTTTCATGCGACGTCCAAATCGTGTCGCTGAACTTGTAGGTGAAGGTGCCGACGTACTGCTGAATATTGTTGAAACCCCAGTGCGCGTTATTTATCGCGTTGCCCCCGCCGTAAAAACCAAATTTATTGTTGGGGGACTGGTATTGGAACATGACCGACAAGGTGGGCTGGGTTCCCGGGTCCTGGGTTTCCCACGGCGTCACGTCGTTGCCCGCCGACGGGCCGATCTGCACCGTCCAGCAGTCGTTGAGCTTGAGGGTGGCAAACAAACCCCATTGGCAGTAAGGATCGAAGCCATAGAGCAAGGAATGGCTCGACATGAGGTTGTTGGGCGCCAGTTGCGCTTCGATGTCCGCTTCCGAGATGATGCGTCCGAAGGTTAGGTTCAGGCCATCGGCGATCTTGGGAGTGTACCAGGTTAAGTACATCATCGGGTCGTCCATGCCGAGAAACCTATTGTCATGGGTCAGTTGATGGTCATCCCATCCGCGCGAGATCATGTAGCGGTAATCCAAGCCGTAAACCCACGACATCCGAAAGCCCCAATCCGGATGGTCGGTCTGGAACTCATCCGGCGTGCGCTCCAAATAGAGCACAAACTGATTCTGCGACATGGAGTTGGGGGTTTGATCATACACTTCCGGGAAGTTGGCGGCATTGCCTGTCCAACTGGTTCCAGGTTGGTGAGAGGTGCTGACGTTGCCCGAAAAATCCTCCCAGCCGTAGAACTTGATCTTGCTGTCTCGAAAGAACTGCCCGTGCGGGCCGTCGTAGAGGGCCTGCATAAACGGATAATCCGGTGTCTCGTTCTTATCCCCAATGGTCTCGGTGCCGCCGATCTGCCATTCCCCGTTGGGGTACGGCGGCGAATCAAACGGCGCCGCATTGCCGCGGCGGGTGACGGGAGCATTTGTTGCCGGCGGCGTATATGCCGGCGAGCTTAACGCCTCCGAGTTGGCTTCCTCAAAGCGCTTCCAGAAGCTTTCTTCTTTACGGCGGCCGGTGACATCGGGGCCGGGCGGCGCCGCGTTCGTTCCGTCTGCCAGGGCGGAATAGGCCAGGCCAATGCATCCAACAGCCAGGCCCAACGCCGCTGGATGGAACTTCATTCGTGTCAATCTTCGCATTATTTTCATTTTTTTGTTGTTATCTCCAGTTGTTGATCTTCAGGTCATTCCTCGCTCCAACTCACCAATTTGATCTTGATTCTTCGCCTTGCGGCCAATGGCGTGCTTTTCGCCGCCGCCGCGCCCCGCTTGGACGCGCCCACCCCGTCCGCTTTGGGCGCCGCAGAAACGCCGAACAACCGCAGCAATTTTGCGCTGCTGGCGAGAAGACACGGCAACTTCGCCTGAATGCCGCTCCCGTATTTGTTCTCGTTCTCTGTTCGCATATTTCTAGCACAGCAGACTATATTGTTCGCCGCGTCCCCTCGATAATAAATACGAGGCCATTCCGGCTTAAAATACCCTCAAAACTCCAGCCTTTTCTATTACTAGCCGCCATCTTTGCTATCCCGTTTCCCAGTGCTTTGTTCCTTATTTTCATTTCTCGTGCGGCTCAACAAACCGCGATCGGCGACCTGTTAGCAGTTCGGATGCCACCTGGCGGCATGCCTGCTTGACAACCAAAGGAAAGGGGCGCGCGGGAAGCAACACGGATTCACCGGCTGCGCCGGAAGCAAAAGATATGTTGACAGGTCTTGCTATTATCTTTCACTTTTTTGAGGAAGAGACCGGCTCGGCGTGTACGACGAAATCGTACAAGTTGCGGCGTTTTGCCCATCTTGGATATGATTTTAGCAAGAGGGGACCAACCCTGGAGGAACAGAGGGTTGGTCCCCGTTGGGACAAGCCAGGCTAATGCGGGCCTGGCTCGACGTTGTATTAAAATTTATTAATTACATCAATGCGCCCCGGCTGGAAGCCTGCTCCTGGCGGAACAGTTTCCCAGACGGGCGCGATTTCTCTTGCCTTAGAAGTGATAGGTGATGTCCACCGCAAAGGTGATCTGGTTTTGCTTGGTGCCGTTGTCGTAAGGACCGGCCTGGTGGACGATGGTGCCGGGATCGGGGTTGGAGAACGAGCTTGTACTGGCCAGTCCATCATGCTTGAAGGCATGTTCGAAGCGAATCTCCGGCCGGAGCATGATCAGTTTGCTGGGCCAATACTGCATCCCGATGGAATTCTCATCGTAAGAGGACGTATAGCCCGACCGGTAGGCGTCAGGATCGTCCCACCATTCGTTGCGGAGGGTGAGGAACACGTTGGGCGCGACGCGGAACATGGTGTAATTGAGAATGCCTCCAGCCCAGACATAGCCGGCTTTCGTGGGGTAGAACCCGTCCTCGACGGGCACTTTGGCCGACGGCCCGGTCGTGCAGTTCTCCGTGTACATGTACTGTCCTTCGAACGTGGTCCACACCGTATCGTTGAATTTGTGGGTATAGCTTTCAATGCACTCCTGGAGGTTGTTGAAGCCGAAGGTGCCGTTGTTGAACGAGTTCATCCCCACGTAAAACGAGTCATGCCCGCCCGATCCGATATACTGAATCATCGCCGAGCCGGTGGGCTGGTCGCCCGGATCCTGCGTCTCCCAGGGCGCGATATCCACCCCGTCCAGCAGCGACAACTGAATTAACCAGTTTTCGTTGAGCTTGGTGGAGGTGAAGATGCCCCACGTCGTGTAGTCGTCGAAACTATAGACCAGCGAGTGGCTGGCCATGAGGTTGTTGGGCGCCAGTTGTTGCTCGATGTCGGGCAAGGAGATGATGCGCCCAAGGATGACGTTCATGCCGTCGGCCACTTTGGGAATGTAAACATTGAAGTACATCATCGGCGTGTCGAAGCCCACGTTGTGGTTGTTCTGCAGCAGGTTCACGTCGTTGAGGTAACCTCGTGACGCCATGAAACGGTAGTCCAGACCGAAGAGCAAGGCCACGCGAAAGCCCCAGTCAATATGGTCGGTCTGGTTCTCATCGGCCATGCGTTCGATATACGTTACGAACTGGTCCAGTTCCACGCGATCCGAACGCTCATCATAGACTTCAGGGTAATTGGGATATTGTCCCAGAGAATAGTTGTGCGAACTGCTGATGTTTCCGCTGACCGTCCACCAACCGTAAATCTGCACCCGGCTGTCGTACCATCCTTTGCCGTTGGGGCCGTCATAGATCGCCTGCATGAGCGGGAACGGACTGTCCCGCAGGGCGCCCGGGTCGCCGATGACGTTGGGGCCGCCGCCGAGCTGCCAATCCTGGTCCGGATAAGGCGGTGAATCAAAGGGCGGGGCGCCAATGCGGCGCACCGGCGCGGCGGGCGCGTTGGTGTCGGGCGGCGGGTTGGAGGGCGTGCCGGCTTGCTCGAGTTCCGCCTGGTCAAGCCGTTTCCAAAAGCCTTCGTTGGCCCTCTTGCCGTAGGGCGGGGGCGCCGGGGCATTGGTCGAGGCCATGGCATTGGTTGCCGTTTGAGCCAGCGTCGCCGTGGCCAGGCCGAGACATCCAACCGCCATGCCCAAAGCCGATGGATGGATCTTCATACGCTTGAATCTTCGCATTGTCTTCATGTTTTGTTGTTGTTATTTCGAGTTTCTGTTTCTTGGGTCATCCCTCATTTCAATTCACCGCTTTGCTCTTGTTCTCCGTTCTCACGCTGGCGCCGCCGATTGACTTCAACAGGTCATCCTCCGGCGCATAAATATGGGGGTCAAAACGCCTAAAAAAACTCTTAAATCTGCCGGCTCTTTTTGCAACGCCACTCGCTTTTGGATTTCTGCTCCCCGCGTATGTCTCCACAAATATGACCGTTTTCTTGCTCATGTTACTTATATCTTTTATATGGCGGTCGTATAAAACGCACTCATTGAGCCGTTAGCAATTCGGATGCCAGCCGGAAATCAGAATCATTCTCTGTCTCGCTAATGGTCCGACAAAATCGCCCGCTATAGAAACGACCTTCTAAAATACTTTTGTCTGAAAAAAGGAATGCTGCCGGCGTGTAATCAGAACGCGCAATCTGCGGCGTTTTGCTCACATTGGATAAAAATGCCAAAACCGCACTAACACCATCGCCTTCTCGTTGCTGCGCATCGCACCTAATCACATGGACGCTCACAACCTTGCCCCGGCCAGCCGCAAACAAATAAAAATACAATCAAATCACAGTTGAATGCTATTAACAAACTACTAATTATTCAACGCGCGCAATACTACCAGTTTGCATTCTATTCGCGGACGTGGGTATTGACACCTCTTGCCCCAAAAAGACGAAGGCCGATCCGGTGCTTTTCCGGATCGGCCTGGCTTCAGGCGCGGCGCGGCGCGCTATTTCAGCGGAGCAATGTAAAAGGAGAGGTCGGCTTTCTGTTTGGGAGAGCCGTTCTGGCAACGGATGCTGGCGGCCAAGTCGCGGTCCGTTCCAGCCTTGGCGGGTAGGCACACATACAGGTCCGGCTTTGCTTTGGGCGAGCCATTCTGATTGCGCACTTGGGCAACCAGGTTGACATCGCTGCCTTCCGGATAGGGGACGAGCGTGCGTTCGAACTGCGGATCGTGCTTCTGGACGGCCAGCGCGACACTGGTCGCGCTGGAGGCAGCCACCAATGCCGCCAATACTGTCAAGTATTTCATTTTCATAGGCGCTTTCATGTTCGTATCTTGTTCTCTGTTCTCACCTTGGCGCCGCTGATTGCCCTCAACGGGGCATCCTCCGGCGCCTAAAACTACTCTTAAATTCCCGAGCTCTTTTTTGGAACGCCACTCGCTTTTAACTGTGCGCTCCCCGCGTATGTCTCCACAAATATGACCGTTTTCTTGCTCATGTTGCTTCTATCTCTCAAATGGCGGTCGTATAAGACGCGCTCATTGATCCTTTAGCAGTTCGGATGCCAGCCCGGAATTGGGGCGGCTCGGCGAATGTTCCTTCCGCGGCGTCGGCGAGGCCGCCCCGCGCCGATAGACACCCGATTGATCAAGGACGCTCACAACTTTGCCCTAGCCAGCCGCAATCAAATAAAAATACAGTCAAATCACATCTACAAACTATTAATAAACCATTAATCATTCAACGCGCACAATACTACTCGTTTGGATTCTATTCGCAGACGTGGATATTGACACCGCTTGCCGCAACCAGACGAAGGCCATCCGGTGCTTTTCCGGATCGGCCGGGCTCCAAGTAAAGGCGTGGCAGAGCATGGTTCTTCAATCCCAAGCGACTTTGCTGTTCATCGCCGTCCCTTTTCTATGGAACCTAACGGGTTCCTAACGCCTGCTAACGGCAATTCTAACGGGTCAAACCTCAAAAATCCCCAATATTTACTGGGGTCCTAACGGGTTAACGGCTCCAGATCCCCAAAGGGCTCCCTCCCACCCAAACCGGCGTCCCGCCATCGCCGCATCGTGAAGCCGAATGAAGGTCAATCAACGTCAATCAAGGTGGACCAGCCTCTCGATCTCGCTTTCCATTCCACTGAAAACGTCGAGAAGCCTAAAATATTCTTAAAAAGAGCCGGCCCGGAGGGAAACATGCTGAAACATGCTGAATTATGACATAAAATAGAATCGCCGCATGAACGAAAAGATGCAAGCAGCACAAACCCAGCAGTCTGGCAAACCGGAGCAGCGGTTGCTTGTGGCGGTAGCTCCCGGATTGGTTTCAGAACAACTGGTGCATTGGACACATCGCCTGGCCCGCAGTTTGGACTGCCCGTGGGGCGCGATCTATGTGGATGACTCCGCCATTCTGCCCGAGCAGGATCAATTGCAGTTGGCTCGAACGCTCGCTGTGGCGCGCGCCTTGGGCGCTGAAGTCGTCACCACCAGCGACCCCGACCTGGCGCGAGGTCTGCTGCGCTCGGCCACCGAGCGCGGTGTCACTCAGATTGTCCTCAGCCAGCCAACCGCGACATCGTATGGGCGGCTCTTCCGACGCGGCAAATTGTTGAAAAAACTCCTGCGGGAGAGCGGCACGCTGGATATTCACGTTGTCCATTTCAAGGAGGAATCTTCGGGGCCGGTTTTTTCCCCGGCGCGGTCGCTCGGATCAACTTGGCGGGAGTATCTCGTGGCCGCGGCAATCATCTGCGCCGTGTCCTGGGTGATGACCTACACCAGAACGCTGATGGCCTTTCAAGCGGTTGCCTGGGTGTTTCTTGCGGCCGTGGTGCTCATGGCGCCCCTGGTGGGCCGCGGCGCGACCCTGCTGGCGGCCGTCATGAGCGCCCTGCTTTGGGACTATTATTTTGAGCCGCCCATTCACAGCTTTTCCATCCTCGCCCCCCGGGACCAGTTCCTCTTCGGCATGTTCATCTTGATCGCGGTTGTCTTGGGCCAGCTCACCGCCAAAATCCGCCGGCAGGAAAAAGTGGAGCGCGAGCGCAAAGAGCGCGCCGAGGCTCTCCAACGGTTGACGCGCGAAGTGACGGAGGCGGCCGGGTATGACGACATGCTCGCCCAGGCCGTGCGGCAGACGGCCTTCGTCTTCAAAGCTCCAGTGGCGCTGATCCTGCCCTCTTCGTCCGGGGAGATGAGCCTGCACCCCGTAAGCACATTTCAAGTCACGGAGGAAGAAATCCGCGTTGCCGCCTGGGTCCATGAAAGAGGTCTCATGGCGGGCAGATTCACCGCCGACTTCCCGCTGGCCACCGCTCTTTACCTGCCGCTGAGCGCGTACGGCGCGAAATGGGGAGTGATGGCTCTGCAACTCAGCCAGGCTGAGGCCCCCACCATTCATCAACGAACTCTCATGGACGCTTTTGCCGAGCAGATTGCCATGGCCATCCAACGCTGCCGCATGCAGGAGATCTCGGAAAAATCCAAGCTGCTGGCCGAATCGGAGCGCTTGAGCAAAACGCTCCTAAACTCCATCTCGCACGAAGTTCGGACCCCGCTGACTGTCATCCAAAGCGCCGCCGACTGCCTGGCCGATTTTCCGAAACCCGGCGCATCCATTTCTCCAAAGGCCATGATCGCGGAAATTCAGGAGGCAGCCAAACGATTAAACCGGCTGGTGGGAAAGGTGATCGAGGCCACCCGGCTCGAAACCGGTCACGTCCAGCCCAAGTTCGAACCCTGTGAGGTGGGCGAATTGGTTCAAGTGGTCGAGGAGGCGACCTTGAAAGAACTGGCCCATCATAAAGTGAGGATCAAGATTGCCTCGAATCTGCCGCCGGTCCCAATGGACTTCGACTTGATGGTCCATGCCCTGGCCAACCTCCTCTCCAACGCCGCCTTTCACACCCCCGCTGGCACCGAAGTGCAATTGCTGGCAAGGGTCGAGGATGTCAATTTACTCCTGGTCGTGGCCGACAACGGGCCTGGCATCCCTCCCGAATCCATCCCCCGGCTGTTCGAGAAATTCTATCGGGCGCCCGGCGCGCCGACCGGGGGCACCGGACTTGGGCTGTCCCTTGTGAAGGGTTTTGTCGAGGCCCAAGGCGGCCAAGTGACGGTCGAAAACCGTCCGGAGGGCGGCGCCGCATTTACCATCCGCCTGCCCCTGAAGCAAATCAGCACCCCCGCCGGTTGCGTCCCAGTTTGAAACCGCCAGGGGGCCGCCCGTATTGGAGTGAAGCGAAGTTTGGCGCGCTTGCATTTTGCGATGGATTTTTGCCGCCAGAAGGATAGAATTTTTCCCATGCCAGAGAAACCTTTCAGCCAAATCTCGCGGCCGCTCCGCGAGCAATACGAAAAAGGCAAAAAGGCGCTAGATCGGCGCAATTACGATTACGCCATCGCCATTTTCACCGGCGTGCTCGACCAGGAGCCGGCCTTTTTTGATTGCCGCCAGCTCCTGCGCGTCACCCAGCACAAGAGAATGGAAGGTGGCGGCAGCGGCTTTTTCAAGAAAATGTTCAGTGGCGCCAGTTCCTCTCCGCTCCTGGCCAAGGGCCATGTCGCCTTGCGCGGCGATCCTCTGGAAGCCCTGAAGATCGCCGAGCAAATCCTCAATTCCAATCCGACCAGCGCCTCAGCACACAAGCTGCTGGCCGACGCCGCCCTGGCCGCCGATCTGCCCAAAACCGCCGTTCTCTCCCTGGAAATCCTGGCCAAAAATTCGCCCAAGGACCAGGATTTGCAAAAGGACCTTGCCCGCGCCTACGCCCAGACCGGCCACGCGGACAAGGCGGAGAAAATCTTCGCCGAACTGGTGCGCCTGAATCCCGGCGACACCCGCCTGACCGAGGAGCTCAAAGACGCCTCCGCCCGCAAAACCCTCGCCGAAGGCGGTTACGACGCCCTTTCCGACGGCAAAGGTTCCTACCGCGATATTTTGAAGGACAAGGACCAGGCCATCGCTCTGGAGCAGGAAAACCGGCAGGTGAAGGACACCCCCACCGCCGAGCGCCTCATCAAGGAAAAGGAAGCCCAACTGGCCAACGACCCCAAGAACCTGAAGCTGCTTCGCACCATCGGCGAGCTTTACGCCCAGCAAAAGGAATGGGACCGCGCCCTGGAAGCTTACAACCGGATCATCGCCACCGAAGGGGCGACCGATCCCGCCCTGCAAAAGACGATCTCCGAAGTGACCATCCGCAAGTTGGATCACGCCCTTTCCCAACTGGATCCGCAGGCCCCCGATTACGCCCAACAATCCGCCCGCCTCAAGGCGGAGCGCGATGATTTTATGCTGGCGGAATGCAAGGAACGGGCCGACAAGTATCCCAGCGACCTGCTCATCCGCTTTGAACTCGGCCAGCTCTATTATCAGGCCGGCAAAACCAGCGAAGCCATCCAGGAACTCCAGAAGGCCCAGAACAATCCCAACCGCCGCATCCAGGCCCTGAGCCTTCTGGGCCAGTGCTTCGCCCGCCGCAACATGAACGACCTGGCCGCCAAAACCCTCGAAAAAGCCATCGCCGAAAAAGTCGTATTCGACGACGAAAAAAAGGAAATCATTTACGCCCTGGGGGTGGTCCTGGAAAAAATGGGCAAACCCCAGGAAGCCATCGAACAATTCAAACAGATTTACGAAGTGGACGCCGCATTCAAGGACGTGAGCGCCAAAGTGGACGCCTTTTACGCCGGCAGCTGAGGCCTCGGGCCATGCTCAACCCCGCACGATATAAGCCGCAAACTCCCAGCGGAAATGCGGCGGAATGCGCGCCTTGAGCCGCGTCGTCTCCCCCGCGTAATCCCGCTCCAGAACTTGCGCCACCTGATGCAGCCGCGCAATCACCGCCGAGTCCCGGTGCGGCACGCATAAATCCACCAATTCGCGGGACGGCCGCAATTGCGTCCCCAATTCCTGGATCAACCCGGCGATCCCTTCGCCGGTTTTGGCCGAAAGCCCGACGCTGTTGGGGAATTGCTCCAGATACTTATCGAGCGGGCCGCGCGCCCCATCCAGCCGGTCTATCTTATTGAAGACCATGATGGTGGGCTTGCCCTCCGCCCCGATTTCCCCCAGCACCACGTTGACCGCGGCGATCTGCTCCGCCGCCTGCGCATGGCCCGCGTCCACCACATGCAGGAGCAAATCCGCCTGCGCCACCTCCTCCAGCGTCGCCTTGAAGGCCTCCACCAGCCCGTGCGGCAGCTTGCGGATGAAGCCCACCGTGTCAGTTAAGAACAAATTCTGGTTCGTGGGCAGCCGCAGCCGCCGCGTCGTCGGATCCAGCGTCGCGAAAAGCTTGTCCTCCTCCAGCGCCTCCGCGCCCGTCAACGCGTTGAGCAGGGTGGATTTGCCCGCGTTGGTATAGCCGACGATGGAAGCCAGCGGCCAAAGGCGCCGTTGCCGGCCCGTGCGTTGCGTGGCCCGATGCCGCCGCACGGCCTGGAGGTCCTGGGTGATCCGTTCAATCCGTTCCTGCACCCGCCGCCGGTCCGTTTCCAACTGCGACTCCCCTTCGCCCCCGCGCATCCCGATGCCCCCGCTTTGCCGGGAGAGGTGGCCCCAGAACCGCGTCAAGCGCGGGAGCAAATGCTGCAACTGCGCCAATTCCACCTGCAGCTTCCCTTCCCGCGTCCGCGCCCGTTGCGCGAAAATGTCCAGAATCAGCGCCGTGCGGTCCAGCACTTTGCAGCCGAAAACGTTCTCCAAATTCCGGCTTTGCGCCGGCGAAAGCTCATCATCGAACACCACGGTATCCACGTCGTTTTCCCGGCAATGCCTGGCGAACTCGTGGGCTTTCCCGCTGCCGATGAACGTTCCCGCCACAGGCGACTCCAGTTTTTGCGTGCCCGTTCCCACCACCGCCCCGCCCGCCGTGGCCGCCAATTCCGCCAACTCCTCCAGGGACTCCATCAACTGCCAGCTTGTTCCAGCCTTTAATTCCAATCCGACGAGAAAAACCCTTTCCACCGGCTTGGAGTTCGAGATCAGCGCTTTCAATTTTTCTTATTGTCGCCTTTAAGGTAGCATCTCCCAGGCCCTCCGCAAGAAGGTTAAGAGACTGGTGGCAAACTAACGCGCCGGAGTTGCCAGTTTTGAGGCGAGCCTCGCGGCCGCCGCCTCGCAGGATCGGCCTTCCAACGAAATCCATTCCAGGCGCATTTGCCGGCGAAACCAGGTCCATTGCCGCCTGGCGAATTGGCGCGTGCGGATTTTCACCAGTTCCACTGTTTCGGGCAGCGGCCGCTTTCCGCGCAAATGTTCCACCACCTGGCGGTATCCCAGCGCCTGCATCGCCGTGCGATTCTGTTCCAGGCCGCGCGCCAGCAATGCGGCCGTCTCCGCCACCAAGCCTCGGTCGAACATCTCCTCCACGCGTCGCGCGATGCGCCCGTGCAGTTCACCCGCCGGCAGGGACAAGCCGATCCAACGACCCGGCTCCCCGCTCCCCGCGCTCCGCCAACGGGCCCGTTGTTCGGAAAACGGCATGCCCGTCAGCCGGATGACCTCCAACGCGCGGATCACCCGGCGCGGATTCCAGGTGTCGATCCTTTGGAAAGTGACGGGATCGCCTTTCTCCAATTCGGCGAGCAATTCCGCCAGCGGCCGGGCTTCCAACTCCGCCCGAAGCGCTGCCTCCGCCGGCGGCGCATCGCCCAGCCCTTCCTCAAACGCCTTGAAGTAAAAGCCTGTCCCGCCGCAGAAAATCGGGAGATGCCCTCGCGCCTGGATTTCGGCGACCGCCGCACGCGCCAGACGGACAAATTGCGCCGCGTCAAACATCTCCTCCAATCCCGCCACATCAATCAGATGATGCCGCACCCGCTTCAACTCGGCCGCCCCCGGTTTGGCCGTGCCGATGTCCAGTCCCCGATAGACCTGCATCGAGTCCACGGAAATGATTTCGCCCCCGACCCTCTCCGCCAAGGCCAGGGCCACGCCGGATTTGCCCACCGCCGTCGGACCCGCCAGATAAATGGGACGCAAATGCGGGATGGAAGGATCGCTTTTCACTTCTTTGGTTCTTGGCTCTTAATCCTGATTGTAATCGGAATCGTTTAGAGTGCCTTGCCATGCACGATCCTCGCGCCCCTCCTGGGCAGCAGCACCAACAGCAACACCCCGGCCAGCAGCGTGAAGATGCTGACCACTTGCGCGGGCGTGGCCCATCCCCCAAAATAACGCGCCGGGTAATCCCCTCGAAAGTATTCCACGAAAGAACGCAGCACCGAATAGCAAACCAGGTAAAGCGCAAACACCTGCCCATCAAACTTCTTGCGCCGGTAAAACCAGGCCAGCCCGGCGAACAATCCCAGATTCAACAAGGAATCGTAAATCTCCGTCGGATGCACGTAATGCGGATAGGTCTCATGATCTGGTGGAAACTGAATGCCCCAGGGCAGATTCGTTGGCCGGCCGTAGCAGCAGCCGTTCATCAGACAACCCCAGCGGCCAAAAAAGGAGCCCAACGCGACGCCCGGCGCCAGGATGTCCGCCAATTTCCACAACGGAACCCGAATTTTCCGGGCGAAAAGGACGCACGCAGCCGAGGCCCCCATCAATCCCCCGTAATAAACCAGCCCGCCATGCTGCACCATGAAAATTTCCAGCGCAGGGGAGTCATGGTAAACATTCTTCGCGTCCTCAACAATATTCGTCCAATAGGACACCACATAGAGCGCGCGGGCGCCCACGATGGCTCCGATCAGCAGCCATGTTCCGCAATCGAAGATCGTCTCCGGGTGGATTTTCTCCCGCATGGCGCGGCGGCTGGAATTCCACAACCCAAAGGCAAAACCCGCCACTAAGAATATCCCGTACCAGTGGATGGTGAGCGGCCCCAATTCAAAAGCGATTTTATGCACCGCCGACAAATTAGAATCCCCCCGTTCAAAGCGCAAGGCGGGCCTTCCGCCGCGCGTTGACTTCCGGGGTCTTTTGCGGCAGGTTGTGTCCGGACTATCACCAATGAATTTCGGAGCCAGATTTTACAAGGCGATGCTGGCCGGGGTGGCGGCGGTTCTGTTTTGCGGCGTGGCTCAGATGCAGAATCTCCTCAACACCGACCGGCAGCAGCTTGGCTTCACCGTCCTGAAGCCGTTGGAGAACGCGCCCCCTTTTCTGGCCTTCACCACCGTCGCCCTGGGCGGCTTTCGCGGACTCATTTCCAACTTCCTCTGGATCCGCGCCGGCGAATTGCAGGACCAGGAACGGTATTTCGAAATGGTGCAACTGTCCGACTGGATTTCCAAGCTGGAACCCCATTTTGCCACCGTCTGGACGCATCAGGCCTGGAACATGGCCTTCAACATCTCTGTCAAGTGCAAGGACTTCGACGAACGCTGGCGCTGGGTGCAGCGCGGCATGCAGCTGCTCCGCGAGGGCCTGAAATACAACCCCGGCGAAGTCCAGATTTACAAGGAACTCTCCTGGTTTTTCCGCTTTAAAATCGGCCAAAACCTCGACGACGCCCACCTGTTTTACAAATACCACTGGGCCCAGCAAATGCAGGACATCCTCGGCGGCCATCCCGACTTTGCCGTCCTGCTCGACCCCCAAACACCCGAAGACCGCGAGCGCGTCCGCAAATTGCGCGAGGTTTACCAGATGGACCCCGCCATCATTCAGGAAATTGACACCAACTACGGCCCGCTGGACTGGCGTTTGCCGGACGCCCACGCCATCTACTGGGCCGAAATGGGAATGCGCAACGGGAATGAGAGCAAGGATAAAGACATCCTGCGCCGCTTTCCCGCCCAGGAGATGCAGGCCGTCTGTTTTCGCGGCAGCGCCCTGCCCCCGTGGGTCAAAAGGGTCACGCCGGAGAATTTCATTCTTTGGCCCAATTTGGACATGGTGACCAATGTCAACGCCGCCTACGAGAGAATGGAATTCACGGACGAAAGTCAGAAGAAAACCGCCCAGGGCGCCCAAAAGAATTTTCTCAAGGACGCGGTGGTCCTTTTATATGAATTCAACCACAACCGGGAAGCGGTGTATTGGTTCAACTATTTGAAACAGAATTTCACCAACGCCCTGACCGGCGCGCAAGCCAATATGAGCGTCGGAGATTACGCCCTGTCGGAAATCGAAGCCGACATCAACGACACCGATCAAAACAAGGCGACCATGCTGGTGCTCGGCATGCTCAGTCAGGAATACCTTCAGCTCATCGCCGGCGATGACGATGCCGCCCAGAGACGCAATCTCATGGCCCATGCCATCTGGCAGCACTACCAATCAAGGCTCCCTCCCGGCCCCAAAGCGAACGCGGAGCGCATTCAACTCTTGCCCTTTGAGGTGCTGGCCGGAATGGAGTATGATGACATGCTCAGACGCGTTTCCCCCGAATCCGCCGCCATTCTGCGCGCCAAAATTGGCGTCCCCACCCCCGCCAATCCGCCCGCGACCAACACACCACCCCCGGCAGTTTCCCCATGACGGGCCGGTGGATTTACCCCAGCCGGAAGGAAATCCGGCTGATCAGATCGCGCCCAAAACTGTTTTGCAGGCGTTCCAGGATTTCCCGGCGCCGATACCGCACTATCTCATCCAGCCATGCGCTGCTGTCCACGTTCACAAACAAGGTTCCTTTGCGGATGCCCGCCGGCTGGGCGTGCGCCACGATGTTCGGATCCAGTTGGTGGTTCCAAACCCTCAAGATTTCCGCTTCGGACTGCCGCCGGTCCATCCGCAAATCCGCCAGCACGCGTGGCATGATGTCCGCGGATTTCTTACCGGTGACCTGCCGCGCCGTTTCCTCGCCGCTCCAATTCCAGCCCCGCCATTGCGCCAAAGCCCGCTGCCGGGCCGATGACCGCGGTGCCCAGGGGCGTCGCGGAAGGACTGAAAACGGGCCGTTCACAGAGGGACGCTTGCGGGATCAGTCCGCCTGTGCCGCCGCCGCCGGCATCCCGCTGCCGACTTGGGCCTGGTCGGCGGGCTTTTCCGCCACTTTTTCGTCCAGCACCAGAACGCCGTGGGGGGGGAGATCGTAATTGCCGGAGAAGGTCCGCTCCGTGAGGAAATCATGCATGGGCTTGTAAAAGGTAATTCGCACCGAAGTGCTCTGGTGGTTGAGCAGAAAGAAAATCCGGGTGCCGGCCTTCTCCCGCATGCTCACTTCCACAGTGTCGGGAACTTTGAGCAACTGGCGCAATGAACAGATGGCGCGCAGCCACGCGATCAAGTCATAGTAAAACGGCTGGTCCAAAATCGTCCCGATATAGATTGCCTTGCCCAAGCCGAACTGGTGCATGGTCACCGCCGGCTGGCCGGCGTAGAAATCCTGGGTGTAGGTGGCCAAAACCTGGCAACCCGCCGGGGCGATGACATCGCACCACAGGCGCGCGCGGTGCAGGTGCGTTCCTTGAAACGCCCCTTTGAACGCCAGATGATTCTCCCGCTCCGGCGACATGGGATCGAATTCCAGGACTTCCAGCCCGAACAAATCTGTCAAATTACTGGGGAAACCAGTGTCCGACGCGATGTGGTGCTCGTCCACCAGCCCGGAGTTGCACGTCGCCACCAAGGTGCCGCCATTTTGCACATAGAGCTTGAGCGCGTCTCCTTGCGCTGCCGAGAGCAGGCTTAACGAGGGCGCCAGCACCAGCTTGTAGCGGGAGAGATCCTCCGCGGGATGCGCGAAATCCACCGGGATGTTCCGGTCGTGCAGCGCCGTGTGGAACAATTGCACATGGTCCCGCAGATTGAACAGCTTGGTGGGCTGGCCCGGCAGGGAGAGCGACCAGTCGTTGTCATGGCTGTAGAGGATGCACGTTTCAGCCACCACTTTGGTCCCCGCCAGCACTGGCGCCAGGCTTTTGATTTCCTCGCCGATTTCGCTGATCTCCTGGTACACCCGGTTTTCCCCGCGTCCATTGTGCGTCAGCACGCCGCCATAAAACTTCTCCGGCCCGATGCGCGGCTGACGCCAAAAAAAATAGAGCACTCCATCCGCCCCGCGCGAAAGCAACTGATAAGTGAACAAACGCACCACGCCGGGACGCACCAGAGAATTGACCGCCTGCCAATTGACGTGGCCGGCCTTTTGTTCGATCACCCAGAAGCCCTCGCCGCCAGAGGGCGTTCTGCTCCCGCTCTTTTTGAGGGAGCGCAGGAAATCCACTTCACACGCGTTGACGGCCGGCGTGGATTGAATGGTCGCGTTGCTGTTGAGCGAGGCAAAATCCAGCACCCCGGCCAGATCGAAAAGATCCACCTGGTGGCCAAACGCCCGCACGTTGGACGTGGTCGGCGCCTGCGGCGTCAATTCCCGCAGCAAGTCCGCCTGCATCCGCACAAAAGCCACAATGGTATCGCTGGTGAACCGCCGCCAATCCATCAACAACGCGGGGTTGTGCGGCGCGGCGGCGGCCATCGGCATCGGCACCTGCGCCCAATCATTGACCGTCTGGCCCCAAAACCGCAGCCCCATCATATCATTCAGGCGGCCCAGAGTCTCATATTTGGCCTGCACCCACGCCTGCCAATCCCGTTGCGTCTCCCGATTAAAACAGGTCAGGATGGAATGGACCCCCACATTGTTGTGAATCTGCCAGGCAATCAACTGCGGATGGCGCCCCAGCGCTTCGGCCATGGCGCGAACTATTTTTTTCGAGTAATCCCAATAAATATCGCTGTTCAAGCAGCAGGAGAACCGGGTGCCATCACCGAGCACAAGCCCCCGCTCATCCACGGGCAGGATGCTCGGATGCCGGCGGGTGAGCCAGATGGGTGGCGCGGCCGTGGGAGTGCCCAGCACCACCTTGATGCCGGCCTCCCCCATCAGATCCATGATCCGCCTGAGCCAGTCAAAGTCGTAGCTCCCTTCCTGCGGTTCGCAAAGGCCCCAGCAAAATTCGCCCATGCGCACCGCATTGATGCCGGCAGCCAGCATCAATTCGACGTCCCGTTTCCAGCGGGCTTCCGGATCCGCCGCGGACCCCGCGTAAGGGTGGACCCAGTGTTCTGGATGGTAATCGGCTCCGAAATACATGGATTTGATTTGTGTAATCGCAGCAATCGTCGGTGCTTAACAAAGCATAATGCGGCCACCTGTCCCACGCAAGCCCGTTTCAACAATTTCACGGATTTTCTTTCATCCCGCTTTTTCTTGCGCGAGAGGGGAGGGGTGAGGCAAGGGGAGGGTGGGTGAGGGGGAAACTCGTTTTTTTGTGGCTAAAAGCGATGGAATACTGTTGACTTCAATGGTAATGGCGGCTCCCAAGAATACGACCAAAGCGGGCGATCCTACCCCGCCAGGGCTGGCGAGTCCTTTTGCCGGCTTGCAGACTGATGGGCTGCCGCCAGGGGAAATAACGGCGGCGCCGGCCCAAACTACCCCCGGTAAACTGCGACGGGGACGCGTGGTGCTGCGACGGGAAACGGCGCATCGGGGCGGGAAAACGGTGATCGTGGTGGATGACTTTGCCTCTTCCATCCCGATGTCGCTGATCGAGGAGTTGGCGCGCAAGCTCCGCAATGCCTGCGGCTGCGGCGGCACCACGCGCCAGCGCAGGATCGAGCTTCAGGGGGAACAAGCGGCCAAAATCCGCTCGTTTCTCGAAGGGGAGGGATTCCAGGTGGCCGGGGTCAAGTGAGGGATTCTCCCTTGTTTTCCCGTCCCCATTTCCAGTTCGGCGATTTCTCGCGCAAGTTTGGTGGCGATGTCAAATTCATCGGAGTTGGTGAGGACAATGACGGCCAGGCCCGTTTCGGGGAAACGCTGCAGGCTGGCGGAAAAGCCCGCTGTGGAGCCGCTGTGGCCGATGTTGGCATGGCCTCGCCAGGGTTGGAGGAACCAACCGAAACCGTAGTCGTGGGTGGCACCCTCGTTCAGCCGCACGGGGGCCCACATTTGCCGGCGGCTGGCGGGGGTGAGGATTTTGCCGGTGTCCAGGGCGGCGTTCCATTTGGCCAGATCGCCGACGGTGGAGGCCAGGGCGCCGGCGGCGAAGATGTCGGTCAGGTCGTAATCGCGGTTGATGAATTGGCCGGCGGTGTTGGTTTGGTAGCCGCGGGCGCGGTTGGGCAGGAGGGCCTGGGGGTCGCGATCGGCGGTGGCGGTCATTTGCAGGGGGGCGAGGATGCGCTGGCGGAGGAAATCCCAGTAAGTTCGGCCGCTGACGTTTTCAATGATGTACCCGAGCAGATTGTAGCCGGTGTTGCAATAGGCCCATTTCCCGCCGGGCTGGAATTCGAGCGGGTAGGCGGCGATTTGCTGGATGAACTGGGCCTGCGTCAGATGGCGGGTCAGTTCAAATCCAGGCAGCCCGGTGTAGTTCTTGAGGCCGGAGGTGTGTGTCAACAATTGGCGGAGGGTGATCTGGCTCCAGCCGGCCGGGGCCTCTTTGAGGTATTGGACGATTTTATTATCGAGGCTGAGTTTGCCGTCCTGGGCGAGGAGGAGGACGGCGGCGGCGGTGAATTGTTTGGTGATGGAGCCGATTTCAAACACCGTATCCGTCGTCACGGGCGTGTGCGATTCCAGATCGGCCATTCCATAGGCGGCGGTTTTGACCGTTTGCCCGTTCTTGACGACCGTCAGGGCCAGGCCCGGAATCGGGTGCCGCCGCATCTCGGACTGGATCAGGTCATCGACCGCATCGCCCTGGGCCGGGGCCGCCAGGCCTAGACTGAAGATCAGGGCAATGAGCGCGCCTCGCATGGGGTGATGACTCCGTTCAAGACAATCACCATTTCTCCGCCCGCATCAGTGGTGGGACCACGCTCACGCCACAACGTCCTTGTCCTCCAACTTCTGCCAGAACAAGCCATAAAGGGCGATGAGCGCGAAGCACACCAGCGGCACCGCAAAGCCAACGCGCATCGAATAAATATCCGCGATTCGGCCCATTCGCGGCGGCGCAATCGCCCCGCCCACGATGGACATGACGATGAGGGAGGAGCCGAGTTTGGTGTAGTCGCCCAGCCCGCGGATGCCCAGCGCAAAAATCGTCGGGAACATGATGGACATGAAGAAGAACGTGCCGTACACCGCATACAAACCCAGCTTGCCGCCGCCTATCGCCACTGCGCTCAGCACCACGTTGATGGCAGCGTAAGCCGCCAGCACCAGATGCGGTTTTGACAGGCTGATCACAGCGCTTCCACACAGGCGGCCGGAGGCGAACAAGACGAAACCAACCGCGCCCAGCCAGGCGGACGCTTGCAGTTTGGTCACGCCCGGGTCGTTTTCCAGGACGTAATTGACGAAGAAGCTGAAAATGCCCGTCTGCGCCGCGACATAGAGAAATTGCGTGGCAATGCCCAGCGTAAAATGTTTGCGACGGAACAGATCCCAGTTCTTTGACACCAGCATGAAGGCGGCAATGTAGGCGACAACCACCAGCCCGTATTCCATCATCTGGAACAAGGCCTGATTCAAATTAAGCAAGGTGCAAAGCAATCCCAAAATCTGGGAAATAAAGTAGTAGAGCAGCCCGCAAACCACCAACAAAGTGATGCCAATGGCCACAATTTGCCCTGTTGAAGGTTTAAGACTGATCCTTTGTTCCCCAGATTTCCGACTTTCATCCTGGGTGCGCAAATCCGGGACATTGGAAAAAATGAAGACCACGAGCAGGATGGAAACAAACACGCCGATCCCCAGATAAGGAATGTGCAGGCCGGAGTTGACGTTCGCCCCTTCACCTCCGGAGAAGACATAATATCCACCCACAATCGGGCCGAGAATCCAGCCCCCGCCGTTGATCGTCTGGGCGATGTTGATGCGAGTCGCGCCGCTTTCAGGCGGACCCAGAACCGTGGTGTAAGGATTGGCAATGCTCTCCAGGCATGTCATGCCCGACGCGATGATAAACAAACCCAGCAGAAAAGCCCAATAGACGCCGAGGCTGATCGCATGCAGCATCCAAAACGCGCCCGTGGCAATCAACACCAGGCCAACCAGAATGCCCCCCTTGTATCCAAATCTCCTCGCAATCAAGCCGGCGGGAATCGCCAACAGGAAGTATGCCAGGTAATTGGCGAACTGCACCAGCCCCGATTGTTCCTTGTTGATGTGGAGCGAGTCCTGAAAATGCTTGTTCAGAATGTCAATCATCCCGTTGCAAAAGCCCCACAGCAGGAACAGCGTGGTCACCAGCACAAAGGTGACGAAAAGGCTTTTGCCGTCTTCCGTTTCAAACAGGCCCTTTTTCTTGGAGTTCATAGATTAATAATAACGGGTGTGTTGGCGACACACCAGCGTGGGGAGATTTGTGGTCATATTGAGGACGCACCGTACCCGCTTGCCGCTCCATTGGCAAACCTAAAATTTCACTTTTCCGGGCCGCCTTCAGTCTGCGGGAGTTCGCATGCCTCTGCCCTTCCGGCAAACCCCTTTGTCAAGGAAGGCAGTCAGGCATCGTGTCTCGGCGTTTCCTGTTCTAATCTGGCGCGACGAAAATACGAGAAGCCGCCCATCAGCCGCCCCACCACAGCAACCAGCCTTCTGTGATAAGAGGCGCGATGGGGCTGAGGCGGAACCGCGCCAAGGTGGGCCTGGCGCACGCGTTGTATCTGCGGGGCAATCGCCGAAACATCAAAGCCTGTTCCCTGCCACTGTTTTTCGCGATCCCGTCGTCTGGCTTCTTGCTCGCGGCGCCGCAGCCCAACGCTCCAGCACAAATATGCGACAAGCGCCGCCAGGACAACCAACCAGAAAGCAGAGGATTCGAGCATGACGCAAGATGCCTGCCGGACATGCCGCCGCGAAAACACCGCATCACGCGAGCCGGCCACGGCCAGGCGTTGACGGCGTTTTCCGCCGCCATTTTGTCAATGGCAAAGATAGCGCGGTGCCCGCGCAAAATCAAGTGTTCAATGGGTTTGACAGCACCGAGGAATAGCCACATCGCCAAACCACCTCGGAGGGATGAGCCGGGTGGGTGGGTTGAACTGGCTGGATTTGAGGGCGAAGGGGCTGCCGCCTTGGTGAAGGAGGTTGGACGCAG
>Ga0181536_10001089_pt1 | contig 32355 bp, 29 predicted proteins | sample PEATcosm2014_Bin_41_FD_121105 | JGI IMG/M metagenome (GOLD analysis project Ga0181536, IMG submission 121105) | Peatland microbial communities from MTU Mesocosm Facility, Houghton, MI, USA - PEATcosm2014_Bin17_60_metaG | ecosystem: Environmental > Terrestrial > Soil > Wetlands > Peat | place...
AACCATGTGAAAGGTGGTCTTGCCTAGATCGATGCCGATGGATGCGATGTTCATGTGATGGTCCTCCTGATGTAAACCGCCGAGCCAAATCCTACTCGGCGGCGGACCATCTCATTAACCCCGAACGTCGTCTCCGTGCCCTCTGTGTCCTCCGTGGTTTAAAATAAAAGGATGGCCCGCGAACTGAACTTCGGCCCCTACGTTGACATCGAAAACGGCAAGAAGGTCGTCAAGGACCTCACCTTCGGCAATCCCACTCCGGAAGGAGTGAACCTGGCCAAGCTGGACGCGGTCGTCAACTGGATGCGCAAGGGCTCGATCTGGCCCATGACGTTCGGCCTTGCCTGCTGCGCCATCGAGATGATGTCGATGGGTGCGTCGCGCTTCGATATCGCCCGTTTCGGCGCAGAGGTATTCCGCCCATCGCCGCGGCAAAGCGACCTGATGATCATCGCCGGCCGCGTCTCCAACAAGATGGCGCCGGTGATCCGCCAACTCTGGGAGCAGATGCCCGAACCCAAGTGGGTCATGTCCATGGGCGCCTGCGCCACTTCCGGTGGCGTATTCAACAACTACGCCCTGGTGCAGAGCGTGAACCAGGTCATTCCTGTGGATGTCTACGTCCCCGGTTGCCCCCCGCGTCCGGAGCAGCTGATCTACGCCATCACCCTTCTGCAGGAAAAAATCCAGAAGGAGCGGGGCACCATCCGCAAGGTTCTGAATCTGGCGTAAGCAGACAGAGGCAAGACCGCGGCTCCTCCCTGCTGGTCCAACCCTATTTGTGCTTCCAGACAGCGCTATAATGAACCGTAGTCGGCCTGGGGTGGTTTATGGAACGTCTTCGCGGCGCCTCCTTCCTGCTTGCTTCTTTGCTGCTGGGCACCGCGATGCTGCCCGCACAAAGCACCCAGCCGCTTCCTTCTCAGCCGGCACCAGATTCCTCCAGTCCGGCGCAGCCGGCCCTGACGCCTGCTCCACCCATTCCCACGAACGCCCCGCACATGTCGAAGCAGACGCGCATTGAAATCATTCGTGACTTCGAAACCCAGATCGTCTACACCCGCACTGCGTTTCCCATGGGCACCAAGGGACTTGCGCTGAAAGACGGCAGGACCACGCCCAGCGGCCAGGAGTTGCAGCAACTGCTGGCTCTATGGGGCCCGGCGTTGAAGCCGGGCGACCCGGCTCAGATCTCCTTCGTGCGGATCAAAGACAACTGCATTCACTTCGACATCAACGGCGGCGCCCAGCGCCGCAAAAAGTGGTACCAGCACATCGAGGTGTCCGGAGCCGGCGGGATGCCGGTTCAGCTTTCTCCCAATGAGACGCAGCAGAACCCGCACGGCAGCTATCTGGAAGTCTTTTTCGATAAATATGTCCCCGAGATGAGCGCCCAGCAGTTGCGCGACATCTTGCTTCCCGTGCTCGATTTCAACGCCAGGAACAAGGAGCAAGCCTATCTCGACACCGTTCCTCCCAAGGTGAAGGAGGCTATCCTCGCCCATCACGTCCTCGTCGGGATGAACTCGGAGATGGTGCTGCACGCCAAAGGTAGGCCGCCGAAAAAGGTCCGCGAGAAAGACGGCAACACCGAATATGAGGAGTGGATCTATGGCGACCCGCCTCAGGACGTGGACTTCGTTCGCATCGTGGGCGACGAAGTTGTGCGGGTCGAGACCATGAAAGTGGGCGGCGAGAAGATCGTTCGCACTGAAAAAGAAGTAATCCTGGAGAAGACCGACAAAGACACCGAAGCCAAGAAGGAACAGCAGGACCGCCCGCCGGGCGCGCCCAGCCTTCGCCGTCCCGGGGAAAATCCCGAGGACGTTCCCAAGCCCGCCGACGGCGCGTCTCCGATTCCCCCCATGCCGCCGCCCGACGTACCCCAGCCGCCCGGAGGTTCAGGCCCCGGCGAAATCGTTTCCGGCCGCAGGTAGGTGGGCTAAGGACGCTTGTCATCCCGAGCGTAGCAAGGGATCCAGGTTCTAGCTTGCACCACCAGTATCGCGGCCGTAGGCAAACCCCAGGTCCCTCGCTGCGCTCGGGATGACAGTTCGTGATGGGCTACAGTGACTTTAAAGTGCTTTTACCCCTCAGGGGCGCGGGGATTACTTCGCGGCAACCGGCGCCCCCACATCCGCAAACGAGAAAGCCAGCGAAACGTTGGGGTACTCCTTGCCTCCGACTTCCACATAGGGATAGACAAAGTAGTTCAGCGGGTGGCCGTCCTGAGTAGGATTGAGCCGCAGGTCGCGGCCCATGCTGAACTGCACACGGTTTACGTCATGCGCTCCGAAAAAGTACTCGCGTTTTTCCGGATGCTTCCAGGCTTCTGAGATGTCAACCGGAATCCAGCCTTTGCCCTCGATGTAGAAATCGGACCAGCAGTGGTACCCGGCAATTTCGGCGGAATCCTTGTCGGGCGGCAGGGGGAAGCCGATCTCGAAGCGGGCGGGAATGCCCTGCGATCGCGCCATCGCAATAAACAGCGAGTGGAAATCAGTGCAGTTGCCTTTCTTGGCATCGCAGGCATAAAGCACGTCGCCGCGTCCCCAGCCCGTGCCGGTCTTGTCGTAGCGCAGAGTAGTGAAGACGTAGTCATAAATGGTCCGGGCCTTGTCGAGCGCTTCGGTCTTGCCCAGCGTGACTTTCGCCGCCAGATCAGCAGGCACGCCGGTTGTGGGCACCAGCGAGTCGGGCTGCAAATCCTCTTGCCGCTCCTTGCTCGAGAGCGCAGCCGGGATCAAGTGCGCCGCTCCGTTCAGCGCTACGCGCTCGTGGCGCACCACTTCGTATTCAACATCGAAATGCAGATCCGCCGCGGCCGCGCCATGAGTCTCCGCATAGTAAATCTCATTGCCGAATTTAGACTCCCGCGCTTTTTTCAGCGGCAGGTCGCCCGTGGCGGAAACAACTTTGACTTCCTGATAAGCATCGGATTGTGCCGCCGGAATCCAGATGCGAACCTTCTGGCCCGCAGGCAGGTTCTTCACTGTAAAGGCATAGTGGAAAGTAAAGTGGCGAGACTCCTGAGCCAGAGCCGACAGGGTCAGAACAAACAGAGACAGTAAAACGGCAAGCTTGCGCAGCATGGGACGGTGTCCTTTCAAATTCTGGCAACTGGCAACTGGCAACTGGGTTTCAACGACACACGGGCGTCTTAGAGGGAAAACCGTCAGGTGAAGCCGCGCTGGCGCAGGCGCATGGAAGAAAGATGCCGAAAGGGAATCCAGCGATGCGCTATTTTTACTGCGGCGGCGCGGGAAAATGGGTCCAAGGGAAGCAACAACTTCTCGGGCGACCTACGTTAGAATGCGAGAGTGGGAACCGCGATCCAATGCCGCGACCTGCGCAAGACCTACGATGGCAAGGTCGAGGCCGTGCGCGGCCTGAACCTCGAGATCCCTGTCGGCGAATGTTTCGGCCTGCTCGGTCCCAACGGGGCGGGGAAGACCACCACCATCGAAATTCTCGAAGGCCTGCTCCAGCCAACTTCCGGTCAGGTCTCCATTTTCGGCCACTTCTGGCAGGAGAATGAGCGCGAGATGCGCGAGTGGCTTGGCATCTCGCTGCAGGAAACCCGGCTTTCCGAGAAGCTCAGCGTGCGCGAGACCATCGAACTGTTTGCCAGCTTCTATCGCCAACCCCGCCCCACCGACGACGTGCTCGAGCAACTGCAGCTCACCGAAAAAGCGGATGCCTGGGTGGGCAAGCTTTCCGGCGGGCAGCGCCAGCGCCTGGCTGTGGCAACGGCGCTGGTTTGCAATCCGAAGATTCTGTTTCTCGATGAACCAACGACCGGTCTCGATCCCCAAAGCCGCCGCCAGTTGTGGGATATCATTCGGTCCTTTCAACGCGCGGGCGGCACCGTGCTGCTGACCACGCATTACATGGACGAAGCCGAGCGTCTCTGCGATCGCCTGGCCATTGTCGACCACGGGCAAATCATCGCCGAAGGCTCACCCGCGGATTTGATTGACCGGCTGGGCGGACATCACGTGGTGGAGTTCTCCGCCAGCCATTCCAACGGCGCGGGGTTACCCTCAGAAGCGCACACCTGGCGCTCTCTGCCTGGCGTGGAGTCGGTGCGCGAGGACGATGGTCTGATCGCGCTCAACGTGAAGGAACCACACTTAACCATTCCCGCGCTGCTCGACGCGATCGAACAGCAGGGTAGAGAATTGGAGCATCTGACGACGCGGCAGGCCAGCCTGGAAGACGTATTCGTCCGCTTGACCGGCCGCCATCTGCGCGAGGAGTGAAATCCTGTTCTGCGAGAGGATCTCGAGATGAATCGTATTATGAAATTCGCACTTTTATTCGTACTGGCGGTCACAACCTATGGTGCCTGGGCCCAGGCAGCTTCTTCCCCGGCTCCAGACCCGGCTTCCTTCCCCCCATTCCAGCAATGGGTAGGCGCAATCCTTACCGGAGATGCCGCAGCCCTCAAGGCGCTTTACAGCACCGATCCGCCCGCGCAGGTGAGAGTCAAGGACGCCATGATCGGCGCCAATGACGATGTGAATTTCTGGCTCGGGATGAAAGTGCGGAGCATGAAGGTCGAAATCATTCGCAGCACCACCCCGCGTCCCGACGTTACCCACATTATTTTCCGCGCCGATGTCGTGACCGGACTGCCGGACGGGCACTCCACCACCGTCACCGACGATCATATCTGGCTGAAGCAGGGAGACCAGTGGCGGCTGAGTTCCGCGGAAAGGACCGATGCTCCCCGCCTCAAGCAGCCTTCGGACATGAAGAAGGAGATCTACCCGGTCAACGCCGACGCCCGCGCCGAGATCAAGGAAGCCGAGGCGAAAGCGGCCCGCGAGCATAAGCGTCTGCTGCTGGTCTTCGGGGCCAACTGGTGCTTCGATTGCCATGTCCTCGACCTGGCTTTTCAGCAGCCCGACCTGGCGCCGATTCTCAACGCGAACTATGAAGTCGTGCACATCGACCTGGGCCCCGACGAGCACAAGAATCCGGACCTGGTCAAAACATTCGAGATTCCCTTGGACAAAGGCATCCCCGCTCTGGCGGTCGCCGAGAGCGATGGCAAACTCGTCGTCAGCCAGAAGAATGGCGAGTTTGAAGATGCCCGCGCCCTTACGCCCGACGTATTGCTGGAGTTCCTGAATAGGTGGAAGCCCCAGCCGCGATAATTCCGAGTTTCGCCGTTCGCCAGCCGCGAAGCGGCGGAATGTGAAAGCCCGGCACGGAAGTGCCGGTTAGCAATTGCAATTGTGGAATCAGTCCCGGAGGGACGGCACAAACTCGCATGAGTGTTGCACAAGAAGCGCCCGTCGCGCGGGCCCAGACGCCGCCCAGTCCTCCCCGGCAGAACGGGCGCTGGTCCGGCTACTCCCATCTCCTGATCGCGCGCATGCTCGAACTGAAGCGCGAGCCCGAGGTCGTCTTCTGGGTCTTCGCTTTTCCGCTGCTGCTGGCGCTAGGTCTCGGCATCGCCTTTCGCAACAAGCCGGGGGATGTCGTTTCTCTGGTCATCGTCCAGGGAGCGGGCTCCGCAGATGCGCAGGCCCTGCTCGCCCGTTCCCCGCAACATGCGACATTTAAGATTCAGATCTTGAACTCGGACGAGGCCCACAAAGGATTTCGCCTGGGCAAGTTTGACCTCGTCCTTGAACCCGACGGCAAGGGCGGCTTGCAGTACCGCTACGACCCGGCGCGTCCGGAGAGCGTGCTGGCCAAATCCGAAGTGAACGACGCTCTGCAGGCCGCTGCCGGCCGCAAAGACACGGTGGCCACCAGCGCAGTGACCTCCTCCGAACCCGGCTCGCGCTACATTGATTTTCTGATTCCCGGCCTTTTGGGCATGAATCTGATGAACTCCGGCATGTGGGGCATCGGCTTCGCGCTCGTGGACATGCGCCAGCGCAAGCTGCTCAAGCGCTTCGTCGCCACGCCCATGCGCCGCGGCGATTTTCTCCTGGCCCTGGCCTCCAGCCGCCTGATCCTGATGATCGTCGAAGTCGGATTGTTGCTGGTCTTTGGCGTCTTGTTCTTCCACATGCGCGTGCTGGGTTCGGTCGGTGCGATTGCCCTGATCGGCGGCCTCGGTTCGCTCACTTTCGGCGGCGTAGGCCTGCTGACCGCCAGCCGCGCCCAGAAAATCGAGTCAGTCAGCGGCCTCATCAACCTGGTGATGATGCCGATGTGGATCTTCTCCGGCGTCTTCTTTTCTTATGAACGTTTCCCCGCAGTAATCCATCCCTTGATCAAAGCCCTGCCCTTGACTGCGCTTAACGATGCTCTCCGGGCCAGCATTCTCGAAGGCACACCGCTCCTGCATCAGTGGCCGCGGTTGTTAGTGATGGCTCTGTGGGGAGGGATTTCGTTCGCGCTGGCGCTGAAATGGTTTCGCTGGACGTAGACGTTGCGGAGCGTGTCTAAGACTCAGTGCTACTGAGCTTTTCCGAGCGCCAGTTCACGTATCTGGTTCAGATACCCGACATAGATGGGAATCGGGATGTCCGGCGAGTCGCCGTCATTGAGGAAGTGTTCTAATCGGATCTCCCTTGGGATCGATGAGATCACCTCGCGAAAGCGGGGCATCTGCAAATATTTCACTCTCCAGATCTCCAGCATCAACGAACGGAATTCCTTACTGATGAAGTCCATCCTGCGCTTGTCGAGATAGACGGCATCAAAGTGGCGCTCACCCAGCATGCCTCTCATGGGGTCGTTCAAATCGGAAAAGAAGTAAACCAGATGGAAAACGTCGGCTAAATCGCCCCAAAGCGTCTTTTCTTCAAACGCACTGAAACGAAATGAAGTCTCGCGACGCTGTTGTGCCTCGCGAGCATGGTCGCCTGGGTGCAGGCCGTGACGGCCTAACTCATCGTGAAACCACTGCAGGCGTTCCGGTTGCAGGTTGTGCCGCAGGAACTCTATCGCGTATGCGTTCCGCAGATATACATCAGGATCATCATCGAGGCGCGCCAGCCAGCGGCTCCAGTCTTTCTGCTGGAGAGCGGCAAGCAGCTCTGTCAGCTGCGCGACGGTTACATCGGGATGATACTTTACCGCTTGCCAGAAGTGCTCGGTCGAATCATAAGTAGCGCCGTAAAGTTCGATGCCTTCCTCAATCGGATACCAGTTCGAGAGCACGCGCCCGGGAATCGATAGGGAAGCGCTCCAGCAATTCAGGGAATGCCTCCATTTCTCTTGCACTGCCAGAAAGCCTTCGGCGTAGCCGGGCGGTACTGGTTCCTTTAAGCGCGCAATCGCCTGTCTGACTTCCACCGCGGTATGGGTGAGCAATATCTCCAGTGGTTGCTCGTCCGTCATCGAGACAACGCGGCTCTCAATGGCGCGCCGCAGCAACCCCCGCGCCAGGAGGCGCCGCCCTTCATCCGCAAGGAGACCATCCAGCTTCCAGCGCCGCTTCTGGGACTCAATGTAAGGAAAAACCTCCGCCAGCGACTTGAATTCGATGAAACCGTGGATGGCAAATGTGACGGGACGGCCGTCCTTCAGAACAATCATAGATGGCGTGACCAGCGCCTGCAGCGAAAGATCCTCGGCGGAAAGCGGGGTGGTCATAATCAACAGAAAGAGACCAAGCAGCGTTAACACCGGCACCCTGGGTTTCAGCTTTTCAGGGAATTCGCACATGTTGTCTCAAGACTGGTAGGTAAGGTCTTCAGCCCCGCTCTGGCCTCGTCCGCGCATCTTAAGTGAACTTACGAACGAGGCCGTGTGCGGCGCTTGTAAGATTACTTCGACTTATGACTTGACTAGCTTAGCGGCCTGTTTCCGTACTTTCGCCCAGCGTAGTTTTTGTGCTGCGGCGATCCGCCGGCGGGCTGCCTTGCTCAAGACTCGCTTCGTTGTCTTGAGATGGTTCCCGCTGGCATGGCCGAGCGCGTCCAGTGCCTTCCCCACCCGCCCCATCTCTTTTTCGAGACGGGAATACTCATGGCGCAGGGAAGAGACTACTTTTTTCAGATTAGTCATTCATACCCCCTCATAGGTTGAGGCTAACATGATGGAAGTAACAAATTGGAAAAAATTAGAGTTTCGTGCGTGCGCAGCTTCAGGTCGAGGCCGAGGAGAAAAGTGGACAGTCTACTGCGGCTTCACGTCCACAAACAAGAATCCTTCCACCTTGTTTAGTTCGTCGGTGTCACGATTAAAGACGACTTCGCGGCGTGAATCGGAAAAGCGAGTATCCCAGAGAAGGAACTTGTGGATTGCAGTCATCTGCGTCATTGAACCGGACGTAGGATCGCCAGACGGGATCCAGAGATAGACGATGCCATGCACGACATAGATGTGCGAATTCCACCGCATCAGCGCCGCATGCTGGTTCTGAAACCAGGTAATGAGCAGGCCGGAATTCACCGCGTCCGGCGTGAGATAGGTGGTGGTCACCAGAATGGGACGGCCGTCGCCTAATAGATGCCGCCCTTGCAACTTGTCGGCGACATCTTTCAAAGACTTGGGATCGGCTGCCGCTGCGCTATCTTCGAGAGCGGAGTCTTTGCCGCAGCATATCTCGTGGTCGTGGAATATGGTATCCAGAGAGGTCAGCAGTACATCGGACGAGTGCGGGGAACGCGCCATCAAGGAGGGCAAATCGTGTACCTGGATTTCCTGGTCCTGATAGAGGAGTTGGCCATGCACGAAGCAAACCAGAGCAAAGCACGGCACAACCAGTTTCGTTAGTAGCCAACCGGAACATCGAAGCTTGCTCACGGATCACCTCCGCGGCGGTCTATTGGGGTGCGACCGTCAACAACAATAGTCCCTGCACCTTCCCCCAATCGTCGGTATCTCGATTGAAAGTAACTTCCCGCCGCGAACCCGAATACCGCGTGTCCAGGAGAAATAGCTTGTGAATCATGTACGCGCTGCTGCCATCGTCGTTCCCCACTTCGTCGAACACAGCTCCGTAGAGAACATAGAGATGGGAGTCCCACACCATGAGGATGGCGTGCTTGTCTCTTAGCGCGCCAACGATCCGAGAGGAAATGTCTCCTGAGGGCGCGGCTGGCAGAAAGTCTCCTGTGATCAAGATCCGACGGCTGTCGCCCAAAGTCCACTTTCCCCGGATTTTGGAAGCAACTTCGTTCAGAGACAAAGGATCGGCGGCCAAAGCTCTATCTTCAAGACCTGAGTCTTTGCCGCAACAGATGCCGGGGTCGTTGAATACGATGTCAAGCGACGTCAGCAGTACATCTGAGAGGTCGTGAGAGCGGGCCGTCAGCGTGGGCAACTGCGGAATGCGGACTTCCTCATTGGGATGATAGATTTGCCATCCGCCAGGATTCTGCTGGCCGTAAGCGAGGCAAGAAACGAGAATCAGCAGCAGGGAACCGCAGCAACGGAGCTTGGTCATTACCCACCTCCGCTCTTACATCAATTGTAGATCGTTCCGGAAGCTCTCCTGGCGGCCTTTGCGAAACTTTACATCCAGGCGGACATGGTCTTTCGCCCTATCCGATGCTCGCCAGAAACCGCGGTGCCTGCCGCGCTTTGGTAGCTTGCTCAAACGAATACGCCAGCCTGATCAGGATAGGTTCCGTCCAGGCGCGGCCAAAGAAGGAGATCCCCACCGGCAGACCTGAAATGAAGCCCGCCGTCACATTGATGTTGGGATACCCCGCGACCGCGGCGGCGCTGGAACTGCCCCCAGCGACGTGGTCGCCGTTGACCAGGTCTGTGAGCCACGCTGGTCCGCCCGTCGGAGCGACAATGGCGTCAAGCCGCTGCTTATCCATCAGCGCATCAATTCCTTCGGTGCGCGCCAGTTGATGATCCTTCGCCAACGCATCCACATACTCTTTCTCGGTAAGTGGCCCCTTCGCTTCCGCCTTCAGGAACAAGTCTTGCCCGAAGTAAGGCATCTCTTTCGGCCGGTTGCGTTCGTTGAATTCGATAATGTCCTTCAGCGTGTGTACCGGCGCGCCGGGCCCCAGCCGGGCCAGGTATGCGTTGAGATCGGCTTTCAGCTCGTACATGAAAACCAGCAATTCGCTGTCATCGAACTTCCCGAACGTTTGGATGTCGGCCGGATCCACCAGCGTGGCTCCCTGCTTCTTCATTACGTCGAGCGCCTGCGTCATGAGCGCGTCCACCGCATCGCTGAACCCGAAATACTTTCGCGCCACCCCGATGCGGGCGCCCTTGAGCCCGTTCGGATCGCAAAACTGCGCATAGTCGGTTTGCGACTTTCCCGCGCTCGCCGCCGTCGCCGAATCCTCTGGGTCCACACCCGTGAGCGCACCCAGAAGAATCGCGGCATCGCGCACCGTCCGGCACATCGGGCCGGCGCCATCCTGGCTGTGCGAGATGGGAATGATCCCGCTCCGGCTCACCAGTCCCACCGTCGGTTTGATCCCGGCCAGTCCGTTTGACGACGACGGACAAACGATGGAACCGTCCGTCTCTGTGCCAGTGCCGGCGGCCGCCAGGTTCGCCGAAATCCCGGCGCCCGTGCCCGAACTTGACCCGCACGGATTTCGGTCGAGGGCATACGGATTCCTGGTCAACCCTCCGCGGCCGCTCCACCCGCTGGTCGAGTGGCTGGAGCGGATGTTGGCCCATTCGCTGAGATTGGTCTTGCCCAGAATCACCGCGCCCGCGGCCCGCAGCCTCTGCGCCACGAACGAATCTTTCGGCGGCTTCGATCCCACCAGGGCCAGCGATCCGGCTGTAGTCATCATGCGATCGGCCGTATCAATGTTGTCCTTGATCAGCACCGGAATGCCGTGCAGCGCGCCGCGCGGACCCTTGGCTTTGCGCTCCTGATCGAGCGTGTCCGCGATCGACATAGCATCAGGGTTGAGTTCGATGATCGCGTTGACGGCGGGGCTGCGCTTGTCGATCTCCGGCTTGTCAACCTCAAAAATGCGTGCCGTGTATTTTTCCACCAGCGATCGCGCCGTGAACCTGCCCGATTTCATTCCCTCCTGCAGTTCCAGAATCGTGATTTCATCGAGTTCGAAAGGCTTGACTTCGAGTTCCGGGCCGGGGCATGCGCTTCCCCCAGAGGTGGACGAAGGGGCCGACGATGCGGCGGCGCGCGCCGCTCCCAGCGCCGGATAGAGCGCGGAGGCCGCGCCCGTAGCCAGCGCAGTTTGCAAAAAGGAACGGCGGGAACGAGTGCTGCCGGGGTCGCGTCTTGATCGAGGCATGAGTCGGGTGTCCTTGAGAGTTAGAGATCGAGCGGAGACAGCATCTTACTCCACCCAAACTCGCTTGTGCACGGCCGGCATCCACGCGGCAAGGCGATTACCGCGGGTTTCTCCGCCTCTTTCTGCGGCAGGCTTTTGACTTTGCTTTTGACTTCTAGCGTTTGCTTAGGCTTATTGACTCAGGCCTGTCAGGTTGCCAGCCTAAGATTTCTTCTTCGGCCGCGAGGCCGCCGCCGTAGATTTGGAGCGGTTTGGTGTCGCGGCCGCGGCGGCAAACAGAAGATGCGGATCGTCGGCGCAGGGATTGTAGGCATCGTCGGGATACCAGGTCCCGGCGAAGAGCGCGGGCTGGCGGGCGATGGTGCAGCGCTGCACGTGAACCGCGTCCACAAAACTGTGTTTGATGTTCGGATTGCCCCAGTCTCCGCCCCAGATCAGGCCGCTGGCGTGCGCCAGTTCGCCCAAAAACGCGAAGTCGCCTTTCCATGACGGCTCGCCTCCCACGTCGCGCACAACGTCACACGCCAACCCGTAATGATGCACGCCAACCGTCGCCAGCCTGGTCGCTCCATTTTGGAAGAGTTCCTGTTGCCGCGCCTGGCTGCGGTAAGTTTCGTAGACCATCAGGCTGATGCCCATTTCTTGCGCGCTGTCCATGATCTGCTGCACCAATCGCCGCGTAGCCGGCTCCAGCAGCGCGACATCGGCGACGCGCGTAGCCGACTGGAAGCGAGCGTCTTTTTGAATCACATCGGTGTAGAAGGTGCCCATGCCCTGGTCTCCCTGTTGTCTGGGGCTAACTGGCGGACCCGCAAACGCCGCCCGGGACCGTAATCTGAGTCAACAGACAAGAAACTTTATCAGCTAACCACGAAGCACGGCGTTTTCAACAAAAAGCCAGCCGCTGTTCGGAAAACCGAACACGCCGTCATGCCAGGACGCTCACGCAAGCTGGCATACCGGCCCTGAAAAACTCTTATGTGGGGACAGCCGCACCGGCTGTCCGGTCGAGCGAAGCTCGACGGCGCATTGCGAACTTCGCGAATCCTGGGCGAACTTTACGGTCAGATTCCTTTTGCCGCGAAGGCCGCGAAGAACTGCCTTCAAGAACGCAAAGGAGTTGGAGAGCTAGATTTTCGAGAGTGCAACCCGCGCGGACAGTGCGGTTGTTAGCCCTTGCCCGCAGTGGTAAGCTAATGATCGCTCGAGCGGGAGTAGTTCAGCGGTAGAACGCCAGCTTCCCAAGCTGGATGTCGCCGGTTCGATCCCGGTCTCCCGCTCCATTTCTTTCTTTTCCTCTACGCAGGCCTACACGCCGCACACGTGGCGGATCGCATCTCCCGCCGCTGTGCCGGTAAGCTGCGGCCAGCAGGTTCCATACGTCTGAGGTACGCTTTTGCTTCTTCTTCGCGCCGGTCGCGCATGGTGCCGCTGCCGGCCCTGCCGGCACTGGCCCGGGCTCCATCTTCCGTCGTTACTTCGGGTTGCACGGTGCTCAAAACCGTGATCTCGATCACCAAGTGCCGTGATGACGGTTATTTGCCCGCCAACTGCTTTGGGGGAAGATAGTTAACGAAAGTTCTAGATGTGACGGCTCTAGGCCACGTCCCCTCGGCGGTGCAGGGTTCCGGTCCGCCTGGGGAGGTTGGATCGGGGAGGTTGCGATGAAGGACACAATGGAGATCCACGAACCGGAAGTCAAGGAAGGAACGCCGGCAAGCCGGCTGGGGGCCGCGGTTCTACCACGTTCAGAACTCGTGATCGGGCCGCCAATCGTGCAGCGGACCTTATTTTCCGACAGTTTGCTGGAGTTCGGTCCTCAGCGCAAAAAGAAGTTTCTGGCCACATCCACGTCGTTCTTCCTGAATTGTCTGGCGCTGGGAGTGCTCCTGGTAATGCCGCTGGTCTTCACCGAACAACTGCCCAGGGCGCAACTGCTGACGTTTCTGGTGGCGCCGCCGCCACCGCCGCCACCGCCTCCGCCAGCCGCGGCCGAAGTTCAGAGGGTGGTCCGGCAGATTCAAACCGACATGCTCTCCACGGGACAGTTGCGCACGCCCAGCAAGATTCCCGAGAAAGTTCAGATGATTAAGGAAGACGAAGCGCCTCCGCCGATGGCCGCCACCGGCGGTGTAGTCGGCGGCGTGCCGGGAGGCATTCCCGGCGGGCAACTGGGAGGCGTGATTGGCGGCATCGTCGCCACAACTTCGAGCCTCGCCGCGGTGCCGAAGCTGGCGCCCCCGCAGCGCATCCGCATTTCGCAAGGTGTGACCAAGGGCCTGTTGATTCACCGCGTCGAACCCGTCTATCCCCCACTGGCCAAGGCGGCGCGCGTCCAGGGCGAGGTCATGCTCAGCGCAGTCATCAGTGTCAACGGCGACATTGAGAACCTGCAATTAGTCAGCGGCCATCCCATGCTGGTGCCAGCGGCCATTACCGCTGTCCGGCAATGGCGTTACAAACCGTATCTGTTGAACGGACAACCGGTCGAGGTGGAGACCACGATCACCGTGATCTTCTCCCTCACCTCTTGAAAATCGGAAAGTGCGCGTTGGGGAGCGCAGGGAGTTGAAAATGCCTGTTGAATACACGTATCGCGTTTCCGCCTGGTGGACTTCTGGGCGTACTGGACTCGCCAAGTGCGAGTCCTCCCCCAACACGATCCACTTTTCCGATGCTCCCGAAATGGGTGGCCTCGAGGGCCGCTGGACGCCGGAGCAGTTGCTCCTCTGCGCCTTGGCCGGCTGTTTCACTACCACCTTCCACGAGGTGGCGCGTGCCGCCAGGTTCGACTACACCGACCTGGAGGTCGAGGTGGAAGGCAGCGTCCGCCGCAACCGTAGCACAGGATGCAATTTGAGCGAGATCCTGCTGCGCCCGCGGTTGACCGTGCCTTCCGAAGAGCAGCGCGAAGTGGGCCTGGGACTGCTGCGCCGGGCCAAGGCGGTGTGCATGATTTCGCGCGCCATCACCGTTCCGCAAACTCTGGAGCCAACCGTCGAAGCCGGCAAGGTGCCGGTGGAGGGTTGGAACAATCAGGACGCAACCGTGAAACTGGGGGCATAGAACTGCGCTGGGGAAAAGGGGGTGACTATGATGTTCTCCTACAGACTGGTCCGTCTGATTGAATCCCATGCTGATGCGCTCGCCGGGGGCCTCGAGGAGAAAGTCCAGACCAATTCTCAGGTCTCGCACTTCCGCAGTATTCCCGGCCATGAATTGAGAGAACGCGTTTACGAGATTTACCGTCACCTGGGTGAATGGCTGCTGGGCAAGAACGAACTGGACATCGAGCAGCGCTACCGCGAGATCGGCGCGCGGCGCGCTCGCCAGGGAGTGCCGCTCAGCGAGGTCGTCCAGGCCATCGTCCTTACCAAAGAGAATCTTTGGGAGTTCCTGAAGAGCGAAGCGGTCATGGACCGCGCGGTCGAAATCATGGGTGAACTGGAGCTTTTGCAGATGCTGGAGATGTTCTTCGACCGGGCCATTTACTATGCTGCTGTAGGCTACGAAGAGGAAACCAGCCGCCCGGGGCGCCGCGAAGAGGCATGGCAGGCTGACTAAGGAGCGAACTCCGATGTCGAGGTCGTGGGAAATCGAATACAAGAAGCGCTTGCGGGACGCCGATGAGGCGCTCCAGTGCGTGCAATCAGGGATGCGCGTTTACATCCAGCCCGGCTGTGCCGAGCCGGAGACGCTGGTCGAGGCTCTGATCCGGCGCGCGCCGCAAGTCTACGACGTGGAAATCGTGCACATGATGACCATGGGCTGCGCTCCCTACGTCGCCCCCGAAATGGCCGGTCATTTCCGGCACAACGCCGTCTTCATCGGGGCCAATGTGCGCGATGCCATCAACGACGGCCGCGCCGACTACACCCCGATTTACCTGAGCGAAATCGAAGGGCTTTTTGAAAGCGGGCAGATGCCCATTGACGTGGCACTGATCGAGGTTTCCCCGCCGGATTCCCACGGTTTCTGCAGCTTTGGCGTGGGCGTGGACACGACTCTTACCGCCGCCAGAGTTGCCCGCCACGTCGTCGCCCAGGTCAACGACAACATGCCGCGCACCTACGGCGACAGTTTCATTCATGTCAGCGACATTAGCGCCTTTGTCGAGTCTTCCCGGCCCCTCTGCGCCCTGAAGAAGCCGGTCGTGACTGACTTGCAGGTCGCCATTGCGCGCAACGTCGCCGGACTGATCGACGACGGCGCAGTCCTGCAGACCGGCATCGGCGGCATCCCGGATGCCGTTCTGCCCTTGCTCATGGACCGCAAGGATCTCGGAGTGCATAGCGAACTGGTCTCGGATGGCGCGATCCCGCTGATCGAAGCCGGTGTCCTGACCGGGGCCCGCAAGAATTTCAAGCCCCGCAAGATCATCCTCGGGTTTGCTTTGGGGACGCCGCACCTGTTCGATTTCCTGGACAACAACCCCATCTTCGAGTTTCATCCCACGTCCTATACCAACGATCCTGCACTGATCGCGCGCAATGACAACATGGTGGCGATCAATTCGGCGCTGCAGGTGGACCTGACCGGTCAGGTTTGTTCCGACTCCATCGGCAACCAGTTCTACAGCGGCATTGGCGGGCAGGTGGACTTCCTGCGCGGAGCTTCCCGTTCGAAGGGCGGCAAGGCCATCATCGCGATCTCTTCCACCGCCAAGCAGGGAAACATTTCCCGCATCGTGCCCATGCTCGATCCCGGAGCGGGCGTGGTCACCTCGCGCGGCCTCGTCCGTTACATCGTGACCGAGTTCGGGGTTGCCTATTTGCACGGCAAGTCGATTCGCGAACGGGCCAAGGCGCTCATCGAGATCGCGCATCCCAAGTTCCGGCAGGGGCTGTACGAGTATTGCGAGGAGACAAAGTGGTTGCAGAATCCGCACGCGGCACAGACCGCGGCGCCAAGGTGAGGAGATATGGCCCAAGCACGCGGCAACGTCACAATTGATGTCGAAGAATGCAAAGGATGCGGGCTGTGCATCGAGGCCTGCCCGCCCAAGTGCCTGCAACTTGCTCCGGAGCTGAGCTCCTATGGCGTGCATCCCGCGCGCTATACCGGCCACGATTGCACCGGCTGCGGGATTTGTTTCTATTGCTGCCCGGAGCCGGGTGCCATCACCGTCTACCGGCTCGTGCCCCCGCCCAAGGTAGCGGTATCAGCTCAGGTTCAGGATGGAGGCGAACATGCGCCAGCTCTGTAAAGGCAATGTCGCGGTCATCAAAGGCGCGGTTCTGGCCGGTTGCCGCGCTTACTACGGCTATCCCATCACTCCCGCCAGCGAGGTGGCCGAAGCGGCCGCGCTCTATCTTCCGGAAGTCGGCGGTACCTTCATCCAGGCCGAAAGCGAGACCTCGTCCATCAACATGGTTTACGGCGCCGCTTCGGCCGGCGTGCGCGCTATGACCGCATCTTCCGGTCCCGGACTCAGCCTCATGCAGGAAGGCATTTCCTATCTCGCCGGTTCCGAACTGCCCTGTGTCATCGTGGACGTCATGCGCGGTGGCCCCGGCCTTGGCAACATCGCGCCCGAACAGAGCGATTACCTCGCCATGGTCAAGGGCGGCGGGCACGGCAACTACCGCAATCTGGTGGTCGCTCCCGCCTCGGTACAGGAGATGGCGGACTTTACCATCCTTGCCTTCGAACTGGCTGACAGATACAGAAATCCGGCCATCGTGCTCACGGACGGATTCGTTGGCCAGATGATGGAACCGCTCGATCTCGAATACCGCGAAATCATCGCGCCCCCCAAGCCCTGGGCGGTGCAGGGAACTCTCGAGACGCGCCAGAACCTGATCAGCTCCATCTACCTCGAGCCCGACGACCTGGAAGAGCACCAGCGGCGGATGGAAGCGAAGTATATTCGCGCCCAGCAACTGGAAACGCGCTGCGAGGAGTACCGCACCGAAGACGCCAGCCTGATTCTGGTTGGTTTCGGCATCGTCTCCCGCGTGCTGCGCTCGGCCGTGGATGAAGCCCGCAAGCGAGGCATCAAGGCGGGATTATTCCGGCCCATCACCCTGTGGCCCTTCCCCGCAAAACAGCTGGAAACGGCCGCACTGCGCGCCGAAAAAGTCCTGGTCGTGGAACTGAGCAACGGCCAGATGCTGGAAGATGTCCGCCTTACTATGAACGGCCAGCGCCCCATCGAGTTCTATGGACGCGTCGGCGGCAACGTCCCCGACGTCGAGGAACTGCTGTCCAAGATCGAGGAGGCAGTGCCGGCTGCGGTGTGAGAGTGCACGAGGAGTGCAGTGCCCGGATGGAGCCGCGAAGCGGCGGCATGTGAAAGCCTGGCACGGAAGTGCCGGGTAGATGCAAGACACGAGTCAACAAGTCCCGGGGACGGCACAATTCAGAGAGGCCAAACATGGCAGAGCGCGTAATCCTTGAGGAGCCGAAAGTGACGGAGCCGAAAGTGACCACCGACAAATACGAGGTTGTGCATTCAAAGTCGGAGGCGTTCTACCCGGAATACGAACGGAAGGCCGATCTCCGGCACCAGACCCACTATTGCCCCGGCTGCGGCCATGGCGTCGTTCACAAGCTGATCGCCGAAGCCCTGGAAGATCTGGGAGTGCAGAACGACACCATTTTGGTCAGCCCCGTCGGCTGTTCCGTCTTTGCTTATTACTATTTTGATGTAGGCAATGTGCAGGTGGCGCACGGACGTGCTCCAGCCGCGGCCACCGGCCTGAAGCGCGCTTGTCCCGATAAGATCGTCATCTCCTATCAGGGAGACGGCGACCTGGCGGCCATCGGCACCGCCGAAATCATTCATGCCGCCAATCGCGGCGAAAAAATCTCCGTCTTCTTCGTCAACAACGCCATCTACGGCATGACCGGCGGCCAAATGGCGCCGACCACGCTGGTCGGCCAGAGAAGCACGACTTCCCCCTGGGGACGCCGTCCGGTCAATGAGGGTTTCCCCCTGCATGTGTGCGAACTGCTCGCGTCTCTGGAAGCGCCGGTTTACATCGAGCGCGTCGCTCTTTCCGACGGCAAAAACATCATGAAAGCGCGCAAAGCCGTCCGCAAGGCGCTGGAGTTGCAGCGCGCCGGCGCCGGCTTCACTTTTGTCGAGATTCTTTCTCCCTGTCCCACCATCTGGGGCAAGGACCCGATCGAAGCCCGCAAGTGGGTGGCGGAGAAGATGATTCCCAACTTCCCGCTGAATGTCTTCCGCGATCGTCAGATAGAAATCCCCAACAACAACGTTCCTCCGCACAAGACCGTCGCCGAGGTGCTCGGAAACGACGAGCCGGTTTCGGGCGACGCGGCTCCTCCTGCACACCACCATCACCACTTCAGCGAACTGGGCATCAAGATTGCCGGCTTCGGCGGCCAGGGCGTGCTGCTGCTGGGCCAGCTTCTGGCCGAGGTAGGCATGCGCGAAGGCCTGGAAGTGAGCTGGCTGCCTTCGTACGGTCCGGAGATGCGCTCCGGCAGCGCCCACTGCCACGTCTGCCTGTCCAAGGACCGCATCGGATCGCCGCTGCTCTCGCGCCCGCAAGTCCTGATTGCCATGAACGAGATTTCGCTGCGCAAGTTCGCCGCCGAAGTCGCGCCCGGCGGCATCATCATCTACGGACGCGAACAACTGCCGGAAAATCTCTCGATCCCGCAGGCCCAGGTCATCTGCATCCCGGCCTCGGAGATCGCCGACAAGCTGGGCTCTGCCAAAGTGGCCAACGTGGTCATTCTGGGTGCCCTGCTGGAAGAAACCGAATGCTTGTCAGCCGCCACTGCCATGAAGGTGCTGGAGGCGAAAGTCAAGAATCCAACGCTGCTGGAACTCGACCGCAAGGCTCTCGACGCCGGCCGCCTCTACATTGACCACACCGTCGCCATCGGCGCCGTCACACAAGCCGACGGCTTCGCGCAATAGATATTGCCGGATTCGAATTGGGTGCCCCATCCTTGTCGCGTCTTTTGCGACAGGGTGGGGCTTTTGATTTTGTAGAACGTAGCAGAGACGTGGACAGCGTCCGTTTACGGTGCCTGCGTAAGATTCACAGCTGCAAAGGAAAGCCCAAGACAGAGGCCACTCAGCAGGCAGGCATTCCTAATCCATCGCCATTGGGTTCCTTATGCCGGCCACGAGCCCGTCACATATCCTGCGTCCCGTGAACGTCTGAACTGACGACCGCCGGCCCTTTCCTCGATACCGCCCATTCGCGGTCAGGATCGTCCATCTGGAGTTGATGTACGCCGCCGGGAAACCTGGTCATGAGCTTGTCGTACTGCGCTCTCTGCTTCTCCGCCTTCACTGCGTCTTCGTGGGGACTCGGACTCCATTCGTGCAGATAGTAGATGCTGCGAATATTCGCCTGTAACATCTCTTTGGCGCACCCGAAGCACGGTCTCATGGTCGTGTAAACCGTGCTCCCCTCCACCGCGATCCCGAACCTCGCTGCGGCCAGGATGGCATTCTGTTCCGCGTGCACACAGATGCACAGGTCGTAGGCTTCCCCCGATTTGTATCCCTTGTCGCGGTTGGAGCAGCGATAGCAGCCGTCATCGAGGCAGTTAATCATGTTCGCGGGCGTGCCGTTGTATCCCGTCGAAACGATGCGATGATCCTGCACGATGATTGCCCCCACACGATTCCCCTTGCAGTTCGCTCTCAGCCGGACGGCCATCGCGATGGCCATGAAATAGGTATTGCGACTCTCGCGGGCTCTCTTGGCTGCGAGTGGCTCCGGACGGTCCGTGTCAGATACCACCCCGGTCTTAGCCAAGTCAGTCTTAACCAAGGCACTGTCTGTCTTCTGATCTCTGGATCCGTTTCGATTCCTGCCCTTGGTGGACATGACTTGCCTCCGTGCTGAAGCAGATTCCGTGGCTCTGGGCGGCCTGCTATTTACGGCCGCCGTTCCGCCAGCGATTGTAGCAGCGCGGCATGCCAAACGGACGGCCGCCGCCCATCCCACCCATCCTCATTTAGGCAGCGGCTCCAGCCTGAACTTTAACGATTCTTCTTCGAGGGCGTCATCCTGAGCGAAGCCGTTCTTCAGGCGGAGCGAAGGATCACGCGCGCACAAGGGAGAGTGCTGGGGCAACGCGCGAGATCCCTCACCCGGCTGAACTGCGCCGGGTTTCGGGATGACGCCCGAGCAGAGTTGAGATTCAAACTGAGCCACCCATCCCATTGAAAATGCTTCCCCCCACTCTCCCCTCAGTGACCCAAATCACAGAAGCAGGTGACAGGCAGCATATCGAAAACCATCCCGCAGTGTGATCCTTAACGTGAGCATGGGAGGTGTTCCATGACACTCTCCGAGGCCAGAGTCGAAGAGACCCACAGCGCGCTCGCGGAGCGGAAATCCTTCGTTCCCGTCGCGCCCAGAAACGTCCTGTTCGCCACCGATTTTTCCCCGACTTCCGAGGCAGCTCTGCCCTACGCCACCGCCATCTGCCGGCGCTTTGGCAGCTCCCTGCACGCCGCGCATGTGCTTTCCGATGCCAACCTGCTGGTGATGACTGGCGGTGTGGACTACGTCAGCATGGGGACCATCTACGAAAGCGCGCACCAGGACGCATCGGAAAAACTCGAGCATATGGCGCTCCGTTTTGAAGGCATCCCGCACCACAATTACGTGCGTCATGGCCTGATCTGGAACAATCTGGCCGAGATCATTGCGGAAAATGACGTGGACCTGATCGTGGTCGGAACTCACGGCCGCACCGGCCTGGGCAAACTCCTTCTCGGCTCGGTGGCGGAAGACATTCTTCGCCACGCGCCGTGTCCCGTGCTGACCGTCGGCCCCAAGGTTTCGGGCCGGGCCAGGCTTCCCGCTTTCCAGACCACGGGCCGCGATCTTGCCCCGCTCGAACTCGACCTGCGGCAGATCGTGTTTGCCACCAATTTTACCCACAGCTCGAAACTCGTCGCCCAGGCGGCCGTGTCCCTGGCACAATCGTTCCGCGCGCGGCTCACCCTCGTGCATGTCTTCGAGGACTACACCCATTTGGGAAGCCAGCCCGACCTCATTGAGAAGGGCGTGCGCCATTTGCAGGCGCTGCTCCCAAAAGATGCAGCTCTGCAATACACACCGGAAACGGTGCTCGAATTCGGCTCGGCCCCCGAGCGCATTCTGAGGATCGCCTCCCAGCGCGAAGCGGATCTGATCGTGCTCGGCGCCCGCACCGCCGCCCACGCCGGCAGCACGCACCTGCCCTGGACCACCGCCCATCAGGTGATCGCTCAAGCGCACTGCCCCGTGCTGACCATTCGAGAGTGAGGCGGGGGCAAACGGGAATCGGCGGAAGGCACCGTCAAGCTGCTGAAGCTCCCAGCTGATTTTCTCTGCGTGCTCCGCGCTATTTCTCCCCGGTCTCTGCGATCCAGGCTTTTCGCAGCCCCTGATTTTCTTCGCGCCCTTCGCGGCCTTTCTTGGCGTCCTTTGCGGTTAAGCTTTTGACGCGTAGGTGCACCGCGACTCGCCTGAAAATGCTCTAGAATCAGGCCAGCGATGGCTCTCGCCGAAAAACCCGCGCTCGAACGGCTGCGCGTTACTCTTCGCGGCGCCGTGCAGGGAGTCGGATTCCGTCCCTTCGTTTACCGCCTGGCCACAGAAATGTCTCTCACCGGCTGGGTGCTCAACTCCTCCGCCGGGCTGGTGGTGGAAGTCGAAGGCCCGCCCGATGAACTGCGCCGCTTCCAGCAACGTCTGGAGCACGAGCGGCCGAAGGCCTCGGTCGTCACCGTGCGCGAATCGGCGTGGCTTCCGGCGCAGGGCTTCACGCGTTTCGAGATTCACCACAGCGACACCGATTCCGCCAAGTCGGTCAACGTCCTCCCGGACCTCGCGACCTGCGCCGATTGCCGCGCCGAGCTGTTCGATTCCGCCAATCGCCGCTTTGAATATCCCTTCACCAACTGCACCAATTGCGGCCCGCGTTACACCATCGTCGTTGACATCCCGTATGACCGGCCGAACACGACCATGCGCGAGTTCGCGCTTTGCCCCGACTGCCGCGAGGAGTATGAGAATCCCGCCAACCGCCGCTTCCATGCTCAGCCCAACGCGTGTCCGGTCTGCGGCCCCAAGCTGGACGGCACAATCCACGACGCGGCCGAAGCCCTGCGCCGCGGCGAAATTGTCGCCCTCAAAGGTATCGGAGGATTTCAGCTTCTCGCCGATGCTCGCCAGGCCGCTGCTGTAGCGCGTCTTCGCCAGCGCAAGCATCGCGAGGAGAAACCTTTCGCGCTCATGATGCCGTCGCTCGAAGCCGCGCGCGGTTATTGCGAGATTTCGCCCGCGGAAGTCGAACTGCTCGAATCCCAGGCCGCGCCCATCGTATTGGTTAAACCCAAGAACGCTACCGACATCGCGTGGAACGTCGCCCATTGTTCTCCCTACCTCGGCGTCATGCTGCCGTACTCGCCGCTGCATCACCTGCTCATGCAGGAATGCCGGTTCCCGTTGATTGCGACCAGCGGCAATCGCAGCGATGAGCCCATCGCCATTGCGAACGACGAAGCCACCACTCGCCTCAAAGGCATCGCCGACCGTTTCCTGATGCACAACCGTCCCATCGTGCGCGCCTGCGACGATTCCGTCGTCCGGCTCACGCGCGGACGCGCCGGCATTCTCCGCCGCGCCCGTGGCTACGCGCCGCTCGGAATTCGCGTCGGCCACAGCTTGCCGCCTGTGCTGGCCGTCGGCGGCCATCTCAAAAACACCGTCGCGATCGCCGTCGGTCAGGACGTTTTTCTCAGCCAGCACATCGGCGACCTCGACACGCTCGAAGCCCGCGGCGCTTTCGAGCGCGCCATCGCCGATCTCTGCCGCCTCTACAGCTTCCAGCCGGAGCTGGTCGCCTGCGATCTGCATCCCGACTATGCGTCCACGCACTGGGCGGAAAACTCAGGCCTGCCGCTGATCCGCGTGCAGCACCATCAGGCCCACGTGGCCGCCTGTGCCGCGGAGAACGATGTCGAAGGCGAATATCTCGGCGTCTCCTGGGACGGCACCGGATACGGCTTGGATGGCGCGATCTGGGGTGGCGAGTTCTTTCGCGTGGAAAATCGTGGTGCGAAAGGGAACCGTTTCGAGCGCATCGCTCACCTGCGATCCTTCGGCCTCCCGGGCGGTGACGCCGCCGTGCGCGAAGGCTGGCGTTCAGCCGCGAGTTTGATGTTTGAAGTGTTCGGTTCGGAGTCGCTGGATCAGCGTCGGGTGCACAACCATGGGGCGCCCCAGGCCTGGCCGCTTTTGCGAGACCTCGGAACTGGGATCCTCCGGCCCGACGAGTCGAAGATCCGCCTCATGCTCGAGCGCGGCATCAACGTCGTTCCCACAACCAGCGTGGGCCGCCTGTTCGACGCCGTGGCTTCGATCACTGGCGTGGCCCAACAGAACCGGTTTGAAGGCCAGGCCGCCATGCTGCTGGAAAATGAGATTGGCCCGCTCCGCACCGAAGAAGCGTATCCTTTAAGAGGTGGAGACTGGGGTTCCTTGATTCAGGCTGTCGTGGCCGACAAGCGCGCCGGAGTATCTGTGCCGCTGATCGCTGCCCGCTTTCACAACGCGCTGGTCGCATGGATTTTGGAGGTTGCCGAAAACGAGGCGGCGGAAAGCGCAGTCGCCGCGGGCGCCCAGTTGGACCAGGTCGTGCTCAGCGGCGGTGTGTTTCAGAACCGCTATTTGACGGAGCGGGCCGCCGCAAAGTTGGAATCGCTCGGCTTTGCCGTGTACACGCACCGGCAGGTTCCACCGAACGATGGTGGCATCGCGCTGGGCCAGGCAGTGATGGCCCAGGCTGTGGTGGACCCTTGAAGGCCACCGCATTCGTCGCTGAAACGCAGAAGTGAGAATTCAGAATGCAGAAGTTCGTTCCCTTATCATTCTGCATTCTGACTTTTCACTTCTGACTTGCGCTTCCAGCGAGGGGGAGGAATCGAAAACATGTGTCTCGCAGTTCCAGGCCGGATCGTCGAAATCACCGACGGCGGAGACATCGCCTTCCGCATCGGCAAGGTGGACTTCGGCGGCATCCGCAAGGAGATCAACCTGGCCTACACTCCCGAGGCCGAGGTCGGCAAGTACGTTCTCGTTCACGTCGGCTTCGCCATCAGCGTGATTGACGAAGCTGAAGCGCAGCGCGTCTTCCAATACCTCGCGGAACTGGGCGCGTTGAAAGAGGAACTCGGTGAAATTCCTCAGTGAATATCGCGATCAGAAAGCCGCAGATCAACTCGCCCAGGCCATCCGCCAGCGAGTCACGCGCCCCTGGACCATCATGGAAATCTGCGGCGGCCAGACCCACACCATCGTCAAAAGCGGTCTCGAAGACTTGCTTCCGCGCGAGATCACGCTGGTCCACGGCCCCGGCTGCCCGGTTTGTGTGACGCCCATCGAACTGATCGACAAGGCAGTCACAATCGCCGCGCGCCCCGAAGTGATTTTCTGTTCGTTTGGCGACATGCTGCGCGTGCCGGGTTCGTCTAAGAGCTTGTTTGACGTCAAAGCCGAAGGCGCCGACGTGCGCATCGTCTACTCGCCCCTCGACGCGCTGAAGCTGGCGAAGACCAATCCGGACCGCCAAGTCGTTTTCTTCGCCGTCGGCTTCGAAACCACCGCTCCGGCCAACGCCATGGCCGCGTGGCAGGCCGATCACGACCACATTGAGAATTTCTCTCTCCTGATCTCGCACGTGCTGGTTCCTCCCGCCATGGAGGCGCTGCTCTCCTCGGAGAAGTGCGTCGTCCAGGGATTTCTTGCCGCCGGACACGTCTGCACCATCATGGGCTATGAGGAATACATCCCGATTGCCGCGCGCTACAAAGTTCCGATCGTCGTCACCGGTTTCGAGCCGCTCGACCTTCTCGAAGGCATTCTCATGACCGTGACCCAACTCGAGGAAGGCCGCCATGAGGTCGAAAACCAGTACAGCCGCGCCGTCCGGCGGGAAGGGAACCGCCCCGCGCAGGAACGCATCGCCGAGGTGTTTGAAATAACTGCACGGCAATGGCGCGGCTTGGGCGAGATTCCCGCCAGCGGCTTTCAGCTCCGCGGACGCTTCAAGAAGCACGACGCCAACCTCCGCTTCCCCTCGTCCGCTGAGCCCGCACGCGAGTCGCCGGAGTGCATCGCCGGACTCATTCTGCAAGGCATCAAGAAGCCTCACGACTGCCCGGCGTTTGCCGTGAAGTGCACTCCTGAACATCCGCTGGGCGCCCCCATGGTATCGTCAGAAGGCGCCTGCGCGGCCTATTACCACTATGGCAGACGGCAAACCCACGACGTTCACATTGAGCTGCCCAGTCCCGCGAGTCGCTGACGATCGCATCGTTCTGGCCCACGGCGGCGGCGGACGGCTCACCCACCAGCTCATCGAAAAGATTTTTCTTCCCGCTTTCTCGAACGCCGCGCTGGACCAGCGCCACGATGGTGCCGTGCTGCCGCTCGATGGATTGACGGCCGGATCGCGCCTGGCTTTCACTACGGATTCCTTCGTCGTGCGCCCGCTGATTTTTCCCGGAGGCAACATCGGAGATCTCGCCGTAAACGGCACGGTCAACGATCTCGCCATGTGCGGCGCGCGTCCTCTGTATCTCAGCGCCGGATTCATTCTGGAAGAAGGTCTCGAGATGGAAACGCTGCGCACCGTGGTCAAGTCCATGCAGGAAGCCGCGGCCAAGGCCGGCGTGAAGCTGGTGACCGGCGACACCAAAGTTGTGGACAAAGGCAAGGGCGACGGCATTTTCATCAACACGTCGGGCATCGGCGTGATTGAGGTGCGCCCAGGCCTCGCAACACAGGCGAGACTTGGGGCACCCACAGTCAAGAACGAAGGGGTAATACACAAGGGGGTGCCCCACGTCTCGCCGCCTTTGCGAGACGTGGTAATCGGGCCGCCGCTGATAGGACCGGTTTCCGTTCAGCCCGGCGACGCAGTTATCATCAGCGGCGACCTCGGCCGCCACGGCATCGCCATTCTTTCCGTGCGCGAAGGCCTGGAATTCGAATCGCCGATTCTCAGCGACACGGCGAGCGTCTGGCCCGCGGTCGAGGCCCTGCTGAATGCCGGAATCGAAATTCACTGCCTGCGCGATCTGACCCGTGGTGGCCTGGCGACCACGTTGAACGAAATCGCTGGCGATCGCAACGTTTGCATCAAGCTGGAAGAAGCGCTCATTCCTGTGGACGAGGTCGTACAGGGCGCGTGCGAAATTCTTGGCCTCGATCCGCTCTATGTGGCGAACGAAGGCCGGTTTGCCGTATTCGTTCCGGAAGCGCAAACTGCCGCAGCCCTCGACGTTCTAAAGAAAGTTCCGGTCTCGCAGGGCTCAGTGCGAGTTGGAAGAGTAGAAGAGACTCCCGGCCGCACGGTCGTGCTGCAAAGCCGCATCGGCGGAAATCGCGTTGTAGACATGCTGAGCGGCGAGCAGCTGCCGCGTATTTGCTGAGGCGATCCATTCTGCGTTGTCATCCTGAGCGAGAAGTGGAGCTATCGAGATCACGCCGTTCACCCCTCCCACGGATTGACCAGCCTGACCCCGCATCCTTCGAAAACATAGGTGTTGCGCGTGGCCAGCGTGGCTCCGTGGACTCGCGCGATCGCAGCGACCTGGGCATCGACTCCGGACATCGGTTTCGCCTGCCGGCGGCGGGATGACGCAATCTGCGAGAAAGCACGCGCGGCTCTGTCCTCAAAGGCCAGAATGCGATCCGCGAACACGTCCCCGAACATTTTTTCGGCGCCCGCCCGAACCACGTCGCGTCGTCTGGCTGAGGAGATAAGCTCAACGCCGTAAAGAATTTCTGCCATGGTGACGGCGGTGACGTGCAGGTCTTCCGCAGTCTGGTTACTGAACCAGCGCAGAACCATCCGCTCCGGCGTCGGGCGCATCAGTTCGGAAACGACATCGGTATCGAGAATGATCATCGACTGAAATTTGCGCCGAGGGAACCGGTGTCATTTCAGATTGCAGATTTTAGATTGTAGATTGCAGATTGAAAAGCACATCAGCGACGGAGGTTTTCAATCTGCAATCTACAATCTGAAATCTGCAATCACGCACTCACTCCGTCTCCGCGAGCCAATCCGGATCACGTATGGCCTCGCGGGGAAGACGTTCCAGTTCCACTCCTCCCAGCGGACCGAAGATGGCGCGAATACGCTCGGCGAGATTGGAGTGTTTCCTGGAGGTCCGGGCCAGCGCGCTCTTCAGGATTTCGCGTACCTCCTGCTCCATAGACCGCCCGTTCGTCGCGGCGCGGATCTTGAGCTTGCGTTTCGTGTCCTGTTCCAGATTCCTGATGGTAATGCTGGCCATGCCATCAATGATAGCACTGCAATCAATGATTGCATAGCGGGGCGCCAACCCGTTCCGAACTCAAGGGATGAGGCTCGAGGTACCCTTAGAATCAACTACCGTAGACCGCGTATCTTACTGATTCCAAGCCACATCCTCCGAGTGACCCAAATCACCCCCGCCCGTGAGGATTATCACTGCCACTTCCCTACAGAAGCCCACAATGAATAACGGCATTATTTCAAAGCAGTACCTACGGAGGTAGGAACTATGGCTGTGATGACACCCCCCGGAATCAAGGTTCCCGGGGACTACATTGAATCCGTGATGATCAGTGTGAAAGCGAAGAACCCCGCCGAGCCTGAATTCCATCAGGCGGTGCAGGAAGTGCTTGATTCCTTAAAGCTCGTGCTGAAGAAGCATCCCGAATACCAGTCAGCTCATCTGCTGGAGCGGATCGTAGAGCCAGAGCGCGTCCTCATGTTCCGCGTTCCCTGGTTCGATGATCAGGGCGGCATCCAGGTCAACCGTGGTTTCCGCATCGAGATGAACAGCGCCATCGGTCCCTACAAGGGCGGACTGCGCTTCCATCCCTCGGTCAATCTCGGCATCCTGAAGTTCCTGGCGTTCGAACAGGTCTTCAAGAACTCGCTCACCACGCTGCCCATGGGCGGCGGCAAGGGCGGAAGCGATTTCGATCCCAAGGGCAAGAGTGACAGCGAAGTGATGCGCTTCTGCCAGAGCTTCATGACCGAACTGCAGCGCCACATCGGCCCTGACACCGACGTTCCCGCCGGCGACATCGGCGTGGGCGGACGCGAGATCGGTTTCCTGTTCGGCCAGTACAAGCGGCTGCGCAATGAATTCACCGGCGTGCTGACCGGCAAAGGCCTGGGCTGGGGCGGTTCGCTGATTCGTCCCGAAGCCACCGGCTACGGCTGCGTCTACTTCGCCGACGAAATGCTGAAGACGAGGAAAGACAAGCTGGAAGGCAAGCTCTGCCTGGTTTCCGGCAGCGGCAACGTCTCGCAGTACACCATCGAGAAACTGCTCGACTTCGGCGCCAAGCCCGTCACGGTGTCCGATTCGAACGGCGTCATCTACGATCCCGATGGCATCGACCGCGAGAAGCTGGCCTGGGTCATGGACCTGAAGAATGTGAAGCGTGGACGCATTCGCGACTACGCCGACAAGTACAAGAAAGCCATCTTCATGCCCACCGACATCAAGCTGGATCACAACCCGCTGTGGAACGTGAAGGCCGATTGCGCTTTCCCCAGCGCCACGCAGAACGAAATCACCGCGAAAGATGCGGCCAACCTGTTGAAGAACGGCATCAAGCTGGTTGCCGAAGGCGCCAATATGCCCTCGACGCTCGAAGCCACCAAGCTGTTCCTCGATGCCAAGATCCTGTACGGACCGGCCAAGGCCGCCAATGCCGGCGGCGTGGCCACGTCCGGCCTCGAGATGTCCCAGAACAGCGCTCGTCTGAGCTGGACTCGCGAGGAAGTGGACAACCGTCTGCACAAGATCATGATCGCCATCCACCAGACCTGCTACGAAACGGCCGAAAAGTACGGCACGCCCGGCAACCTGGTGAACGGCGCCAACATCGGCGGCTTCCTCAAGGTAGCCAACGCCATGCTGGATCAGGGCCTGGTGTAGTTGATCATGTAGGGACGGACGCATTCGTCCGTCCAGCCGGGCAAAGCCCGGCAACTGCATGCAGCATCAACGAAACAGATGTTGATGCAAGGAAACTAGAAGTAACGATGAAACGGGTGCCCCATCTTTGCCGCGTTCTTTGCGGCAAAGATGGGGATTTTGACTTTTGATCCACGTCATTTAGGATTCGACGATATATGGGCACGTCTTTTCGTGGCTTCCGGAGAGCACGATGTGGCGTCGTCTTGCTTTTCGCGCTGTCACTGGTTGGCTTTATGCCCGCTTGCCGCAAGGCTGAGCCGCACGGCAGCGCACTTCGTCGTGCAGCGGCGAACGGCGACGTGGCTACGATGAAGGCGCTTCTCCAAGAGAATCTTGGTCTGGTGTTCAGCGAGGACAAAACCGGCGGGACAGCTCTTCAGTACGCAGCTTCGCACAACCGCAAGGACGCGGCGGAGTTATTGCTGGCCAATAGGGCCAAGGTTGACGCTAGAGACGATTTGGGCATAACGCCGCTTTACACCGCAGCCGCGAAGGGCAGCCTTGATGTCGCACGAGTACTGATCGCAGCCAAGGCCGACGTGAACGCCAAAGACTCTCGTGGTTTCACCCCGCTCGCAGTGGCAGCCTACAATGGGCATACTGATGTAGCCCAACTGCTGCTCGACAGCGGTGCCGGCATCAATGTAATGGATGGCGCTGGGGCTACCCCCTTGTACTGGGCGAGGAAGATGGGACATAAGCCGACCGAGGATTTGCTGCAGCAGCGCGGCGGTTTGGAGTTTCCCCCGTCGTATGGTAGGTCCGAGTGGCCCTGAGCCAACAAACGAAATTCTAACCTTATTGTCCCTATTGTCCCTGGTCGGTGCCCACTCCCCTCCCATGGCGCGCAGCATCGAGCGGGTGCCCCATCTTTGCCGCGTTCTTTGCGGCAAAGGTGGGGATTCTTGCTCTGGCACCGACGAAAATCTCGTGCCCTTCCCACAGGCAGAAAAGTCAAGACCTCGAACGGATACCTGCTGCACCATGGATGGTGCAATCGCACTGTAAACGACTGAAACTCCAGAGAGTTCCACTGCTTAAGTCCTGTGTAAAGAAATCGCTGTAAAGTATTTATAAACAACAACTTAGATTCGCTCATTAAATCGATTTAACTTGCCGCTGGAGCGACCCAGAATCGAACTGATTCCCTACTATGACCGAGGTCTAGAAAGTTCGTCCTGCGCCTTCTGACGGTCGGCACAGGGCATTCCTCGAAGCGAGCAGCCCACTGATTTTCATGCGCCGCAGCAGAATTCCAGCCACAGAAGTACAAGACATTCGCGACTCCAATCCCCTTGACCTAGTCACGCCAGCAGAGGCTTGTGACTTCGTCCAGGGGAGGGACGCTGACGAAACGCCCCTCGTCCCGAAGGGACGGCTGAAATGAGCTGATAGGAAGCGTTTCAGTCGAGCCTCCGGCGCGAGGTGCGCGCCTGTAGCCTACCCGCCAGTGAACTGGCGGGCTATTTTCAGACGTGCCTCCGGCACCGTGTTCTTGTTGCTGGCGCTATGATGAGTTGAGCGTACGAGTTCCCCATGTCCCTGCGCCCCATCGCCGAGCCCATCCTCGACGCGGAAGAGCGCTTTGAAGGCTTCGAGAATCTGATGCCCTTCAAGGTGCACAACATTCTTCTCGTCTCCAGCCTTTACGACTCGTTCATCCTGCGCGAAGACGGGCGCCTCAACGAACTGCTCATTGACGAATCGCTCGAACTGAACCTGCAGCAGATTCCCGGCATCACGCATGTTTCGAGTTGCGCCGAAGCGCTCGATCTGGCCCGCGCCAATCCGCAATTCAATCTTATCGTGACCAACCTCGCCGTCGGCGATATGGACGCCGCGCAGCTCGCCCGCGAAGTGCGCCGCGCCGGGCTCGACGTCCCCGTGGTCGTGCTGGGCTACGACTACCGCGAAATCAAGAATTTTGTTGCGCGCAATCCGGTCACCGACATCGACCGCGTCTTTCTCTGGCAGGGCAACGCCCGCATCCTGATCGCCATCGTCAAGTACATCGAAGACAAGCGCAACGTGCTGCACGACACGCGCGCCATGGGCGTGCCCGTGCTGCTCGTGGTCGAAGACAACATCCGCTACTACTCTTCATTTCTGCCGGTCATCTACACAGAGCTGATCAAGCAGTCGCGGCGCGTGATTCAGGAAGGCATCAACGTGGCGCACAAGCTGGTACGCATGCAGGCGCGGCCGAAAATCCTGCTCGTTTCCAACTTCGAAGACGCCGCGCAGCTGGTGCAGGAATATCGCGATTATCTTTTCGGACTGGTCTCGGATGTCGAGTTCCCCTGGGATGGAACACTCAGTCCGGAAGCGGGTTTCGAACTGGCGCGGATGGTGAAGAGCCTGGTGCCGGATGTGCCCGTGGTGCTGCAGACCAGCCGCCCCGAATTCCGTCCGCGGGCTCACGCGGAAGGATATTCGTTCCTGCGCAAGCGCTCGCCCACGCTGCTCAAAGACCTGCGCCGGATTCTCACCGATTCTTTCGGATTCGGCGACTTTGTCTTTCGCATGCCCGACCAGCGCGAGGTGGGACGCGCCAGCGATCTCAACCAGCTGGAAGAGCAGTTGCAGACCGTGCCCGCGGAAAGCATTCTTTACCACGCCCAGAGCAATCACTTTTCCCACTGGCTGATGGCGCGCACCGAGTTTGCGCTGGCCGCCAAGCTGCGCCCGCGCAAGGTGACGGATTTCAACGGTCCCGAGCACCTGCGCCGCGATCTGATCGAATCCATCAACGACTACCGCCGCGAGCAGAATGAAGTCCTGATCGGCGATTTCAAAGCCGACACGTTCAAGCCGTCGGAATCGAGCTTTCTCCGCATCGGCTCCGGATCGCTGGGAGGCAAGGCCCGCGGCCTGGCCTTCGTGCGCCACCTCTTGCGCACGCGGCGCATCGCGCGCCGCTTTCCCGGCGTCCGCATTGCCGTGCCGCCCGCCGTGGTTCTGGCCACCGACTTGTTCGATCAGTTTCTAACGGAAAATAACCTCAGCGACTTCGCCCTGCACTGCGACGACGACACCGAGATCCAGCAGCGCTTTCTCGATGCCGCTCTGCCCTTCGACCTGCAGGAAAATCTGAAGGCATTTCTCTCGGAAGTGAATTACCCGCTGGCCGTGCGCTCCTCCAGCCTGCTCGAAGATTCGCAATACCAGCCCTTCACCGGCGTCTATGAAACTTTCATGCTGGGCAACCAGCAAGCC
>Ga0181536_10001096_pt1 | contig 32251 bp, 26 predicted proteins | sample PEATcosm2014_Bin_41_FD_121105 | JGI IMG/M metagenome (GOLD analysis project Ga0181536, IMG submission 121105) | Peatland microbial communities from MTU Mesocosm Facility, Houghton, MI, USA - PEATcosm2014_Bin17_60_metaG | ecosystem: Environmental > Terrestrial > Soil > Wetlands > Peat | place...
AACCAGGTGTACGGTGCGGTGCCGCCCGAGGCAGACAACTGTTGCGAATACGAACCATTTACGACGCCCGATGGCAGCGGCGACGGTGTGGTGATGGTCAAACTGGACGAGATAGTTATTGTGAACGATTTGGTTGCGGTCACCCCGTTGCTGTCGGTGACCTGCACGGTGAAAGAGAAGGTGCCGTTGGCAGTGGGGTTGCCACTGATACCGCCGGTGTCGGCCCCCAGCGTCAAGCCCGTTGGGAGAGCGCCGGCCGTGACAACCCACGGGGTATACGGGCTGGTCCCGCCTGCTGCCGTGAGAGTTACGCCGTACGGTGTGCCAATGCTGCCGTTCGGCAGAGTGGGCGCGGTGACGATGGTGAGGCCTGAGGCGATCGTGATGGTGAAGGCCTTGGTCGTCGAAATTGAAATCGCGTCGGTGACCTGCGCGGTGAACGTTGTGCCGGAACCCGTTGGTGTTCCGCTGATGGTCGATCCGGTCAGCAATAGCCCGTTGGGCAGTTGGCCGGAGATGATTGACCACGTGTAGGAGGAGGAAGCCCCACCGGTTGCAGTGAGTGTCTGGGAGTACGCGGACCCGACCGTGCCGCTGTTCAACATGGGCGCGGTGCTGATTGTGAGCTGCGGGTTGATGTTGAGGGTGTACGTCTGCTGAGCAGTCGCACCGATATTGTCGGTAACGGTTGCGGTGATCGAGAATGGGCCCGTAGAACTGGTTGTGCCGCTGATGAAGCCGGTGGAGGGATTTAGAGTGATGCCTGCGGGCAGGCTGGCGGCAGGGATGGACCAGGTGTAGGGGAGTGTTCCGCCAGACGCTTGAAGGCTCTGTGAATAATTGGCTCCCGCATCGCCCTGGGGCAGTGACGGTGTCGTCACGATGAGAGCGGAATTGATTGTGAGCGTAAACCCCTGACTCGTGTTGGTCGGCGGCACCGCACTATCTGTGACTGTGGCAGTGAAAGGGAATGATCCTGTGGCTGTGGTCGTCCCACCGAGAACACCGCCCGGGCTCAGAGTGATGCCGGACGGTAAGCCGCTTGAGGCAGACCATGTAAAGGGTTGGCTGCCACCAGTCACCACGAGAGTCTGGGAATAGGCCTTACTTGCATCGCCGGGCGGAAGCGGCGTGTTCGTGATACTCATCGCCGGGTTGACAGTCACACTATAGGACTGGGTGGCGGAAAGGCTGTTGCTATCGGTTACTTTGACAGTGAAGCTGTAGGCTCCGGCGACAGCAGTGCCGCTCAGCACGCCATTTACGCCATTGGTCCCCGACGTAGCGATGTTGGCTGGGGCCGTGCCCGACGAAATGACCCACGTGTATGGAGGGGTGCCGCTACTCGCAGTGAGCGTTTGGTTGTAGGGGCCGGCGTCGACCGGGGTTGGGAGCGAGGAGGGACTGATTGTCGGCGGTGAGGGTGGTGGAGCAATTACCAGCGTGAGTGGCGAGCTTTGGACGGTCGCGATGGTGTCGTTCACCTGAACTGTGACGGTATACGTGCCGGCGAGGGGTGTACTAGCTGTCAGCGCGGCACCCGTGACGGACAGCCACGGGGCCGCAGGAGTCACGGACACGAGCGACCATGTGTACGAGCCGGTGCCTCCAGACGCCGTCAGACCCACGCTGTATGCTGCACCCTGCGTCCCACCAGGAAGGGGACTCGCAGTTGTGATCTGAAGGGCCGGATCAACGTTGAGCGGGAGCATGACGCTCAGCGGCGCACCTGCTCCATCGTTCGCCGTTACGGTAATGGTGAAAGGCCCGCTCGCCGTCGGCACGCCACTGAGCATGGCGACGACGGTCGTGCCGGTTGTTATTGTTAAGCCATCGGGGGCACCCGATAGTGTCCACGTGCAACAGGTCCCGGCGCCGCCCTCTTCCTCCACTCCGCTGAACGTTGCCCCCGGGTACGCCACGCCTACCTCGCCTACCGGCAACGACGACGGCGCGTTAAGTCCCGATAACTGTCCACTAGCCGCTCCTGCGCACACCACCATCGCGACAACTGCGAAGGCCCATTTGATTGAGAATCGTGTCATGGCGGCTCGGTTAGTGCGGTGGGTTGATCGACGGGTTGCCGGGCAGCAGGATGGTCGGGGGGGTGGTCACGGCGCCAATGCTGGTCGTGCTGCTGCTCGATCCTTTATGCCCGAGGGCGGCGGCGGCACCGGCGGCGGCTGCGCCTCCGACGATCGCGAGAATGACGAGGAGCTTGGTGTTGCTTTTGGCGGCGGCAGGCTCGGCGTTGATCTGGGAGACGAGGGCGCTGGCGGTTTGGCCGTGAAAAGAAGCGGTCACGCGGATCTGGAATTTTCCAGCGATCGTGTTGGGGCGCAGGCCGTGGGCGATGGCTTGCCCCTTGTCGTCGGTCTGCACGGAGAGCATTTTGGCGTTGTCGGCGAAGGCGCCGCCGGGGCCATCGTCGGGGAGCTGAAAGATGACGGAAGCGCCGGCGATGGGTTGACCATCTTCATGCAGGACTTGAATTACGGGCTCTTTGGCGCGGTGCTCGTGGATGTTGTTGATGGCGCCCTGGCCTTCCTGCACGACGATTTTGATGGCCGCAGTCTGGGCGTCGGTGGACACGGCCAGGACGCAGAAAATCACGGCCGCGCACAACACGCGGTATGTCATGCCCGAGGGCTGCACCATGGCCTCCGAATGTGAAGCAATTTAAGAGCTTAATACAAATAGGGGGCCAAGGGGGACCCGAAAGTACTGTGTGGAGTAGTACCTTCCCGATCCGTTGTCCGCACTGGGCGGTTTGCGCTTTGTGGCAAAGCGGACCAGGGGGTCCGTCCCACTGCGAATGGAGAACTGGTTTAGGGCTGCCGATTGGACTAAGCTAGAGCAGACATGGCCGGAGCACCCTCCAGTCTTGGGGGAGACGAGTCGAACTTCGCTGAACCCTCGCGGTCGATCGACTGCCCGGTATCGGTGTTGCAGTCGATTCGGAGCTCGGTACTAGAACGATTCAACTCCACGCCGCACGGGGGCGACGAAGTGACGGGCGTGCTTTTCGGCACGCGCACGGCGGAGGAGGTGCGCGTTACGGCGTTCTGCCCGGTGGCGGACGAGAGCGCACTGTCGCGGGCGACGGCTCTGACGGAAGTGCAGCGCGCGGTGACGGCGGTGATTGCGGCGGCGCACAGCCACGAGGAACTGGTGGGGCTGGAACCGCTGGGATGGTTCCGGTCACACCCGCGCTGCGATCTGAACCTCACGGAACGCGATATCGAGATTGCGAACCTGCTGTTTCCGCAACCATGGCAGGTCGGGCTAGTGATGCGGCCGGGCAATTCCGCGGCGACGCGCGCGCGCTTTTACTTCCGGGAGGCGGAAGGCGCGTGGACGGAGGCTTGCGCGGTGCGCGAGTTCACGCTGCCGGCGGCGGAGTTGCAGCCGGGGCTCGATGCGGAGCCGGAAACAAGTCTCAGCACCGATGTGCAGGAGCCGGAACTGCCGGCGGAGATGGCGAGCTACCTGCGTTCCGCGCCACGGAAACGCATCGTGCTGCGGCACGTATCGTTTCGCTGGCCTCTGGCGTTGGTCGCGGCGGCGGGAATAGCGGCCGGCATTTACTGGTACACGCAGTCGCAGGCGCTTTCGCTGGGTGTGTCGGACAACGGAGGGCAACTTCGGATTGTGTGGGACCGGACGGCGCGGCCGGTGCAGAACAGCAAGGCAGGGCACCTGGAGATTGTGGACGGCGGCCAGAAATTGTGGATGGAACTGGACGCGGAGCAGCTTCGCATCGGCAACGTGACATGCCCGCGGCGGTCGAATGATGTCACGGTGCGGCTAGTGGTCGAGCCGGAGAGGGGCGTGCCGGTGGAGGAGTCGGCGCGATTCGTCGGATTGGGGGCTCCGCCGGCGGCGGTCGCGAGTGCCGAGAATCAGGCGGCAGGCGGGAATGCGCCGAGCCGGCCGGCGAATCCGCCGGAGCTGGTGGTGCCGGTGCCGGTGGAGCGTGCGGCGCCAGAAGAACCGGCCAAAGAGCGGCCGAAGTTCCAGGAGCCGCGAACCGAGGCCAACCGCGCGGCACCGGTGGTGACTGAGCCGACACCGGAGATCACTCCCCCGACGCAGATAGCGCGGAGCGCGCCGGCTTCCATGATGGCGCCGCCGGTGGTGCGCGCAGAGCCTCCGGTGGAGAAGCCGGTTGCGCCGCGCCCGGCCAACTCGACGGCGGCTGCGCCGGCTCAGGCGGCTGCGGCACCGCGAGTGCCGGCGTCGGGACGCGTGATCTGGATCGGACGGCTGCAAAAGAACCAGCCGGTGACGATCAGCGGAAAGACTTGTTCGGTAGGGACGATCATTGGGGAGTTGCCGGCGCGCCCGTTCCGGTTCAGCCTATCGCCGGGGGACTTATCGGCCGATGGCATCGAGCTGTACACGTCCAATCTGCAATACGCAAACAGCGTAGTGGAGCCGCCGGGCGTGGAAAACGGCTGGAACAAGACGGTGTACACGTGGAATCCAAAGTACGCGAGCGAAGTGTCGGTCGAAGAAGCGCCGGCCGCGCAGAACGGGTGGAGCCGCATCACGCTACGCAGCAAGAATCCCAAGATTTCGGTTTTGGTGATTGACTGGACGGCGGTGAATTAAAGCCGCGGAAAAAAAACGGCGCCAGCGGGGAGCCGGCGCCAAGGGAGGTGCCTAGCTGTAAGAAGCGTTAAAAAATGTAGCTGATGCCGACCATGGGCACGAAATCGTTGAGCCAGCCGCTGACCTTGGTGGGGGGCAGGGGAACGATGACGTTCTTGGGAAACGGCGTGATGTAATCGCGCACTTCGGCGCGCAGCAACACGCGCTGGCTGAGCATCATTTTGAATCCGCCGCCGACGCTGATCATGGGCTCGACCTCTTGCGTTTTGCTCAACAGGGCATAGCTTTCCAGGGCCTGGTAAGACTGTTCAGAACCCGTGCCGCGGTAGAGTTTCATGCCGCCGCCGACAGCGAGGAAGGGCTGGACCTTCCTGCCGTGTTTGTAGGGCGGATGAATGATGAGATCGTAGCCCAGAATGTGAGCCATGCCGCCGAAGGAGACGTCGGTTCCGCCGGAGGAAAGCTTCAGATCGCTCATCGCATAGGTGTAACGAAACTCCCCGCCGAGAATCCTCGAAGCGTTATAGCCGACCACCGCGCCGAACGCGGCGCCAGGGCTGAAGCCGGTGACGGCCGATCCCAAAGGATTGGTTGCGTCGACATCGTGGTAAAAGCCGTAGCTGGCCATACCGCCGACCTCCCATTCCTGCGCCGCGCTGACGCCCGCGAACAGCAGGGCCAGCGTGAGTCCAAATGTAACCTTTCGCATATCTTCTCCCGTTCAAAAACTCAAACTTTGCGGATGGCCGCCGCGACCAGCAGCGATCCGCGGTAGTTAATTCACAACGCGTACTTGCAAAGTAGTCGAGCCGGTTCCCTGGGTGATGACCAATGGAACGCTCAAGCCGGTCGGGATCTTGCCGGGCACGACGGCGACAATGGCGTAAACGCCAACCGATCCCGGCGCGAGGCCGGCGTACTCGATATTCAATGGCGTGCCACCCAGAGTGGCGGCGGGTTGTGCATCCGCCACGGCGAGTGGGCTCTTTGGTCCGGCAGCGCCGTCGGTGACCTGTGGCGTGACGGCGCCGAGGCCGGTGGCGTAGATGGTGAGCTTGTCCTTGGGATGAATCGGGTTGGACGGGGTCACCAGCTTGTTATCGGAATTCCGGTACACGGTGGGGATGCTGGTTTGCGGACCGGCGGTCCCGCTGCGGAAAACCGCAGGAGCGTTCTGCTGGATGGTGAGGTCGACGCTGGGGCTGATCCCGCCTGGAGTGTATAAGACCAACGTCGCGTCGCCGGAGACTTCCCAAGGCAACTCGGCGTTGATCTGCGAACCGGAAACGTACAGCATGGGGATCGGAGAGCCATTCAGCAACAAGCAGGTTTCACCGAGCACCGTGGGCAGCGGGATTTCACTGGTGGCCACGTTCACGGGGCTGAGGTGAGAACCCATGATGCTGATCAAACCGCCGGGAGCCATGCCCGAAGTAAAGTCGGCGGCATTGACCACCTTAGTTAGGGCCGGCGGCACAACGGCCGCATCATAGTTCCAGGGCAGCAGCGTGAAGCCGGAGGTGGTGAGGGAAACGAGGGCGCTCTGATCGGACAGAGGCGCGAGCGTGCGCGTGAAATCTGAAACAGTGCGGACCGCCAACGGAGCCTCGACCATGTTCGTCGGCCGGATCGCCGCGCCGCTTGAAGGAGAGAATTGTTCGATCACTCCGGGTGCGCCCACTATGGACGTGTCGGCACCCGTGCGGAACCCGGTTTGACCACTGAAGGCGGCGCCGGATGGTGTCCCGACGGAGGAATCCAGCGTGTTGGTCAACACCAGCGACGAGTTCAGCAGATTGACATTCACGACAAATTGGCCGTAATCGGACGCCGCGTGCGCACCGGAAAGTTCTGTGAAATCTTTCCGCCCGGCGACGAAGGAGCCCGCGCTGGCATCGTAGAGCCAGGTGGTGCCGTCGGCGCCGGCGCCAAAAATGTAGCGGCCACCCGGCGAGGAAGACAGCGCGGTATCGATGTTGATGCTGTTCGTGAAAATGCCAAGCGTCGTCGGAGTGACGGCGCTACGGCTGGGGAAATCGACGAAGTCAATGGTGTGCACCGGGCCGGCCACACGGGAAGCCGCCAGAATGCCATTCGACGACACGGCCACCTGGCGCGGATAGTGCCCGGATGGCATGACGATTGGCATGGAGGGCTGCAATGTGTTGAGGTTGAATACGTAAATCAATTGAGAATTGTCATGACCGACGAGCAGATAATTGCCGTCCATGGTGATGGCCATGGAAGTCGGTGTGTTGCTGGTGCGGAGTACGGCGAGCTGGTTTTGGCCGGTGGAGTCATACACCAACACCTGGTCCTGGTCCTGGCGCAGCACGTAGAAGCGACTGCGAATCGGATCGGCGAGAACATCGACCAGAGTTCCGGGCACATCCACAAACGTGCCGCGCTGATCGGGACCCTGGCTGTTGATCAGAACGCGAATCGGATTGGGCACGTTGATCGCGAGTGCGGACTGAATCTCGATGGACGCAGTGAATGTGCCGCTCAAGTTCTGAAAGGCAGCGGGATTGACCGAGACCGTGATGGTAGCCGGGGTGGTTCCAGAGTACTGCGACAGCGTGATTCCAGGGCCCGAGGGCGTCAGTTCGAAGTCGGTCTGATTGCCGCCCGGATCGAGAATGGTGATCTGCTGGGTGTTGACACTGCTGTTGCAGAGATTGCTACGAAATACTACGTCCGGTTGCGAAGCCTGCACACGATTGATCGAAGTCAGATAGCCCACCGGAAACACGGTTACGCCACTTTCAGAGATGGAATAAAGCATGTCTCGTTTAGCCGTGAGCAGGGACTTGCCGGCTAGGTTCTCCGGTATCTGGAGATTCTGTTGGACCGACAGATTGTCGGCGGCCACTATCTGGAGGATAGGCGGCGCCACGGAACTTTGTGGCGCCGTTGATGTGGCGGGAGTTGACGGCGTGGTACTAGTGGATTGGGTTGTGCTTTGGGGTACTTGGGCGTAAATAAGCCCGGCTGAGGAATCAATGGCGGTGCTGCCCAGGTTGTAGGTGCCGAGCGCACTTGGGAATTGCGCGGCCCACAGGCCTTGGCTGGTGAGCAGGGACCATCCGGCCGTAAAGTAAGAGCCGTCGTTGGCGACGCTAACCGCGAGTGGTCCGAGTGTGGGCGAGGCCGTGTAATCGAGCACCTCGAGCGAGTGATTGAGCACGCCGTAATGGAAAAAGAGTGTGTTGGTCAGGCCGTAAACGTGGAAGCCGTCCGCCGAAACGTTCAACGAAGCCGAGATAATATTCGGCGGAAAGTTCGCTGGCGGCACGGGCAGGGTGTTGGCTGTCACGCCGGCAAGGGTATCGAGGACCGTAAGCTGGCCGTTCGTTGGGTCAAAGAGCAAGAAGTTGGTGGTGGTAACGATCAGCGCCAGGCCGTCAATGCCGAAGGCCACGCCCAGAGGCGGGTTACCCAAAGCGAAGGTCTGGATGGCGTTGTTGTTATTCAGGCTGATCACAGTCAAGAGATTGGCCTGCGCCGATGGGCTCGTAAAATTGCCGAAATGCACAATGACCAAGTAATTGCCGTCGGGTGAGAGGGCCAGCGATCCCGGCTGCGGCGCCACATTGAACTGGGTTTGGATCGTGTTGGTCGCGAGCGACATCACGTCGATGCAGTTGGCGGTGAAGTTTGCGATGTACAGCCGGCCGCGGGGCTCATCGAGCGCGATGTCCGCTGCCTGGCCGCCGATGGGCACCACCGTCCCAAACGTCGCCGCCGAAACCGGCGATACCAAAACGGAGGCGAGCAGCAGGCTAAGCAAGGTGGTTGCCAAGCAGAGTCCGGCTCGTGAGATCACGCTGCGAAAAAGGCGTGTGCAGTTCATAGTACGTCAATACCTCGCGAAATGGGCAGCAGTTTGCCTAGAATGACCATGTAAATTTAGCATTCTGGCATTGAAATGCAATAGCAAAAAAGGGTAATACGGTTTTCCTGCCATCGGTTAGCAATGCGATGATGCCAAAGTTTCATATCAAATTCATCCACTTGTATAGCTTTAAAATCGGCACTTTTCAGGTATACTGACGTTCCGAGGCACGCTTACAGAAAGGCACAGCCTCGCTGGCGGCAAATCTTATGCTTTTTTGGAAATCACACGCAAAATTCGCTTTGATTGTGGGGTCGCTGGTGCTGGCAGCCAGTCTGCCGGCGCAGACGGTGAGCAGCATTCAAATCTATACGAATCCTACGGGACTGCTTTTCCAGGTGGATGGGCAGATCTATTCGCAGCCGGTCACGCTGCTGTGGCCGCAAGGCAGTAAGCATGCGATCCTCGTGAACAGCCCGCAAACGGTTGGACAAATCCCCACCCAATACTCGTTGGAGACGGTTACCAGCAACATCGGACCGATCCTTGATCTAAGCAATATCACGGCGGATCCGAGCCTCACCTCCATCGAGCTGCCCTTTGCGACAAACTACGGGGTGGACTTGAACTACTTTGTTTGCGGGACTGCCGCAAACTGCAACAACATCTGTCCGTCGTCGACCGGTTGCCCCGGCCCTGGCTACGTAATTCTCAACGGGCAGACGTACACGCAAAATGCGCTGATTTATGTGCCGGCGGGAAGTCAACTGAAAGCGGAGGCCCACCCCAATTCGGGGTGGGTTTTCGGAGGCTGGGTTACTTCGCCGAGTTTTGGCAATACCAGCGAAGCGTTCCAGAACATCTGGACGGTGACCGCGCCCATGATGCTCCACCCGGTCTTCAGTCCCGCAGTTAACGTTACGGTCACGGTGAACACTTCGCCGAAGGGACTGCAAACGCTGGTCGATCGCACTCCTGACACCGCTCCCGTGACCCTGCAATGGGGCATGGGCAGCGTCCACCAAATTGGGGGAATCTCTCCGCAGTACGATCTGAGCGGCAATATTTGGGTGTTTCAGTCTTGGAGCGACGGTGGGGCGTATTCGCACGCTGTTACCGTTCCGACCACCAGCATGTCTCCACTGAGTTTTACGGCCACGTATACCACGGGTACTCCGGTCACCTTCCTGACCATTCCGGGTGGGCTGGCGCTGACGGTGGATGGCCGGCAAAATTATCCTGGCTACACATTCGCGTGGGCCATCGGGAGCACGCACGCAGTGAGCGCCCCGGCCACACAGGTCGACAGCAACGGAAACACATGGGCGTTTCAGAGCTGGTCCAACAACGGTCCCGAAACGCAGCAGATTACAGTGGCAAGTACCGGGAACCGCTACGTTGCGACTTACCAACCAGCGGGCATGATCAATGTGAGCAGCAATCCATCGGGAGTGCCCATGCGGCTCAACGGGCAGGCCTGCCCGACGCCATGCAGTGTTGGCGAGCCGATCGGAACCACGGTACAGTTGGTCGCACCAGCGAGCGCCAGCGCCGGCGTAGGAACGCAGTTGGCATTCCGAGGATGGTCCGACGGCGCTCCCGCGGCGAGAAGCGTGACCGTGGCGGCGCAGCCGACGAATCTGAACGCAGCATATAAGACGCAGTATCAACTGCAAGTGGCTTCTGATCCTCCGAACGGCCTGACCTGGACGACCACTCCGCCGTCTTCCAACTCGTACTTCGACGCGAACACGCGCGTTGAAGTTTCCGCTGCAACCAACCCGGGCTTCGAGTTCCTCAACTGGGCGAGCGGGGCGAGTGGTTCCTATCCAAGCGCGCTGGTGGTGATGAACGCGCCGCAGACGCTTGTCGCTAACCTCGATCCGGTACCCTACATCTCGCCAGGCGGGATTCAGAACAGCGCCTGGCCATCCAGCAGCGCGGTGGCGCCAGGATCCGCCGTTTCGATTTACGGCATCAATCTCGCTGGCAGTACCGTGAACTCGCCGGCGAATCAACTGGCGCAAACGCTCGGCAACGTCACGGTGCGCGCAGGCGGAGAAGTGGCGCCGCTGTTCTTCGTTTCGCCCGGCCAAATCAATGTGCAGTTACCATCGAGTCTGCCGCCCGGCAATCAGACCCTTGCAGTGGAGGTGGAGGGCAAGCCGGAAGCGACGGCCAGCTTCACCGCCGCACGAAATGCTCCAGGCTTATTCGCTACGGTTGTGAACGCACAGCCGTTCGCGGTGGCCACTCATCAGGATGGAACGGCGATTTCGGCGAGCAGCCCCGCCCGCCGCGGAGAGGTTGTGTCACTGTTTGGAACTGGACTCGGACCTTATAATCCGGCGCCTCCTGAGGGCGTGGCCGTGCCGTCCGCAACGAAGTACCCGCTCGCTGACGCAGCCAAGATCTGGGTGGGAGAGGAGCCGGTTGAGCCGGTGTGGTCCGGAGCGGCCGCTGGCAAGATCGGAGTGGCTGTAGTCCAGCTCAAGATCGACGATACGATCCCGCACGCCACCACAGTCACGCTCAAGGTTCAAGTGAACAACATCGACAGCAACCAGGTGCTGTTGCCGGTCGAGTGACGTAGCGCGATTTTCGCGCGGTTCGGCTTCGCCTCGATCGGCGTTGCGCTTCAGTAGCCGCCGATGTGAGTGCGGGCCGATCCTCACGCGGACGGAATAGTCACTTGTTCAAAGTTGCCCGCGTCCTCATTACTGCTGAAGGCGATTGAGTGGGCAGAATTCGTGTACGCGCTAGCTAGCGCGATCCGGCGGGATAGCCAGAATGACTTCCACTTTGACCGGGCGCCCGTCAATCACGGCTGGACGGAACTCCCAATAGGGAAGGTACTCGAGCAGGGCTTCGGTTGTGGGCGCTCGTGGATTCTCGCCGGGCAGAATCTTCATTTCGCGCAAGTGCCCGGTCTCATCCAGAAAGCCGTGGACCAGCAAGTAGTCGGAGCCATGCTGCCAGTCTTCGGGCGGCCGCACGGTCACGGTTGCGTAGGGGGCCGACATCGGATCGGGATTTCCCAGGCTCACGAGATTGCCGGTTTGAACCGGCCCGGCCATGTTGGGTACGCAATATTGCAGGATCCATTCCTTGGGCGCGCCGACCTCGAGGTACACCGTGTAAATCGGCCTTCCCGATAACGCTTGAGCTCCTTCGGAGAATGCGTCTGAAGTGGATGTTTGCACCACAACGATGTCAAAAACCCCGCCTGCCGGGTGCAGAATTCGCAGCGGAGTGCCGTTCAATCCGGGTGGGCTCAGTAATCCGAAAATATGCCCGTCTCCAGGAAGCGCATGCAGCGGCTCCGGCGAATGAAGCGCACTCGTGGCGCCAGTTCCCGATTCCGAATCGCCGGATGGCGCACCGGAATCACCGGAACCGCCGCCCAAACCAGAGAACCCGAACAGCGGCGGAGCCCCAGGCAATCGCGCGAGCTGATTGCCCGCGGGGATGAACAGAGCCTTCAGCGCATCGCTGAGCGGAGCAGGATCAGGTGACACTGCCATGACATGGACAGGATTTCCGGTGAACGGGTCGATCGAGCTGGGCAGTGTAGCGTCGTCCGCCGGCTCGAGCACACGCACGGGCATCGTGGTGGCGGCTGGGGGCAACGGCAGCGTCGAGGGCGCGGCCGTGGGCGCGGAAGCCACCCGGAAATCCGACGTCAGAGATTCCCGGTTGGGAGCTTCGAGGCGTGGGGTGGAGTTCAGCTTAGGCGGCTCCAACTTGGCAGTGAGGTTACCGGGTTCAACGGGGCGGTCGGGAAGTTTCGGAGGGTCCGAGGCCCAGAAGACGAGGCCCGGCAAGCGTTTCTCGACGGCGGGAGGAAGGTCGATGGGCAGGTCGGCCTGCAAGATGGTTTGACTGGCTGCCTCATGGACGGGCAAGTCCGGCAATTCGAACTTTCTCGGCTCAGCCGGAGGGGGCGGAGTCACCGGCGCCAGGACCGAAAAAAGGCCAGCCGGCGTGGCGCCTTGTACAGGCGAGGGTGCCGAGATGTACTTTGCCTCGCTGCCAGTCTCCCGGTACTTACGCAGATCCCTGCGGCGCACCGCAACACGCTGGGGCCGCACGAGCCGTGCCGTGGTGGAAAGATTGTGGCCTTCGGCGGGAGCGAGGTAGATATGTTCGGGCAGCTTGATGACCAGGGCATGGCCGGCTAACTGCCGGGCTACAAAATCGTCATCTTTAGTGACCGAAAACAAATCTGACAGGAGAAACAACAGAATTACGCACACAATGTGCGAAACGGCCGACACAAAGAAGACCTTCCACCGCGGACGGGGCCGCAGTTCGAGGGCCGTGAATAACGGAAGGTCGTTGGCCTTGGGGCGGGGTTTCCCGGTGCCCAAAAGCCAGGATATGACCGCCAGGATGAGTAGCGCCGGCATGACTTCTCACTCTCCCGGGTGAAGAAGCAGCCGGAGCTAGCTGGCGTTTCTCAGCCGGGTAGGCGGAGGCGTCATCCGCAGCGACGACTTCTCCAGAAACAGCGCGCGCAGGTCCTGCATCGGCAGCGCCTCGGGGATCGAAGACCGGTCCGCCGAAACCGGGGCCTTTTCCAGGGTGCCGTGTCCGGTGGTGAGGTTCTTCAATCCATAAAGCGCCAACTCGAAACGGTCTTTGACGCCGACTTTTTGGAAAAGTCGCGACAAATAAACTTTCACAGTCCCTTCCGAGATCAGCAGCATCGAGGCGATTTCTTTGTTTTTGAGGCCCTGGCTCAGCAGGCTGACCAACTGGCCTTCGCGCTTGGTGAGCGCGATCCGCTTGGCCGAAAGGAAGCTATCCGTGAGCGCCTTTTCAAACCAGAATTCACCTTCATTTACGCGCTGTAGGCACTTGATCAGCAGTTCGGACGGCAGCGTCTTGCGGAGGATTCCGCGTACGCCGAGTGCCATGGCCTGGAGCGCCAATTCGGTGGAAATCGAGTGCACCCAAAGCACGATTTTTGCGTTCAACGAAGCTTTTTTGAGCTCGCTTAAAATGCTGAAGGTGACATCGGAGGTTAAATCGATCAGTAGAATGTCGGGCTCGCCGGCATCCAGGATCTCTTTGAGTTTCACAGTGCTTGAGCAAACGCCTGTGAGTTGAAAGCCTTCTACGCTGGACAGGGTCGATTCTAGGCCCTTGGCCAGAATGGGTTCATCACTAAAAAGGAGCGTGCGTGTCATTTCGGAAATTAGAATATCATCGCTATTAACTATAAAGCTAGTGATTTTTTGAAATTTTTTATAATTATTTGCAAAATACAACATGCCTGAATTTGGCGAACGCCGCGTGTGCCCCCCTGGCGCGAGCGCTGCCTGCTCCTTTGCCGCTAACCTTCGTGTACAAAGGGATGACATCTATTTTCGGTATTGATCGCCCCCCAATAAACAATTAAAGTGCTTAAGTATCTGAATTTTATCGCATGAATAGGCGTGAGAGCCCGCGTATGGATGTGAAGCTGAAATGCCATGTGGCCCCGATGAAGACTTGGCCGCAGGGAATTTCGGGAGTGACGGAAAACATCAGCCGAAACGGTGTGTTGATGCTTTGCGCCGACGCATGTTCGGGTGAGCAGCCGCGTGTGGGCGAAATAGTGACCGTTGAAATCGAGTTGCCTGAGAATCCGGTGTTCGGCCGCAAATGCATTCATTGCCAGGCAACGGTCGTGCGGGTATCGGGCCAAGACGGCCAGCCATTTCGCGTGGCTTTTAGCGTGAATCAAATGAAATTCACGGAATATGGAGATCCGGCGGCTCAATTTCGAGGGATGGAAGCGGGCGCCGGAAGTTTCCCGGTCTAGCAGGTGGGTGATGTCGACGCCCCGGACGGTTTCACGGTCGGATAACATGGACGCTCCGAATCCTCATTTCGTGGTTCGCCTGCTGCCGTCGCTGACGGACGTGGCCTTCCTGATGCCACTCGCGTTTCTGTTTCTACGCATGGGCGGTGCTCCGGCCATGCTAGGTGACGGAGACACGGGCTGGCATGTGCGGACCGGGGAGTGGATTCTGGCGAACGGCCGCGTGCCCAGCCAGGACTTGTTCTCTTACACCAAGGCCGGACAGCCTTGGTTCGCTTGGGAGTGGCTCTGGGATCTCTCGTTCGCCTGGTTGCACCAACACGGTGGCATGACGGCGGTGGTTCTTGCCTGCATGCTGGTCCTGTGTAGCACTTCGGTGCTTCTGTTCCGGCTGGTGCGCCGCCAAAGTGGCAACGCGCTGCTCGCCATTTTTGTCATCTTCTTAGTAACCGGCGGCTCGGCGATTCATTGGCTGGCGCGGCCGCACCTGTTCACGCTTCTGTTCACAGTGATTTTTTACTCCATTCTGGAACGGGCCCACGACGGCGCGACGCGATTGCTCTGGTTGCTGCCGCCACTGACCTTACTGTGGACCAACCTCCACGGCGGTTTTTTTGTTGGTTTGATTCTGATTGCCGCATATGCCGGTGGCGAGTTGATGAGAGCTGTGTTGGAAGGCGGACGGGAAGGCCGCAGCGAAGCGTTGAGCCGCGCGGTGCCGTACGGTTCAGCAGGTCTGGTATGCGCGCTGGTGACGCTCGTGAACCCCTACTTTTACCATCTGCACGCGCACATCTTCGAATATTTGACCGACAAGTACCAGTTCAGGAATATCGAAGAATTTCAGTCGTTCAATTTTCACCATCCCGTGACCGTATTCTTCGAGCCGATGCTGCTGTTGGGCCTAGCTGCCGCCGTGTGGAGCCTGGCGCGCCGCGACTATGTGCACGCACTGCTCATCGCGGTCTGGGCGCATTTGGCTCTGGTGGCGGTGCGCAACACACCGATCTTCATGATTATCGCTGCGGTACCCGTAGCTCGAATGTTGCGGCAACTGGTTGAGGAATTACCCGCGCGGAACCTGGCGAGTTGGCTGCGCCGGGCGGCAGCGAATGCCGTGCGCTTCACGGCCGAGTTCGGACAGACGGATTCCATTCCGCGTCTGCATATCGTGAGCGCCTTGGCCGTTTGCCTTTTGGTCACCGTGTTCTACGCCCCTAATGCACCCGCGAAGTGCCGCGCGGAGTACGATGCCAAACATTATCCGGCCAAAGCAGTAGAAATGCTGCGCAAAGAGGGCCCGCGCGAGACGATTTTCACTGAAGACGCCTGGGGTGGCTACCTGATTTACCAGCTTTACCCGGCGAACAAAGTTTTCATCGACGGCAGGAGTGATTTCTATGGCCCGAGCTTCAACGAGAAGTATCAGGACGTGATGAATGTCCGATACGACTGGGAGAAGAATCTGGACCAATATCACGTTAATGCAATTCTCCTGCCGCCCGACGCTTCCTTAGCAGGCACGCTCAAAGAGTCCCGGCGATGGCGCCCGATCTATGACGATGGGGTGGCTATTGTGTTCCGGGCTACGGACGCGAGTGCCGCGGGGGCAAACCAGGTTTCCGCCATTTCCCATGGCGGAAAAGACCGTGATCATGAGATCACGAAATCCCAAACCCGTGATCTTACGATCACCAAATCAAACACGAGGAGTGAACCATCATGAAGACGCTGCTGTTTAACTTTGTTAAGGATGAGCAAGGCCAGGACCTGATCGAATATACGCTGCTTCTGGCTTTCGTGTGTCTGGCATCTGCCGCGCTGTTCATCAGCGCCGGCGGTAGCGTGTCCGGTATCTGGACCGCGACGAACTCGAGGCTGGCTGCGGCCAACACCTCGGCCAGCTAGGACGCCTGGCGAGGGGCATGAACCCACATGCCCCTCCGCTTCCCAGGTGCCACTGGTTATTGAGAAGAACACGTGACGGAAAAAACTGAACAGGTTTCTTGTGGGGAGCAACCTCGGGATCCAACCGGTTTGCTCGGCGCGAGCACTTCCGCCGCCAACCACGGCGGATGTATGTTCGGTTCCCTTCCGTTCACGGAGACGAGTGCACACGAAGTTTGAGGTGAATAAGGAGGAAAAAACCCATGCTGAGACAGTTTCTAAAGGATGAGCAGGGCCAGGACCTGATCGAATATACCCTGTTGCTGGCGTTTGTCTGCCTCGCAACTTCTGCTTTGTTTATCAGTTCGGGAGGCAGCCTTGCGGGGATCTGGACTACGGGAAACAGTCAGTTGGCTGTAGCCAATACGTCGGCGAGTTAACGTTACCTAACTGTAACCGCGAGTTACAACAGTTCGGCGCCCAATGGTTTTGGAAGGGAGATCCAAGACCAGAATTTACCGCGACTCGGCTGAAAAGGGGCCGGTGCGGTGCTGAGAGTCGCTCATTGAAAGGTGAAAAATGAACCAGCGTTTGTTTTCTGTGCTTATCTTTGCATTTGTCGTTTCCGCGGGAGCCAGCCTCTTGCTGTACCGGCTGATTGCTTCCCGCGTGACGGCGAACGCCAAGCAGCCCACCCCGCAGGTGATCGTTGCGGGCCGCAATCTGGAACTCGGCACTCTGATCCGGGAGTCAGATCTGAGGATGGCGGACTTTGGTGGCACTCTACCGCATGGCGCGTTGGTGCGGAAAGAGGACGTCGTGGGCCGCGGAGTCGTGGCTGCGATCTATGATGGCGAGCCGATTGTGGAAAGCCGCCTGGCGACAAAAGGCGCAGGGGCAGGGCTGGCCGCAACCATTCCCGCCGGCATGCGCGCGTTCGCGGTGCGGGTGAACGAAGTAGTGGGCGTCTCCGGATTCGTGGTGCCCGGAATGCGCGTCGATGTGCTGATCAACGGCACGCCGCCGAACGCCAAGAACGACCAGGGAACCATTTCCAAGACCCTCCTGCAGAACATTGAGGTCCTGTCGGCTGGACAGAATTTCCAGAAAGATTCCGAAGGGAAAGCGGTGCAGGTGCAGGTGGTGAACCTGCTGGTAACTCCGGAACAGGCGGAAATTCTGGCCCTGGCGAGCAATGAAACCAGAATTCAGCTCGTGCTCCGCAACCCCCTGGACACGCAGACGACCAAGACGAGCGGCGTCGCGCTGTCCGGCCTCTACGGCGGGCCCATCAAGCCGCCCGAAGCCGTCGCACCCAAGCCGCGCCGCGTTTCGGCGCGCGTGGACCTGCCGGTCCCGGTTGCGCAGCCGCCCAAGCCCGCGCCGCCAGTGATGGTGGAAGTGATGAACGGCACGAAGGTGGTCCAGTCCAAATTCCCCGCTGGGTCGGAGAGCAACCAATGAAATTCTCAAGATTGCTTGGAACCATTGTGAGCTGCTCGCTCGGCGTGTTCTTCACGCCATTGGCGCAAGCGCCCGCTTCGGCCGCCGACGCCGTGCCCGCTGTGCGAGCGGTGCAAACGGCCTCCGCCACGAGTCTCCAGGAAGGCCACCAGGGTGCCGCACGTGATCTGTTCGTGACCGTGGGCAAGTCTCTGGTGGTGGACAGTCCGGTCAATATCCAGCGCGTGGCGGTGGCGAACGGCGAATTAGCGGAAGCGTTGGCTGTCAACCCCCGCGAAGTATTGGTGAACGGCAAGGCCGCCGGCGAGACCAGCATGATCATCTGGCAGCAGGGTGGCAACCGTCTGTTCTTCGACCTGACCATCCGTCCCAGTAACTCCAAAGTCGCCTCGGTGCAACAAGAGATTGAGCGCGAATTTCCGGGGCAGGAAATTAGAATCGCTCTAGAGGGCGAAGAGGTGTTCGTGCATGGCTCGGTCAAGGACCTGACGACGGCGGACCGTGCCGTTGCCATGGCAGCCAGCCTCGGGAAACCGGTGAACTTGCTGCACGTGGCTGTCCCGCCCACAGAGAGCCAAGTCCTCCTGCGAGTCAAGTTCGCGGACGTGGACCGGCTGGCCACACAGAGCCTGGGAATCAACATTATCAGCACCGGCGCTACCAATACCACTGGTCTCATAACGACGGGCCAGTTTAGTCCGCCAACGTTGACATCCAGTCCCGGCCAGCCAACGACGGTCACCTACAGCAATCTGTTGAACATATTCCTGTTCCGCCCTGACTTAAATCTAGGCGCGACGATCGAGGCGCTCGAAGCCAGGAATGTGGCGCAGATTCTAGCTGAACCGAACGTACTCGCGATTAACGGAAAAACCGCCAGCTTCCTGGCCGGTGGCGAGTTCCCTTATCCAACATTGCAAGGTGGCACCGCCGTCGGTGCGGTGACGATTCAGTTCCGCGAATTTGGTGTGCGCCTCAGCTTCACGCCTGTGATCACCCCGCGCGGAACCATTCGCCTGCACGTCATGCCGGAAGTGAGCGCACTGGACACTTCGAACGGAATCACATTCGAGGGCTTCAACATTCCCGCGCTCTCCACTCGCCGTGTCGAGACCGAGATCGAGCTGGAAGACGGCCAGAGCTTCGCGATCTCAGGATTGCTGGACAACAACTTCACGGAAACGGTCAACCGCGTACCAGGACTGGCGAGCATTCCGTTGCTGGGCAAGCTTTTCCAATCGCGAACCATCAACAAGAACAACTCGGAGTTGTTAGTTCTGGTGACGCCGGAGATCGTGCGGCCGATACCAAAAGGCCAACCCGTGCCGGAAGTCAAGATGCCAAACGAGTTCTTGAAAGGTCCCGCCGGCGTGCCGCGGACTCCGGGAATGGAAGTGACGGGTCCGGTACCGGTGAAACCGCTGAAGGACACGGTTCCGGTCGAGCAGCTCATTCAAAGCCAGAAGCCCATGCCTCCGTTGCCGGGCTCGCAGCAGCAGCTGCAGCAACAACAGAACGGCTCGCAAATTCAGTTTGTGCCCATGCTGACCCAGCCTGGACAATCGCCGCAAAGCGCGGCGCCAACATCATCGCCAGCCGCGGCACCTGCGCCGTCCGGCTCCGGAGGAGGAACGGGAGCAAACCAGTAAATGACGTTTGCTGTTAAGGACCTGAAGTGTATCCGCTGAGTATTGGTTTAGTCATCGAGACGAAGGAACTGTGGGACGAAGTCCATTCCACATTGCAGGAACTACCCGTCCGCCTTCAGATCGAACAGCACGAGCTGGGGGATCTGGCGGAGTTCTTGGACAAAGTCGAGAGACTTCGTCCCGAGGTTATGATTCTTGAGGTCATGAAGCTCCGCGAGCCCATGGAGCACGTGGTCGGCCGCATTAAGGCCAGCACCGCGGACCCCATGGTGATCGCGATCCATCAAACCGCGGAGCCGGAGTTGATTCTGGGCGCCCTGCGAGCAGGCGCCCACGAATTTCTGCATCCGCCGGTGAAGTCCAGCCTCAACCAGGCGCTGGAACGGAAATCGGCGGAGCGGAACAAGATGCGGGAGCGCCTGCGCCAGAAAGGCAAGGTCATTGGCTTCCTTTCGGCCAAAGGCGGCTGTGGCGCGACCACCATCGCCTGCCACACCGCGGCGGAGCTAGGCCGGCACGGAAAACATGCCTTGCTGGCCGATATGGACTTGGATGCAGGTATGGTCCGGTTCCTGATGAAGACCAAATCGCCATACTCCGTGCTGGATGCACTAAACAACCTCCACCGGCTCGACCAGAACTACTGGAACGCATTGATCTCCAATGGCTTGCCAGGGCTCGAAATTATCGCGGGACCGCAGACCCTGGCTTCGCGGCAGCAACCCAATCAAGAGCAGATGCTCAACATGCTGACCTTCTGCCGGGGCCAGTACGACTTCACGATCGTGGATTTGGGCCGCAGCCTGAACATGACTGCCATGAACGCGCTGGATGAAATCGACGAAACCTACCTCGTCACGACGCTGGACGTCCCTGCGCTGCACCAGTCAAAACAGATTATCCAGTCGCTTTCCAATGTGGGCTACGGGCGGGAGCGCCTGCGCCTGGTGTTGAACAGAATGCCGCAGCGACTCGATGTTACGCCCGATGAGTTGGAAAAAATGATGTCGCTACCGGTATTCGCGACGCTACCGAATGACTATCCGTCGTTGTACGAATCGTACTCGGAAGGTTCCTTGCTTCCCCCAGGCAGCCGGCTGGGCAAAGAACTGAGCCGCATGGCCATTAGGGTCGGGGGAATTCAGGAAGAGAAGGGCAAGAAGAAATTCTCGCTCTTCGGTTAAGAGATCAAACGAATGCTGACTGAAACGGTACAACGTACGGGAGCAAATCGGGAAGCCGGCTGGGTCAACCGCCTCTTCAGCAACGAGGGCTACACGCCCGAGCACCAGGAGCTGAAGTTCACTATCCACCGTAAGCTTCTGGATCGCATCAACCTGGAGGCGCTCTCCGCCATGGCGGGCGAGCGCGCGCGTGCGGAAATCCGCGCGGCCGTGGCACGGCTGATCGAGGAAGAGAAGACGCCGCTGAGCTTGATGGAGAAAGACCGCGTCGTCGAAGAAGTGCTCGATGAAGTGTTCGGCCTCGGACCACTCGAGCCTCTGCTGCGCGATCCCACCATCTCGGATATCTTGGTCACCACGCCGCGTCTGGTGTACGTCGAGCGCGCCGGCAAATTGCATCGCACTCCGGTCGAGTTTAAAGATAACGCGCACCTGTTGCGCATCATCGAGAAAATTGTTTCGCGGGTAGGCCGGCGCGTAGATGAATCCTCGCCGTTAGTGGATGCCCGCCTGCCGGACGGATCGCGCGTCAATGCGGCCATTCCGCCAGTTGCCGTGGATGGTCCTCTGCTATCTATCCGCCGTTTCGGCCGTGACGCCCTGCAAGGCGAGGATCTGGTCAAGAAGCTGGCCCTTACCGAGGGCATGTTGCAGTTGCTGCAGTGCTGCGTCAAGGCGCGATTGAACATTGTCATCGCCGGTGGTACCGGCGCCGGAAAGACCACGTTGCTGAACGTACTGTCTTCTTATATTCCGGAAGACGAGCGCATCGTCACCATCGAAGATGCTGCTGAGTTGCGCCTGCGCCAGACGCACGTGGCCCGCATGGAAACACGCCCGGCCAACGTGGAAGGCCAAGGCGCGATTCGCATCCGCGAACTTGTCGTGAACGCCCTTCGTATGCGCCCCGACCGCATCATCGTCGGTGAGTGCCGTAGCGAAGAGGCCCTCGACATGTTACAGGCCATGAACACGGGTCACGATGGGTCGCTCACCACGGTCCACGCGAACAATCCTCGCGATGCCATCGGACGCCTGGAAGTCATGGTGGGCATGGCCAACGCCAATATGGGCGTTCGCTCGATGCGCCAGCAGATCAGCTCGGCCATCGACATGTTTGTGCAGGTGTCGCGGTTCAGCGATGGTACCCGCCGTATCACCCACGTCACCGAATGCGTGGGCATGGAAGGCGATCTGATCACCATGCAAGATATCTTCGTATTCGAAAAGACCGGACTCACCGAAGCGGGCCGCGTCACCGGACGCTTCCGCGCCACCGGTATCCGGCCCAAGTTCTACGAGCGCCTGCGCGCGTCCGGCATGCAGTTGCCGGCTTCCATCTTCCAGACGGTGGTGGAGATTTCGTAAAGAGGCCGCAACATGCTGATGCCATTTCTCATCTCCTTTCTCATTCTGTTCGTTGTGATCATGGTCGCCGTGACCATCGCATCCAAGTTCTGGGATGCCAAGCGCAAGAAGCAGGTCAGCTCCATGCTCCAGACCGACGCCGAAAAGTCGCCGGAAATATCCATCAGCAACCTGTTGATGGAGCCAACCGACGACGGACGCTCGTTTATGGAGCGGTTCATCGAAGGCCTCGACATCGCTCAAAAGCTGCAGACCCACATGTCGCAGGCCGGCCTGAACTGGACGCCCCTGAAGTTTGTGGTGATTTCCCTCGTCTGCGCCGTCATCGGCGGCGTGTTAGGCGCACGCTTCCCTGTCATGGGAATGGGCATCACGTCGGTCGTGTTCGGCCTGTGCACGGCGACTCTGCCTTACTTTCACGTGCGCCGCACGCGAAACAAACGCTTGGGCAAACTGGAAGAGCAGTTTCCTGAAGCGCTGGAGTTTCTGGCGCGATCCATGCGGGCAGGTCACGCTTTCACCATCAGCCTGGAAATGCTGGGTGAAGAGCTTCCTGAACCCCTCGGGCAGGAATTCCGCACGCTGTTCAATGAGCAGAATCTGGGCGCGGCTCTGGAGGTCGCGCTGACCAATCTCACCACCCGCGTTCCGCTCCTCGATATGCGGTTTTTCGCGTCTTCGGTTCTGCTGCAGAAGCAGACCGGCGGCAACCTTGCCGAGATTCTTACGCGGCTGGCGGAGGTCATTCGCGAACGGTTCCGGTTGAAGGGCCAGGTCAAAGCGGCCAGCGCGCACGGCCGGATGACGGCCACCATTTTGATGCTCATGCCGATCGCCACCATGTTTGCCCTCCTGGTCGTTTCGCCCGGGTACTTGCAGGGCATGGCGAAGGACCCGGATGGCCGGTACCTGATCGCTTTCTGCTTCATCGGGCAGATTCTCGGGAATTACTTCATCCGGAAAATCATCAACATCAAGGTCTAAAGGACGTCATGGAAATACTCATTGCCATTCTGTTGTTCGCGCTCCTGATGGGGGCGATCACCTTCTACGGCTACCGCCGCTACGCCCGCCCCGGACGCGTCTTCGAACGGCTCGGCGCTCCGGTGCTGGAAGCCGAAGTCTTCACCGGAGGGACGATGTCGCAGACCCCCGAAGTTGGGTGGATCGTCCGCGTCATCCAGCAAGTCGGAGAAAAGGTGCCGATTTCTCCCGATGATGCCGGCATCACACGCCGCGACCTGATCATGGCCGGATACCGGTCCGAGGGGGCTATCAAGGTTTTCAACGGCATCAAGATTACTCTTTGCATTGTGCTGGTGATCCTGGCGTTCTCGTTCCGGTCCGCGATGCCCAATCCGGTTCTCCGCGTCGTCTTGATTGCCTTTTCCGGATTCATGGGCTTCTACCTGCCCGGTTACATGCTCGATAAAAAGATCGCCAAACGCCAGGAAACGATTCGTCTGTCTCTACCCGACGCCCTGGACATGCTGGTGGTCTCGGTAGAGGCCGGCTTAGGCCTCGATCAGGCTCTGCAACACGTAGGACGTGAGCTGCAGCTCAGCCACAAGGAGTTGAGCGAGGAATTGAGCCTCGTCAACCTGGAAATGCGCGCCGGTAAGCGCCGCGCGGACGCTCTCAAGAACCTGGCGGAAAGGACCGGCGAGCCCGAGTTGCAAAAGCTCGTCGCCATTCTGATCCAAAGCGACCGATTCGGCACCAGCATGGGCGATTCGCTGCGCTCCCATTCGGACTTTTTGCGCGTGCGCCGCCGGCAGGAAGCCGAGGAACGCGCCGGGAAGGTGGGCGTGAAACTGGTATTCCCCATCTTCTTTTTCATCTTGCCGTCGATGCTGATTGTGGCGGCTGGCCCGGGCCTGTTGCAGGTCTTCAAGTATCTATTCCCAATGATGAAACAATTCCAAGGGTAAGAAAGGAGAACCGCCGATCATGAACGATATGATTATGCAAACCGTACTCTGGCTCACCGCAGGAGGACTGCTGGTGATGCTCATGATGCGCAGACGCAAACGGAAAGCGCAGCGGTAGATAGCTTCCATGTGCGGCAGCGATCCGGTCTCGGAGGCCGGCCGCCCTCGTCCTTCTCGTGAGGATGGAACGGGTCCGCAACGATAGGCGCTGGATCTCCAGAGCCGCGGTGCGGGTGGGCGTCGATCAAGCTTTCTTCCTTCGCGGCGGAATGCTGGAATCGGCGCCGTTGGCCGGACTTCCGGAGCGGCCGGACCGGTGAATGCAGGCTTGGTTGGCATGCCGACAATTAGCGAAGGCACCACCGTCGAAACTGATGGATATCGACTCAATCATCCGCCTTCAGAATCACGATGGCGGCTGGCCATATCGAAGGGAAGGAGGTTCGTGGACTGAGTCGACTGTTTTTGCGCTGTTGGCGCAATCAGTCGGCGAAGGAGATCTGCGAAGCATCGATCGAGGAATGGCCTGGCTTCGCGCCGCCCAGCGTCCGGACGGGGGCTGGCCACCTTGCCCTCCTGTCTCCCAAAGCACCTGGGTCACTGCTTTGGCCGCGCTGCTGCCGCGCGACGTACTCGGACATGCAAGCCACGGCAGCGCCATCCAATGGCTCATGGGACAAACTGGAAAAGAGACGTCGTTTGCCTACCGGCTCCGCAGTGAGCTGATCGGAAACGGCGCGGGATCGGACGAACCGCGCCGAGGCTGGCCGTTCTTCCCCGGCGCTGCTGCCTGGGTAACTCCCACTGCGTTTGCTGTTCTGGCGCTGGAAAAGGCGTCTCGCGACGAAGGCAACAGCGCTCTGCAACAGAGGATCCTGGTTGGGCGTGAGTTTCTTCTGGACCGCATCTGCAAGGACGGCGGATGGAACTACGGCCGCAGCAGCGTCCTGGGAGTCGATGCGCCTTCGTACCCGGAAACCACGGGGCAGGCGCTGCTGGCACTGAACCAAGTCCGGTCTCGCAAACTCGACCCGGCACTCGCCGCGGCCCGGGACCAGGCGCGGGCTTGCCAGTCATCGGAAGGTCTTAGCTGGTTGCAGTTGGGATTGTCGGCGCACGGTGTGGTGGCAGTAGGTCCGGCGCGGAAGCTCGACAGCCGCCACGTGATCGATTCCGCGCTCAGTATTCTGGCGCGGGCGGCACTGCGTGGCCGAAACATCTTTCTGGAGAGATCGTGAGACAGGCAATGACGCGACGTGAGGCTCTGGCCGCCGTCGCAAGCTGCGTGACGCTGACGCGGTGCTCATTCCTCGATGAGCGCCGGGCCCTGCCGCGCGTATCCATTGTGCGCGCCGGATACACCCAGGGTCTCTACCAGACCGTCCGGCGGCTGCTGGTAGAGCATCGGGTGAATGTGCGCGGAAAGCGCGTCGTAATCAAGCCCAATCTGGTGGAGTTTGACCCGGGCACGACCATCAACACTCACCCCATGCTGGTCCACGCCGCTCTGGAGGGTTTCCGCGCTTTGGGAGCCGCGGATGTGCGCATCGCCGAAGGTCCCGGCCATCGCCGCATTACCCTTGACCTGGCGGATGCCGCCGGCTACTTCGAGACGATTCCCCACTTCGAAGACCATTTCACCGACCTCAATCTGGACGACGTATCGCAGGTGCTCCTGCGCGATCCATTCTCGCGCCTCAACTCCCTTTACTTCCCGAACACGGCTCTGGCCGCCGACCTGGTGGTTTCGTTGCCCAAAATGAAGACGCACCACTGGGTAGGGGCGACCCTGAGCATGAAGAATTTCTTTGGCCTCGTTCCAGGAGCCATCTATGGCTGGCCGAAAAACGTGCTTCACTGGGCTGGTATAGACGAGTGTATCGCCGACCTCCACGCTGCCTTCCCGCGTCATTTTGCTATTGTGGACGGCGTCGTCGGCATGGAAGGCAACGGCCCGATTCAAGGTAATCCCAAGCCAGCCGGTGTGCTGGTGGCCGGCATGGACATGACGGCCGTGGATGCCACCTGCTGCCGCATCATGAAAATCAATCCTTCGATGATTCGCTATCTGCGTCTGGCCGCTGGGCCGACTCGCTTCGCCGAGGAAAACATCCGGCAGATTGGCGAACCGATCAAGAGCGTCCAGACCCCCTTCGAGTTGATCGAGCCGTTCCAGAACATCCGCCTATGAACGCCACAGCAGCGGAGGAGATCGCACAAGCGGCGGCCTGCCTACCGGATCCGTCCACGCATCAGTCCCCTCGGAAATTCCTGACGCGAACGTCAGTGCGCGTGGTCATCATCTCCGCCCTCGTGCTGGTGCCGTGCTTCTGGCAGTCGCGCATTCAAGCGGGTGATCTTTCCAGCCACCTGTACAACGCCTGGCTTTCGATCCAGATCGGGGAAGGCAAGGCTCCCGGTCTCAAGATCGTTCCACAGCACACCAACATTCTGTTTGATTTGGTGTTGGCCGGCCTGATGCGTGCCGTCGGGCCCTGGGGCGCCGAGCATATCGCGGTGCCGCTAGCCGTGCTCACTTTTTTCTGGGGCGCGTTCGCCGTGGTTTGTGCGGTCTCTCGCTCCCGCCCGTGGTACGTCCTGACGTTCCTGGCAATGTTGGCTCATGGCTGGGTGTTTCACATGGGCTTCATGAATTTCTATCTGGCCACCGGGTTATCGTTCTGGGCCTTCGCTCTTCTTTGGAGACCGACCTTGCGGTCTGCGATTGGCGCCGTTCCGCTCATCGCGTTAGCCGCCTTTGCGCACGCCGTACCGTTGGCCTGGATGATTGGCTGTATCGCTTACGCCTGGGCTGCCCGAAACATCCGCCCACGTGCGCGACTGATCCTGATGGTTGCCGCGGTAGCGGCGCTAATCATCATCCGGCATTTTCTGATCGCACACTTCCCTACGCGCTGGTCGGCCGAACAGCTGATCAGCATGACAGGCGCCGATCAGATGTCGGTGTTCGAATCCAAGTATCATCCGCTCGAGTTCATCCTGCTGGTGGTCTGGTTTTCTCTGTTTACTCGCGCCGTGCAGCGTAAGGGAGAAGAGCGCATGCTACTGGGGATTCCGTTCCAGCTTTGCGTCATCGCTTCCGCCGCCGTTCTACTTGTGCCCAGCGCCATCCTGCTGCCAAGTTACGTACACCCCCTTCGCTACATCGCCGAACGGATGTCACTCATCGTAGGAGTGAGTTGCTGTGCTCTGCTCGGCGGAGTCGTCCCCGGACAGCGGGAAAGCGTGGCGACCGCGGTCTTGATGGGATTGTTTTTCTCCTTCCTGTATGTTGATACGCGTGCCTTGAATCACGTGGAAGACCTCATGGAGCAGAGCGTGGCGCGGATGCCGGCCGGATCCCGTGTGATCAGCGCGCTGTGCGACGAGCGACGGGATGTGAACTTGCTGGCGCATACCGTTGACCGCGTTTGCATCCGCCGCTGTTTCAGCTATGCCAACTATGAAGCGGCCACAACACAGTTCCGTATACGCGCCGATGGGGTAAACCCTGTCGTCGTGGCGAATGACGGCGATGCTGGCGCCTTGCAGCAGGGCACCTACGTCGTGAAATCGTACGATGCGCCTCTTTACCAGATCTACTTGCGCGGCAGCTACCTGGACTCGCGCGTGCTCCAGGCAGGGGCCGTGACCGGCACCACGTGCTTCGAATCGACCCCCGGCCCCAACGACCTCTTACATGTCCGTCGCCATGACACGAACTGAGCGCATCATTCGGTGGATTTGCCGCGCGGTGATTGGCATCGTGCTCGCGCTTCCGGTGCATCTCGGGGTCACGCATGGGCTGCTCAACCTCGAAAAAAACCCGGTGCTGGAATCGGCTCTCGCCGGTGCTTTTCTGATCCACATGCGGGCCAGACCTAAGCCCGCGGAGTGGTTGTCCGTATTGGCTCTCGGGAGTGCCTTTACGGTCGCATACGCTTGGCTGCATCATGGTTATGGGAACTACCTGGGCGCCGCTCCTTGCGCGTATGCGACATTCCTTGGATTGGGCAGTCTGATTGTTCTGGTTGTTCAGACCTTCGTAGGGGTTCGGGCCCTGCGCCGATTGCATCGCGACACTTTCCTTGTGGCCGCGGCATTCCCGTACTTTTCGTTCATTCTGGCGTTCGCCCTAACCTTGACGACGGCCTTGCAACCCAAAATTTACGATCTGTCCCTCTATGCTTTCGATGAGGCATTGCAGTTAAAGCCGAGTCTTCTGATCGGCAGCCTGATGGCGAACTCCTCCATCCTGACGATCGCCGGGGTGTTTGCTTATCAGAGCATGCCGCTGGCGATTTGCTTTCTGGCGGCCCTCGAACGGGAGTCCCCTGGCCGGTTTCGGGCCCGCATCCTCCCCTTGTTCGTCGCCGTGGGGTTAGTGGGCGCCTTCCTGTACAATCTGTTCCCGGCAGTGGGACCGATCTACGTATTTGGCAAGAGCTTCCCCGGGAACCTGCCGCCGGTTTCCAGCCTGGTGATCCAGCCGGTTTTGCATGTTGCCGCAGCACGGAATGCGATGCCGTCAGTGCATTTCGCCTGTGCGCTGCTGATTTGGTGGAATGCAGCTGGGCTAGCCCGCGGATGGCGCTGGCTCGCGGCCGGCTTCGTTGCTATGACCTTCCTCGCCACGCTGGGATTCGGCGAGCACTACTTTGTGGACCTCGTCGTCGCGCTTCCGTTCGCCGTAGCGATGCAATCGTTCGCGCTTCGCACCCGTTCATGGGTATCGTTGGAACGGCGCGTGGCTTTCTGGGGCGGCGCGGGGCTGACGGTCTGTTGGATTGTCGCTCTGCGCGCGGGCCTGTTTCTTAACGCGCCCGCCCTCTCCTGGGTTGCCGTCTTGGCGACATGCGCGCTAGCGCTTTGGTGGAAGCACGGACTCGACCGGGGGCATGGCTGCCTCGAGCAGAAGGTTCTCGCCGTAGGGCCCGTGGTATTGACCCAGGAACCGTAGCTCCGCTCCATCGTCCACGAGCTTCTTGGTCAGCCATCCCAGCGGATAATCGAACTCGCCAAAAACGAGAAACCGCCGGTGTGCGCGAACGAAACTGGCATAGCTCTCGACCCGCGCGCGAATCGGGAACCACTTTTGCATTCGCGGAAATCCGCTGTCAAATACGTCCGACCCGGAATACCGCAGGGCGGCATCTTTGTCGGTCAGATAAACCAGCCGCGACACCAGCGATTCTGGTGCGTAGTGATCGGCCTCCAAAAAGAACAGGCCATTGGATGCGACGAACGGCAGTTCGGTCTTGACCAACTCTGGCGGGATCTCGTAGGAGTGCGCCGGCGAGCCCGGTTTGGATGCGGCCGCAACTCTTGTTTGCAGTGTGTTCCCGATCCAGATTGCAAAACCGGACACAAACCATGCCGCCAATAGCGCCGAGATTGCCCATCCGGCGAACCGCACCCGCCGGCCATAACGGTGCAAAAACCACGCAAACAGAATGCTGCCCCCAATGATGGCTGGCAAGCCGTATCGCGTCATGAAGACGTTGGACACGAACTTCGCTACGAAATAAACGTACAGAGGAACGAACGCAAACCCGATCGCCAGGGTGATTTCATGCGCCGGAATGCCGGAGGATTCCGCACGCGGCAGTTCGGCTGAGCCAGAATCCGCGCGCATGATCGTCAGGATCACCAGAGAAGCGAGCATCGGGACGGTGACGGGACTGGCCAGCATCTGGTAGCATTCGGCAACTACGCGCAACGTTGGGCGAAACGTGACGTTGTCCAGTACAGCGAAACGGCTCGCCGTCAACAGCGGCAAGTAGGAAAACGCCGCCGTACTCGCGCCTCCCAGCGCCAACCATACCGGCCAGTCGACGTGTTTGCGGCCCCACGAGCGAACCAGTTCACCCAGCCCGAACGGGATCAGAATTAGCACTGCGTAGCAATGTGTCATCAGCGCAGCGGCCAGGCTCAGGAAAAGGGCCGGCAGTGTCCACCGGCGTGCGCGTCCATCGGCCGCTGATTGCCATGCGATCAGGCCTAACCCGCAGAAGCCCAGCACCATGCCATACGATCGCGCTTCGTATGCGTAACCGTACGCTCCGCTCAATGCCGCAAACAGTATCGTGGCAAATCCGTAAGCTGTGCCGCAACGGATCGCGACGAAACGGTACAGGCACAGCAGCATGGTGAGGAAGCCCAATATCGCGGGCAGCCGCGTGGCAACCAGGCCGTCGCCAAATACGTGCTGCGCGGCACAGGTAGCAACGTAGAGCAGGGGAGGGCAAAGGTCGGCCCCATCTTTGAGTGCCGCCCACATCGAAGCGAGGCTTGGCAACCCGGACATGTAGTAGGTGAAAAGTTCGTCGTACCAGAGCGGTTTGGCCAGCGCCCGCAGCGTGGTCATTGCCACAAAGAGGATGGAGAACAGGGTGAGGTAGAAGTACCGGCCACGCTCGAGGGCAGCCACTGCCTCCTCTGCGAAGCTGCGGAACCGGCCGATCTTCATATGAGGCGGCTACGACGGGCGCAACTCGCACCCGACACTTGCCGTCTTCACCATAGCAACAGCGGGTTCCGGGACGTAAGTTAACTGAAGTTAGGATTGGTGTCCGCTACGATATGAGGATGCTGCAAAGGTTCCAGATAATCAGCGCGGCGTACCAATAATTGATTAACCGAATCAGGTGCGAACGGTTCAGCGCCATGCAGAGGCCCGCCAGAGTGATCGCCGCGATCTTAGAAGCGGCAACCGCTATGCCCGGTCCGAAATGCATCAGAGAGCGCACGAAAGGGCTGGCCTCGGAGATGCCCAACTTAAAACCCACCAGCGTAGTCAGCAGGTCCAGCACCTGCAAATAGAGGAACAGTTGGACCGACATGCTCGCTTTTTCCCGTAGAATCGAAATCATGCTATGAAGACTCCCGAATTATTTGCTCCAAATCGCCCGCGCAACTAAGAATGCAATGGAACCCAGCGCAATGGCCACACCGTGCGGCATGCGCATGGCGCGCGCGCTTCTTACGTCCAGCTCCTCACTGCTGTGATACGGCGCCCGAAAATGGATGATCTCGTTGATGATCCATCCAAGGTTCCAGAAGGTCTTGCGAATGCGGCCCGCAAAGAGAAGCACAACCAGCCCCATCACGCCGCCAATTATCGCCGTCAGCACGAACACCGCAAGCCAGTTCCCCCAGCCAACGATCGAGCCGACCGCGGCCATCAACTTGGCATCGCCCGCGCCCATGGCGCGCAGCAGGTATAACGGAAAATAAATCAGTAGTGCGAGCCCCATGCCCTTGGCCGAGTTCGCGAGCCCATTCACCTCGAACAAGAACGTGTTGAGCCCGAATCCCACCACCAATCCCACCAGCACCAGCCAGTTCGGGATCCGGCGATAACGGAGATCGTAAACAGCGGCCGTCACGACGATCAATACCAGCACTGCCTGCACGATGGGCGGCAGATTAGTCAACATTCTGTAGAGTCCTCAATATACCTTAGTTAGCATCGCAAAGTTATCCGGGGAAATACACTAAATATTTCACCCGACCCGCGCAATTTGGCCTCTGTGCATGTCCGCATTCACCTCGAAGATAATGGGCTGGTGGAGCAAGCTCGCGATTGGATCCGGAACTCTTCGCGTATTGCCGTGCTGACCGGAGCCGGCATCTCAGCGGAAAGCGGTGTGCCGACTTTCCGCGGCGACGAAGGCCTGTGGAAGGAACATAAGCCCGAGGAACTGGCCACCCCCGAAGCGTTCCTGCGCGACCCGCGTATGGTCTGGGAGTGGTACGACTGGCGCCGCCAGGCCATCGCCAAGGCCGCGCCGAACGCCGGCCACCGCGCTCTCGTCGAACTCGAGTGCCAGAAACGGTTCTTCACTCTGATTACGCAGAACGTCGACGGTCTGCACGATCTTGCCGGCAGCGGCCGCATCCTCAAACTGCACGGCGACATCTGGCGCATGCGCTGCCAGGAGTGCCGTGCGGATTGGCCCGATCGCCGCGCACCACTTCCTAAGCTTCCCCCGCATTGCCGCTGTGGCGGCTTAGCCCGCCCGGGCGTGGTTTGGTTCGGTGAGCCGCTGCCCGATGGCATGTGGCTTGAGGCCGAGCACGCCGCGAGCGAGGCCGAAGTGCTGCTCGTGGTAGGAACCTCCGCCGTCGTGTATCCCGCCGCCAGCCTGGTCACGGTGGCCCGCATGGCCAAGGCCAAGGTGATCGAAGTGAATATCGACGAGACGCCAATTTCGAGCGAGGTGGATTGCTCACTCCGCGGTCCCGCTGGCGAAATACTTCCGCGCCTCATCGCCTGATCAGACGAGGGTCTCGATTTTGAGCGCTCGCAGGTCTTCCAGCAGGAGGTCTGGTTCCAGCGCGGCCAGCTCTTCACGCGTTGAAATACCCGTGTGGACCGCGATCGAGCGGATTCCGTTCGCTCGCGCCGCGAGGATGTCGCTGGGGGCATCGCCAATGAGCGAAACGCGCGCTTCGCCGTTGATCCAGGCCTTCTGCCGCGCGTACTCAATTGCCAGTCGCGCCAGCGC
>Ga0181536_10001098_pt1 | contig 32233 bp, 35 predicted proteins | sample PEATcosm2014_Bin_41_FD_121105 | JGI IMG/M metagenome (GOLD analysis project Ga0181536, IMG submission 121105) | Peatland microbial communities from MTU Mesocosm Facility, Houghton, MI, USA - PEATcosm2014_Bin17_60_metaG | ecosystem: Environmental > Terrestrial > Soil > Wetlands > Peat | place...
ACCCTCGCGCGCCTGGAAGCGGCGTGCGGCGAACTCGAGGCCAACCTCGCGAGCGCGCTGAGCGCGGAGTTCGGCGCGACCGAACACCGCTTCGAACGCTTTGCCGAGATGCGTTACCGCGGGCAGCGCCACAACATCAAGGTACCGCTGCCGCGCGCGGCCGATCTGGCGGCGATTCGCGCGGCCTTCGAACGCGATTACCTGCGCCGCTACGGGCACGCGGATTCGACCGCGCCGGCCGAGTTTCAAGCCGTGCACGTCTCCGGCTTCGCGCGCATGGACCGGCCCGAGATCGCGCGGCTCCCGCGCACGGCGGGCCGCAGCGCGGCAACCGTTACCCGGCCGGTCTACTTCGCCGACGCCGGCGGCATGCTGGAGACCACCGTATACGACCGCTACGCGCTCGAGCCCGGCGCCGGCGGCGTAGGCCCCGCGCTGCTCGAAGAGTATGGCTCGACGACACTGGTGTGGCCGGGCGACCGGTTCACGATCGGCACCCTGCACGAAATCCGCATCGACTGCGCCGTCGAACGCGGGGTTGCGGAATGATCGCCGACCGTCCGCGCGTCGATCCGGTGACGCTCGAAGTGATCCGGCACGGCATCATCTCCATCGCCGACCAGATCGACGCCAACATGACGCGCACGGCCTACAGCGCGTACATCTACGAATACAAGGATTACGCCGTCGGCCTAGCCGGCCCGGACGGCGAGTTGCTGGCGCAGTCGACCGGTGCGATGCCGGTCTTCGTGGCCGACTCGGTCGGCATGGCGGTGCGCGACGGGCTCGCGATCTACGGCAAGGAGCGCCTGCGTTACGGTGACGTCGTGTTGTGCAATCACGCGGCGATCCAGGGCCAGCACCTCAACAACACGGTGATGTACACGCCGGTCTTCGCCGGGCCGCAGCGCGAGCGGCTGATCGGCTTCTACGCGATCAACGCGCATTGGTTCGACATCGGCGGATCCGCCGTCGGCTCGCTCTCGATGCGGGCCAAAGACATCTTCATGGAAGGCCTGCAGCTACGCACCGTCAAGCTGTGGTCGGCCGGCGAGCGCGTCGAAGAGATGTACCGCATCATCGAGAACAACACGCGCTTTCCACTGGAGGTGATGGGCGACATCGAGGCCCAGCTGGCGGGGTGTTTTCTCGGCCGCGATCTCACCGCGCGGCTGGCCGATAAGTACGGCGTCGAAACGTATCTCGGGGCGGTCGCTACGATCCTCGACCAAACCGAAGCCGCGACGCGCGAAAAGATTCGCGCCATTCCCGACGGGACGTACGTGGCGGAGTCGTTCCTCGACGACGACGGCGCCGGCACCGAGACGATCCCGATCGTCGTGCGCGTGATCGTCGCCGGCGACGAGCTGACGGTGGACTACTCCGATATCGCCGGCGAGGTCCGCGGTACGATCAACTCCGGCCGCTACGGCGGCGGCCGAACCGTCGCGCGCGTCGCCCTCAAGTACCTCATCGCCTACGACGAACCGGCCAACGAGGGGATGTTCCGCCCGCTGAAGCTGATCTTGCCCGACGGCAAGCTCGTGAGCGCGAAGCCGACGGCGCCGATGAGCAACTACTCGTTTCCGTTTCCGACGATCATCGACACGTTCATCAAGGCGCTGGAACACGCGCTGCCCGAGCGCGTGACCGGCGCGCACTTCGGTTCGTTCTCCTCGCTGCGCTTCATCGGCAAGAATCCGGACGGCTCGCCCTTCCAGTGCTACGACAGCGGTCACGGCGGCTGGGGCGCCTGCGCGACGCACGACGGCGCCGGTCCGTTCCGCACGATGGCGCACGGCGACACGCGCATCATTCCGGTCGAGCTGCAGGAATCGATGTATCCGTATCGCCTCGAAGAGTTTTCCCTGCGCGAAGATTCGAGCGGCGCCGGAACCTATCGCGGCGGCATGGGTTTTCGCAAACGCTATCGCGTGCTGGCGGACTGCTCGCTCAACACCAACTACGAGCGCTTGCGCTGTCCGCCGTGGGGCGTGCTCGGCGGCGGTACGGCCAAACCGGGGCGGTGCATCGTCCGGCGCAAGGACGGCCGTGAAGAGGTGGCTTCGAAAGTCGAGGGGCTGCCGCTCGAAGCCGGCGACGTGGTGATCATCGAAACCGGCGGCGGCGGCGGCTACGGCGATCCCGCCGGCCGTGCGCTCGAAGCGATCGCCCTCGATCTCAAGCGCGGCTACATCACGCCGGAGGCGGCCGCGCGCGACTACGGCGTGCGCATCGCGCCCGACGGCACCGTCACACGCTGAGCGCGCGCGCGCGGGCGAAGATCGCGTCGAGCATCACCTCGGTCAGCACGCCGGTGTTGGTGTTCTGGCGGCTCGGGTGATACGACGCGAGGATGGTGAGATCGGGCGAACCCGGTAGCGTGACGCGCGTTTCGGCGCCGTGCTTGAACGGCGCACGCGCGCTGCGGTACGTGCCCGACGTCTTCACGATGCGGTGCACGGTGTCGTCGGCGATCTTGCCGAGCGTGACGATCACGCGCATCCCCTTGAGGGCGGCCAGCTCGGCTTCGAGATACGGCAGGCACGCGGCGCGCTCGCCCGGCGTCGGTTTGTTCCCCGGCGGCGCGCAGCGCACGGCGGCGGTGATCAGCGTGTCGTGCAATTGCATGCCGTCGTTGCGATCGACTTGCACGGGCTGGTTGGCAAAGCCGGCGCGATGGAGCGCGCGGTAGAGCCACTCCCCCGAAGCATCGCCGGTGAACATGCGTCCGGTGCGGTTGCTGCCGTGCGCGCCCGGCGCGAGGCCGACCAGCACGACGTGCGCGTGCGGATCACCGAATGCGGGAACCGGCTTGCCCCAGTAGTCGTGGTCGCGGTACGCCCGCCGCTTCTCGCGCGCGACCTCCTCGCGGTACGCGACCAATTCAGGACACCGGCGGCACGCGACGACCCGGCGTTGGATGGCCTCGATCTCATTCGGCATGAGCGCTGCGGTTTCTCGCCAATGACCGGAAATGCTTCGCCGCCTCGCGATCGTGCTCGCCGTGCTGCTCCTGCCGTTGGTCGCGCTGCCGTCGAGCGCGGCGACGCCGGTGCTGGTCGTGTATCCGTTCGCGGTCAGCGGCGCCGCGCCGCCGGAGTTGGGCGTGCAACTGAGTGCCAAGATCGCGGCCGAGATCGCCGCGCTCGGCGGCGTCAAGGTCGTGCTCGGCGCGGCGTCGACGAAACCGGCCGATTATCGCAGCGCCGCCCGGGCGGCCGGCGCCGACCTCTATTTCAGCGGCTCGATCGTGCCGGTGTTCACGAACTACTCGGCGATCGAGCAGTTGGTGAGCACGCGCAGCGGCGTCGTCGCGTGGTCGGTGATGTTTCAGTTCCACGGCCTCGACGACGTCACGGGCCAAGGCTCGCGCGTACGCGACGTCCTGATGGCGGCGAACGCCACGCCGTCGCCGGGGCCGGCGGCGAGCGGCGTCGAGCTGATCACGCCGCCGCCGCCGCTCAGCGGCTTCGCCGTGTTGCCGCTGGCCGGATCGGCGTTCGACGACGATCGCCAATTCGCCACGCAGTCGCTGATGGCGGCGTTGCAACAGCACGGTTACAACGTCTCGGCGGTGACCGGGACCGCAACGCTCGACCCGGCGGGGAACACGGTGGTACTGTGCACGCGGACCGGCGCGCAGACGCTGATCATGGGCACGCTGGACACGACGAGCGTGGCAACCTCGGGCGCAGCGACGGCCCAAACGACCGCGCACGTATCGCTGCAACTCTACGACTGCCGCAAGCACGCCTTCGCCCCGCAAGCGACGGTGGTCAACCACATCGCGCCGGTCGCGCACGACGCGATCGGCGGCGCCGTCCAGGACGCGGTCTCCGCGCTGCCGGCGCCCTCCTAATCCAAGTTCGGAAAGTCGAGCGCGGCCAGCGCCGCATAGGTCACGATGCCCGCCGCGGTCGAGAGGTTGAGGCTGCGGACGGCGCCGGCGCGCATCGGGATGCGCAGCGTGCGCGCGCGATGCTCCTCCAAGATGGCCGGTGGTAACGCGCCGGTTTCCTTGCCGAACACCAGCGCGTCGCCGCGCGCGAACGCGGCCTGCGCGTAGGGCCGTGCGCCGGACGTCTCGATCCACCAGCAGCGCTGCGCCGGGAAGGCCGCCAAAAATGCCGCGAACGACGGGTGCACGACCAGCCGCACGGCGGGCCAGTAATCGAGGCCGGCCCGTTTGAGCGCGCGATCGTCGATGCGAAAGCCCAGCGGTTCGACCAAGTGCAGCGCGCAGCCGGTCGCCGCGCACAACCGCGCGACGTTGCCGGTGTTGGGCGGGATCTCGGGCTCGACGAGCACGACGTGCAGCGGCGCGTCGCCGACGTCGCCCGGCGCCACGACGCGTTCCGCGGGCTGCGCATTCATGCGTTCGCGCAGCGTAGCAGATCCTCGATGCGTTCGGGCGGTGCAACGAGCAGCGCGACGCCGCCGTGGTCGAGCCAGCAACGGGCGAACGCGGCGCGCGGATAGACGTGGCGCACGGCCGGCTGCGCCGGATCGTTGACGATCACGTCCCCGCGCTCATCGAAGCCGCGCACGACCAGGATATGGCCGTCGGAACGTTCGAGCGGCGCGCCCGGCAGCGCATCGTTGCTCCACGAAATGCTCGCCGCCAGCGGCAACCCGGCGGCGATGAACGCCTCGACGTTCACTAGATCGCGCAAGTACGCCGCCGCACCCGCGAGCCCGCACGCGCCGGCGTACGCGACCGCGAACGCCCAGTTTCCGGTGCCGTTGTAAGCGCGGTCGAAGACGCCCGCCGCGACGTCGGCGACGGCCGGCGTTTCACGCCACGTGCCGATCAGCATCGCCAGCGATGCCGGCGCGCACCAGCCGCGTTCGTGCGGAAACTCGGCGACGTACTGCGAGCGCTCCGGAACCTCCAGCTCGCGCGCGCTCGACGGCCCATACGCGCGTGGCGGCTCCGCCGGCGGCGTCGAGGCGGCGACGCGCGTCAGCGGGCGGTGCGAACTCACCTCGAGCGCGACGATCTCACCCGGCGCACGCACGACGTCGGTCTCGATCGCCGCCACCTCGTCGAAGCCGTCGAGCGACGCGCGCCGGCCGGCCTCGAACGCGACGTACGGCAGCGGCCGCGAGCGGCGGCCGTCGCGTGCGTGAACGGTCACCTCGAGCGTGTCGACCGCTTCGGCGGTGTTCCAGGTGACGATCGCGCGCGTCGATGGAAGCACGCGCAGCTCGGTGACGAGGCCGGTTGCCGCAACCAGGTCGAGCATCAGTGGAAGCTCCACTGCCACGCGTTCCAGTTGCTCGAAAGATACTGCGCGGCGCGGTAGTGCTTAAGGTCGCTGTTGTAGACGGCGTAGGCGATCTGCCAGTACAGGAACACGGCCGGCACGAGCTCGTGGATCCGTTCCTCTTCGCGCGCGTACAGCGCCTTGCGTGCGGCCCGGTCGAACGTGCGGGCCGCGGCATGGCTCGTCGCGCTGATGACCGGATCGTTGAGGAAGGACGTGTTCGTGCCGTGCGGGGGGATGAACGCGCCGCTCCACTCGCCCTCGTTGTCGGGATCGGGCGCGTGCGTGTCGATCGTCATCGAGAGATCGTAGCGGCCGCCGTAAAGCGGGCCATCCTGCGCGAACAACAGGCTGGTCGGGTAGTTCTTGATGCGCAGCTCGATGCCGGCGGCGTGCAGCTCCTGCTGCATCACCACCTCCGCTTGCACGTTGGCCGGCTTCGACGGCGTGGTCGAGATGTCGATGTCGAGCGGCACGCCGTCGCGGCGCCGAATGCCGTCCGGCCCCATCCGCCAGCCGGCCGCGTCGAGCAGACGCTTTGCGCCGGCGAGATCGAACGGAAAAGGCGGGATCGCGGGCGCCGCCCACGAGGCCGGCATCACGTCGCTGGTCGCGCGTTCGTTGTAGCCGTGAAACACCGTGGCGTTGATGCGGTCCCAGTCGACCGCTTCGGCGATCGCGCGCCGCACGCGCACGTCGTGCAGTGCGGGCTTGGCGGTATTGAAGGTGATGCTGCGGATGTTCGCGATCAGCCGCTTTTGTGTGGCGTAGCCGGTCAACTGGCCGATCTGCGCGATCTGGCTCTCGGTGACGTCCTCGACGTCGACGTCGACCGCATGGGTGCGCAGCGCGTTGAACAGCGCGTCGGCGTCGGGGATGATCTGGTAGGTGATGTGCGCGATCGCGGGTTTGCCGCGCCAATAGCGCGGATTGGCGTCGAACTCGAGCGACGCGCCATGGTTCCAGCGCGTGAGCACGTAGGGCCCGCTCGAGATCGGCTGGGCGTTGAACGGCGCGTGGTTGAGGTCGGGCAGTTTGGCGAGCAGATGGGCCGGTAACGGCGGATAGCCGGCGCCGCCGAGCGCGAAGATGCCCAGGATCGGGGCGTACGGCTCGCGCAGGTGCACGACCGCCGTGAAATCGTCGGGCAGATCGATCGCGGTGATGTCGTCCCAGCCGGTGCGCAGCCGCGTGTCGTTGCGCGGGTTCATCACGGCTTGCCAGGTGAAGCGCAGATCGCGCGCGTCGAGCGGCGCGCCGTCGGACCACTGCATCCCGCGCCGCAAGTGCAGCACGATCGTTTTGCCGTCGCGGCTGATCCCGCCGTTCTGCAGCGTCGGCACCGCGAGCGCCATCTCGGGAACGTAGTTGCCTTTGTCGTCGTAACGAAAGACCGGCGCCGAGATCAGGTTGGCGACCTGGTCGCTGGCGTCGCTGTTCGCGAAGAGCTTGTTGAGCGAATCCGGCTCCTCGGTGCTGGCCAGACGCAGGCGGTCCGGTTGCGTCCAGGCGTGCAAGCCGCCGGCGCCGGGCGCCGTCGCGACGCGCGTGCAGCCGGCGGCGAACAGCAGCGCCGCGAGCGCAGCCGCCGCGCCGGCGCGGCGGCCGCGGTCAGCCATCCGTCAGAACCGCCGTCTTCCCGATCTGCGGCGCGAGCGCGGCGTAGAACGCATCGGGCCCGAACCGCAACAGGTCGTCGCACGGCAAGCCCGTTTGCGCGCGCGCCTCGTCGATCGCGGCGCGCGCGGCGTCATCGCCGAGGCCGTGCGTGTTCAAGGCGACGCCGATCACCCGCGCGGGCTTCACGTTCGCGCACAGCCCCTCGTACGTGCGGATCAGCGCGCGGTAGCCCGGCAACGGAATGTCGTGCCCGTCAACCTTCGTGCGGGTCACCAAGTGCACGAGGATCAGCGCGTCCGGCGCGCAGCCGTAGAGCAGCGCCAGCGTGACCGGCGCGTAGCCGGGGTGCGCGATCCCGCCTTGACCCTCGACGAACAGGATGCCGTCGCGCGCGGCGATGCGGCGATCGCCCTCCAGCACGAGCTGTTCCGACGCGCCGCTGGCGAAGTCCGCGATCACGCGGTCGATCGAGGTGCCCCAGCCGGCGATCGCGATGCCGGTCTGTCCCGTCGGCACGAACTCGGCCGCGGTGCCCGCCGCTTGCGCGGCGCGCGTGAGCTCGAGCGCGGCGGTCATCTTGCCGACCGCGCAATCGCTGCCGACCGTCAGCACGATGCGGCTCTTTACGTCGTAGGCAGCGCCGGAAAAGAGCGGCGCCGCCGGCGGCATGCGCAGATCCCAGATGCGCGAGTCGTGCGCTTCGGCCAGCGCGCGCAGCTCCGCGTCGTCGTTGAGGAACGCGTGCAGTCCGTTGACCACCTCGAGCTTGGACTGCAGCGCGAACGCGATCTCGGCGCGGTAGGCCGGCGGCAGCGCGCCGCCGGGCGGGGCGATGCCGATCAGCAGCGCGGTCGGTCCGAAACGCAAGCTTTCGCGCACGGTCGCGACGATCGGTGCCTCCGAATGCAGGTACGGCACGACGTCGCACACGCGCTGGCCGGCGTGCTCCGGATCGACGACCGCGACCACGGCGTCGCGCGAGTACGCGATCACGCCGTGCGCGGTTTTCGCTGCCCGCCCGGCAAACGCGCCCGGCGCGAACACGACGTAGCGTCTCTCGACCCCGCTCGAGATGACATTCCTCACGCCGCCACGGCTTTCTCGACGACGCCGAGCCCCGGACCGTCGGGCAGCACGATCTTGCCGTGCGCGTAGCGCAGGCCGTCGAACGGATCGCGCGCGACCAGAAACGGTCCGTCGAGGTCGGCCCAGTCGACGAGCGGCGAGAGCTGGGCCGCCGCCGTCGAGAGGATCGCGCTCTCGACCATGCAGCCGAGCATGATCTTCAGGCCGAGCGCGCGCGCGGTGTGGATCATCGCGAGCGCGCCGCGAATCCCGCCGCACTTGACCAGCTTGACGTTGATCCCGTCGACGCAGCCGGCCAGCGCGAGCAGATCGCCGGCGTCTTTGGAATCCTCGTCGGTCACGATCGGGATCGACGTGCGCTCGCGAATCCAGCGCAGCCGCTCCGGCGTTCCGGCCGGGATCGGCTGTTCGCAGAACTCGATCGCGAAGCGTTCCAGCTCGCGCAGGATCGTCACCGCCGATTCGGGCGTCCAGGCCTCGTTGGCGTCGATGCGGATCGTACCGGTGTAGATCGCGCGAATCGCCGCAATGGTGTCGACCTCATTGCCCGCGCCGAGCTTGACCTTGATGACCGGATGCGCTCCGACCTCGCGCACCTTGTCGAGCATCTCGGCGATCGGCGCGATGCCGATCGTGAACGACGTCAGCGGCGTGCGCGACGGATCGAGGCCGAGCAAGCGCCACAACGGCCGGGCGACGTCTTTGGCGATGCAGTCGTGCAATGCGACGTCGAGGCCGCAGCGCTGCGCCGGCGGCAAGCCGTCGAGTAGCGCGTCGAGCGCGTAGGGGTCGTCACCCAACGCGCGCGCGCTCAAGCCGGCGATCACGCTCGCAACGTTTTCGGCGTAGCGCTCGCTCGGCGAGCTCTCGCCGAGCGCCTCGATCGCGCCCCAGCGCAGGCGCACGAGCACGGTCCGCGCGACGCTCTCCGACGAACGCGCGATCGTGAAGGTGTGCACCAGCGGCAACTCGAGCGGCGCGGCGGTGAGTTCTAGCGAGGGCACGGCGCCGGTCTTCCGGCGGACGGTTCAGCGCTCCCGCAACGGCGGTTCTGTCAAGGCCTTGACGGCGGTGAGACAATGCGGTGGCGACAACGACTGCGGATGTGCGCGCAGGTACTCTGGTGTTGGACCAACGTTAATACCAAGGGAGCATCAGCTCCGGATACGATCGGTGTAGGCGTCCTCTAAGTGACGCTTCCCAAGCGCCCGGGCCGCACCCACCTGCTGAACGCAGGTCTTAACCGGGTACGACAGACGGCATCTGTGGTCGTTGTCCTCCTCGCTCGAGCGAGCGCAGCGCGCTCACCGCGGCGCCCACGCGCCCAAATGGATCGGCGCCGCCGTCGCCCTCGAGGACCAGCCAACCGCGCCCCACGGCGCTCGCCGTCTCCGGGTGATCGAGCGCGACCCGCTCGACCAGCACGCGGTCGCGCACGCCCAGCTGCGCCCGGCCGGGGTCGGCTGCCGGAACGTCGTAGCGCAGCCACGCGCTGTCGACGTATTTGGTGAAGTTCTGCAAGGCGGCGACGTCGGCCAGCAAGGAGGCCGGGTCGGGCGCAACGGTGAGCGTCACGTTGGCCGCCTTGGCCGCCGACGCGAAGGCCTTGGTCGAGGCGACGGTGCGCGCGAAGGTCTCCGGCGGAAGCTCGCCCGGCGGACCGGCCGTCACCCGAATCAGCGCCGCGCCGATCGCGGCGGCCAAGACGAGGGCATCGCTGCGCGCCGCCTCGGGCCGGTCGGGATCGAGCAAGCCGGGGACGTCGAGCGCCACCGGCACGATCCCGAGATCGGTGGCGACCTTCTTGACCTGAGCCGCGTACTCGAGGTCGGTCCGCGGAAAGTCGGCCAACGCGAACACCACACCGTCGACGTCGAGCCGTGACGCGCACGCCTCGAGCCACTCCAGATGGGTCAGCTCCCCGCGCCGGAGCAACGCCGCAAACGCCGAACTAGTCACCGCAATCTTCACGTTGAAAGGCGCTCCGGCCCAGCCTGCGCGCCCCCCACTGCTTCGCAGCGGGTCCCCCCATGCTGCTGCGCTCGCTCCATCACACGGAGTCCATCATCGACCGTCAAACGCTCGCCTCGCTCATTCCGCTGACCGCCGTCACCATCGCGCTGGCCGAGTTCATGTTCGACCACACCCAGCCGCGCTGGTCGGGGCCGTGGTTCTGGATCGGGCTGATCGCGACGGTCGGCTTGCTCATCGGCGTGCAAATCCTCCGCTTCGGCAAGTCGAAACCGCTGCCCCCGGCGAAGCCCGACTACTCGGCGACGTCGATCGTCCGCCGCAACGACCCGTTCGACCGAGGAACACGCTGAATCCAATGGACGTCCTGACACCGCAAACGTCGCTGGCCCACGTCGATCACGAGATCTTCATGGCCATCGAGAACGAAGACCGCCGCCAGCACGAGAACCTCGAGCTGATCGCGTCGGAGAACTACGCGAGCGCAGCAGTGCGCGAAGCGATGGCTTCGGTGATGACCAACAAGTACGCCGAAGGGTATCCGGGCAAGCGCTACTACGGCGGCTGCGAATTCGTCGACGTCGCGGAATCGCTGGCGATCGCGCGCGTCAAGAAACTCTTCGGTGCCGCGCACGCCAACGTTCAGCCGCACGCCGGCGCGCAGGCCAACATGGCCGTGTTCATGGCGGTGCTCGAGCCGGGCGACACGGTGCTCGGCATGTCGCTCGCGCACGGCGGCCATCTCACGCACGGCACGAAGGTCAGCTTCAGCGGCAAGCTTTACAACGCGATCGCCTACGGCGTCCGGCGCGACACCGAGCTGATCGATTACGACGAGATGCGGGCGCTCGCGCGCGAGCACAAGCCCAAGATGATCATCGCCGGTGCGAGCGCCTATCCGCGCACGATGGATTACGAACCGTTCCGCGAGATCGCCGACGAAATCGGTGCGGTGCTGATGGTCGATATGGCCCACATCGCCGGCCTCGTCGCGACCGGCCTGCATCCGTCGCCGGTTCCGTTGGCTGAATTCACCACGTCGACCACGCACAAAACGCTGCGCGGTCCGCGCGGCGGGTTCGTCCTCACCGACGAAGCGCACGCCGCCGCCCTCGACAAGAGCGTCTTCCCCGGCATTCAGGGTGGCCCGCTGATGCACACGATCGCGGCCAAAGCGGTCTCGTTCCAAGAAGCGTTGCAACCCGAGTTCAAAGGGTATCAACGCCAAGTGCTGATCAACGCGCGCGCGATGGGGGAAGAGCTGCAGCGGGCCGGCGTCCGGCTCGTTGCGGGCGGCACCGATACGCACTTGCTGCTGGTCGACCTGAGCCCGAAGAACCTCACCGGCAAGGCCGTCGAAGCCTACCTCGACGAGATCGCCGTCACCGTGAACAAGAACGCGATCCCGTTCGACACGCAAAAACCAATGGTGACCAGCGGCATTCGCATCGGCTCGCCGGCGATCACGTCCCGCGGCTTCGACGAAGACGCAGCGCGCGAGGTCGGCAAAATCATCGGCGAAGCGCTGCACGACATCGAACCGCGCCGGCGCATCGCCGAACTGCGCGCTCGCGTCGAAGACCTCACCTTACAGTTTGCCGTCCCCTAGCACGTGCGCGAGTTAGCGGGCATCGCTTCCGTCTCGATGTCGACGGCACGGCTGACGATCGAATCGATCGGACCCGAGCACATCGATTCGCTCTTGGCATACCATCAGCGCAACGAGAAGCACCTGGCCCGCTGGGAACCCTCGCGCTCGTCGGACTTCTTCACCCGCAGCTACTGGTCGACGTACGCGGCCGCCGTGCAGGATGACGCCTACCACGGGCGCGCGCACCGGTTCGTCGCGATGCTGCGCGGCTCGCGCCAGATCATCGCCAGCGTCAACGTGACGAACATCGTGCACGGCGTCTTCCAGGCCGGCGTGCTCGGCTATTCGGTCGACGTCGCCCACCAGGCCCGCGGGTACGGCAGCGAAGCGGTCGGGGCGATCGTGAACTGGTGCTTCCGGACGATCGGGCTGCACCGCGTCGAGGCGAATTATCAGCCCAACAACGAACGCAGCGGGCGGCTCCTGCGCTCGCTGGGATTCACGGTCGAAGGGTACGCGCGCGACTATCTCTACATCGACGGGGCGTGGCGCGACCACGTCCTGACCGCGAAGATCCGCGATGACGGCTGTGCGGGCGGTGAATCGAACGATCCGGCGTAACGAGCGGGCATGGCTCGCAACGACGTCCTCGTAGTCGATCACCCCGCCGTCGCCGACCGCCTCGCGCGCCTGCGCGACCGCGACGCATCCGTTCCGATCTTTCGCCGCATGGTGGAAGAGATCGGCCTGTTCCTGGCTTACGAAGCAACGCGCTCGCTGCGCACGACCGAAACGACGGTCCAGACACCGCTCGAGCCGGCCGTGGCGCGGCGCATCGCGCGCCGGCCGGTCGTCTCGCCGATCCTGCGCGCGGGGCTCGGCCTCTTGCCCGGCTTCCTCGACTGCATCGACGATGCCGAGATCGCGCACCTCGGGTTCTACCGCGATCCGGCCTCGCTCGAACCGGTGCAGTACTACGCCAACATGCCGCGCACGTTGGGCGAACGCGACGTCTTCGTGCTCGACCCGATGCTGGCGACCGGCAATTCCGGCTCGGCCGCGATCGCGCTGCTGGCGTCACGCGGCGCGAGCGCGATCACGTTCGTGTGCTTGATCGCCGCGCCCGAAGGGATCGAGCGCATCACGTCGGCGCATCCCGACGTACGCATCGTCACCGCCGCGATCGACGAACGACTCAACGACCACGGTTACATCATGCCGGGCCTCGGCGATGCCGGCGATCGCATGTTCGGCTCGGCGACGTCGCTTCCGGTGAACGCGCGGCAGCCCGAACCCGGCGAATCAGCGTAGCCGGAACTGCGCCTCGAACCGCGCGGTGTGGACGCGCGGCCGCTTCCCGGATTTCGTGGGCCGCGACGGAACGGCTTTTACGACGCGCCGGTCGACGAGCTCGCGTTCGAGCATGTCCTTCAAGCGCTCGAGCACGGTTGCCGGCTTCTCGCCCAGGGCCTTGGCGATCGTTGCCGACGCTTGCCATTCGGCCGTGAGCAGCGGCAGCAACCGCGCATCCCAGCCGGCTCGAAAGGCGGCCCGGCGCGCGTCGCGCGCTTGCACATCGGGGATTTCTTCGGCGCTCACTCGAGTGCACGTTGCGCGCTCGCCGTATCCGCCCTGGAGCGCCGGGGTTAATTGTCTGTAATCGCGATGCAGCGCACGGATTGCAAACGCTTGACGGTGGGCTATTGCTGATATAGGCTCTATACCAGCAATGACAGCCGAGATGACCTGGAAGCGCGAGGTTCTGGTTGCGGACGAGCGCGCTCGCGGCATCGCGGCCGTCGTGCGCTTCGGTCCGTACCTGTTCGTCGCGGGCTCTGACGGTCACCGCCGGCTGAGCGACGAGCAGGTCGATCCGGCCTTGGCCGAAGACGCGTTGGGGCAGTGCCGTAACTCGTACGGGCGGGTCGCGCGCCGCTTGGAAGCCGCCGGTTACGGCGGCGACTGCGCGATTTGGATCGAGAATTTCACCAGCGGTCAGCACTGGCGGCTCGAGCGCATGGCGCTGTGGCCCAAATACTTCGGCGAGGAAAACCACGAGCGTGCGGTCAGCTTCGGCGCGCAGACGCGCATGGACGGCCTCAACATGCTGACCTCGATCGTCATGGCGATCGACCCCGCGCTCGAACGCCACGTCGCGGTGCCCGCGCCGCACCGCGGCCGCGCGTCGCGCTGCACGCGGGTCGGACCGTTCACATTCGTGATCGGCGTGCGCGGAAGCTCGAGCCCGAAAACCACGGAGCCGCCGCCCGAAGAGAATGCCGAGTCGTTCGACGTGCAGCTCGGCTACGCGTACGACACGCTCGAGGGCCATCTGAGCCACGACGGCAACACGCCGGAGAACTTCTTGCGCGTCGATACGACGCTGCGCGCGGCCCGCTTCATTCCCCGCTTCGAAGCGCAGACGCGCGAGCGCTTCGAGGGGCGCATCCCGTTCGCGTCGTACGCGATCGGCACGCCGCTGGGCGGTCACAACGAACAAGAGCTGGGCGGCGTCGCGATCGTTCCCGGCGAGCGCAAAACCGTGTACTGGTCGGCTCGCGGCGCGCGCGCCGACGTCACGGCCGGTGGTGGCTTGATCTTTCTGCGCAGCGTCTCGGGCGTCTTCGACGAGCGGGCGCAGCACACGATCCTCAACGTGTTCGGCGACGTGCGCACGCAGGCGGCGCAGTGCGTGCGCAACATCGAAACGTTACTCGAACGCACCGGCGCGGATCTCGACCGCGTCTTGCGCCTGGACGTGTTCCTGCGCGACATCTACGCGCAAGACGAGGTGATCGATGTCCTCAAGAACAGCTTCGGTCCCGGCGGGCCGGTGATGAGCTTCATCGGCTGCGAACCGCGCAATCTGGCCGAGATCGAGATCATCGCGATCGCCGGCGGGGCCTGAGCGTGGCGCGCACGGCGAACGCGAAGCTGGCCGTTTCGCGGCACTCGCTGGCCGAAGACGCGCGCACGCCGCTCTACAGCCAGATCTTTCTGTTCCTGCGCAACAAGATTCTCAGCGGCGAGTATCCCAACGGCTCGTTCGTGCCGAGCGAGCTCGAGATCGCGCGCGCCTTCGACGTCTCGCGGATCACCGCCAAACGCGCGCTGAACGAATTGGCCGAAGCGGGCCTCGCCGTGCGCCAGAAAGGCCGCGGCACGCGGGTACGCAACAAGGGCGGCGGCACGATCGTCAGCGGTTCGCTGCAGAGTCTGGTCGACAGCCTGCGCGCCAACGCCCGCAACCAGAGCGTGCGCGTCGCCGGCTTCGCCTACGTCCCGGCGCCGGCCGACGTCGCGCTGGCCCTGAGCTTGCCGCGCGGCGCGAGCGTGCAGCGGGCCGAGCGCATCTGCAGCGCCGACGGCGCGCCGTACTCGCATCTGGTCACGTTCATTCCGGCCGAGATCGGCGCGCAGTGGACGGCTGAGGAGCTCGAGCGCAGCGGGATGATGTCGCAGCTCGAACGCGTCGGCGTGCCGCTGGAATTCGCCGAACAGGTGATCACGGCGACGCTGGCCGACGCCGAGCTGGCCGCCGCCCTCGGCGTTCCGATCGGCAGCGCGCTGATCCGCGCCGTCCGCACCTCGTACGCCGAAGGTGACGTCCCGACCGAGTACCTGATCGCCCACTACGCGCCGAACCTCTACCAATTCATCATGACGCTGACGAACGAGGCCGAGTAACGCCGTGGAATACAAGTACATCTCCGCCGACAATCATTGCGACTCGTGGTGGCTGCCGAAGAACCTCTTCCAAGAACGGCTGCCGGCGAAATTTCGCGACGCCGGGCCGCGCGTCGTTGACGAAGCCGACGGCAGCTTCTGGTTTTGGGAAGACAAGCGGCGGCGCGAATCCGCCGACGGTTCGGGCAGCCGCGCGTTGCTCGACCGCTTCTATTCGAAGGTGCACATCCCGACCGGCGTGATGCCGCCGACCGATCCGGCGCTGCTGCTCGAGCACATGGACGTCGCGCACATCTACGCCGCGGTGTTCTACAGCGACACGCGCAAGTGGCCGTTCGCCGATCCGGCGCTGCAGATGGCGGTGACGCGCGTCTACAACGACTACGTGATGGAGCTCAACGCGACGGCGCCCGAGCGGCTGATGCTGCTCCCGCAGATCCCGGTCTGGACGCCGGATGAAGCCGCGACGGAACTCGAGCGCCTGCTCGGCCTCGGCGCGAAAGCGGTCGAGTTTCACTGCTTCGATCTGGCCAAGCCGATCCACAGCGACGCCTGGGAACGGGTGTTCGCGCTGGCCGAGGAAGCCGGCGTCCCGTTGTGCTCGCACATCGGCGACGCGGCCGGCGTGCCGTATCCGCCCAACGAACGCGGTTCCTCGTGGGCGCACTTCTCGATCGCGCCGTTTTCGGTCGCGAAGTACATCCCGCAATTCGTCTTCGCCGGCGTCTTCGAACGTTTCCCCGCGCTGCAGGTGTCGATCGCGGAGTGCCGCATCGGCTGGCTGCCGTTCCTGTTCAGCTGGATGGACCGGCAGGTGGAGATCCGGCCGCCCGACCCGACGATCGCGCTGAGCATGATGCCGACCGAGTACGTGAAGCGCAACATGACGTTCACGTTCGAAGAAGACCGGCTCGGCGCGCGCATGATCCAGTACGACTGGTCGCTGCTGAAAGACGTCGCGATCTGGGGCTCCGATTACCCGCACGAACAGGGAACGTGGCCGGAACCGGCCGGCCTGCTCGACGAGATGCTCGTCGGCTTGACGCCCGAAGAGCGGCGTTACGTCACCTGCGATCACGCCGCGCGCATCTTCCACGTCGAGATGCCCCAAGCGGCGACGGCCTGACGCGATGATCACCACGCCGCTGGCCATCTCGCTCGAAGGGAAGCTGATCGCCGACGCCATCTGCGAGCTGGGCGTGACGCACGTCATCTCGGTTCCGGATACGAATTTGCGAACCGTCCTGGCGGACTTGGCGGCACGCTCGGTGCCCAAGCTGATGTACGTGTGCACCGAAGACGAGGCCATCGGCATCAACGCCGGCCTCTACATGACCGGCCACAAGCCGATGCTGCTGATCCAGAACAACGGCTTCTACGCCTGCATCAACACGATCAAGGCGATCGCGCTGGGCGCAGAAGTGCCGACGTTCATGCTGGTCGGACAGTTCGGGCGCGACGTCAACAAGCGCGTGGAAGACAGTCCCAATCGCGCGGTGCACCGGCTCGAACCGACCATGACGACGTGGGGCGTGCCGTTCGTGCGCATCGACGAGCCGGACGACGTGCCGCTGATTCGCGCGGCGTGGGACCGAGCCTGGACCACCAAGGGACCCTCAGCCGCGATCGTCGGCGCACCGAGCCGCTGATGCAGAAACAAGAAGCGATCGATCTGCTGGTCAAGCATCGTCACGGCGCGATCAGCGTGACGACGATGCAAGCCGCGGCGCCGTGGCATCTGGCCGGCCAGACGTCCTCGATGCATTGCGAAGCCTCGCTGTGCATGGGCAGCGCGGCGTCGCTGGCGCTGGGCTTGGCGCTGGGCGCACCGCAGCACAACGTGATGGTGCTCGACGGCGACGGCAGCTTGTTGATGCAGCTCGGCTCGCTCGTGACGGTGGCGAGCTTTGCGCCGGCCAACTTCTACCACTTCGTGTTCGCCAACGGCACCTACGAGAGCTCCGGCAACCAGCCGGTTCCGGGCACCGGCGTCATGGATCTGCCGGCGCTGGCCAAGGCCTCCGGGTACGCCGACGCGTTTTCGTTCGAGGACGCGGCGGAGCTCGATCCGGCGCTGCCCGAGCTGTTCGACCGCGACGGCCCGATCCTCATCGAGCTCAAGATCGCGCGCGACGACGCGACGCCGCGCTGGGCGCTGGTGCCGATGGCCGAGATGGTGCGCGCGCTGAGGAACGAGCTCGCGCCGTGAACGCGCGATGACCGAACTGTGGCGCTTGAGCGCGGCGGAGCTGCTGGACGGCTACGCGCGGCGCGCCTTCTCGCCGGTCGAGGTCACGGCGGCCGTGCTCGAGCGCATCGCCGCCAAGGACGGGCTGCTGCACAGCTTCCTGGTCGTCGACGACGCCGGTGCGCGCGCGGCGGCGCGGCGCGCGGAAGCGACGTGGCTGCAAGCGGGTGAGAAGCCGCTGTTGTGCGGCGTACCGGTCCACCTCAAGGACACGATCGACATGGCCGGCTTCCCGACCACGTACGGCTCGCTCGCGTTTCGCGACAATTTCCAAGCCGACGCCGAAATCGTGCGGCGGTTGCGCGCGGCCGGCGCGGTGATCCTCGGCAAGACCAATACGCCGGAGTTCGCGCTCTCCGGCGTCACGCGTAACCGGCTCGGCCCGCCGACGGCCAACCCGTGGGATTTGCGGCGCACGGCCGGCGGTTCGACCGGCGGCGGCGCGGCGGCGGTGGCGGCCGGCTTCGGTCCGCTGTGCGTCGGCACCGACTCGGCCGGATCGGTGCGCTTGCCCGCCGCCTACAACGGCATCTTCGCGCTCAAGCCGAGCTTCCAGCGCATTCCCGCCGTGCAGGCGTGGCGCGCGTCGCCGGCGCGCTCGCACAACGGGCCGATCGCGCGCACCGTGCGCGATACGGCGCTGCTGATGAACGCGATCGCCGGCCCGCATCCGCTCGACCCGGACAGCGCGCGCCACGCGCCGGTCGATTATTTGGAATTCGCGCGCGGGGACGTGCGCGGTGCGCGCGTGGCGCTGAGCCGCGACTTCGGCCGCGGCATCGCGCTCGACGCCGATCAGGCGCGCATCCTCGACGAGGCACGCGCCGTCTTGAACCAGCTCGGCTGCAGCGTGATCGAGGACGATCCGCCCGCGCCGTCGGGCACCGACGAGCTCGAGCCGGGCGTGTGGGCGTACTCGGGCGATCATTACGCTGCCGCCGAAGCGCTGATCCCGAACTTCTGGGAGAAGCACGCGGACGATCTCACCGATTACGCGCGCCCGATCTACGCCGCCGGCCGGCATGCGCTGGCCTGGCAGTACCGCGGCATCCTGCGCCGCGACCGCGCGTACGGCGAGGCCGTGCGGCAGTGGTTCGCCGACTACGATTTCTTGCTGACGCCGTCCAATCCCGAAGCGCCGCTGCTCGACGCGCCGGACGCCGCCGACAACAAACGGCTGTTCGGCTTCCAAGCGCCGTTCAATCACGCGTACAACCCCGCCGCCGCGGTGCCGATGGGCTTGAGCTCGAACGGCTTGCCGCTCTCGGTGCAGATCGCCGGCCGCCTCGGCGACGACGTCGGCACGCTGCGGCTGGCCGCACTGATGGAAGCCGCGAACCCGTGGGCGCAGCGCCGCCCCCTCGCCATCGACGAAGTACCCGCTACGTTGCAACCACTCTGAGGAGGCTCATCGACCATGACGCAACAGAACCCGAACTTCAACACCGCCGAACACGACTGGCACTCAGCGGAGTACGTCGATGAATGGATCGCTCGCGACGTCACGCGCGCGGAGCGGCCCGGAACGTTGCAAGAAATGCTGGCCATCGCGCCGTTCCCGAAGGACGCGAAGATTCGCGTGCTCGACGTCGGCGGCGGCAACGGCCAAGTCACCGAAGCGGTGCTCAAAGCGTTTCCCAACGCGCAGGTGACGTTACAGGACTACTCCCAGCTGATGCTCGACCGCGCCGCGAAGCGTTTCGCGAAGTACGGCAACCAGGTGACCTACGTGCTCTCCGATTTGTTCGATCCGAAATGGACGGCGTCGCTGAAGGGCCCGTTCGACATGGCCGTCTCCGGCATCGCGATCCACAACCTGCGCGAGATGGAGCCGATCACTTCCGTCTACGCGGGCATTCGCGGGGTGCTCAAACCGGGCGGCGTATTCTTGAACTGCGATCACTTCGCGGGTTGCGGCGGCATCGCACTGCACGTCGACGCGCTCAAGACCGCCGGCTACAAGAAAGCCGAAGCGGTGAAGGACGCCAAACCCGGCATCTCGGCCGCGTACAACTAAGGCTCAGAAACCGAGCAGGTCTTTCACCTTCGCCAACGCCGCTTCGCGGTCGTGGGTGATGAATGCGTAGTCGTAGGCGTCGAAGTACTTCACGCCGGGTTTCACCAAGGAATAACTCGCCATCCAATCCGACGACTTCACGTCGGTGCGCACGCTGCCCGCGAGCAGGGACTTCGCGAAGATGGTCCCGCCCTCGCGGCCGGCGAGCCAGTTGACGAACAGTTTCGCCGCGTTCGGGTGCGGCGCGCGGTTGATCAAGCTGACCAAACTATAGCCGCCGGTGAGGATGCCGGGGCCGTCGCTCGGCTGCGCCGGCGCGATCGGGTAACCGGCCTTGATGAACGGCTGCAGCTGGCTGAATTCCGTGCCGACCCACACGCCGTAGGTACCCTCCGCCAGCCACTGCGCGGCTTGGCGCAAGTCGCCGGTGAACACCGGCTGCTGGTCGACGTAGAGTTTGCGCACGTACTCGGGCCCGAAGTTGATGTAGAAGTAGCTGTTCAAGGTTTGCCCGCTGCCCGAGAGGCGCGGGTCCTTGACCAGCAGCTTCCCTTTCCATTTGGGATCGAGCAGTGAGCGCCAGGTCGGGATCTCTTGCGGCTTGACGAGCTTGGTGTTGACCGCGACCTCGGCCGCGACGTAGCGCATGAGGCGCAGAATCGTATGCTGCGGATCGGCGTACCAGACGTGGCCGTCTTGCCAATCCTTCGGGTTGACGGCGTCGGGCTCGATCAGGATCGGCTCGATGCGGTCGAGCCAGCCGCTGGGCAGAAACGTGACGATCGGCGTGTCGCTGCCGCTGATCAGCACGTCGAGCAAGTACTTCCCCGCGGCGCGTTCGGCGCGCACGCGCGCACCGGACGGCCCGCCGCCCGAGGCGATGTACGAAACCGAGATGCCATATTTCTTTTGGAACTCGGTCGTGAGCGCTTCCCGAACGGAGTCGGTCGGCGGCCCGTCGACGACGATCGAGCCTTCCGCTTTGGCCGCCGCGATCAACGCGGCCATCGCGTCGCCGGGGCCGGCGGCGCGGGAGCTGCCTGCCGGGGTCACGAGCAGCAGTGCAAACGCTAGGAGCGCACCGGTAAGCCGCAAGCGCATGCCGATGGAAACGGGTCAGGCGCCTCGAGGCGGGTGGTAGAAGAACTCCTCGGCGGCGATCGGCCTGGCGAGGAGCCCGTACTTCGCGGAAGCGTCGAGGAGCGACTGAAAGTCGCGCGGGATGAGATCCTCGCCGAAGACCAACGGCGGCTCGCGGGCGATGACCTCTTGCGGCGCCTTCGTGTACTTGGCGATCAACGGCACGACGTCACGCGGGTGCGTGTTGGCCCAGCGTGCGGTTTCGCGCATCGCAGTGATGAAGCGGGCGACGAGCTGCGGGTTCGCGTCGGCCCACGCGCGGGTCGTAAACCACGCCGCACTGGAAAAGCGCGCGGCGATGGCGTCGGTCGTGAGCGCGAGAACGCGATCGTTCTGCTTCGCTGCACTGTAGAACGGCTCGGTGAGAAAGGCCGCATCGATCCGATGCTGGTCGAGCGCGGGCGCGAGCGAGGCAAACGGCATCTCGACGAACTTGAGCGACTTCGAATCGCCGCCGTGCACGTCGGTCCAGACCATCGGAGCGAGTTGCGTCATGTTCCCCAGGCCCGGGATGCCGATCGTCTTTCCGTTGAGATCGCGCGCGCTGACGATGGGCGAGTCCCGGGTGACGACGAGGCCGCCGTTGGGGCGATCGACGAGCGAGAGAGCACCCGGGAAGAGCGCGACGAGCGGAATCCCGCGCTCGATGGCCTGCACCACCGGCAGGATGTTCGAGAAACCGATATCGAGGCTTCCCGAAACGACGCCGGCCGTGATCTGTCCCCCGTTGGCGATCGTCTGGACGTCGGCGTTGAGCCCGGCTTTCGTGAAGAAGCCGAGCTCGACGGCGTAGTTGGCCTCCATCCCGGTGTCGACCGGAATCGTCGCGATGCGCACGGGCGCGTTCTGCGCGACGGCCCGCTGCGGGGCGACGGCGAGCGCGAGCGATGCGGCGAGGAAGAGCCGGCGGCGCATCGCGTTCAGCCGACCGGTTCTTTGGCGTCGCTCCAAATCGTCTGCGCCTTGAACTCGGCCCATTCCCACGGCAGCGAGCCCGGCATGAAGGTGATCACGTCGTTCTGCTTCGGATCGCGCACCATCGCGATCGTCGGCTCCTCGCCGCGCTCGACGCGATCGATCTGCTCGAAGAGCATGCGCCGGTAGAGCACGATTCCGCGGTCCGACGCGCCGAGCACCTCGTGGGTGCGGTCGGCGATGACGCCTTGCGATTCCCACGCGTAGCGGTCCTGCCGGTAGAAGTTGTCGAGCTTCGCCGTGTAGGTGTCGTAGTTCGGCGGCGATTCTTCGTAGACGTACGGCGTCTGATCGGGGGGAACCGGCGGTGCGCTCCCCAGCGCGTTGATCGAGACGTGGAAGATCCGGGTGTGCTCGTCGTCGACCGGAACGCGGAAGTGCAACGTCTCACGCGGCCCCTCCGGAATGCGCAAGATGTTGGGGAAAATCAACGGCGGGCGAACCTCGATCTCCGGCGCATCCTCGTACTTGAGGACCTTCTCGATGCCCCAATCGCACGGGCGCCAGTCGTACGAGACGATCTTGCGGTTGTAGAATTTGCTGACGTTCCGGAACGCTTCGCCGCTTTGCTCGCCCTCGATCTGCGCCATTTGGCCGTGCAGGTAATACGAGTGGATCGAGTCGACCGTGTTCTCCTGAATTTGCAGCCAGTTGCAATCGTGCTCGGGCATGACGAGAATCCGGCGCGGCCGATCGGTATTGACGAGCACGTCCCAGCGCGGCAGCAGCGGGGCGCGTGACGGATCGGGGCCCATGTAGACGAAGACGAGTCCGCCGAGCGACTCGACCGGATAGGTGCGGAGGTTGGCCGCCGCCGGCGGCTCCGAGCTCTCGAACGGACGCTCGATGCAACGGCCGGTGCCGTCGTATTTCCAGCCGTGGTAGCAGCAGCGGATCCCGCCGTCTTCGATGAAGCCGCGAAACAGCGAAACGTTACGGTGGCTGCACCGCTCGGCCATGCACACCAGCTCGCCGCCGGCGGCCTGATAGAGGAGCAGATCCTCGCCGAGGATGCGAATGCGTTTCTTCGGGTTCTCCGCGGTGATTTCGGCCGTCGGGCAGAGCACGTGCCAGTATCGCCGCAAGAGCTCGCCGCACGGCGTGCCCGGTCCAACTCTGGTAGCCCGTTCGTTCTGCTCGGCGGTCAGCATGCGGCGCGGTCCTTCCCTAGACGTAAGACATGCGAAAGCTTCGGGCCGCTCGGATCGCTTCCCCCGAATGTGCCGGTTTGCGGTCTGCCGAACAACCTAGCTCGGTGCAGAGCGATAGCGGGATGAGCCACGCGCGGCCCGGGTGGGATGACTACTTTCTACAGATCGCGCGTACGGTCGCGACCCGGGCGACGTGTCCCCGGGCGTCCGTCGGGTGCGTGCTCACCCGCGAGCACCGCATCCTCACCACCGGCTACAACGGGGCGCCGCGCGGGGTCGCGCACTGTCTCGAGGCCGGATGTCTGGTCGTCCACGACCATTGCCAGCGTGCCGTGCATGCTGAAGCTAATGCCATCGTTCAAGGTGCGCTTCACGGGGTCGGGTTGTCCGGCGCCACGGCCTACTGCACGCACGAACCGTGCGTCAACTGCTCGAAGCTCCTCATCAGTGCGGGCGTCGTGCGAATCGTCTACGAGACGGCCTATCCGGACCCGATCGCGTCGCGTCTCCTGGCCGAAGCAGGCGTGGCGGTCGAGCACGTTCCGGGACCGGCCGTGACGCTCGCGTGACGCCGCTCGCGCTGCTGCCGATCCTGGGCATCGTCGTCGCGCTCGCCGCGTGCACCGCGGCCTACGCGACGCCGCTCGTCCGGCGTCTCGCCACGCACGTCGGCATGGTCGACGAGGTGGGCGAGCGCCGAATGCACGAACAGCCGAAGCCGCGCATCGGCGGCATCGCGGTGTTCCTGGGCTTCGCGTTCGCGCTCTTCTCCGTCGTCGGCTATCTGATCGCGCGCAACCAGCTGCGCGACTTCGACAAGATCCACGACATCATCGGCATGCTTTTCGGCGCGACGCTGATCCTGATGGTCGGCATCTGGGACGACATCATGGGGATGCGGCCGCGCAACAAATTCATCGCGCAGATCGTCGTCGCCGGCATCTCGCTGCTCTACGGCTTCGTCATCAAGGACATCGAGAACCCGTTTGCGCGCGGCAACTACATCCACTTCGCGGTGCCGTGGAACTACGCGCTCTCGCTGGTCTGGTACGTCGGGATGATGAACGCGATCAACTTCATCGACGGTCTCGACGGCTTGCTCTCGGGCCTCACCGCGATCTCCGGCGCGTCGCTCGCGATCATCGCGGTCGGTCACGGACATCCCGAGCTCGCGCTGGTGCTGGCCGCGCTGGTCGGCGGCGCGCTCGGCTTCCTGCCGTTCAACTACAACCCGGCCACGATCATCTTGGGCGATTCGGGCGCGCTGTTCATCGGCTACATCTTCGCCACCGTATCGATCATCGGCACGTCGAAAACCGCGTTCACGATCTCGCTGCTCATTCCGCTGGTCGCGCTGGCGCTGCCGATCCTCGATACCGCCGTCACGATCGTGCGCCGCACGTCGATGGGGAAGAAGATCACCGAGGGCGATCGCGGCCATTTCCACCACCAGCTGGTGTTCCGCTTCGGCCTGAACGTACGTCAGGCGGTGCTGCTGATCTACGTGCTGTGCGCGGCGCTCGGCATCGTCGCGTTCATGCTCTCGGGCGGCGTCGCGTCGTTGAAACTCGCCCAGGCCGGGATCTCCGTCATGGCCGGCACGCCGCCATAGTGCCTGACGCTCCGCTCAAAATCATGGCCGTGATGGGAACGCGGCCGGATACGATCAAGATGGCGCCGGTCGTCGCGGCGTTGCGCGCGGCGGCACCGGCGGTCGAGACGATCGTCTGCGTCACCGCGCAGCACCGTGAGATGCTCGACGACGTCTTGCGCATCTTCGACATCGTTCCCGACGTCGATCTCGACATCATGACCAAGACCCAGTCGCTGACCGACGTCACGACGCGCGTGCTGACCAAGATGGAGCCGGTGCTCGCGCAGTACCGGCCCGACGTCGTGCTCGTGCACGGCGACACCACGACCTCGACCGCCACGGCGCTGGCCGCGTTCTACGCCAAGATCCCGGTCGGTCACGTCGAGGCCGGTCTGCGCACCGCGACGATCGACGAGCCGTTCCCCGAGGAGCTGAACCGCCGCGTGACCGGCGTGATCGCGCGCTACCACTTCGCGCCGACCCAACGCGCGAAGGCCAACCTGCTGGCCGAGCGGCTCGACGGCGCCGACGTCATCGTCACCGGGAACACCGTCATCGACGCGTTCCTCGACACGGCCCGCCGGATCGAACGGCTCCCGGTGCCGCCGGTGCTGGCCGGCCTCGATCCCGCACGCCCGCTGATCTTCGTCACCGCGCACCGTCGCGAGAACCACGACGCGATGCCCGCGATCGCTCAGGCCGTCAAGGCGATCGCCGCGTTCGCGCAGCGGCCCCAGATCCTCTGGCCGCTGCACCCCTCCCCGCAGGTGGCCCCGGTGATCCGCCCGCTGCTGGAGCATGTCGAGGGTATCTACTTGACCGAACCGCTCGACTATGCCACGACGGTGGCGGCGGTCAGCCGCTGCCGCTTCGTCCTGACCGATTCGGGCGGGCTCCAAGAGGAAGCGCCGACGCTGGGCAAGCCGGTGCTGGTCATGCGGCGCGAGACCGAGCGCCCCGAGGGCTTGGCCGCCGGCACGCTGCGGCTGGTCGGGGCCGATCCGGCCGAGATCGTGAACTGGAGCCGGCGGCTACTGGAAGATACCGACGGGGTCTACGCGGCGATGGCCCACGCCTCGAACCCCTACGGGGACGGCCATGCTGCCGGGCGGATCGTCGCCTGGCTTCTATGGAAGCTGCGCCGCGGGCCGAAACCGGCCGAGTTCCTGGTCGCCGCCTAGCAACCGGGCCCGGTGGAATTCATTTCCGTCGGGCGGATGACAAAGGATGAAACCGTCTCCGTCAAAAGTCCAAGAGGGGATGGCCGAAATCGGCGACAATACGCAGGGCGCCGAAGCAACGGCCGCAGTTGACGCGTACAACGCGCGAAAGCGGTTGGTCGGGTTCCGGTCGTTCCTGTTACTCGTCCCCGTGGCCGCCGGGTTGGTGGTGATGCGGGCCCCGATCCTGGGTTTCGACCTGCTGCTTGGGGCTGCGTGCGGCGTGGGTAATATGTGGCTGGTCATGCGCAACAACGAGCGTCTCCTCGCCGGGCGACGCTCGCGTGGTGTGTACGGCCTGCTCAACCTGGTTCGGATCCTGGGTATCGGTATCGTTCCGGTGTTTTCCGCGGTGACCGGACCATGGTGGTCGATGGGTATCGCGCTCGCCGGATTTTTTACGCCGCTCGCCGTCTATGCGGCGGCACTGCGGCAAGAGTATTCAACGGGGTAGTTCGTGCACGAGAAGATCGGAGAACATCCGCTCTGGACCTGGCCGCTCGTCGGAGCGGTCCACGCCGACACCATCCTCACGACCTGGGTCGTGATGCTGCTGTCGCTCGCGTTCTTCTATTACCTCGGCGCGTCGTACCGGACGAACCGCGTCAACAAGACGCAAGCGACGTTCGAAGGCATCATCAACTACCTCGCCGATCTGGCCGTCGGAACGCTAGGGCGCCAGGGCGAGCGGTTCGTGCCGGTGTTCGTGGGGATCTTCATCTTCGTCTGGACGCTCAACCAGTTCGGCCTGCTGCCGTTCAAACAGATGAACCTGCCCTTCGGCGGTTCGCCGACGGCCGACCTGAACACGACCGCGGCGCTCGCGCTGTTCGTCTTCTTCGGGATCCAGTACGTTGCGATCCGCGGCTCCGGCATCAAGGCCTACGGCCACCTCTTCCAACCCTTTTGGCCGCTGTTTCCGATCAATCTGATCGAGGAGATCGCCCGGCCGGTCGTGCTCGCGATGCGCTTGGCCTTCAACATCCTGGCCGGCGACCTGCTGCTGTTCGTCGTCGCGACGATCATCGCGGCCGACGTCGTGATCGGCCCGGTCAACCTGTCGCTGGTCGCCACGGTCGTGCCGTTCGGCGTCGAGTTCTTCAATTTTTTCATCGGGACGATCCAAGCGTTCGTCTTCACGCTGCTGACCATCGTGTATCTCTCCTTGGCCACCCAAGGCCACGACGAGGAAGAACACCACCCCTCGCAGTCCCACGAATTAGTCGGACCCTAGAAAGGTATTGTTGTGAGTCCTGAGTCCCTCATCGTCGCCGTTCTGATCCTCGGCTTCTCGCTGATCGTGTTCGGCGTCGCCATCGGTTCGGCGATCGGCGACGGTATCGTCGCGTCGAAAGCCGTCGAATCGATCGCGCGTCAACCCGAAGCGCGTGGCAACATCTTCACGTTCTTCTTCCTCGGCGTCGGCATTCTGGAAGCGTTTCCGATCATCGCGCTGGTCTTGGGGTTCTATCTGTTCTTCGTCGTCGCCAACGTGCCGAGTCTCGTCGGCACGCTGCTGAAGTCCGTTCACTAAACGGCGCTCGACTCTGCCGTGAGACGCACACCCTAGATGCTGCTTTCGCTTGACGGGACGCTGGTCGTCCAGCTCGTCAACTTCATCATCTTCCTGGTCATCCTCAACGCGATCTTCCTCAAGCCCGTGGGCTCGGCGATCGCGGCGCGGCGTGCGTACATCGACAAGGTCGGGGGCGACATCGCGCAGTTCGAGTACGACCTGAAGGCGCTGCGCGCCCAGGCGGACGAGAAGCGCGCGGCGGCACGCCGGCGGGCCGACGCCACGGTGGCGGAAGCGCGCGCGCAAGCGCAAAACGAGGCCGCGGCGATCGTCGCCGAGCACCAAGTCCAGGCCGAAGCGATCATCGCCGAAGCGAACGCGACCGCTGCGCTCGAGCTAGCGCAAGCGCGTTCGAACGAAGCGGCCGTGGTGGAAGCGCTCGCGCGCGAGATGCTCGAGCGGGCCGTCGGTCCGCAAGCGGTGGCGCGATGAACTACGAAGCCATCGCGCAGTACAGCGAGATCATCGGCGGCTTCGCCTTCCTCATCGTCGCGATCGCGCTGTTCCGTAAGTTCGTGTTGCCGGCCGTGCGGGCCGGCGAGGTCGCGCGCAACTCCGAATTGGTGAACACCGAGCACCGGCGCGACCAGCTGCGCGACGAAGTGGCCGAAGCGCGCGGCGAGGTGGAAGCCGCCGACCGCGACGCGCTGGCGATTGCGTCCCGTGCCGCCGACGACGCGCGTCACGAGCACGAGACGATCATCGACGCCGCACGGCGCGAAGGGTTGCGACTGATTCAGAACGCGCGCGGCGAGCTCGATCGCGGCCGCATTGCGGGCCGCGACAAACTGCGCATCGAGTTCATCGAGAAGGCACTCGGGCGAGCGCGCGAACTTGCCGTCCAGCAGCTGACCGACGACGTCAACGCGCAACTGGTGGCCAAGACCGTCGGCGACCTGACGATCGGAACGGGGGCCTGATGCCGAACGAAGCGCTGGCGCGCCGCTACGCCACGGCGATTTTTCAACTCGCGACCGAGGCCGGCGAAGTCGACCGCGTCGGGCGCGACCTGCACACGTTCGTCGCGGCGTTGGCCGCCGACGCCGACGTGAACCGCTTCTTCCGCTCGCCGGTCGTCGACCGCACCGAGAAAGCGGCCGTCATCGGCGATGCCTTCGACATGCTGCACGATCTCGCGCTGCACGCGATCTTCTTACTGATCCGCAAACGGCGCGAAGCTCTCACCCCGGAGATCGTCGCCCAGTTCGACATCCTCGAGCGCCAAGCGCGCGGCGCGCAAACGCTCAACGTCACCAGCGCCCGGCCGCTGTCCAAGCCGGACCTCGACGCCCTGGTCGCCAAGCTCGGCGCGGCTTTCAAGACCAGCTTCGACGTCACCCAGAGCGTCGATCCCGAGCTGATCGGCGGCGTTCGCATCACGATGGGCGACAAGCGGATCGACGGCACGATCGCCGGCCGCCTCGACGACCTCGCCCGCATGCTCAGTACGAATTAGAGAAAGACCACCATGATCAACGCAGACGAAATCGCCGGCATCATCAAGCAACGCATCGCGACGTTCAAGACGGGTGCGCAGGAAACCGAAGTTGGAACCGTCATCGAAGTCGGCGACAACATCGCGCGCATCTACGGCTTGGACGCGGCGCAGGCATCGGAGCTTGTGCAGTTCCCCAACGGCGTCGAAGGCGTGGTGCTCAACCTCGAAGAGGACAACGTCGGCGTCGCGATCATGGGCCCGGATACCGACATCCGCGAAGGCGATCAAGTGCGCCGCACCGGCCGCATCGTCTCGGTGCCGGTCGGCGAAGCGCTGCTGGGCCGCGTGGTGAACCCGCTCGGCGTGCCGGTCGACGGCAAGGGACCGATCGAAACGAAGAAGTGGCGCACGATCGAGAACCGCGCGCCGCGCGTGGTCGAACGCCAAGGCGTCAAGCAGCCGCTGCAAACCGGCATCCGCGCCATCGACGCGCTGATCCCGATCGGCAAAGGCCAGCGCGAGCTGATCATCGGCGATCGCGGCACCGGCAAGACCGCGATCGCCGTCGACACGATCATCAACCAAAAGGGCAAGAACGTCTTCTGCATCTACGTCGCAATCGGGCAGAAGAACTCGACGGTGGCTGCGCTCACGCAAACGCTCGAGCAAGCCGGCGCGCTCGAATACACGACGATCGTCACGGTCTCGCCGGCCGAACCGGCCGCGCTCAAGTGGATCGCGCCCTTCGCGGGCTGCGCGATGGGCGAAGAACTGATGTACGCGGGCAAAGACGTCCTGATCGTGTACGATAACCTCACCCAGCACGCGCAAGCGTACCGCGAAGTCTCGCTGTTGCTGCGCCGTCCGCCGGGCCGCGAAGCGTATCCGGGCGACATCTTCTTCCTGCACTCGCGCCTGTTGGAGCGCGCGGCGAAACTCTCCGACGAGCTCGGCGGCGGTTCGCTCACGGCGCTGCCGATCATCGAGACGCAGGCCGGCGACGTGTCGGCGTACATTCCGACGAACCTGATCTCGATCACGGACGGTCAAATCTATCTGCAGACCGCGCTGTTCTTCCAGGGCATCCGGCCGGCAGTCGACGTCGGCATCTCGGTCTCGCGCGTCGGCGGTTCGGCTCAGATCAAGGCGATGCGCACGGTCGCCGGCCCGCTGAAGCTCGACCTCGCGCAGTTCCGCGAGCTCGCAGCGTTCGCCAAGCTCGCCAGCGACCTCGACAAGAACACCCAAGCCCAGCTCACGCGCGGCGAGAAGATCACCGAAGTGCTCAAGCAGCCGCAGTTCCACCCGCAGCCGGTCGAAGAGCAGGTCGCGGTGATCTTCGCCGCGACCCGCGGCTACCTCGACGAAGTTCCGACCAACAAGATCGCGGAGTGGGAGACTTCGTTCGTGAACTTCTTGCGTCAGAAGCATCCCGAGATCACCCAGCAGATTCTTACCACCTCGCAGCTCAGCGACGACAACACCAAAGCATTGGTGGCGGCGATCGAGGAGTTCAATAAGAGCTTCTAATGTCCGCAATCAGCAATAGTCGTCCCGTGTCATCCCGAGCTTGTCGAGGGACAGCGGCAATCGTGGTCCTGAGATAGATGCCGAGCGTTCGCGATCTTCGCGACCGGATACGGTCGATGAAGAACACCCAGCAGATCACCAAGGCGATGAAGCAGGTCGCTGCTGCGAAGATTCGCCGCGCCGACGCGCTGCGCAAGCAGTCGCGCCCGTACGCGGACGCCCTCGCGCAGATGCTGCAGGATCTGCTGGGCGCGGTGGGCCACGTCGATCATCCGTTCATGAAGCCGGGTACCGCCGGCACGCCGGCCGGCATCATCCTGATGACCGCCGACAAGGGGCTCGCCGGCGCGTTCAACGCCAACCTGATCCGTGTCGGTGAAGTGATGCTGCGCGAGGACAAAAACCTGCGCTTCTATCCGGTCGGCAACAAGGCGCGCAACGCCGTTCGCCGGCTCGGCCAGGAGGCGGTTCGCATTTGGCCGCTGCAGAGCCCCGATAAACTGACCGCGGCGCACGAGATCGCGGTCCAAGTCTCCGACGACTTCATCGCCGGCCGGATCTCGTCGGTGCAGCTGATCTCGCCCAAGCTGGTCAACATGATGTCGCAGCGGCCGGAGACGCGGCAGCTGCTGCCGGTCGTGGCGCCCGAAGCGCCGCCGTCCGAGGGCGGACCGCGCAATGCGGTCGAGTTCGAGCCCTCGCCCGAAGCGGTGCTCTCGCACCTGTTGCCCAAGTACCTCGAGTTCACGCTCTACGCGGCGATGCTCGAAACAGACGCGGCGTTCTTCGCCGCGCAGCTGGTGGCGATGAGCAACGCCAGCGACAACGCCAAGAAACTGATCGACGTGCTGACCGTGCAGATGAACAATGCCCGGCAAGCATCGATTACCAAAGAAATCCTCGAGATCGTCGGCGGCGCCGAAGCGCTGGCCGGCTAAGGAACGTTTGTTATGACTGCCACGGTTCAACCCAATGCGTTCACGGCGGCCGCCACCGGCAAGGTCGTTCAAGTGCTCGGTAACGTCGTCGACGTGGAGTTCTCCGCCGACACGCTGCCGCGCATCAACGACGCGCTGCAAGTCCACGTCGGCAGCGCCGGCAACTCGGCCGCGACATCGACCAACGCCGAAGGCATCGAACTGGGCGGAACGGCGATGCAGTCGCGCGATCTGGTGCTGGAAGTGCAGGGCGAACTGGGCAACAACCAGGTGCGCTGCCTCGCGATGGGCTCGACCGACGGGCTCGTGCGCGGCGCGAAGGTGATCAACTCCGGCGCGCCGATCCAGGTTCCGGTTGGCGAAGGCACGCTGGGGCGCATCTTCAACGTCCTCGGCGCGGCGATCGACTCCGATGCGCCGGTCACCGCCGCCGCGTACTGGCCGATCCACCGTCCGGCACCCGAGTTCGCGGAGCAGGATCCCACCCCGAAGATCTTCGAGACCGGCATCAAGGTCATCGACCTGATGGCGCCCTACACGCGCGTCGGCAAAGTCGGTCTCTTCGGCGGCGCCGGCGTCGGCAAGACCGTGCTGATCCAAGAGCTGATCCGCAACATCGCCTCGGTCCACAAGGGCTTCTCGGTGTTCACCGGCGTCGGCGAACGCACGCGTGAAGGCAACGACCTGTGGGTCGAGATGAAAGAGTCGGGTGTGCTCGCGCAAACGACGCTCGTCTTCGGTCAGATGGACGAACCGCCGGGCGTGCGTTTCCGCATCGCACAGACCGGCGTCACGATGGCCGAGTACTTCCGGGACGAGAAGGGCGCCGACGTGCTGCTCTTCGTCGACAACATCTTCCGCTACATGCAGGCCGGTTCGGAAGTCTCCGCGCTGCTCGGCCGCATGCCCTCGGCCGTCGGCTACCAGCCCTCGCTCGGCACCGAGATGGGCGCGCTCGAAGAGCGCATCACCTCGACGCGCAAGGGGTCGATCACCTCGGTGCAAGCCGTGTACGTGCCGGCCGACGACTACACCGACCCCGCGGTCGCGACGACGTTCGGGCACTTGGACGCGACGACGGCGCTCTCGCGCCAGATCTCGGAGCTCGGCATCTATCCGGCCGTCGACCCGCTCGCGTCATCGTCGCGCATCCTCGATCCGCAGATCGTCGGCGCGGAACA
>Ga0181536_10001099_pt1 | contig 32231 bp, 26 predicted proteins | sample PEATcosm2014_Bin_41_FD_121105 | JGI IMG/M metagenome (GOLD analysis project Ga0181536, IMG submission 121105) | Peatland microbial communities from MTU Mesocosm Facility, Houghton, MI, USA - PEATcosm2014_Bin17_60_metaG | ecosystem: Environmental > Terrestrial > Soil > Wetlands > Peat | place...
CTCGCTGAGTTTTCCTAATATCTCAGTCACATCGGGCTTGGTCTGCGCGAGAGCGGCGCCGCTCAGCAGGCCTGCCAGTCCGAGTTGAATCGGCAGCTTCATATGGGCAGAAAGAGGTCGGCCACTGGCATCGCGACGCGCCCGTCGCCGGTGCGCAGGATTCCATCGAGTGCTTCGAAATGACCTTCGCGCGCAATCGACCAGCCGCGGCGCGATGCCGGATCAAGCACCCAGATGTTCGGAACGCCCATCGTCAGATAGTCGTCAAGGCGGTCCTGGAGCTTCGGGAAAGAGTCGTCAGGAGACAGGACCTCAATACAAATGTACGGAGGCTGCGTGAATATCTGTTCATCGGGTTCCGGCAGTGGCACCACGCACACGTCGGGGATGCGATAACGCCGGCCGGTGACCCGAATTCTCAGTTCCGGAAAGGCCGTGAGGCGAAGCTCCCGGTCGCGACTGCAAAACCATATCAGGATTGCGCGCTGCAGTTTGCTGTGGTCTTTGGTTCCCACGTTGCGCTCGATCAGCACGCCGTCCACGAAATCACAGTCGGGACGGTACGTCGTGGCCAGATATTCTTCGACGCTGACGAGCGTCGCGGTACTCATGTGAAAAGTGTAACAATTGCGGCGAGGTTCGATGTTTCCATCGTTTCCGCTATCCTTAGAGTTGTATGAAGGCAGTGGAAGCGCCGCCCCCGAGACCGCGGAAGTCCGAACGGAAGATCAAGGTCCCGCGCAATGCGGGCCTGGTCCGCTTTTTCCTCCATCCGATCGGCAAGACCCTGCTGGTGCTCATCGCCGGACTGATCATTGCGTGCGGGGCGGCCTTCATCCACTACTACAACGTTTATTCGAAGATGATCGACGAGCGTCTGCGCGGCGGCCCCTACCGCACCACGGCGCGCATCTTCGCGGCGCCGGGCTCGGTTGCGGTCGGCGATGCCGGGACGCCTAACGATCTCGCCACTACCCTGCGCCACGCCGGATACAACGAGAACCGCACGAATCCCGTCGGTTCCTACTCGGTGCAGGCGAACTCGATCGATATCTTCCCCGGGAAGGACTCCTATTTCGATCAGGAGCCCGCCACCATCAAGTTCACCCGCGACAAAATCACCCGCATCGTCTCGCTGCGCGACAATACCGACCGTCCCCTCTACGAACTGGAGCCGCAGCTCATCACGAACCTTTTCGACCGCAGCCGCGAGAAGCAGCGCGTCGTCCATTATGAGGACATTCCGGCCGTGCTGCGCGACGCCATTCTTTCGGCCGAAGACAAGCGCTTTTTCTCGCACTCGGGCTTCGACCCGATCGGGGTGATGCGCTCGGCCTGGGTCGATCTGCGGCGCGGACGCAACGCCCAGGGAGCTTCGACGCTCTCGATGCAGCTGGCGCGCGACATGTTCCTCACGCCCGCGCGTAACTGGCGCCGCAAACTGGCCGAAGTGATGATCACCATGCAGCTCGAACAAAAGCTCACCAAGGAGCAAATCTTCGAGATGTACTGCAACGGCGTCGATCTCGGCTATCGCGGCAGCTTCACGATCCGCGGATTTGGCGAAGGCGCGCAGGCTTATTTCGGAAAGGATCTTCGCTCCCTGACGCTGCCTGAAGCCGCCACTCTGGCGGCAATGGTGCGTGGCGCGAGCTTCTACAATCCCTACCGGCATCCCGATCGTGTGCGCGAACGCCGCAACGCAATTATCGGACTGATGCGGCAGAACGGATATGTGCCGGACCGCGATTACGCCCTCGCCGTGGAAGCGCCGCTCGTGCTGGTCGGCGGCCAGGCCGAGTCGAGTGACGCGCCCTATTTCGTCGATCTGCTGAACGACGACCTGGAAAAACGCTTCCCCGGTTACGATTTCCAGGCGCATTCCGACAAGATTTACACCACCCTCGATCTGGATTTGCAGAAAGCTGCGAACGAAGCGGTGGCTGCCGGCATGAAGGAGGTCGACGCCATCGCGCACAGGCAGAAGCGTTTCCACAACGCCCCGTTTGTCGAACCGCAATGCGCGCTGATCGCGCTCGATCCGCACACCGGCGAAATCAAGGCGCTGGTCGGCGGACGCAATTACGGGGCGAGCCAGTTGAATCGAGTGCTGGCCGAGCGGCAGCCCGGATCGATTTTCAAACCCTTCGTTTATGCGGCCGCGCTGAACACTGCGGTGGCTGGGGGTACGCGCACTCTGACACCCGCGACCATGGTGGTCGATGAGCCCACCACATTCTATTTCGACGGTCAGGAATATTCGCCCGACAATTTCGAACATGAGTTTTACGGCCCGGTTACTCTGCGCAAGGCGTTGGCGAAATCGTTGAACGTGGCCACCATCAAAGTCGCCGAGATGGTCGGTTACAGTACGGTCGTAAACTTCGCGCACAAGGCCGGCATCAGCGAGGATGTCAAGGCCACCCCGGCGATGGCTATCGGATCCTACGACGCGATGCCGATTGAAATGGCGGGCGCTTACACCGTCTTCGCCAATAACGGCGTCCACGTGCAGCCTTCCTATGTCTCTCTGGTCAAGGAAGCCAATGGAAGAGTGCTTCTGGACCAGAAGCCGCAGACACGGCCCGTGCTCGATCCGCGCGTCAATTATCTGCTGGTCAACATGCTCGAAGAAGTGATGCGCAGCGGCACGGCGGCCAGCGTTCGGGCGCGCGGGTTCAGCGCTCCGGCGGCAGGCAAGACCGGCACGTCGCACGACGGCTGGTTCGCCGGCTTCACCTCGAATCTGCTGTGCATCGTGTGGGTGGGCTTCGACGACAACCGCGAGCTGGATATTGAAGGCGCGCATTCCGCCCTGCCCGTTTGGGTGGAGTTCATGAAACGCGCCGTCGCACTGCGCAAATACGCGGACGTCAAGCCGTTCGAAGCGCCCGATGGCGTTGTCACCATCACCATCGATCCGGAGTCGGGAATGCCGGCCACGCCAGCGTGTCCAATGCAGACGCCGGAGGTGTTCATCGCCGGAACCGAACCGGTCGGGACTTGCCCGTTGCATGGCGCCAAAGGCGACCGCACGACCGTCACGGGATGGGACCTTGCCCCCAGGCAAACGTCACCTGCCGAGGCCCCGCCCGCGGACACCGGAGCGCCGCGCCGTTCTGGTTCGCCGTCCGCGATTTCGGCAGTGCAGCCGCCGCCGACCGCGCAGTCTGAACAGAATCCCGCTCCGGAGAAGCCAAAGAAGAAGGGCTTTTTCGGCAGATTGCGGGATGTGTTCAAATAGACAAATAAGGAGGCCGCTTATGGTTTCCGCCAGGATCCCAGTTTTCTTTCTTACGGCCATGGCATTGTTTGTTCCCTTTGCCGAGGCGCAACTTACAACCGCGCCGTCCGCTCCCGTCCTGCCCCGGATTACGCCCGAGGAAAAAGGCGACATCTACATGGCGCGCAAGATGTATCGCGAAGCGATCGAAACCTATATGAGTGCGAAACCGCTGACGGCCGTGCTCTGGGACAAGGCCGGGATCTGTTATCACCAGCTTGGCGACATCAACCTCGCGAAAAAAAGTTATGAGCGCGCACTCAAGCTGGATAAAAAATACTCGGACGCGATCAATAATATCGGCACCATCTACTACGCGCAGAAGAAATATCGCAGCGCTATTGCGTCGTACATGAAGGCGCTTCGCATCTCCCCGGACTCGGCGTCGGTGTGGAGCAATCTGGGAACGGCTTACTACGCGCGCAAGCAGTACGACGAGATGAACAAGGCCTATGCAAAGGCGCTCACGCTCGATCCCACGGTATTCGATCAGCACAACTCGGTCGGCACGCAGATGCAGGACCGTTCCGTGGAAGACCGGGCGCGCTATCACTACGAGATGGCGAAACTGTACGCCAACGCAGGAAAAAACGATCTCGCACTGCAGTATCTGCGCAAGGCCCTCGAAGAAGGTTTCAAGGACAAAGACAAGGTCAACCAGGCCAAGGAATTCTCCGTGTTGCGCGAAACGCAGGAATTCAAGGATCTGATGGCGGCGGAACCGCGTGTTCTTTGAAGGCCGACGGCAGGCGAAACCGCCTGCCCCACACCGGATCAATGATTCTTAAGTTCTGCCGGCGCCCGTTCGTTTTTCTCCTGATCGCCTCAGCGGAATTCAGTTGTCAAAAAAAGGCGGTGGGCCCGCCGCCGCGATACGCCGTTGTCCGGTTCGAGAATCTTTCCGGCGACCCGTCGCTCGAGTGGGCGGGGCGAGCGGCCAGCGAACTCCTGCCGGTTTCGCTGGCGGGCGCAATGGACGGCCCCGTTCTGAATGCAGCGGCGCTGGAGCGCCTCGCGCCTCTCCTGGGAGCACGCCCCGCGGCCGCGCCCGGGATCTCCAGTGAGCGCGCCCAGGCCGTGCTGGCCGGCGCCACCCGCATCTTCTCGGGCTACGTGGACCGCGCGGGCGGCGCGATCCGCGTCGTCGCAAACGAGGAGGATGTGCCATCCGGGAAATCGCTGCGAGTGGTGTCGGCGGAGGATGCGTCCTTCCTCGATGCAATCGTAAAACTCGCCCGCGAAGTTTCGCCCAGGGCCCGGCCCTTGCCGACAGGAAACGAAAACGCGGCTCGTCTGTTCGCGAGCGCTCTCGAAACTCCCGCGGACGCGGCGAAAGGAGATCTGGAGCAGGCCACGCGAATGGATCCGGACTTCGGCCCGGCATGGCTGGCGCTGGCCCGGGTCGAGATGGTGCAGAGCGACCGGAGCGCCGCCGCGAGCGTCATCGATCAGGCGCGGCTGCACAAGCTGGATGCGCTGACTTTGGCTGGCCTCGATCTGGAAGCCGCCATGCTGAAAGGCGAGCCGGCAGCGGCGCGAATCGCGGCGGAGCGCAGGATCGCCGCGCTGAGTCCGGCCGACACAACGTTGCTGCGGTCCGTCGCGCAGAGTGAAATCGAAGCCGGTGAGTTTGCGGCCGGGGCGGCAGACTGGAAAAAACTGACGGACGCGCTGCCGGGCGATTCGCTCGCATGGAATTCCCTCGGCTACGCGCGGTCGTATGCGGGCGACTACGCGGGCGCGCTGGCGGCTTTCAGGGAGTACGCACGGCTGCGTCCGGCGGATGCGAATCCGCTCGATTCGATGGGCGACCTGAACTACTCGTACCGAAAATTCGGCGAGGCGGCTGCCAGCTACCTCCAGGCGAGCGCCAAAAACCCGGCCTTCGAACGCTACGGCGATCTGTACAAAGCGGCATGGGCGAAATTCAACGCGGGCGACAGAGCCGGAGCGGATGCGTTGTTTGAGAAATTCCGCGCCGCGCGCGATAAGGCGAACGACCCGCTGACGGTGCTCTTTGCGGCGGACTGGCTCTACCGTACGGGCCATCCCGAAGATGGCGTGAAGTCGTTGCGGCAGGCTGTCGCATCAACCGCGCAAGCCGCCTTGCGCGCGAACGGCTATTCGCAACTGGCGGTTTGGGATCTGCTCGCGGGCGATCGCGCAAAAGCGGCTGCGGACGCGGCGGCTGCCGGTCCGGTCGCCAGCACCCCGGCCCTGATTGCACGATTCAGCGCATTGCCTTCCGCGCCGCCGGCGGAATGGGAAACGCGCGCGGAGCGAATGCTGGCCGGCCCGGCGGTGGCTGGCCTGCGCCAGCTCGCGCTGGGTTACGCTTTGCTGCTGGATGGCAAGCGCGAAGCGGCATTGCCGGTCTGGGGAAAAATTGCGGCACAAACCCGCGCCACCGATTTTTTCATTCACGCCATCGATACGCGTCTGCGGGGAAAACAGCTCGACCATCCGCTGCTGCCCGATCCGAATGCGTTCAATCAGTTTGCGGCGCTGCCGGAGAGACTATAACTAAGCCCCGCGGTATTCGATCACCACGAGCGTAACGTCGTCCTCCTGATCGGCACCCGCCGTGAATTCCAGAATGGCGGCCTGAATGGCGTCGTGAAGCTCGTTGCATCCGGCGGAGCCCGCGCGCCGGACGGCATCGAGCAATCCTTTGCGTCCGAAGAATTCCCCGGCGCCGTTGCGGGCTTCGGTGACGCCATCGGTATAAAGGACGATACGGTCGCCCGGAGCGAGATCCTGGTAAGCGAGATCGAACCGCGCGCCTGGGACGAGCCCGACCGGCGTCGAGGTCGGCGTCAGTTTTTCGACGGCGCCGGACGCGCGCACCAGCAGCGGCGCGCAATGCCCCGCATTGGCGTACGAGAGACGCCCCGAGACGTTCAGCATGGAATAGAACATGGTCGCGTACTTTCCATGTTCGGCGCGGTCGTTCAGAAAGGTATTGATGCGGGATAACACTTCCGGGATGTGCGCGGTCGACGACGCGGTGAGAAACGCGCCCTGCAAAAAGCCGGCCAGCAGAGCGGAACTGACGCCCTTACCGGATACGTCCGCGATGACCATCGACCAGGTATCCGGGCCGACGGCGACGATATCGAAGTAGTCGCCACCCACCTGATACGTCGGCTGGCTGGATCCGCGAACAGCGAACCATCCCTCCTGCGGCAGACTGCGCGGCATCAGACTCTGCTGAATGCGGCGCGCCACGTCGAGTTCTTCCTCGATACGTTGTTTGGCCCGCTCTTCCTCGAGCAGCCGGGCGTTTTCCAGAACGGTTGACGCTTCGATAGCGAGGGTCTGCAGCAGCTCGCGGTTGCCGCCGGCGAGATCCACCGCCGAGATGCGCGAATCCATGTACAGGAGGCCCGCATTCGCGCGCGCGATCGAAAGTATCTCGGTATTTCCGCCGCCGCTGAGGTTCACATGCACGAGCGGAACACAGACCACGCTGCGCAGCTCGAGGTCGGCGATGGTGTTGCCGGGAGAGCGCTCGTCGAGAGCCGTGGGATCGAACGACATGGAGAGCATGTCGCGTCGGCTTTCCAGAGCGTGCTGGATCAGGCTGCGGGGAACGCGCAGATCGTCCGGTGGCAGATCGCCGCCGGAACTGGCCCGGGCGCTGCGAACCTGCAGTTCGCGTTTCTCGTCGAACAAGAGGAGGAAACCGCGTTCCGCTCCGGTAGCGGCCAGCGCGGCGTCAAGAACGGTATTGAGCACATCGTCGGTCGAGTAGGAGCTCTGCAGGGAGCGGGCGACCTCAAGAACGGCGCGCAGCTTTTCCAGGTTGGCGCTGCCGCGGGTGGCCTCGGTAACAACGGGTTTGGCGAGGAGCCGCTGTAATTCCTCGCCCGAAAGAGTGAAGCGGACCTGGTAACCCTCGGGCACGCCGAACTCGATCGTTTCGGAGCCTTCCAGTGGCAGCGCCTTTTCGATCCGCTTGCCGTTGACCCAGACCCCGTGACGGCTGCCGAGATCCTCCACGGTGAATCGGCCATCTCGCTCGACGATTTGCGCGTGGCTGCGGGAGATGCGGCTGTCGCGCAGGACAAGCTGATTCTCGGGCGCGCGGCCCATACGGAACGGCAGGGGCGACAATGCAACGCGCGTGCGGCGGCCGTTCGGATCGATGACGACCAGAACCGCGCCCGCTGCGGAACCCTCAGTCATCCGGCGCGGCGGCGGGAAACGGGCGGGCGCGGCGCCTCGGCTGCGGCGCGTTCCAGCTCCTGAGCCCGCAACGCCTGGCAATGCGAACAGTAGCCGCCCATCTCGGTGCGCGCGAGAACAATCTGAAATCCGAAGTGCGACTCGATCTGCCGGCGGAGGCGCTGCAGCGGCTCTCCGAAAAACTCCTCGATCTTGCCGCAGCCGAGACAGATGACGTGGGCGTGTTCCTGCTTGCGGCGCGTTTCGTAGTAGTGCTGCTCGCCGGTTTGATGCATGAGGTCGAGCTCGTCGACCAGGCCGCCTTCCTTGAGAATTTTCAGCGTGCGATAGACGGTGACCCGATTCAGCTTCGGGTCCTTCTCCTTGGCGAGCTGGTAGAGGCTCTCGGCATCCAGATGCCGGCCGGTTTTGTCGATGAGGTCGAGCAGTATTTTACGCTGGCGCGTGAGACGCACGCCGCGCGTCGAGAGAGTGTCTCGGGATGTACCAGTGGCGGCCATGCGTAACAACCAGTCTATCGTCTGGCGTACCATGCGCCGCGGGAGCGCTCGCTAAAATCAAGTGCTACGCGCGAACTAATCACTCTTTTTCTGAAGCTGGGGTTCACCGCGTTCGGCGGGCCTGCGGCGTACATCGCCCTGATGAAGGACGAGGTGGTCGCGCGCCGCCGGTGGATGACGGAAGCGGAGTTCCTCGATCTGCTGGGGGCAACGAATCTGATTCCCGGACCCAATTCGACGCAGATGGCCCTCCACATCGGTCTGCGCCGCGCCGGCTGGGCGGGATTGCTGGCCGCCGGCGCCTGCTTCATTCTGCCCGCCGCAATCGTCGTGTATGTTTGCGCGTGGGCGTATGTCCGGTACGGTTCCCTTCCGCAAACGGAGGCGCTGCTCTATGCCGTGAAACCGGTGATTATCGCCATCGTGGCGCGCGCCATTTTCGGTCTGGCGCGAGCCGGTGTAAAGAACGGATTTCTGGCGGCTCTGGGTGTCGTCGCGTTGCTGCTGGCGCTGCGCGGTGTCGATGTGCTGGTGCTGCTGTTCGGAGCCGGAGCGATCGCGGGCATGGTGGATTGGGCCTGGGGAACGCGCGCGGGTCAAGTCCGGTTTTCCGGCGTGCTCAGGATGCTCGCTCTCGCGGCGGCCATGGTGGTCGTTCCGGACGCGCTCACGCGCTTCCACACAGGGACCTCCAGCGCTCCCGCCGCGTATGGTCTGCTGCCGCTCTCCGGTTTCTTTCTGAAGGTCGGACTCACGCTGTACGGCGGCGGGTATGTGCTGATCGCGTTTCTGCGGGACGAGCTGGTCCGGCAGTGGCACTGGCTGACCGAATCGCAGCTGCTCGACGCGATCGCCGTGGGGCAGGTAACGCCGGGTCCGCTGTTTACGACGGCGACGTTCATCGGATACCTGGTGGGCGGGCTGGCGGGCGCGGTGACGGCGACCGTGGCGATCTTCCTGCCGTCGTTCATCCTCGTGGGACTGAGCGGACCGCTGATTCCGCGGCTGCGGCGCTCGCGTCTGGCAGGCGCGTTTCTCGATGGAGTGAATGTGGCCGCGCTGGCGCTGATGGCGGCTGTGACTGCGCAGTTGGGAGCGGCGGCGCTGGTCGATGTTTACACCGCTGTTATCGCGATTGCGAGCGCGGCGGTTTTGTTTCGGTATCGTTTCAACTCGGCGTGGCTGATTCTTGCGGCCGCGGTCGCGGGGAGTGCGAAGTACGGATTGGGGCGTTGAACAGATCCGGAGGCCTCGGTTGAGGCCTCCGGACAGTGGAACGCTTACTTGCAGTGCGATCAGGGAAGCGTCACGCCATTTGTGACGGCGAGATTCACCTGACCGATGTTGCGGTAGCTGCTGTAGTCTTTGCTGCTGCCTCCCAGCTGGAAGCCAGCGTTGTAGCCTGCGAAAACCAGACTTACAGTGCTCGGGCTGGTGACGATGGCCTGAGGGGCATAGACGCGACCGCTGAACCAGTCGTACAGTCCGAGGCTCACCGACTGGCCGACCAACGGAGTGGTGGACGGGATGGTCACTGTTTGCCCGGACTGGGGATCGGTGACATTCGACACCTGGGCGATCGAGGCGATCGGATTATTGATTCCGTTGATCACCGTCCAGTTTGTCAGGTCGCTTCCAGCCGACTCGGCATACATAAGCGCGTGGAAGGCGTCGGAATCGCCGTCGAGGCAGTTGCCGCCGCCGAAGAACAGGCCCCAGTTCCCGTTGCTCAGCTGGATAAGGGTTCCGTTGGGGGAAACCCAGCGGATCCCGGAGTAGGAAGTCGTGGAGGGATCGCTCAGCCCGTTGACCATCGGGATCGGCGAGTTCGGGCTGCTGGTAAGCGAAAAGGCCGGCGTATTCAACGGCGTGATATCGGTGAAGTTGACGAAGTTGGTGGTTGTTGCGATGCGCACCACTTCGACATCGTCATTGAGGTTGCCATTAGGAATCGATGGCGGGCAGACCGGATAGTTCGTGGGCGCCAAATAGTCCGAATTCAGCGTCTTGCTGATGTACAGCACTTCAATCGGGTACGTATTCGGCACCACCGCGAGGATTCCGTCCGGATTCACCAGACCGGTAGTGTTGATGATGGGATCGCTTGTGATCGGGTTGGTGCCATTGGCCGTGCCAAGAACGTTGACTTCGTCGAACCGCCAGTTACCGGAGTTGTTGTTGTACACGACCGGCTGATTGTTGCTTCCGAGCGAGGCCGCCGTGTAAGTGCCCGTCGCGGTGCTGGAGCAGACGTTCCCGCCAGTGGGAATGGAATAACCGGGGTAATCGGGGTCGTATACGGAAACGAGCCGCACGCCGAAGTTCGGCTTACCTTCCACGCTCGTAATGCCCAGCGCCTTAAAGTCGATCGTGATCTGGTTGTTGAAGGCGCTGCCGCCCGCGGTGACCTGGATGGGTCCGACAGGAGTCCAGTTGATCCCGTCTGTTGTGTACAAGGCCTGCAGGTCGCGAACGCCCTGATTGGTTGTGTACCAGTCGTACTGGAAGACGATGTGTTGGAAGCCAGTGGTATTCACCATAAACTGTGCGCCCTGTGTGCAGGGCGGAGCAGCGAGGTTCCAGCCATTGCCCGTACCGGGTGTGCCAGTTGTTTGGCTACCAGTCAGGCCCACACCCACAACGCGCCAAGCTTCGTTGTTGTTGGGTCCGATGTTATGGGCCGCCGTACCGCTCGGATCGGAGCTCAGAGTTGTCTTGGTGACGTTGGAGCCGTCGGTACTGCCGACCGTCAGGGGAGTGGTCGAGTACGTGTAGCTGTTGGTCATTCCAAGCGTGCTGGCGGCGCCGGCACCGGGATTGGTGGAAGCCGCCGGGGTCGTCTGAGTTCCGCTGAGGTTGTTGAAATTCCAGCCTGCGATCACGTTGGCGGTTGGCGGCTGCATGAACGGGCTGCTTGCGGGAAGAGGGTTGAGGGCGTTGGCGCCTCGCGGGACGATCTGGTGCACAATCAGGCCGTCTGAATCCACGTGACCATTCATGCGGTTGAGTGTGTAGAGAATAGTTGAGCCGGCATAGCTGATGATGGTCCCATGGCCTTCGCCGTTATCGTTGCCGCCGCTGCTGGCGGTGTTCTTGTCGCTGTTGGGGCACTCGGTGGTGAGCTGTTCCACCATTTCCTGGAATGTCCAGCTCTGACCGGCGTTGGTGCTGGTCGCGGCGACGACGGCTTCGTTGATGTCCTTCGGGCGGTAATCGAAATACCCCTTCACGTTCTGCCCGGAGCCGACCACAAACGGAAAGTAGTACGGATTAAATGTGTTGACGGTGGCCGCATTTACCCGCTCGGTACCGCCGCCGCTGTTTCCGGGCGTGCAGTAAGGGGTCGGTCCGTCGAAGGCGCCGCCGGTTTTGGCCGACCCACCCTGACCGAGGGTCCACGGACCTCCCGCAATCGTTGCCTGAATCGGGGAACTGGTTGCTGTCCACTGGGCGTTTTGCGCGGCGGACGTGCCAACCAGAACGGGCGCAAACAGAGCCATACTCACACAGAGAGCGAAGTCAATCTTTTTCATCGTCGGAGCTTCTCCTTCAAATCGGGCTTTTCGGGTTAGTAGGGTTTTTCGGGAAACTAAATTTTGCGGAAGCGGCGCACGGCAGCGAGAGCGGCTAGTCCGCTGAAGCAGAACAGCACCGTCGCAGGTTCGGGTGTGGGTGCGGTTGAGATATCAATCGTCGCCGGGCCCACATTGACGTATTGATCGAGGTAGCCGGAGCCAAACGAAATTGGCGGCGTCGTGCTGTCCCAGGTGTATGTGAAATCCAGCGATCCGTTAGCCAGTGCCGGGGCCAGGTCGGCTATCTGCGCCTGGGTCAACGTCACGGGTCCCCAGGCATAGGGTCCTTCCTGGCCGGAGTAGCAGTTTAATGAGGCACTGTCGCAGTTAGCCACTTCAACGGCCGTCTCGTCGCCTGCGTAGCCGAGATAATAATCACTCAGCGCCGTATTCACGCCGTAGAGTTCGCTACCAAAGAAGCCGGAGATCGTGATGCCGGTTACGAAATTACCCGTTGGGATCGTGAATGTATAGGTCCCGACCGTCGTTGAGACACCTGGTGTCGGAAAGGTGGTGTCGAAATCATAGGAATCAGTGCTGCCGAAATCGGGGAGTGTCTGAATAATGTCGCCGGCCTTGGCGGAGCTGGAAGCGCCGAGAGTGAGGACCGAGGCGAAAAGGATTGTTGGAAGTGCACGTTTAAGCATAAGTTTGTTATCCGTTGAGGTATAGCCAACGCATCGTAGCATCGCGCACATTTCAAAACTATGAAAAACAAATGACGGAGAGGATACTCCCTTTCCATTGGTACTGGCGCGTGGTACTGGCCCAGAAGAGAGAGTCGATAAGGGCGATTACTGGTCGGACTTGTGATCCGGATCGGAGGGATGATCCGGCGCTTTGGCAGGCTTCGTGAGGTGTTCGACCCGCACCGCCATGAGATTGAGGCGGGCATCGCGCGAGGCGTCCACAGTTACACTCTCGTCGGTATGAAAGTCGGACGCTTTAGCGGGCTTGCCGTCGCGGAAGAATTTGGTCGAACCAGTAACGTACATGCGCATCGTCTGGCCTTCTTCGACCTCGATAGTGAGGAATTTTTTGTCGACTATTTTGAACGTACCGCTGAACGTTGCGACGGCGTCGGTATTCGCGCCGCCGGGAGCGCTCGGAATCTGGTTCCGCGGGCCCACGTTCCTCGGGTACGGAACCTGGAACAGTAACAGCACCAGAGCGAGGCTCGTCGAAAACATCATAAAGGATCACGGAGCAGGCGGAACCGCCTGCTCCGCACAACTTCAGCTTAGTCCCAGTGCTCGGAGATCTTGCCGCCGCGCAGCTTATATACGTCAAAATGCGTGGTCGCAGGAAGCATCTTGTCCGGATTAGCCGGATCCGGCCGTGGTGCGTTGAGGGAATAAAAAATCACCAGATCGCCCTGCTGAAGAACTGTACGCTGGGGAGGCGCGCCGCCGCGGCCTCTGCCCCTGCCGCCACCGCCGCGTGCGGCCTGGGCTGCTTTCATTTCCTGTTGTTTCGCCACAAACGCCGCCAGACCGTCGGCGGCCATGCGAACATTGTGCTCTTTGAAGTCATCGGTCAGATACTTCGATGCTTCGTCCAGCTTGCCTTGAACGATGACAACCTGATCGAAGTCGTCGCAGAACTTCGCGTTACCGGTCAAAGTTTCCTGTCCAAATGCGCTTCCCGCAAATAGCAGGAGCGACGCCGCGGCGCCGGACAGCAGGGTCAGGCCGCGCAGTGTGGAACGGTTCATATGATTCACCTCTCCCGTAAATGTTACACCATGGCGAATTCGTATATAATCGTGGACCGGTCAGGATCATGAAAGTTCTGCTTATCGCCGTCGCGCTCGGCAGTCTGTACAGCGTCAGCGCCCAGACGAACGAGATCACGCTCATTGCGCCCGGCGGCATCCGGGCAGCGGTGGAGCAACTCATACCGGGTTTTGAAAAAAAGACCGGCCGCAAGGTCAAAGCGACCTTCGGGTCCGGGCTCGGGACCAAAAAACAGGTCGCGAGCGGCGAAGCTTTCGACGTACCGATCGTGCAGCCGCCTTACCCGGAAGTAATCGCGTCGGGCAACGTGGTGGCAAACAGCGCGACAACACTGGCGAGCGTTTCCGTAGGGATCGCCGTGCGCAAGGGCGCGCCGAAGCCCGACATCTCGACTCCCGACGCGGTGAAGCGGACGCTGCTGGCGGCGAAGTCCATCGCGTATCCCGATCCATCGGGCGGGGCAGCCGCGGGCGTCAGCTTTGAAGAAACGCTTAAGAAGCTCGGCATTGCCGAACAGGTTGCATCGAAGATCAAACGCGCCCAGGGCGGCGCCGGCGCGATGGCGATGGCGGCAAAAGGTGAGGCTGAGATTGGTCTGACCTTCCTCAGCGAGATGGCCGATCCGGGTATCAACGTGGTGGGGCCGCTGCCGCGGGAGATTTCGACGCCGACAACTTTGGTCGGGTTCGTTTCGGCGCACGCGAAAGACCCGGCGGGCGCGAAGGCGCTGCTTGAGTATCTTTCGTCACCCGATGCGGCGAAGGTTTACAAGGGGTTGGGAATGGAGCCGGGACGGTAGAATCAGCCTGTTACTGAGCCGTGACCGTGAGGAGCGGTTGTCCTGGACTTCTTTAGCCGGCCAGTTCCAGATCGATCTTCTTTTTGCCCGCGTCGAGCTTCGCGATGCGGAAGCTGCGAATCTGTCCCGGCTTCAGGGATTCGCGCTTCGAAGACGGTTCGCCTCCCTGTTCCGCGCCACTGCCGCTGCCCTTCCACTTACTGGCCAGCATGGACGACAGCGTGGATAAGTCGGCCGCAGCGGACCTCTGTTCCTGCTTCGTCTCCTGCACGGCGAGCACGCATGTCCCCTGCACGCCCTCACCGAGTTCCACCGTCGCGCGTCCCCGGTTGACCTCCGTAATGCGCCCGGAGACCTCGTCGCCCTCTTTGTGCTCGGCGATATATTCATCCAGCGACGTTGGCTGCAGTTGCTTCAGACCCAGCCGGAGACGGCGCTTTTCGCGGTCGTTTTCGAGCACGATGCAACGCACCACCTGGCCGGTCTTCAGCTCGTCCTGGGGATGATTGATCCGCTTGTCGTTGACGATATCGCCGACATGGATCATGCCCTCGACGTTTTCCGTGACCTGCACAAACGCGCCAAACGGCTTGAGCTGCGTCACCGGGCCTTCGACGACCGATCCGGGCGGATACTTCTTCTCGACTTCTTCCCACGGATCGCCAAGCGCCTGCTTGAGCGTGAGCGAGATTCGCTTGTCCGCCGGATTCACGGAGAGTACAACGACTTCGACCGCATCTCCAGGCTTGACCAGTTCGGAAGGTTTCTGCTGCTTCTTGGACCAGGACATCTCGGAGAGATGAATCAGACCGTCGAGTCCGGGCTCGAGTTCGACGAAGGCGCCGAAGTCGGTCGCGCGAGCCACTTTGCCCTTGACGCGGTCACCGACGTGATACCGGTCCGCCGCCGTCGCCCACGGATCCGCCTGCAGCTGTTTTAAGCCGAGAGAAATTCTTTTCTTCGCAGGATCGATCTTGAGGATCTTGACGTCGAGTTCCTGCCCGGCGGTGAGCACGTCGGCGGGCTTGTTCACGCGGCCGTGCGAAATATCGGCAACGTGGAGCATGCCATCGACGCCGCCAATGTCGATGAATGCGCCGTAATCGAGCAGGCTGCGGACCGTGCCGCGTACAACCATGCCGACCTGAAGCGCGCTGACTTTTTCTTCCTTCGCTTTTGCGCGCTCCTCTTCGAGCACGACGCGGCGGTCGACGACGACATCTTCATTCTGCGTGTCGAGTTTGATGATGCGGCAGCCGATTTCCTGGCCGATCAGCGTCTGCATCTCCGGAATGTCGCGCGCGCCGCTGCGGGAGGCCGGCATGAAGGCGCGCACGCCGACATCCACCGAAAGCCCGCCTTTGATGACGCCCGTGATCACGCCCGAGATGGTCAGTTTTTCGTCGAAGGCCTTTTGCAGGCTCGACCAGTCTTTGGGGCGTTCGATGCGGATCAGCGAAAGCTCGTAATAGCCCTCTTCGTTGCGGCCTTTGACGCCAACCTGGATAACATCGCCCGGCTTAACGGCGATGGGACCTTTCTCGTCGCGCAGCGCCGAGACCGGCATGACGCCTTCGGTCTTTTGCCCGATGTCGAAGAACACCATTTCATCGTTGACCGCGACAACTGTCGCATCGCGCCCCTGCTCTCCGGCGGTTTTCTCATGGGCGTGGGTCTGCTCGAACTGGTTGAGGATGTCGCCGAATGAGCTTTCCGCGTCGGACGGATTTTGCTCCTCCTGTTCGCGAACACCTTCCTCGCGAAGCGACGAAATGGGATTGGACATGGGGTACGTTTCTTATTGTGGCACACGCCTGTTGGGCTGGCCTGCACGCCCAGGGACGCGTGCGCGGCGATTTTCAGACCGGCATTTTCTCTCACGAAGCGAGCGAATGCGTGACGATTTTCTGCGCCTCGGCGACGATTTCCGCGAGATGCGTTTCACTCCGGAAACTTTCCGCGTAGAGCTTGTAGATATTTTCCGTGCCCGAGGGCCGCGCCGCGAACCATCCGCCGCCTGTAACGACTTTCAGTCCACCAACGGGAGCGTTGTTGCCAGGCGCGCTGGTCAATTTCGCGGTAATCGAGTCGCCCGCGAGCATGGCGGCCGTGACGGCGCCGGGAGAAAGTTTGGCGAGCGCGGCCTTCTGTTCCGGCGTGGCAGGCGCGTCAATCCGCGTGTAGAAAAAATCTCCAAAGCGGGAAGTCAGGAATCGATAATGTTCGGCGGGATCCCGGCCCGTGCGCGCGGTGATCTCGGCGGCGAGCAGCCCCAGGATGAGTCCGTCTTTATCTGTGGTCCATACAGTGCCGTCCTGTCGCAGGAAACTCGCGCCGGCACTCTCTTCGCCGCCGAAGCAGCAGGAGCCATCGAACAGGCCGGGCGAGAACCATTTGAATCCAACCGGAACTTCCCGGAGCGTGCGCCCGGCGTCGCTCACGACGCGATCGATCATGGAACTGCTGACGAGCGTTTTACCGACCACGGCACGGTGCGGCCAGCGTGGCCGGTTTTGCAGCAGATACTGAATCGCGACGGCCAGATAATGATTGGGATTCATCAAGCCCGCGGAGCGCGTGACGATGCCGTGACGGTCGGCATCGGGGTCGTTGCCCCAGGCGATGTCGAAGCCGTCCCGGAGCTTGACGAGGCCGGCCATGGCGTACGGGCTGGAACAATCCATGCGGATTTTGCCGTCGTGATCAACCGTCATGAAGGAAAACCGCGGGTCGAACTTCGCGTTGAAGACCGTGATATCCAGACCGAAGCGTTCGGCGATGCTCCCCCAATAACCGAGCGAAGCGCCACCCAGCGCGTCGACGCCGATCTTCAGGCTTGCGGACCGGATGGCCTCCATATCGACGACATTCACAAGGTCGTCCACAAAAGGAGTGACGAGATCGCGCTCGTGCGTTGTGGCAGCGCGCATGGCGGCCGAGACTTCAATGCGTTTGACATCGCGATTGCCGGCGCGCAGAAGCTCGTTGGCGCGTTTCTGAATCCAGCCGGTGACTGCTGTATCGGCGGGACCGCCGTTGGGCGGATTGTATTTGAAGCCACCGTCGGCGGGGGGATTGTGCGAAGGCGTCACTACGATGCCATCCGCGAAGCCGTCAGTGCGGCCGCGGTTGTACGTCAGAATGGCGTGGGAAACGACCGGCGTCGGCGTGAAGCCATCATTTTCCTGGATGATGGTTTCAATGCCGTTGGCCGCAAGCACTTCGAACGCGGTGCGCTGCGCGACGCCGGAGACGGCGTGCGTATCCTTGCCCATGAAGAGCGGGCCGGCTATGCCCTCGCCACGCCGGTATTCGTATATGGCCTGCGTGATGGCCAGAATGTGCGCCTCGGTGAAAGTGCCGTCGAATGGCGTGCCGCGATGCCCGCTGGTGCCGAACGCGACCATCTGGCCGGGATCGTCCGTGGCGGGTTTGCGCTCGTAGTATTCGCGCAAAAGCCGGTCGACATCGATCAGAAGGCTTTCGGGCGCGGGCTGGCCGGCAAGAGGATGGACGGGCATGGCTATTGTTTGGGACGCAGGCTGACAGGCGGGAAATACGCGCCCTTCAATTCCCGCTTCCACCAATTACCAGTCTGACGCCGTTCATCGAAGTTGGTAAAGCGGTAATCGTACACCATCGCACGAATGTATTTTGGAGGCTTGCCGCCGAAGGGATTCTGATCGATCAGATCGAGGACCGGAATCGAGCCTTCGAGCAGCTTTTGCATGAACCGGATGAGCCAGGGATTTTCGCGGTAATTCCCCAGCGCGGCAAACCACATCTGCCAGTCGAGCCGGGGCTGACTGGGCGCAACCCATCCGGGAGCGCGATTCGGCGGGCCGGGTTTGTAACGGAATACATACGGCGCCCAGTCGGAACCGTCGTTGGAGCCTTCGATGGAAATTTCGGGGCGCGTGGTCGTCATATTGGCGAAAAGGCCATATTCGTTGACGAGTCCGAACGGGGCAGTTCGCTGAATAGCGCTTCTGAGAATTTCCGGCGGCTCGACGCCGAACATGGCAGCCATCTGCGTGAGTGACACCGTCAATACGAAGACGATCAGAATGGCGGAGACATACCCGTTCGTGCGCGGCAGCCGCCGGGGTGCCCGCGCGGCGGCCAGTTTGGGCGAACGCGGTTTGTATTCGAGCCGCGAAAGCAACTGGTCGTCCAGGAGGAACAGGCAGAGAGCAATAGTGAGGATGTTGAAAAAAGTGTAATTGCCGGTCAGCAGGATGAGGGTCTCGAGGAGGATCGTGCCGAGCGCGGCCACTTGTTTCAGGCGCCGCGGTCCGAAAATCAGAAATGGCAAGCCGAGTTCCACCACGAACGTGAATAAGGTGGACGTTTTCTGGAACCACATCGGCAACTGGTTCATGTACCAGGCAAGCGGCGTGGGCAGCGGCTGCGTTGTGTAGTGATAGGCGAGAGCGGTCAGATTGCGCCACGACATGTCATGGCTGAGCAGTTTGACGGCGCCGGATTCGAACATCAGGCGGAAGAGCAGCCACTGAAACAGCCAGACGCGCGTCAGCATAGGCTTCAGAAAAATGGCGAGGAACCCGGCTTCGAGCAGCAGGAAGTCCCACTGGTAGCCCATGAAGATCTGGCCGCCGCTTACGAGCGAGAGGTAGTAAATGAAGATGAGGACGTAGGCCGCTTTCTGCCCGGAGGTGTGCGGGCGTCCGATAGCGGCAACAGCCGAGACCACTGCCCCGCCCCACGCGATGGTCAGCAGCCCGAACTCGCTTTGCGTCCACCAGAAAAGCGTGGGGGCCTGCCAGAAGGCGGACGACCCGAACTGCTGCCGCACTGCGGACAGAAAATCCGCGACGGGGAGAATGCCCTGCGCGCCGATGAGGCCGCGTATCTGCCGTCCGAAGGAAGCGAACGCGATCACATAGATCAGCGCGATGGCGCGCGCGAACGCCGATGATGCGATTCGATAAGAGGGACGCCGGGGACTCTTTCCCCAGAGCACGCGCGTGACGCGATAGCCCGCGTTGCGATGGGCGGCTACGAAGGCGTAAAGAAACTCCGTAACAGCGGCGAAGCCGGGCAGATGCTGGTAGAGCCACAGCAGCCAGCCATATCCGGGAAGCGGTGCGATCAGCCGGAAGATCGCTTCCGCCGCCCGGGAATGTTCTTCGCCCGAGAAGTACTGGACAGCTTTCTGGAAATCCTCGCGCGGAACATCGGGGAAGCGCGCGGCGGCGGACTGATAAGGCTCGTATGCGACGCTGTCGCCCGTCAGGCTCTGGCCGTAACCCACCCACATCCGGCAGAAGGCGCAGTCGCCATCGAAGACGAGGACGCGGCGTTGAAGGTCCCTGGGCACCTATTCAGGACTAACATACCGGCTTGTGGCGCACGCACTCTTGCGTGCCGCGCCGGCACTCATGCCGACGCTGTCTTCCTTCGCGAGAACGGGTATCGAGAAGAGTCTCGACGCGGCACGCACGAGTGCGTGCGCCACGCGGGCTTCAGGCGAATACTTCTTCGGAATGCCGATAACGCGGACGCGCGCCGGTCGCGGCGGGCTGGAGGCGCACCACCATCAGCGTCTGATCGTCGTGGGGCAGTTCTTTGCCGAGGAACGCGCGCACTCTCTCCAGAATGGCGTCGCGGATTTGATCCGGCGTGCCGTTCTCATTCTCATAAACCGCCGCGAGAATTCGTTCCTCGCCGAATTCCTCACCGCGGTGATTCGCCGCTTCGAGAATGCCGTCGGAGAAGACCACCAGCAGATCGTCCGGAAGAACGTCGACCTCATCGCGCACATACGGCGCGCCGTTCAGAAGCCCGAGCACCGGTCCGCCGGTCTCGAGGCGCCGAACCTCAGTCCCGCGGATCAGCATGGGCGGCAGATGTCCGGCGTTGACGTAGCTCAGGGCGGACCGCTTTGGATCGAAGTAGCACCAGAACAGGCTGACAAACTGTTCGCCCGCGGTCTTGGAGCACAGTAACTGGTTGAGGCGATCGACGCTGCGTTCGAGATTCGACGAAGGGTCGTCGCCGCCACTGGCGTGAACAGCTCCCTGCACCACGCCCATGAGCAGCGCGGCGGAAAGGCCCTTGCCCGAAACGTCGCCGAGCACGAGCGCGGCCTGACCGTCGCTGGTTTCAAAAACGTCATAGAGATCGCCGCCCACTTGCCACGCCGGGATGCACTGTCCGGCGAAATCCAGATGGCTGGTGTGAAGACGGCCCGGCGGCAGCAGCGCAAACTGGACGCGGCGCGCCATGGCCAGCTGTTCTTCGACACGCTTGCCGCGCAGATAGTGGCGCAAGCGCAGTCCGATGACAAGGACAGCAAGGAGCAGGGCGAAAGCGGCCGAACAGCCGACAATCAGGTTCTGCCGCAACAGCCCGAAGTTAGTGGAGACGCCGGCCAGATAGATTCCGATTTCAATGGCGCCAAGGCGCATGGGATTCAGAGTGACCAGAACTTGTCCCGCACGCGCCAGGCTCTGGTGCGCGCGCACATCGGGATTCTGCAGAATCTTGCGTATGGATTCGGACGAATAAGAGAGAGCGGCGTCGGTCTTGCCGCTCTGCGCGATCACCGCGCCATCCGGATTGAGCACGCGCACCCAGGCGATCTGCTGCGGGGATTCTTTCAGCAGTTCGTCGATGACAGGGCGCAATGCGGCGGGATCGCGCATTTGAGAGGCCCGCGCCGCGCGCATCACCATCTGCACTTTGCGGTCCGCTTCGCGCTGCGCTTCCTGCCGAACTATGCTGTTGGCCACGTAGCGGTAAGTTGTCACCGTCTGCACCAGCAGCAAAAGGCCGAGTAACACGCCGATAACTATGGACGCTTTGAAGAAGAAGAATCGCGGCTTTGTGTTGTCGTCCATGCATATGAGAACGTTCGGAGAGGGCTTTAGTTACGGGCGAGAGGGGCTTTTGACAAGCATTTACAGAGGCCTGCGAAGTGGTAATGTGTCCTTATGCGCTTTTTGTGGATCTCTTTATCGTTTGTATTGATTACGTTCTCTGCTTCGACGCCGACGGCCAGAGCCGCCGCGACCGAGACGAAGACCGCGAGCGGTCTGGTGTATAAGGAATTGCGGGCGGGCACAGGCGCCTCTCCCAAAGCTACCGACAGGGTGACGGTCAACTACCGCGGCACGTTGACGAATGGCACCGAGTTCGACAGTTCCTATAAACGGAATGCGCCCGCGACGTTTCCGCTCAATGGGGTCATTCCCTGCTGGACCGAAGGTGTGCAGATGATGAAGGTCGGCGGGAAGGCCCAGCTGACTTGCCCCCCCAGCATCGCTTACGGAGATCGCGGAGCTCCGCCGGCTGTTCCGCCCGGCGCTACGCTTATTTTTGAAGTCGAGCTGCTAAAGATCAACTGATCCTGAACATCGTCCGCTCCCTCACGGTCGCGTTTCGGAAACGCGAATCGACATACCGAAACGCGACCGTGAGGGAGCGGACGATGCCGTTAGCAAGCGAGTGCTTCGATAGCTCTCACCGCGTCCGGCGCAAGCGTCAGGCCGAGGCTGGCCAGGTCCTGCTTCATGTGCTCCGCGCTCGATGTTCCTGTCAGCGGCAGAATGCCGATCGAGCGCGCGAAGCAGAACACAATCTGTGCGGGCGTGACGCCGGTTTGGGCGGCGAGATCCGCGATCAACGGGTGGCGCACCACGTCCACGTTGGCGGTGAGCAGCGAGAAGCCCTGATAGACGATCTTTCGCTCTGCGCAGAACAGCCGAACGGCGCGGTCCCAACCGTAGCGCGCGAAACACCGGTTCTGAACGAACGCGGGAAGATCGTCCATCTGTTCAAGATGCCGCAATGAGACATTGCTGACGCCGACCAGACGCGCGCGGCCGGCGTCCCGCTCCTTCAGCATGGCTGCCCAGACCTCGGCGTCCGCGTCCGTCCAGCCGTAGCCGGAAGCAGGCCCGTGAAGCACGAAGCTGTCGACGTGGTCCGTGCCAAGATGATCGAGCGAACTGGCCAGCGACTGGGCGACCTGTGTGGAGAGGGTGGCCGCGGGGTCGTAGGGCAAACGGTCGTCCTGGCCGTTCACGTAAGTGAATTTCGTTTGCAGAAAAAGATCGGCGCGCGTGATGACTCCGGCGCGCGCGGCGGCAGCGATTCCTTCGCCAACTCCGGCTTCGAAGTAGTGCCGCCGCTGGTTGGCTGTGTCGATGCCGCGGAAACCGCTGCGCAGGGCGAGTTCGGTGAGGGCGGCGGTGCGCTGTTCTTTCCAGGCGGTACCGTAGAGAAAATCGGGAACAGGCGTCACTTCATCCGATGATTGCATCACAGAGTTGATGGCATCATTAATGGTGATGTCCAATCCAAATACCCTGCTGGAAGTCATCGGCGTTGCGCCCGCCGAGAGCACCGCGATCGTCCTGCCCGAAGCCGGAATCCGCGTCACCTACAAACAACTCCGCGATCAGGTCACGGAAATGGCGGATGCGCTCGCATCGATGGGAATCGCGCGGGGCGACCGCGTCGCCACCTATCTCCCTAACGGTTTACCGGCGATTGTGAGTTTCCTCGCGGCGTCGGTGGCGGGAACGGCCGCGCCGCTGAATCCCGGCTACCGCGAAGACGAAGTGAATTTCTATCTCGAAGACACGGCTGCGAAAGTTCTTCTTTGTCCCGCGGACGCCACCGCCGCGCGTAACGCAGCTGCGGCGAGGGGCGTTCCCGTCTACGCGCTCGAGATGGACAGTACGGGATACGTGCGCATCGCGGGCGCGCCACATGGGAAGACCGCCGCCGCGCCGGCGCCCGACGACATCGCGCTCATCCTTCACACCAGCGGCAGCACGGGACGCCCGAAGCGCGTGCCGATCATGCATAAGAACATGGCGGCCTCAACGCGCAACATTGTGGCGCATTACGGCCTCACGCCGAAGGACGTCTCGCTCTGCGTCATGCCCCTGTTCCACGTCCACGGCCTGGTGGCTTCGACGCTTTCGACGCTGCTCTCGGGCGGAACGGTGGTGGTTCCCGGCAAGTTCAGTCCGCTGTCGTTCTGGCGGACGGTGCGCGACACGGGCGCGACCTGGTATTCGGCGGTACCGACGATCCACAATCTGCTTCTCGCCCGTGCCGGCGACGAGCGGCCAGCGGGCGCCGAGGGTCTGCGTTTCATTCGTTCGTGCAGTGCATCGCTGCCGGCGGAAATGATGGAAAAAATGGAGCGCGTTTTCGGCGTTCCCGTGCTTGAAGCCTACGGCATGACGGAAGCGTCGCATCAGATGTCGTCGAACCCGCAGCCGCCGGCCGCGCGCAAACCCGGCTCGGTCGGACCTGGCACCGGCGTCAGGATCGGCATTATGGACGAGGCGGGCAATCTCCAGCCTGAGGGCCAGCGCGGCGAAGTGGTGATCCAGGGACCGAACGTCGTTTCCGGTTACGAGAACAATCCCGAAGCCAACGCGAAATCGTTCACCAACGGATGGTTTCGCACCGGCGATCAGGGCTTTCTCGATGCGGACGGCTATCTCACGCTGACGGGCCGCATCAAGGAACTGATCAATCGCGGCGGCGAGAAGATCGGACCGCGGGAGATCGACGAAGTTTTGCTGAGCCATCCGGCGGTGGCCGAAGCGGTGGCGTTCGGCGTACCGCATCCGGCCTGGGGTGAGGAGGTCGCAGCGGCGATCGTGTTGAAAGAGGGCGACAGCACGGGCGAAGCCGCCATTTTGGCGTTCTGCAAAGAGCGTTTGGCGGATTTCAAGACCCCGAAGAAGATTTACATCACAAACGCGATCCCGCGCACGGCGACGGGAAAGATCCAGCGCGGCGCAGTCGCCAAAGCGCTCGCCGGAGCATGATGGCAGTGGCCAAATCGATGCAGATCGGGATGAGCAGGCGGAACCGCCTGCTCCACATGTTGGGCAGGCGGTTCCGCCTGCCCAAACTTGAAGTATGCGTTTCCTGATCGCCGGAGCGGGCGCAATCGGCGGTTACATCGGCGCCTGCATGGCGCGCGCCGGCCAGGACGTCACGCTCTTCGCGCGCGGCGCACACCTGAAGGCGATGGAAGAGCGCGGACTGCGCGTTCTCAGTGCCGCCGGCGATTTCGAGGTCCGTCCGAAACTCGTCGGCAGCCTCAGTAACACCGGACCCTTCGACGTCATTTTTCTCGGCGTGAAAGCGCATGGCCTCACGCAACTGGCGCCGCAGCTAAAACCGCTCATCGGGGACACTACGACGGTCGTGAGCATGCAGAACGGTATCCCGTGGTGGTACTGCCATCTCGAACGTGTCGATCCCGGCGGCATCATCGCGGCATCGATCGATCCCGCCCGCGTGGTCGGTTCCATCGTCTATCTGGGCACCGAAATCGCCGAACCCGGTGTCATCCGCCATGACGAAGGCAACCGTATTTCGCTGGGCGAGCCGGATGGTGCGCGGACCGACCGATGCAAGGCCATCGCCGAGGCGCTCATCCAGGCTGGCCTGCGCTGCCCGGTGACGACCCGCCTGCGCCACGAAATCTGGGTCAAGCTGCTCGGCAATGTGGCCTTTAATCCAATCAGCGCCCTGACACGGGCCACGCTGGCGCAAATGACACGCGACCCCTCCGTTTGCGCCGTGGTTCGGAGTATCATGACCGAAGTCGAAGCTGTGGCCAACAAACTGGGTATGGAGCTCCCGATATCGATCGATCAGAGGATCGCCGGCGCCGAAAAGGTAGGCGAGCATAAGACCTCGATGCTTCAGGATCTCGAAGCAGGCCGCCCGCTGGAGCTTGAACCGGTGGTGGGCGCGGTCGTGGAACTCGGTGAGCGGCTCGGCGTCGACATGCCGCACACGCGCACCGTATACGCCTGCACGAAGCTGTTAGAAGCAAGCAGCGCGGCCGAGAGGAGAGCAAAGTGAACCGTTGGTTAAGACTCACCGCGGCGGTCATCGCGATGATCATGATCGGCAACCTGCAGTACGCCTGGACGCTGTTCGTTCAGCCGATGATGTCCGCCACGCACTGGAAGCTGTCGGAAGTGCAGTGGGGATTCACCGTCTTCATCGCCGTGATGACCTGGACGATGCCGCTCTCGGGCTGGCTCATCGACCGGCTCGGGCCGCGCACCTTCATGACCATGGCCGGCGTTCTGTGCGGCGTGGGCTGGGCCGGGCTGGGACAGGTCCACACGCTTCCCGCGTTTTATTCCTTATATGCCGTGGCGGGTCTGGGTAACGCCTTCGTCTATTGCTGTTCCACGGCGCTGGGTCTGAAGTGGTTCCCGGACAAGCGCGGCATCGCATCGGGGCTGATCGCGGCGGGCTATGGCTCGGGCGCGGCGTTCTTCAATCCGGTCTTCGCTTACATGATCGGCTCGATGGGATACCGGAACACGTTCCTCGGCTCAGGCATCGTGCTGGGATTTCTGGTGCTCTGCGCGGGACAATTCCTGAAGTATCCGCCGATGGGATTTATAGCCGCTCCGCCAGCGGGCGTGCAGCCGAAGATCCGCCGGCACAACGAGCAATTCAATTCCATCGAGATGCTGCGCACGCCGCAGTTCTATGTCCTCTACGCGATGATGCTGGCTGTCGGCATCGGCGGACTGATGGCGACGGCCCAGGTGGCGCCGGTAGCGCGCAACTTCAAAGTGGGCGCCGCGGCGCTGGCTATCGCGCTGTCACTGAACCCGCTCGGTAACGGCGCGAGCCGCTTCCTGTGGGGATGGGTTTCCGACTCCATGGGACGCGAACGAACCATGGCCACGGCGTTCTTCCTGCAGGCTATATTCCTCACCAGCGTCGTGACCCTCGGACGCCGCAGCAACGTGTGGTTCGTTGTGACGATGGCGCTGGTCTTCCTCACATGGGGCGAGCTGTACGTTCTGTTTCCGGCAACGCTGGCGGACATGTTCGGCGCGCGCCACGCCGCGTCGAATTACAGCTTCCTTTACAGCACGAAAGGCCTCGCCTCCATTCTGGGCGGAGGGCTGGCCGCGCTGCTGTTCGAAAAGACCGGCACATGGGATTACGCGTTCTACGGCAGCGCGGTACTGGCGCTGTGTTCGGCCATTGGGGCGGTCCTGCTGCATCGGATGCCGCTGCCGAAGAAGCAACCGGAGCTTGTTGCGGCAGCAGCCGCTACAAATATCGGTACGCTTCCAGCGTCAGAAACTCTCTGAGTTCGCCGCTCAACGACGCGGATGCCGATCCGCTGTTCAGTGCGTGCTAGACTCTGCTTCTGCCGCTGCGTAGAGTCATTCTGATATTCGGCATCCTGAATGCCTGTCTCTACAGCGGACTGCTGCCGCTTTGGGAAGGATTCGACGAAGCCTTCCACTACGCTTACGTCGAGACTCTTTGGCAAACGCATCGATTGCCGGTGCTCGGCCGCTCGCTGGTTCCCAACGATGTGTACAAATCGTTCCAGTTTGCTCCGCTCAGCTATATCGTTCAAAGGGGGATTCGCCAGGCAACCTCCCGCGATGCGTGGTTTCCGTTGCCGCAAGCCGAAAAAGAGCGGAGGCGCAACGAGCTGGGTCTGCTGCGCCCCGAAGCGGAGACCAGTTCCGCGCCAAATTACGAAGCCCATCATCCGCCTCTTGCCTACCTTGTTCTCGCGCTGCTCGACTGGCCCATATCGAAGGCCCCGATCACCGTACGCGTGCTTGTGCTCCGCCTCTTCGCCGCAGTGTTTTCGACCGTTCTGCTGTATTTCGGCGCCACGGCCCTGTGTCGCGCGCTGCAGATGCCGGCGCAGTCCGCAAACGCGACACTGTTCACAATTTTCTGCTCGGAAATGCTCTACGCCACCATCGCTCACGTTGCCAATGACTGGCTTGCTGTCGGGCTCAGCGCCTTATTCCTTGCCGCTCTTGCGAACTTTGTCAGAAGACCCGATCGGCGATCGGCGCTGAGCACCGCATGGTGGCTCGCGGCGGGCCTCCTGACAAAGGCTTACTTCCTGGCTTTCGCTCTGCTGGCCCTGGGCGCTGCGGCCACAATGATCCGGCGCAGGCGCGTGGGAGTGAAAACAGCACTTGCCGGAGCCATCCTTGTACTCGCGCTGGCGGGCCCGTGGTACGCGCGAAATCTGCTTCTCTACAAAAACCTGACCGGCACCCGGGAAGAGTTCGACGGCATCGGAATGAAGCAGACACTCGCGGCCGCCCCTCGAATCGACTGGGTGGCCACGACCGGCTTTCTTGCGCGAGGTTCACTTTGGACCGGTAATAGCTCGTTCACCACCTTTTCGCTGAGCACGCTGAACATTGTGCTGGTCCTTCTGTTCCTCGCCCTGGCAGCGTGGGTCCTCAGCAGACGCGCAATTCCGCCTGCCGAGCAAGTGGTATTCGCCGCTATCGTATTGTTCTCTGCAGCCGTTGCATACGCTTCATGCGCCAGTTTCGCCCACGCGAACGGCGATGTCCCGGGCGCGAGCCCGTGGTATACACAGGTCCTGCTCGCCCCTGCGCTCGCCCTCGCGTACCTCGGCATGTCGCGCTGGAAGGCGTTCGGACGTGTTCTCGCCGGCTGTACCGTCGCGATCTGGACCTGGGTCCTGATTGCCACCGGGACCATCAAGCTGTTTCCGATGTATTCGGGCGGCGGTGCGTCTCCCATGCGCCTGCATGATGTATGGAACTGGTACATGCACAAGGCCGCGGCGCACATGCACGATCTCTCCCTGCTGGCGCTCGCACCAGCTTCTTTGCTCTACGCCGGGCTGCTTGTTTCCCTGGTACTGAGTGTTTTGCTGAGCGCCGCCGTCATTCGATCCTTACTCGTCGCCGAGCGTTTACCTGTCCCGTGGATCGCGCGAGAAGCGGAAGTGAAATGACAGATCGGGGAACCTGACGTTCTCAACCAGCGACCCGTCCCGCTTCCCTTCGTGCCAATATCGATGATTCATTTCCTTCTCGCCCTGCTCTCTATTCTGAGCCGTCAGAAATGTCTCATCGATATTGGCACGAAGGGGACCGATAGCAAAGTAAAGTTGCACGTCCGTCATGATCATTATAGTGACGCACCGCTGAATAGTGACGCGCCGCTGATTTGTTCTCAAAAGCTGCGGTCGCCAGTCCGCAGACCCGCTTTTCCAGTCGGATTGTCGCGTCTGCAAGTATCGGTACCCTTCCAGCGTCAGAAACTCCGTGAGCTCCGCGCTCGATAGAGTCGAAGCGTTGAGAAATCCAGCCAGATGCTGATCGGCAGATGTGCCTCGACTATGTCACTGAGAACCCGCCCGAGGAAGATAACAGCGCCTGACAATTTTTTGGCCATTCGTACCTCCTTCCTTGCTTGTATGTGTTGTTCCAGACGCTATTTGTTACAGGCCGGTTAAAGTCGAACGGCCGCATGATTCGGGCCAGCCGTAGCGAATACCCTGAACCTTTTCGCGGCCCAGAGCCGGGACGGACATAATTCAACGAAAAGGGGGCTTCATATCGGTCCGTTCGAATTGTGTTGCTGGATTCCTCGCTTGGCTGCTGGGCTCTGAAGTTTTGGAGTTCATTCGCCGGGACGGGCATTGGACGACCAGGCGGGGCTCACTTTCCCGAACGCCGTGGACCTTGAGAAATAGGTGAAGATACCGCTGACGAGATCGGTGGCTCCGGAGTGAAGCCGATCAACCCCGAGCGAGATCGAGTTTCGGCCAAAAGAAATCTTAATACCTTCCGAGCAGCCGACTTTACAGGCGGCGGTTCTTCGTGGCGATGGCGTTGGGGATCGTCGCCCTTGCCAGAGCCGACGGGGCAGACCGGTAGTACCTCGTTTTCGTGTCTTCTTATTGTTGGAGAGAACATAAGGGGCACATAAGGGGCTTTCCGAAAGAAACCGGAGCAGGAAGTACCAGTACTCTCAAACGAGGTTCAAACCTACCCACAGCGACGCAAAGAAGAGTATTCTGTGGGGTAAGTCACCGGAGTTCGCTTCGCGAACCCGGCTAGAGAGAACGGGCAGAGGAGGCGCGATGAATAAGTATAAATTGATTTTCGTGGTGGCGCTTGTCGCTGTTGGCGGAACACAAGCCCGAGCGGGCAATATAGTGCTGAACGGCAATTTTGCAACCGGAGACCTGACGGACTGGACCGTGAATAGCAGTTCCAGCGACCCCTGGCAGGTAGATACAGCAGGCGGTCACGGTAATGACCCGTATGGTAGTGACACTTACTTCGTGTCGACGGGCTGCGTAGGCGCCCAGTGCATCACCGGAACAACGTCTCAGCAATCGTCCCTGTCGCAGATTCTTTCTGACGCTGTCGCCACGACTTATACGCTGACCTTTGAATTCGGCACCGGGGGCAACAACACACAGAATGAGCTGGATGTTCTCTGGGATGGTACGTCCGTGCTTGATTTGGGTCCTGGTGGAACGCTCGGGATTGTCGACGACTACCAACTTTATACAGTTACGGGCCTGGTCGGAACCGGCTCCGACACACTCACCTTCCTTGGACGGCAGGATCCCGGGTGGGATGCACTCGACGATATAAGTGTGACAGGCTCCAGCTCGACGCCGGAACCCGCCACGTTTCTGCTGGTCGGCGGAATTCTTCCGGTGATCGGCTTGGCACGCCGCCGCCGTTTGTATTAGTTCAAGTGTTTTAGACGGACGTTATTTACTTTGAGGCGGGCTGTTGGCCCGCTTACGCACAAGAGCCCCAACTGCGCGCCATGTCATCACATGGGATCAGCGCATCGTCGACTCAGATCTTGTACCGATTGTCGCGTAGTCCGCCGGTCGCGGAAGTGCCTGCGGTCGATCGGTGAAACGTCTACAAATACCGGTACGCTTCGAGCGTCAGAAACTCCGTGAGCTCTTTGCCGACCATCATCTGTTCGAACAACTGCGCGGCCAGCGGGAACTTTCCCGCGTCGTAAGCCGCCGCACCCACGCGCGAACGAAGATCGCTCAGCACGGATGCGGTCGTATCGCGCACCAGTTCGAGCGTCACCGTGCGCCCGTCGTTCAATCGCGCGCCGTGATGCATCCATTGCCAGACCTGCGTGCGCGAAATCTCCGCCGTGGCGGCGTCTTCCATCAGGTTGTAAATCGGCACGCAGCCCGAGCCGCGCAGCCAGGATTCCAGATACTGAATGCCGACATCGATATTCAGCCGCAGGCCGCGCTCGGTGATGTCGCCCACCGGAACCGAGAGCAGTTCGGCGGGACCGATGCGCACATCCTCGCGCTTCACATGAATCTGGTTGGGAGTTTTCATGTGTTCGTCGAAGACCTGTTTGGCAATGGAAACCAGGCCAGGATGCGCGACCCACGTGCCGTCGTGTCCAGCTTTCACTTCGCGCAGTTTGTCGAGACGCACTTTCTCGAGAGCCGCGTCATTGGCCACGGGATCGTTCTTGATAGGAATCTGCGCCGCCATCCCGCCCATCGCATGAATCTCGCGGCGATGGCAGGTTTGGATCAGCAGCTCGACATAGGCTTTCAGGAAGGCGCGATCCATCGTGACCTGCGAGCGGTCGGGCAGCAGGAACGATTTGTGATTTTTGAAAACTTTGATGAAGCTGAAAATGTAATCCCAGCGTCCGCAGTTCAGGCCCGCGGAATGTTCGCGCAGCTCGTACAGAATTTCATCCATCTCGAAAGCCGCGAGGATGGTTTCGATGAGCACCGTGGCGCGGATGGTACCGCGGGGAACGCCAACATACTCCTGTGCGAACACGAAGACGTCGTTCCAGAGGCGCGCTTCGAGATGGCTCTGCATCTTCGGCAGGTAGAAGTAAGGCCCGGTTCCCTTCGCCATCAGCGTTTTGACGTTATGGAAGAAGAACAGTCCGAAATCCATCAGCGATCCCGAGATTTGGCTGCCGTCGACCAGCAGATGCCGTTCGACAAGGTGCCAGCCGCGCGGACGCACCAGCAGCACGGCGGTCTTCGGACCCAGCGCGTATTCCTTGCCCTCGGGACTCGTATAACGGATATCGCCGCGGATGGCATCGCGCAGATTGATCTGGCCGGAGATGTTGTTCTCCCAGGTGGGCGAGTTGGAGTCCTCGAAATCGGCCATGAACACGCTTGCGCCGGAATTGAGGGCGTTGATGACCATCTTCCGGTCGACCGGGCCGGTGATCTCGACGCGCCGGTCCATCAGATCGCGCGGGATGGGCGCGACTTTCCAGTCGGCCTTGCGAATGGATTCGGTTTCGGCAAGAAACACGGGAAACTGGCCCGCGTCGATGGCTTTCTGGCGCACCACTCGCTTGTCGAGAAGTTGTTCCCGGCGGCTGTTAAAACGCCGATGCAGATCGACGAGGAACGCGACGGCCTGCGAAGTCAGGATCTCTTCAAAGGCCGGGGTCACCGGAGCTTCAATGGAAACACCGGCGGGTTGGGAAACTGGCATTGTCATAGGGCTGACCTTCCTTCGATCTTACGGCATGGCAGACTTGGCAGGCGGACTTGGTGTGGCGCAGGCGGTTCCGCCTGCGATCGGTCAGTTGACGACGTTCAACTCGCGGACTTTCCTGGCGCTCTCTTCGCGCGCCGCGCCCAGCAGGTATTCCACCGTGGGCCGCGCCTTGACGCGGGCGAACATCTGGTACGCGAATAATCCACGGGATATGCGATTGAGCCAAACATTGGCTCTCACGAGGAATCGGCTCAGCGCGCTGCTCCCCAGTGCCTTGGGAAACGGCGCGGGCACGGCCTTCATTTCGAGGATCTCGAAGCCCGCCTGCTCCAGCAGTCTGCGGAACGAGGCGAACGTGAACAGCCTCGTGTGCGTGAGATCCAGTATGCCCCACTTGCCATAGTTGAACTGGCCCAGCAGCAGCATCAGCCGCGGAATGACGAATCCGATATTCGCCGTGCTCAGCACGAACTCGGCCTCCGGATTCCGCGCGAGGTTTTGATACAGCTCGTCGAGAAAGTCTTCGGGCGAGCGAAGGTGCTCGATCACGTCGAGCAGCAGAACATAGTCGTACTGCGAGACGGGAATGCCACGCAGGCCCTCGTTCAGATCGTGCCGGAAAAACTCATCCAGGATCACGCCATGGGGCGGATGAGCGTCCACGCCAGTCACGCGGCAATGCTTCTCCTTCCGGAGCGCCGCGCCCATGTAACCGCCCGCGCAGCCGAGATCGAGAACCCGCGAACCCTCGCGAACCAGATCCACAGTCATCGAATGAGGGCTGGGATAGTCGAGCTTGGACGTGTACCGGGCCGCATCCGGGGGC
>Ga0181536_10001100_pt1 | contig 32217 bp, 30 predicted proteins | sample PEATcosm2014_Bin_41_FD_121105 | JGI IMG/M metagenome (GOLD analysis project Ga0181536, IMG submission 121105) | Peatland microbial communities from MTU Mesocosm Facility, Houghton, MI, USA - PEATcosm2014_Bin17_60_metaG | ecosystem: Environmental > Terrestrial > Soil > Wetlands > Peat | place...
AGGACGCCGCTGACGACCCCGCCCGAGCTGTTGCTGACCCCGCCGCCGCCCACGTACAGGCCCGCGCTCAAGATCCCGAGCACATGAGTGGTACTGTCGTATGAAAACCCGGCCCCGGCGGAGTAGCTCGCCGTGATGGTGCCGTTGTTCACGACGGTGCCGGCGCCATTGAGCGACACGCCAAAGCCGGAGCCCGCGATCTGCGCGCTGGTTCCGTTGGTGACCGACCAATAGAACGGCGCGCTGTCGATCAGCGCCGCCCCGGACGTGTTGGAGATACTCACGCCCTGGGCGATGTAAACCGGACTGTCCGCCGTATTCGTCAACGTCAGGCCGCTGCTTAAATTCGCCGAAATCGTCCGGGACATCGCCATACTCCAGGTGAAAAAGCCGAATCCGAGGTGACACAGCACGGATCCGGCTCATCTTAATTTACCCGACTGGTATCATCCCCGTCGATTGGGTTCCGTGACGCCGCACAATATGTTACACGCCCCCGATGTGCCGCGTGAAGGCGGCCGCGGCCCGGTCAGGTTGCCTTGGTATATGTTCCGATTTCGGAACAAGCTGAGGGCCGTGCCGCGTACGACGGCGACGCCGCGGGCATGACTGGCGTGGCGCCTGGCTTAGCCGTGGGCCGACGCCTCCTTCGTGTTGTCTCCGTAGCAACCGAGCCAGTCCGATTCACCCGGGCCGATCAATCATGCCGTTCCCGCCGCCATGGCCCACCCCGACGACAATCGTCTCATCTCCGTCATGGCCCGGCTGTGGCGGTTCCCGTCAGGCCGCTGAGGTCAAAACCCGCGGATGGTATCAAACCAAACAAAATCGCCGTCATGAAACTATCATATTGACGATGGTGCCAATGCTCATGCACCGTGGCCGAAACGGCGAAACCACACATGTCCGGGAGGCGAGACCATGCCCCAATCTGGCGATCCTCTGCTGGCGCTCGCCGCTCAGATCGTGGTTGCGTATGTCGAGCATAACGACACGCCGGGCCGTGCCCTGCCCGGTCTGATCCGGGACGTCTATCAGGCGCTGGCGAGCGCCGGGTCGAATAACGTCGCACCACCGGGTCAGCCCAGCGCGAAGCCCGCCGCGGCACGCAAGGTCCCGGGGGGCCAGACCATTTTCGACGATCATGTGATCTGCATGGAATGCGGGTCGCACATGAAAATGCTCAAGCGGCACTTGCAGACCGTGCATAACCTGACACCCGCGCAATATCGGGCGAAGTGGAGCTTACCCAGCGATTATCCGATGGTGGCGCGCCAGTACGCGGCGCTGCGGTCAAGCCTCGCCAAGGAAAGCGGGCTGGGGAAACGGCCGGCACCGCGCGCCCGGTAGCCTTGCGATCAAAACTGGAGCGAGGCCACGACGGACCGAACCACGCTATCCCAATCGCCAGGTGCCGGCTGACGAAACAATCGGGCCGTCGGGTACCACGGGCTATCGTCGCGGTGTAAAAGCCAGCGCCAGTCCGGGTTGAACGGCAACATGATCCAAACCGGCTTCGCCAGCGCGCCCGCCAGATGGGCGACGGCGGTATCAATTGAAATCACCAGATCCATCGCCTCGATCAACGCCGCGGTGTCGCCAAAATCCCGCAGTATCGCCTCGTGGGTGACGACCACGCCCGTGCGCTCGAGCCAGTCGCGGTCCTCGGCGCGAATCTCCTTCTGGAGACAGTGGAATTCCACACCAGGCCGGCGCGATAACGGTTCCAGCGCCGCGACTGGGATGGCGGAACGCGGCAGACTGGCGAGCGAACCCGACCAGACCAGGCCGATCCGCGGCCCCGAGGCCGGACCAAGATGGTGTCGCATCCGGCCGATCCGGCCGGCGGGCGCGCGCAAATATGGCACCGCGGCGGGAATCGTCGCGCGTTCGGTCGCGAAAGCCAAAGGGAGACTCATGACCGCGGTCAGCAGGTCGTACTCGGTCTCGTCCTCGTCGGGGCCAAGTACCAGTTCCACGTCCGGCATTTCCAGCGCCAGAGGAATCAGGTCGTTGTAAACACTCAGCCTGACCCGCGCGCCAAGCGCGGCGAGCGGCTGGATGTAGCGCAGGAACTGAATGACGTCGCCACGGCCTTGCTCCTCCTTGACCAGAACGCGCCGCCCGGCCACCTGAGCCAGATCGAGCACGCGGTAATCGGGATGCGCCCGGTCGTGACCCGGCGCCTCCCAGCGCGTCTCATAGGCCGGCCAGCCTTCCTTGAACCGGCCCAACAGCAGCAGTACCAGGGCCTCGTGCCAGCGGAACGAAACGTTCTCGGGCTGTTTCGCGATGGCGGCGCGGAGTATCTCAAGCGCGTCCTCGGCCCGCCCCTGGTCGGTCATCACGCGGGCCAATTCGTTTGTTACCTCACGGACACGATCCGGCGGCGTATCCGGCGGTAGCCTGGCCTGAAGCCGCCGGAAATCCGCCTCCGCCTCCGGCAGAAATCCGGCGGCGATTTTGGCACGAGCGAGGTTGTAAAGGGCGGGATCGTTCGTGGGGTCGAGCTCGACCACGGTGCGAAGCATGTCGAGCGCCGCTTCCCGGCGGCCCAGACCTTGCAGCGCCAGACCCAGGTTGTTCAGCACACCGGCGTCGCGATGGTGCAACGCCAGGGCCCGATGATAGGCTTCCACCGCTTTGTCGAAGCGCTGCACGGCCCCGTACGCGGCACCGAGATTGGCCTGCAATCGCCCGTCGTCCGGTCGCGCGGCTTCGGCGCGCAGCAGATAGCTGACGCCGTCGGCGTGCTGTCCCCGGTTGGTGCAAATCACGCCCAAAAGATGCAGCGCGTCGAAATGCCGCGGGTCACCCCGGATGATCTCGAGGCAAACCCGCGCCGCCTGGCCGAGATCACGCGCCGCGTAATGACGGGCCGCTGCTTCGATCGTCGCCGTCATGCACCGCGCGTGTCTGGCGGTGGGGTCTTGCCGGCACGCAAATCCGCGACGGTGGCACGGGTCGTGATCTGGTCCGGGTTCATGCGCAATTCGATGACGGCGGGTTTGCCGCTGTCCACCGCGCGCCGGAACGCCGGAGCGAACGAAGCGGTCTCGCTGACCACCTCGCCATGACCGCCGAACGCCTCGATGTATTTCGAAAAGTCGGGATTGGTGACCTGAGTGCCGGAGACGCGCCAGGGATAGGCACGCTCCTGATGCATGCGGATGGTGCCGAACTGGTTGTTGTTGAACACCAGCACGATCGGCGTGGCGCCGTGGTGGAACGCGGTCGCGAGTTCCTGTCCGGTCATCATGAAGCCGCCATCGCCGACCATGCTGACGACCATCCGGCCGGGGAATGTAATGGCAGCGCCGATCGCGGCGGGAACGGAATAACCCATCGCGCCGTTGGTTGGCCCGATGTAGCGTTGCCGGTCGGAAAAATTCAGAAATCGCGTGGCCCAACCGGCGAAGTTACCCGCGTCCGTGGTCACGATGGCGTCCGCCGTCAGCATCGTTTCGAGCTCGCGCATCACCGTGCCGAGGTTCAGACTGCCGTCGTAGTTCGGCACCGCGCGTTGCGCTTCCCGCAACGACCGCAGCTCCCGGGTCCACGCCGACCAGGATGGGGTGACGGGTTCCAGCGCGGCCACCGCATGAGCGAAAACGTTCAGATCAGAAACGATCCCCAGCGCCGGCCGGAACACCCGGCCGATTTCCGCGCCCTCGGGCAGCACCTGGATGATCGGCGTGGCGCCCGCCATATCGAGCAGCGTGTAGCCCTGCGTCACCGCGTCGCCCAACCGGCTGCCCAACGCGAGGATCAGGTCCGCTTCCTTGATCTTCCCGATCAGGCCTGGATCTGATCCAACCCCCAGATCGCCGGCGAAGTTTTCCTGGGCTCCGTCGTAATGCGCCTGGCGGCGGAAGCCGACGGTGACCGGGATGTCGTTCTTCACCAGGAACGAGCTGAGCGCGGCCCGGCCGGCCTCGGTCCAGCAGGAACCGCCGACCACCGCGATGGGCCGTTGCGCCGCCGCGATCATTTCCCGAAATTTCCGCAACGCCGCGGGGTCGGGAAACGCGACCGAAACGGGGGCCCGCGGCAGATCGGGGACAGTGGCCGTGTCCTTCTGCATTTCTTCCGACAAGGCGATGACCACCGGGCCGGGCCGGCCCGACGTGGCGACATCCACCGCATGGGCGACGATTTCCGGAATGCGGTGCGCGTGGTCGATCTGCGTCACCCATTTCGCCAACGGCGCGAACATCTGGCGGTAATCGACTTCCTGGAACGCGTCGCGGCCGGTGTCCTCATGCGGGATCTGGCCGACGAACAACAGCATCGGCGTGCTGTCCTGCATCGCGATGTGCACGCCGATCGAGCCATGACAGGCGCCGGGCCCGCGGGTGACCATCGCGGCGGCGGGCCGGCCTTTCAGCTTGCCGTAGGCCTCGGCCATGTTGACCGCGCCCGCCTCGAACCGGCAGGTGACCAGTTTCAGTTTGTCGGCGGTGTCGTGCAGCCCATCGAGCGTGTCGAGGAAACTTTCGCCGGGAACCTCGAACACATGGTCGATGCCTTGCGCCACCAGCGCCGCCGCCAGAATGTGGCCGCCTAAACGAGGTTTCATTACGCGAAGCCTTTTGTGTCGGGGAAAAAGCGGTTGGGCGGACGCGGCAGGCCGAGATTTTCGCGCAGGGTCTTGCCCTCGTACTCCTTACGGAACACGCCGCGCCGTTGCAGTTCAGGGACGACCTGGTCGACGAATTCGTCCAACCCGCCCGGCACCCAGGGGAACATGATGTTGAACCCGTCGCAGGCACGTTCGTGGAAGTATTCTTCCATCTTGTCGGCGATCGTCTTCGCCGTGCCGACCAGAGCCAGCCCGCCATAGGCCCCGTGGACCTGAGCCAGTTGCCGCACGGTCAAATTGTCCCGCCGTGCCCGGTCGATCACGCGTTGCCGGCCACTTTGGCTCTGATTCGTTTCCGGAATGTCGGGCAGCGGGCCGTCGAGGTCGAATTTCGACGCGTCGGTGCCCAGAGCGATCGACAGCGAGGCGATGCCGCTGTCCGGATGCACCAAACTGTCGAGTTTGGCGCGTTTCGCGCGCGCTTCCTCGTCGGTGTCGCCGACGACGACCAAACAGCCGGGCAGGATTTTCACGTGCTCCGGGTCGCGTCCCGCCGCCGCGGCGCGGGCTTTCACATCGGCGTAGTAGGCTTGGCAATCGGCGATCAGGCCACCGGGGGAGAACACCATCTCGGCGGTCTCGGCGGCGAGTTGCCGGCCGGCGTCGGAGGCGCCCGCCTGCACGATCAGCGGCCAGCCCTGCACCGGCCGGGCGACATTCAGCGGCCCACGAACCTTGAAATACTTTCCCGTGTGGTTCAGCACATGCAGCCGCTCGGGGTTGAAATAGACGCCGTTCTCCACATCGCGGATGAAGGCATCGTCGGCCCAGGAATCCCATAGACCGGTGACGACATCGAAAAACTCGCGGGCGCGGCGGTAGCGTTCGTCGTGCTCCATGTGCTCGTCGAGTCCAAAATTCAGCGCCGAATCCGGGTTCGACGTCGTGACGATGTTCCACCCCGCGCGGCCCTCGCTGACATGGTCCAGCGAGGCGAAGCGGCGCGCGACGTGATACGGCGCGTCGAACGTTGTCGAGCCGGTCGCGATCAGGCCTAACCGCTCGGTGACCACGGCCAGTGCCGGCAGCAACGCCATTGGGTCGAAGGAGGTGACCGTCGCGCTGCGTTTCAATGCGGCCATCGGCATGTTCAGCACCGCCAGATGATCGGCCATGAAGAACGCGTCGAATTTTCCCGCTTCCAGCTTCTGGGCGAAGCGGGTGATGTGCTTCAGATTGAAGTTCGCGTCCGGGTACGCACCCGGGTAGCGCCACCAGGCGGTGTGAATCCCGACCGGCCGCATGAACGCACCCAGCCGCATCATTCGCTTTTCAGGCATGGTCGCGGTTCCTTACGTCTTCTCCACACCCCAGAACACAGGCGCGGAGCCTTTGACAAGGCCGGTCAGATTCGAGCGCCACGCGGCGTGCGGCATGTAGGTGCCGCACGGAATGACCGGAACCGATTCAAACGCGGCGAGCTGGTATTCGGCTTCGAGTTTCCGGCGTTCCGCGTCGTTGGCGGCATCGAGCCAGGCGTTGTACGCGGCCTCGATTTTCGGATCGTCGGGCCAGCCGAACCACGCCTTGGCGCCGTTGCTGCGCATGGTGTTGGACAGCATCGGATCGACGAACTCGGGCGCCGGCGCGCCGGCCGGGAACATCGACCAGCCGCCTTTATCCACCGGTTCCTTCGACGTGCGGCGCTGGATCACGGTGCCCCAGTCGACCATTTGTTCGTCCACATTGATGCCGATCTTGCGAAACGCATCGACGGCGACGGTGGACACCGCGTGGTAAATCAGTTGATCGGTGGGATGCATGAAGGCCAGCCGCTCGCCCGCGTAGCCGGATTGTTCCACCATGCGTTTCAGTTCATCGAGCGTCTTGCGTTTGCGCACATTGTCCATGCCAGCTTCGGTCGCCGATGGCATGCCGGGCACGAAGAAGCCCATCGGCGCCTTCCAGGTGTCCGGTACCTCGCCCATGGCCGCGAGCATCGCCTCCTTCTGGTCGATGGCGGCGAGCATGGCGCGGCGCAACGCGGCATTGTTGGTCGGCGTGGTCAGGTGGTTCGGCCGCAAGATCGCGCACGTGCCGTAAATGTCGAGCAAACCGGTGGTGACCCCGTTCGCTTTGTCCAGCATCGGAATCAGATCGGGTTGCGGCAGTTCCAGCCAATCGACCTCGCCGGCGGTCAGCGCGGCGGCGGCGGTCGCCACGTCCGGAATGACCCGCCACTCCACCCGGTCGACATTCACCTTGTGGCCACCCGCGTTGTACGACGGCGGCTCCTGGCGGGGGATGTAGCCGTCGAAGCGCGCGAACCCGGCATGGATGCCCGACACATACTCGTCCGGCAGAAACTTCAACGGTCCGCTGCCGACGATCTCAGGCATCTGCTTGTACGGATCGGTCGCGGCGAGGCGTTCCGGCATCATCACCGGCTGCGGCTGCACCTTCGACAGGAAATGCGCGAGCAGCGGGAACGGCCGGCGCAGGCGCCAGACCAAAGTGCGATCGTCCTTGGCCTCGAACGCGTCGACACGGTCCATGATGATCGGCGCGGTGGCGTCGCGCTTCAACCAGCGCTGCAACGATGCGACGCAGTCGCGCGCCAGCACCTTGGTGCCGTCGTGCCACAGCATCCCGTCGCGCAGCGTCATGGTCCAGCGTTTGCCGTCGTCCTCAATGACGTGGCCCTCGACCATCAGCGGCCGCGGCACGAATTGCTGGTCGCGGCCATACAGGTTTTCGTAGACCATCAGCGCGAAGTTGCGGGTCGCGGTCGCCGTGGTCCACACCGGGTCCAGGCTGGTCAGATTGGTTTGCGGCACGAAAATCAAGGTTTTCGCACCGGCCGCGACCGCCGGCCGAGCCAAAGCCGCGGCAGCCGCACCACCCAAAAACTCACGTCGCCTCATGCCCATCACTCCGCCGCCTGGGCAATGCCCGCGACACGAGTCCGGGTGCGCAACGTCACGAATTCTTCCGCCGCTGTCGGGTGAATGCCGATCGTGCGGTCGAAATCCTGCTTGGTGGCACCCATCACCACGGCGATGGCGATGCCCTGGATGATTTCCGGCGCGTCCTCGCCCAGCATGTGAACGCCGACGACTTTTTGGCTGGCCTGGTCGACGACGAGTTTCATGGTCGTCTTGCGATCGCGGCCGGTCAGAGTGTGCCGCATCGGCGTGAACTTCGTGACGTAGACATCAACGGGGCCGTGCGCGGCCGCTTCCTCCTCGGTCAGGCCGACGGTGCTGATCGGCGGCGTGGAGAACACGGCGGAGGGAACGTTGCGCAACGATATCTCGCGCGGATTGCCGCCGAACAGCGTGTCGGCCAGAGCGTGACCCTCGGCGGTGGCGACGGGTGTCAGGTTGATGTGGTCGGTGACGTCGCCAATGGCATAAATATGCGCCCGCGACGTTTGCCGCTTCGCGCTCACGACGACCGCGCCGTTGGCGTTGACGGTCACACCGGCCTTGTCCAGCCCGAGCCCCGAGGTATTTGGCTTGCGGCCGGTGGCGAAAAATACCAGATCGCCGCTCAGGGTTTCGTTGTCGCCAAAGGTCAGGACGCGCTGCTCGCCGTCGGCTTCCAGCTGTTTCAGGTGGCGACCCGCGTGCTGGATGACGCCTTGCGCCGCCAGCGCCTCCGCCAGGCCTTCCCGCATATCCTGATCGAAACCGCGCAGCGGCAGCGGCTGGCGGTAGACGAGATGCGTCTCGGCACCGAGCGCCTGAAAGATGCCGGCGAACTCGACGGCGATGTAGCCGGAGCCGCAGACGATGACTTTCCGGGGCATTTGCTTCAGGTAAAACGCGTCATCCGAGATAATGCCCAGTTCGGCGCCCGGAATGGGGGGCCGCTCGGGATGGCCGCCGGTGGCGATGACGATCTTCTCCGCCGTGACGCGTTTGCCGCCGACATCGAGCGTGTGGGGATCGACGAAGGTGGCGCGGGCGTCGAAGATCGTTGCGCCGGCGTTGTTCAGCAACCGGCGGTAAATTCCTTCCAGGCGGGTGATTTCGCGGTCCTTGGCGGCGATCAACTTCGGCCAGTCGTGCGGACCTTTCTTGATCGTCCAGCCGAATCCCGCGGCGTCGTCCGCCCAGGCGCCGTATTCGCCGGCCTGGACGAGCAGCTTTTTCGGCACGCAGCCGATATTGACGCAGGTGCCGCCCCAGAACCGTTCCTCGGCGACGCCGACGCGGGCGCCGTGGCCGGCGGCGATGCGCGCGCACCGAACTCCGGCCGAGCCGCCGCCGATGACGAAAAGATCAAAGTCCATTTGGGTCATTCCTCATGTCAGCGGTGTCGTCCCCCGTCCCTTCAACGTCATCCCCCGTCCCTTCAACGTCATCCCCCGGCTCGTCCGGGGGACCCCTCGCGGCACAGTGCTGGATCAGGTCCCCCGGACGAGCCGGGGGATGACGTTGAAGTTCCGGCCCCTAACTTGATCGCGGAGCGATGCCGTAGCAAGGTGGAGGCAGCAACCAGGGAGGAATGCGATGGCCAAACTATTGTCCCGTGCGCCGGAGCGCCTGCATCACCACGCCTATGTCGTGAAGGATCAGGAGAAGAACCGTCAGTTCTTCGAGGACATCCTCGGAATTCCGCTGACCGCCACGTGGTGCGAGAAGCACTTCAACCATTGGGTCGGCCGCGAGGTCGCCTTTTGCCACACGTTTTACAGTCTGGGCGATGGCGGCGCGCTGGCGTTCTTTTCGTTCGCCGACGACGAAGTCTACCGCAAGACCCAGGCGGAGAAGCCCGCCGAGATCCGCAGCTTCGACCACATTTCCTTCAAAGTCGACGAATCGACCTTCGCCGAGTTGACCGGACGCGTCGAAGCCGCCGGTCTTCATCTGCGTGTCACCGACCACGGCTACTGCAAGTCCATGTATTGCGAGTCGCCGGACGGCCTGATCATGGAGTTCACCGTCGATCCGCCGCACGCGGCCGAGATCGACGCGCTCCGCCGCGCCGACGCGCATCGCGAACTGGCGCGGTGGATGGCCGGCGATCTTCGGACCAACAACGACCTACGGATTCGCGAGACGGCCTGACCAGCCGTCAACCCGCACAATCCGCGCGTCGCCGTCGGCGAGTTCGAAGTCCAGACGCAGCGCGTCCGGCGGCGCCAACGCGCCCAACCGGTCGGGCCATTCCACCAGCACGATGTCCTCGCGCGCGTCGTCCCAACCGAGTTCGGCCAGCGCGGCCGGCCCGTCCAGGCGCCACAGATCGAAGTGATGCACCTTGCCGCGCCGCGTGTCGTAGCTTTGCACCAGGGTAAAACTGGGGCTTGGCACGTCGAGCGCCGGGTCCGCGGCGGCGGCGCGCAGGAAGGCGCGGGCGAAGGCGGTTTTGCCGGCGCCCAGTGGACCCGCGAGCAGGATGGTGTCGCCGGGACGCACCGCCGCGGCGACGCTGGCGGCGAAACGTTCGGTGGCCGCGAGGTCGGGCAAGGTCAGGATCATCGCCGGGACAGTGGCGCCGCGTGCGCCGCGATGCAAATGGTTCACCATCGATCGGCGGCATGGATGTCGTGGCACCGCCGCTTCAATGTCACGGCCCGGCCTGCCGAATTTGCTACGCCGGCAGCTCGTAGCCGATCGCCGATTCGATCTCCAGCACGCGCCTGACCGCGGACCGGGCCATCATGCGGGTGTAATGATCGGCCAAGGCGGGGAAGGTTCCCGGCGCCGGCCCGCCGGAATTCATCCAGCGCCAGAACAGCCGGAACAAATGGATGTCGGCGATCGAGTAATCTCCGACCGTCCAATGCCGGCCCGCCAGCTTTTGTTCCGCGATCGCGAAGACCTCATGCAGCCGGGCGACCCCCACCCGCCGCGCCGGATGCACCGTCGACGCGATGAACGACATCCACGAAATCACCTGGGCTTCCGCCTCGATGTCGCCTGAAGGCAGCAAACCCGCTTCCGGAAAGCGGCGCGCGAGGTAGAACAGAGTGCCCGCGACCTCGGTCAGGATCCGGCCGTCGATCGACAGCGTCGGCACCTTGCCGTCCGGATTCAGCGCCAGGAATTCCGGCGCGCGGTTCTCCTTCCTGGGCAGCGAGACCAGGCGCGCGTCGAATTCCGCGCCAACCTCGTGCAGCGCGATGTGGGTGGCCATCGAACTCGCACCGGGGGCGAACCAGAAGATCAGCATTTTCGTCTACGATCCGGTTGCATTGGTCGATCTTCTTACGTCATGGCTGGGCCCGGTCAACCACGCCTCCGCTGTGCCGCGACAAATCACCGGGTCAAGCCCGGTGATGACGGCGAGGGAGCCCCCCGGATGCCGGGCGATCGGACCGGGCATTTGGCGAACCCCTTCCTTTGAGCCCCGATTTCCGCGAGACTGCCGGTATGAATGACATGCTCGCGCCCGACGCGCTCGCCTTGCACCGTGCCCTGGTCACGCTGGACACGCATATCGACATTCCGTGGCCGCCGGGTCCCGAGCCGTTTCAGGACGGCCCGCGCAAGGTCGACATGCCGAAGATGGCGCGGGGCGGATTGTCCGCCGGCTGCTTCGTCGCCTACGTGCCGCAGGCCGTGCGCACCCCGGCGGGCGAGGACGCCGCCTTCGCCCGTGCCATCGCCATGCTCGACCATATCAACGCGATGGGGCGGACCGAGAACGCCATCACCGCGCGGGTCGCGTCCTCGGCCGATGCGATCGAGGCGGCGAAACGCGACGGCGTCCTCGCCATCGTGCCGTGCGTGGAGAATGGTTTCGCCATCGGCACCGATCTGACCCGGCTGGCCGAGTTCCGCGCCCGCGGCGCACGCTATTTGACGCTGACCCATAATGGGCACAACGCGCTGGCGGACAGTTGCAATCCGCGGCGCGACCTCGGCGACCGGGACAGCGAGCATGGCGGACTTTCCCCCATCGGCGTGCGGGCGATCGGCGAACTGAATCGGCTCGGTATCATCGTCGATGTGGCGCACACCTCGCGCGATACCATGATGCAGGCGGCGGAGACGTCGCGCACGCCGATCGTGTCGACGCATTCCTGCGTCAGCGCGCTGTGCGATCATTCGCGGAACATGACGGACTGGCAACTGGACATTATTCGCGATGTGGGCGGGGTGATTCAGATCACCGCGGTGTCCGCGTTCCTGAAGCCGAACGCCAAACCCGAGGAGGTGACCACCGCCGATTTCGCCGATCATGTCGATTACGCGGTGAAACAGATCGGCATCGATCATGTCGGGATCTCGTCCGATTTCGACGGCGGCGGCTGGTTCAAGGACTGGCGGGACGCGGGCGACAGTGCCAACATCACGATCGAACTGGTGCGCCGCGGTTACGATCGGCGGGCGCTGGAGAAGCTCTGGGGCGGCAATTTTCTCCGCGTGATGCGGGTGGTGGAGGAGGCGGCGAGGTGATGCGCACGGTACGGCTCCCCTCCGGCGAGCAGGTCGCCGCGATCGGCCAGGGCACCTGGTACATGGGCGACCGCAAATCCGAAGCGGCGCGTGAGGTGGCTGCGTTGCAACTCGGCATTGATCTCGGGATGACGCTGATCGACACGGCGGAGATGTACGCCGATGGTGGCGCCGAACGGATCGTGGCCCAGGCGGTGGCGGGGCGGCGGGATCAGGTTTTTATCGTTAGCAAGGTGTATCCGCACAATGCGTCTCGCTCCGGCGTGCCGGCGGCGTGCGAGCGCAGCCTGAAGCGGTTGAACACCGACCGGATCGATCTGTATTTGTTGCACTGGCGTGGGAGTCATCCGCTGCCCGAAACGGTCGCGGCGTTCGAGGCGTTGCGCCAGGCGGGCAAAATTCGGCACTGGGGCGTATCGAACCTCGATGTCGCGGATATGGAGGAAGTGGCTCGCGCGCCGGGCGGCGATAACTGCGCGGCCAATCAGGTGCTGTATCATCCGAACAGCCGCGGCATTGAGTACGATTTGTTGCCATGGTGCGAGACGCGTGGCGTGGCGATCATGGCGTATTCGCCGCTGGGGCACACCACCAGCCGGTTATTGCGCTCGCCGGCGTTGGTCGCGGTGGCGCGGCGGCATGGGGTGACGCCGGCTCAGGTGGCGTTGGCGTGGGGGCTGCGGTTTCCGCATGTGATTTCGATTCCGAAAGCGTCTGATCCGGGTCATGTGCGGGAGAATGCTAGGGCGATCGATGTGGTGTTGACGGCGGAGGATCTGGCGGAGATCGATGCGGCGCACCGGCCGCCGGGACGCAAGCAGCCGTTGGATTTGCTTTGATTGCAACCGGGGGCCTCCGCGCCTCCCTGCCCGGAGTTCCAGATCAAGGAAGCAAAAAATTTCGACCGCGGATGCTCGCAGATACACGCAGATGCACTGTGCCGTCTCAAAGCCCGTGGGCAATACGCCGGATCTCCAGGCGGGACCGGCCGAAGTTAAGCAACAGGCAGAGGTGGAGTCCGGTTGCCTTCAAATCCGTTGAGGCATTGGGCGGTGTGAGCATGATCCAGTGCCTTGATCGCCTTCAGTTCGACAATGATCGTCCCCTCGACCAACAGATCGACCGCGTACGCCCCGATGATGATCCCATCGTATTCAACACTGACACCTTGCTGTTGCGCTACGGTCAGCCCGGCCCCCGCCTTCGCGGGGGCAGGCCCTTGCGCAACTCGTGGGGCAATGCGTTCTCGTAGTTCTTTTCGAGAAACCCAGACCTAAGCGTATTTATCACCTTAAATGCGCAGGCGATGACGCACTCAGACAGTCGGTTGACCCGGGTATCATCTGCGTGCATCCACGGTTGAAATTCCTCGCGGTGCGTCGTGCTTTCACGGCCTCGCGGTTGGGAGACCATTAGCGCCAACAGGTGGTTAAATCTGATGAAGGATTCCACCTGGTTCGCGGGTTCCCCTGTTTTGGCCATGTAAGCTCGGTACCAGGCCTTGGAGTCGGCCCACCAGATTTGAAACCCAGACGGTGCCCAGGCTTTTCGGAACTTCCCATGGGTACCAATGTTTGGTATATTGGGCTTGGAGAACCCAAACGATGAGCAAAAACACGTCATTCAGCCTCGGCGAGCATTTTAGCAGCTTCGTTGAGGCGCAGGTCGGTCAAGGCCGCTACAGCAGCGCCAGTGACGTCGTGCGGGCGGCGTTGCGGTTGCTCGAAGAGCAGGAAGCGAGGCTAGAGGCGTTACGCGCCGCCCTCATCGAGGGCGAGCGAAGCGGCCCATCCACCCCGTTCGACTTCGAGTCCTTTATCGCACGGAAGCGGGAATCTCAGCCGCCTGTGACGTGACGGGCCGCTATACAATCTCGCCGCGCGCGCAGGGTGATGTGGATGAAATCTGGGCTCACACGGTGAAACATTGGGGCATTGACCAGGCGGAAGTTTATATTCGCCAGATCGGACGGCATATCGAGATGGTGGCAGAGAAGCCGATGATCGGCCGGGCGTGTCCCGAAGTCCGCGCTGGCTATTACAAATATCCGTCCGGCTCAGATTTGCTGTTTTATCGCCTGGTTGAAGGCGGCGTCGATGTCGTCCGCATCCTTCACGAGCGCATGGATTTCGGGCGGCACCTTTGACGCAACGGCAGACCGGGGCCGGAATGGGGACGAACACAGCCCGCGGGATCACCCGCCGGCCGCTACTACTCCCAGGCGCGCCGTCGCATGGGTTCGCGGCCCCTCTGGATAAGCCGGTGGGCTGGATCGGCATGGCGAGATTTTATCTGGGAGAAAGCCGGAGCCTCAGAACCCCAGAGAGACCGGACCTCTGTTTCACAATTCAAGAATAGTGCAACAGAGCTAGATGGTTGGCGATATCTTTCATGTTTCTCTTATGTTCATAAAGGTCTCCACAGCCAGAGAATCCGTGAGACCCGTTCCATGCCCGCTCGGCAAGAGCCATATCCTTGGCACCGCCGCCCGCGACACCTCGGGTTCCGTTAATCAAGAACTTCGCCGCAGTGCAACGCGGTTAAGCAATTCGACAAGGCGGGAGCACAGGTTTGACGGTCCCAGCCCTTATGACGATTAAGGGATAACTCCGCCGAGTTCGTCCTGGATATGCACCTCGATGATCGCGTCGAACGCTGTCTCCGCGTGGAACCCGAGCGTAACAGCGCGTCGTGTGTCGAAGCGGCCAGGAATGGTCGCGAACATCGCGTTGATCATCGGATCAAAGGCCGGCCGGATCAGTCGAACAGCTGCCTCTCCCGCAACGCGGCGCAGCGCAGCTATTTGCTCGCCGACGGTGACGGACACGCCTGGCATCATCAGGCTCCTTCGCCCTCCAAGCGGCGTCAGGTCAATCGTCGCGGCGTGGAGCAGAAAGCTCACCGCGGAGCGCGGACTGGCGTGCCACATACGCACGTCTTCGCCGACAGGGAGAACGGCTTCTCGTCCAGCGAGCGGCTCGCGCAAGATGTTGGAAAAAAACCCCGATGCGGCTTTATTCGGTGCGCCCGGCCTGATGCAGATGTTGGGCAAGCGGAGGCCGATCCCGTCCAATACTCCGCGCCGCGTGTAATCGGCCAGCAGCAGCTCGCAGATGACCTTTTGCGTGCCGTAGCATGTCCGCGGAGTGGTAAGGAAATCGTCTGCGATTACATCGGGAAACGGCGACCCATAGGCGGCGATCGACGAAGTGAACACAACGCGCGGGCGATAAGGGGCGCCGTGCCTACGGATTGCTTCAAACAGCGCGCGGGTTCCGTCCAGATTGACGCGGTAGCCTTTTTCGAAGTCCGCCTCGGCCTCGCCGGATACGACGCCGGCCAAATGAAATACGACGTCTGGCCGTCCCGCCACCGCGGTTTCAGCGACGCCTGGCGTCGCCAGGTCGGCGGCGACGGACGTGACGGTGCCCCCGAAGCCGTCAGGCGACCCGGGCGGGAGAGCGTCCAACAGCGTCAACGCGGTGATCCCGCGCGCACCCAAGGCACCATCCGCCGCGAGTCGGTGAACCAGCTTGCGACCGATCATGCCCGCCGCACCGGTAATCAGGATGTGCATGGACAGATGTCCGTTAACTTACCGATGTCAGGACAATGCGCCATTCGCGTGGGGTTTCAACACCGCGCTGATGATCCGGTTTACCGGCACTGGCACGCCATGCGCGGCAGCCAGTTCGACCAGCTTGCCGCCTAACCACGGCAGCTCCATTTTGCGACCGGCTCGGATATCGACTGCCATCGAGGGGATCCAGTCCGGTGGGACGCCTCGCAACAGCGCTCGCCATGGCTCCAGCACATCGGGTGGGAATTGCACGCCACAGGCCCTGCCGACGGCTACGACTTCCCTCATTGCTTCCTCGAACAACGGCGAGATATCCGGGTCTTCGCGGAGCGGGCCAATGGACAGCCGGGTAGCGGCGCAGACGCCGCTGGCAGCGACCAGAATGATGAATTTTTCCCATCGCGCACGCTGGATGTCACCGGACAGTTCGGCGCCGATACCAGCGGCTTGACAGACATCACGGATCATCTCGCCGCGCTGCGTGATGCGTCCGTCCAGTTCACCGAAAACAATACGATGGTGCTGGCCCGACTGCCGGACCACCCCCGGCGCAACAATCGAACCGGTCAGAACTGCCGTGCCGCCCATCACGTGGTTGGCGCCAAGGATCGGTATCAGCCGCTCGCTTGCATCAACGCCGTTCTGCAATGGAATGACTCCTGTATCATGCCCCATCAACGGTCGTATCTGTTCGCCGCTGCTCTCAACATCCCATAGCTTGACACAGAACAACACCAAATCGACAGGGCCAATCTCGGCGGGATCATCTGTCGCCTGGACAGGCCGGACCAGGTATTCACCGCGGTCCCCTTCAATTTTCAGCCCGTTGGCGCGCATGGCGGCCAAATGAGACCCTCGGGCCAGAAACGTGACGTCCTGTCCAGCGAGCGACAGCGAGGCGCCCAGCGGAGCCCCGATACCCCCGGCACCGATGACGGCGATGCGCATCGCAGACCTCCTTTCCCCGCAACCGAAATGCCTTACGGGAGAGACCCAGGATAGTAGAGGGCTCGTCCAATGTCACTTCATGCCATCGGCGTAGCGCCCGGACGGTAGCATCCGGCCCAGGTGCACAAATCAAGGATAATGAAACTAAATCAAGCCGTTGATGAGATTGAGCTTTCCCGTTGCATAAGTCTGTTTCATTAAAGACGTGATAATCCACCGGTTTGCGCGAGGTTCCCTGATCTCATCGAGCGACGAGTAATACCAACCAGCGAAAACAATGACACACCGGTTTTATTCGATTTCGTCATGCTCGGGCCTGACCCGAGCATCACGTGCCGCAACGCACTTGCCCATGAACATTGATACGGATTCTGTGCCGGCAGATCCTCGGGTCGAGCCCGAGGATGACGGCGGGGGAGACGTGACGACTGAGAGTCAATCATTCCGCCGGTTGGTATAAGAGTGACTCCTCGCCGGAGCATGCCGTCGATCCCACGCCGAAAATCCCTCCCCGAACCCACGATCTCTTGACGCGGCAATCACGTTAGATATATTAACTATCAATAACACCGTTCACCCCAAGGCGCCCCGTTCATGGACACAAAACCAACCCTCGGCCAAACGGAACTCCTGACCCACATCGTCGGCGACATCGCCAAAGCCGTCAGCGAGCGCGAGGGCGAGTCCCGGCAGCGGCAATCCGACCGCGTCCAGGCCGCCACTGGCACGATCATGAGCTTCCTGCCGCGCGACGCGATCGAGGCGATGCTCGCCGGCCATTGTGTGATGTTCCACGAGCTGATCGTCGACAGCGTCCACTTCACGTTGCGCGGCGAGGAGGCGGCCACGCGCCGCGCCACGCGAAGCAGCATCGTCGCCATGGACAAGGCGTTCGGCAACAACTTCACCCGGCTGGAGCGCTACCGGACCCGGCACGCGGAGGGCTCGGCGGACGTGCAACCGGCGGACGCCCGCACCGAGACGGAGATCGCCGACCGGGTGCGCCGGCACCAGGCGCGCACCGAACCCCCGCCGCGGGCCGCCCAGGCGGCGCCGGAAGCCGGGACCATTCCGCGCCCTGCGTCGCCGGAAGCGATCGCCGTGGCCCCCGAAGCGCTGTCCGCGCCCGGCCCCGCGCCGCTCACCCAGGCGATGGGCGCCGAGCCGCCGAACGAGGCCTGGCTGCCGGCGGCCGCCGGCTTGATGACCCGTTTCAATGGCCATGCCGAGGCAACTCACCCGCGAGCGGATCGCGCCAATGGCGCCGGTTCCGGCGATGGCGGCAACCGTCAGGCCCGGCGTCATCCCATCCCGTAACGCACCAGCAACCAAAGCTTCCGCCACAGCGGCAGGCTGACCCGCACCGCCGGGTCCCGCCAGCCGCTTCGTTCCAGGCACGTCAGGATCGCCGCGTAGGTCTCGCCCATCAGGCGCGCCGGTTTCATCGCCGTCGGATCGCAATTCGCCATGTGCGCGCGCGCATCCCGAAAATGGCCGCGCGCGTCCGCCGCCAGCCGCGCGCAGACGACGGGCAATGCCGGCGAGGCCAGTGCCGCGGCCGGCTCGCGCGGCACGCCGGCCTGATCCAGATACTCGGCCGGCAAGTAGAGCCGCCCGCGATCGGCATCCTCCTTGATATCGCGCAGAATATTCGTCAGTTGCAGCGCGCGGCCGAGGGAATACGCGACCTTGTCGGCCTCCGCCGAGGGATCGCCGAAGGCGCGCACCGACAGCCGCCCGACGGCGGCCGCGACGCGATCGCAATAAAGATCCAATGTCGCGAGATCCGGTGCGACGATGACCGTCTCGGCGTCCATCCGCATGCCATCGATGACGGCGGCGAAATCCTCCTCACGCAAGCGAAATCGCTCGACGGCGGCGACCAGCACCCGGGTGACCGGCCCCTCGGACTCGCCCCGGTACAGGCCGGCGACATGCGCCCGCCAAGCCGCCAGGCCGCGCAGCTTGTCGGGCAACGCGCCGTCTTCGTCGGCGATGTCGTCGACGATGCGGCAAAACGCGTAGATCGCGTACATCGCGTGCCGCCGGTCCGGCGGTAACACCCGCATGCCGCGGTAAAACGAGGTGCCGGCTTTCCGGACCAACAACTCGACTTCGTCCAGATCCGCCCGCGACGCACCCAGCGGCGTGTCTAGCGCCACACCAGCGCTCCCACCGCGCGCAGCAGGCTGAGCGCGCCATCCATCTTGGTCAGCGCCACGCGCTTCGCCAGCGGATCGTTTTTGGCCAGCCGCTCGGCGAGGCGCGTCGCCAGCCGGCAGATGAACATCGTCTCGGCCCGCAGCCGGCGGCTGCGCACCAGATAAGGCAACTCCTCGGCCGCCAGATTCAACCGGTCCACCCGATCCAGGACCGTGATGAAGGCGCGGCGCAGCGCCGGGGTTTCCTTGGGGCCAAGCAGGTCGCGCGGATCGACGCGAAAATGCCGCATCAGGGTTTGCGGGATATAGCAGCGGTCCAGCGTGCGCAGGTCGGTGCCGCAATCCTGCAGATGGTTCAGCAGTTGCAGCGAGATGCACAGCGCGTCGGAGGCCCGGTAACAGCCATGGCTCTCGCCGTGCAGATCGATCACGTAACGGCCGACCGGCACCGCGGAGTAGCGGCAATAGTTATACAGCTCATCGAACGTCTCATACCGCTGCTTCGTGGCGTCCTGACGGAACGCGACCAGCAGATCGGTCGCATGGACCGGCGTCACCCCCGTCTCATTCAGGCTCCGCCGCAGCTTCGCGGCACTCGGCGCGCCCTCCAGCCGCTTGCCCAGAAGCACCTCTTCCATGATGTCCAGGCGGGCGACCTTCTCCTCCGGCGTCAGGTCGGGCGAGTCGGCGATGTCGTCGGCGTTGCGCGCGAAACCGTAATACGCGTGCATATGCGTCCGCACGCGGCGGGCGATCAGGTGGGAGCCGACCGGGAAATTCTCATCGCCGCGGGCCTTGCCCGACCACGCCTCGACATTGGCGACCTGACCGTCAACGAGCATGTCGCTCATGGGACCATGCCGCTCATGGCGCGCCTCCGGCATAGGCGCGTCCCTTCCAGACCACGCCGCGGCCGCGGTGGTAATTGACCGCCGAGCCGATCGTGGCCGCCATATAGAACAGGGCGATCACCGGCAGACCCGCGGCCCAAAGGAAGGAGCGGCGAAATCGGGCCAGCGTGGGCAGGTAGGCGGCGGCGAACAGGACCCAGGTCACCAGCCCCAAAAGGCGCGTCAGTCCGTGACCGGACAAGACCGCCACCGGCGGCACCAGCCAGACCAGCGCCATCGCCAGCGTGGTGCCGGCCAGCAGGACTGGCGAGAAGCGCAGTTGCGCGTACGCCGAGCGGGTAATCATGCGCCAGAGATCCGCGACACCCGGATACGGCCGAATCGAGCGCGCCAAGGTGGAATGACCCAGGAAAATGCGCCCGCCGGCCTTAACCGCGCCAGCCAGGGCGACATCGTCGATCAGTGCCCCTCTCACAGCCTCAATCCCACCAATCCTGATCAACGCCCGGCGGCGCAGCAGCATGGTTCCACCCGCCGCCGCCGCGGTAGCCCGCAAAGGATTATTCACCCACGCAAACGGATAAAGCAATTGAAAGTAGAAAACAAAAGCCGGGACCAATGCCTTTTCCGCCCAACTGGCACACGAAAGCAGAACCATCTCGGAAACCAGGTCGAGGTCATACCGCTCCGCCATGGCCACGAGGCTCGCCAGATGCGGCGGGTCATGCTCGATATCGGCGTCGGTCAGGAGGAAGTATTCCGGCGCGCCCGACGCCGCCACGCCCTGGTGCACCGCCCAAAGCTTCCCCGCCCAACCAGCGGGGCGGGGCGCGCCGGTGAGCACGCTCAGGCGCCGGTCGCCGATCGCGCGGACGATCGCGCCGGTGCCGTCTTCGCCGCGGTCGTCGACCAGCGTGACGTGAAACGAACCGGGGTAGTTCTGGGCCAGCAGCGAACGGATCGTGCGCTCGATCAACGGCGCCTCGTCGCGCGCCGGCACCACGATCGCGACGGGCGGGGCGCGGGACGGGACCGCCACCGGCAGTACCGGGCCGGCACGCCAGAACTGGCCGTGCATCGTCAGCAGCCAGCACCAGATCAGGCAGGACAGGACCGTCAGCGACGTCATGACCGCGCCATCACGGGCGCAACATGCCGGCGGCGCGGAACCACGCCACCGCGTCCGTCACCGCCTCGCGCGCCGGCCTCGCCTTGTAGCCCAGCTCGGCCTCCGCTTTGGCCGAGGAGTAGAACATCTTTTTGCGGGCCATCTTCAGATGATCGCGGGTCATCATTGGGGCGATCCCGGTGATCGGAGCGGTCTTTTCCATGGCCCAGGCGACGGGCCAGATCAGGGCCTCCGGGAGGCGGATGCGCGGCGGGCGCTGACCGGCGACATCGGCGATCAGCGCGAGCACATCCTTCAGCAGCAGGTTCTCGCCGCCGAGCACGTAGCGCTCGCCGATCCGGCCGCGTTCCAGGGCCAGCGCGTGCCCCTCGGCGACGTCGTCGACATGCACGATGTTCAGGCCGGTATCGATATAGGCCGGGACCCGGCCGCGCGCGGTGTCCAGCACCATCTTGCCGGTGGGGGTTGGCTTGATATCGCGCGGACCGACCGGCGCGGCCGGATTGACCACGACAACCGGCAGCTTCTCGCGCACGGCGAGTTCCAGCACCGCCCGTTCGGCGCGATACTTCGAGCGTTTGTAGGCGCCGACGAAATCGGCCTCGTTGGTTGGCGTCGCCTCGTCCGCCGGGGTGCCGTCGCCGATCTGGCCAAGGGCGGCGACCGAACTGCAATGCACGATGCGCTCGGCGCCGGCGTCGGCGGCGGCGCGGATCATCGCCACCGCGCCGTCGACATTGGCGCGCATCATCGCCTCCGGGTCAGGCACCCAGAGACGGTAATCGGCGGCGACATGCACGACGTAACGGCACCCCGCGGCGGCGCGGGCGAGCGAGGCGGGATCGGTCAGATCGCCGATCACGACCTCCGCGTCGACGCCTTCCAGGTTCCGCCGGTCGCTGGATGGCCGCGCGAGCAGCCGCAGCGCATGGCCCCGGCGCGCCAGGGTGCGGGCGACGGCGGAGCCGACGAACCCAGTGGCGCCGGTGATCAAGGTTGTCATGCTCCGATCCATAGACGATCCGGCGACCCAGGGGAACGCGGCCGGGAACGCACGCCCCCAACGTCATGGCCCGGTCTCGTCCGGGCCGGCTGGACCAGCACGGTGCCGCGTCAGGTGGCCCGGACGAGCCGGGCCATGACGGGAGGACGCGCCGGGCCATGACGAGAGGACGTGCCGGGCCATGACGGGAGGACGCGCCGGGCCATGACGGGAGGACGAGCCGGGCCATGACGAGAGGACGTGCCGGGCCATGACGAGAGGACGCGCCGGACCATGACGAGAGAGGAGCACGGGTTCACCCCTGCCCTTGCCCCGCCCCGTCCACGCGGGCAGAAGCGGCGGCGATGAAGCATCTCTCCTATGTCCTCGCGCTTTTCGGCGTGCTGATCGGCGTCGTGCTGGTGGCGTATTTCGGCCTCGGCAACGTGGTGGCCGCGGTCAGCCGGATCGGCTGGCCCGAGTTCGCGCTGATCGTCGGCTGGCAGCTCGTGCTGTTCGTTGTCCTCGGCATCGCCTGGGACATCATCATGCCCGCGCGCGACGGCCGCCGCTTCTGGGTGCCAACCTGGGGCCGCATGGTGCGCGACGCCGCCGCCAACTGCCTGCCCTTCTCTCAGGTCGGCGGCTTCATCTTCGGCGCCCGCGCGGTCCAGCTCCAAGGGGTCGAGTGGCACACCGCGACCGCCTCGACCGTGGTCGACGTCACCGCCGAATTCCTGGCCCAGATCGTGTTCGCCTGCATTGGCCTCGCCATTCTGATCCTGCGCGTCCCGGGCTCGAACATCGCCGGCCCGGTCGAGGCGGGGATCGGCCTCGCCGTACTGGCCTGCTTCGGCTTCATCTGGGTGCAGAAAGGGGTCGGCACGATCTTCGCGCGACTGGGCGCCCGCATCGCCGGCACCCGGTTCCAGGACGCGAAGGAGCGCGTGGCGGTGCTACAAGCCGAACTCGGATTGATCTACGGCCACACACGCCGGCTCGCGCTTGGCTTTTTCATCCACCTGATCGGCTGGCTTTGCACCGGGGTCGCCGGCTGGATCGCCTACCACGCTTTGGGTGTCCCGATCGATTTCGACGACGCGATGGCGATCGAGGCGCTGTTGAGCGCCGCCGCCGCGGTGGCCTTTCTCGTGCCGGTCAATGCTGGCGTGCAGGAGGCCGGTTACGCGGGACTCGGCGTGGTGTTCGGCGTGCCGCCCGAAATCTCGCTTGGCGTGTCGCTGGTGCGGCGGGGCCGCGACCTCGTGGTGGGTGTGCCGATCTTGCTGCTGTGGCAGTTGATCGAAATGCGGCATTTACGCCGGGTGGCGTCTGAAGCAGAGAGCGGAGCCGAGGCCCAGGTTCCCGCGGTGGCGCTGGAAACCGTGGCAACCCGCGACCGCCAGGACGACGGAGATAGATCCATGGAAGCGTTACGGCGCACCATCATGCGCGGCGGCACCAGCAAAGCCGTCTTCCCGCGTGAGCAGGACATCCCGCCCCCTGGGCCGGAGCGGGCGACGGATTCTGGACGGGACGGTGTATCTGGAGCTGGACGAGGCGGCGTGACTGCTGGACGGCGTGCGCCGCCACTGGGTCTATGATCCGATCGGACGGCGTTAAGCGCTATTTGATCCGGGTCATGGCGGACCCGGAGCCGCTTGAACAGTCCCCGGTCGGCCAACTTCGTGCGGGCGCCCCTTCGTCACCCTGTCGATAGCTAATTCTGGCCACCGGCCGCGGGCAGGACTATATTGCGGGCCATGGACACGACGAACCTTGAAACCGACGATACCCCGCGTCCCGAGAACCAGGCCGATAGGCGGCGCCGGATCGCCTGGGAGGCCACGATGATCGCCGAGGCCGACTCCGACATAGCCGCCGGCCGGTTGGTCGATGAGGCCGACGTGGATGCCTGGATCGACAGCATCGGCACCGACCACAAGCTGCCGCCGCCTTATCCCAACCGCTGATCTGGCGGCCGCGTGCCGCGAAAGCTGATCTATGCCCGCAAGGCGCTCGCCGACCTCGACGCGATCCGCCGCTGGCTGACCCAACCAGGATCGGGACCGGCGCCAACTGACGGCGATCCGGGCCTCGATCAGACAACTGCGCCAGCATCCCTGCCTGTACCCGGCCGGTGCGCATCCCGGCGTGCGAGAGTTGTCCTGCGACGGCGGATACCGGGCGCTGTATCGGGTGCATCCTGACACTGGCCGCGAGGAGACCGCTGGCGACGTGCGGGTGCTGCGCGTGTTCGGACCCGGCCAGGACCGTGCCTCTCTCTGACCCAGGCGGCCCCTGTCCGGCCTGGCAAACGCAACGCCCCCACCCGCATTCGCCAAAACCGCCCATTGGAGTAGGCTCGCGGCGACACTCAACCACCGGAGGTCTCCGATGCCCAGGATTGTTCTGCTGCCGGTGAGCGGCTCCACCGCCGATCCGGAGGTCTTCGCCATGGCGCTGACCATTGCCCGATCCTTCGACTCGCATTTGGTCGCGCTGCACGTCCGGCCCGACGTGCGCCGCGATATCGCCTCGCTGGCCGCGAGCGACGGTGGCATGACCGCCGGCATCGATACGATGATCGACCGAATGGAAGCCGACGCCGACGCGCGGGAAAAGGCCGCCTCGGACGGCTGGCAGGCGTTTTGTTCAGAGAACAATATCGCCGCCGCCGATACGCCCAGGGAGAAAGGCGTGACGTCGGAGTGGGTGACCGAGGTCGGGGTGGAGGCGGATTGGCTCGCCGAATATGGCCGCGCCGCCGATCTGGTCGTCGTGGGCCGCGGCGAGGAAAAATGGGGGCCGGATTACGTGCTGATGGAGGCGGCGTTGATGGACACCGGGAAGCCGGTGCTGATCGCGCCCAGGGCCGCGGGCGCCACGATGGCCCCGGTGAGCGGTGTCGTGGGGATCGCCTGGAAGGACACGCGAGAGGCCGGCGGCGCCGTGCGGGCGGCGATGCCGTTCTTGCGCGCGGCCGGGCAGGTGATCGTTTTCGTCGTGCCGGAACACGGTGAGGACAGCGACAAGTCGCATCTTCGCCTCGTCAGGATGTTACGCTGGCATAACCCGAACATTACGATCCAGGCGTTGAGTGGCGGCGACCGCGCGCCCGTCGCTTTGCTGCTGGACGCGGCGGCGAAAGCCAGTTGCGGACTGTTGGTGATGGGCGGTTATGGCCACACCCGCCTGCGGGAAGCGGTGTTTGGCGGTTTCACGCGCGCGGTGCTGGAAGCGGCGCCGTTGCCGGTGCTGATGGCCCACTGAAGTCCGGGCCGGGCGGCGCGACTCGCCACCCCCGGCCCGCCGCGCTATCCTCTCTCCGGAACAGGAACCCGCGCCTGACGCGGGACAGGAAGGTGCGTCGTGAAGATCCTATCGCGGTTGATTCTGGGTTTCGCTTTGGTGCTGGGCCTCGCCGCCCATGCGCTCGCCGAGGATACCATCAAGATCGCTTTCATCGCGCCGTTCTCGGGCGCTTTCGCGCCGCGGGGCGATGCGTTCCTGAAAGAGCTGCAATATTCGCTCGACGTCGTCAACAACATGGGCGGAGCGCTGGGCCGCAAATTCGAACTCGTGACATTCGACGATAAGCTGCAACCGGCCGAGGCGATGATCGCGCTGAAATCGGTGACCGACCAGAACATTCCGATCGTGCTGCAATGCATTGGATCCAACGTCGCCGCCGCGATGATCGATGGCGTGTCGAAACACAATGCGCGCGATCCGGATAACCCGGTGCTGTATCTGAACTGCGCCGCGCTGGACTTCCATCACAACATTCCGAGTGAGGTCGGCAACGCCCAGGCCGATGCCTGGATCAAGGGGTTCCGGGATAAGTATCCTGACTTCGACTACACCTGGATCAACTATCGGACGACGTTCGAAATGTTGCAGGCCGCGATCAACAAGGCGGGTTCGGTCGATCCGCTGAAGATCGCGCTGGCGTTGGAAGGTATGGAGTTCACCGACGCCGTCGGCCAGAAGAACATCATGCGGCGGGACGATCACCAGCTGATCGACCAGTTCTATGCCGCGATCTTCACGAAAGGCGTCAAGTACGACTCGGAGCGGACCGGCTTCGGCTGGAAGACGGTGAAGACCATTCCGGCGGCCGATCTGGCGCAACCGACGACGTATAAGATGACGCGTCCCGCCGGCGCCTGAGACTTACCTTCGCCGCCCGGAGGTGCGACACCTCCGGGCGGTTCCTTAGCCAGAGGTTACGACCCAGATGATCCAGATCGAACGGCGGCATTTCGGCGTACTGATTCCGTCCACCAACACGACGGTCGAGATCGAATACACCCACCATTTGCCCGCCACGCTGCAATTCCACATCGGCCGTCTGGGCAAGGGCGGCAACACGCCATTCTCCCCCAGCCGGGACGAGGACGTGATCTATCAATCGAAGCTGCTGGGCGACGCGAAGGTGGAGGTCGTGGCGCTGGCGCAGACCTCGGCCAGCCTGTTCGACGATGATTACGATACCAAAGTGAAGGCGCTGATGTCGCGCAACGCCGGCGTCCCGGCGGTGACCTCGGCCGAGGCGATCGGCGAGGCGGTGCTGGCCCTGGGCATGAAACGGGTTGGCATCGTTACGCCCTATTCCACCCAGGTCATCGAGAACGCGAAGCGCTACTACGAACGGAAATACGGACTTCAGGTCGTGGGCATGGAGGGGTTCGGCGCGACCGACGCCTATGCGATCGGCAAACTCGATGCCAACATGGCGTTTGAAGGCCTGCGCCGCGTCGACACGCCGGCGATCGAGGTGCTGATCGTTCCGGGCGGCAATTTCCCGACCATGCCGTGGATCGCCCCCTGGGAACGCGCGTTGGGCAAGCCGGTGATCACCACCAATCAGGCCGCTCTTTGGGGCGCGCTCGGCGTCATGAAGCTCAACGACCCGTTGCCTGGGTTTGGGCGACTGCTGGAGCAGATGCCGCGCTGACAAGCGTCGCCGCACCACGAGTTCGAGCGGAATGGCGTATCTTCTTCACCGTCATGGCCCGACTCGTCCGGGCCGTCCGATCCAGGCACCCTGCCCCTCCAGATGGCCCGGACAAGCCGGGCCATGACGAGGGGACGCCAGCCACCGTGTCAATTCGTCATGGCCGGGCACTCTCAATTCGTCATGGCCGGGCCTGACCCGACCATCTCTCGCCGCACCCCGGTCGCCCAATTGGCACGGCCACGCCAAGCCGTACCGCGCCATCCGCACCCCGCATGACGCAAACACCGCACAACGCCACCGGCCTGCGCGCGCTGCTGACCACGTCCGCGTTTCTTCGCCTGTGGGCGATCGGCGGCTGCGTCAACACGATGCGGTTCTTCGAGTTGCTGTCGGCGGCGTTGTTCACGTTGGACGTCACCGGGTCGGGCCTCGCGGTCGCGGTGGTTTCGGCGGCGCGCACCATGCCGATGCTGCTGTTCGGAGCGTTCTCCGGCGTGGTGACCGAGGCGGTGAGCCGCAAGCAGGTCTTGCAAATCGGCCAACTTCTGACCTTCGCGTCCGCTATCATCATCGCCACGCTGGCGGTTCTGGGCCTCGTGCGGCCGTGGCATCTGGCCGTGTCGTCGTTCGTCTCCGGCATGGTGTGGTCGACCGAGATGGCGACGCGCCGCCGCATGGTCGGTGAGAGTGTCGAAGGGCGGCTCGTGTCGCGGGCATTGGCGCTCGATACGATGTCGAATTCGGCGTCCCGGCTGGTCGGACCGATCGCGGCCGGGATCATCTATCAGCACTTCGGCATCGCCGGGTGCTACGCGGTGTCCGCCTGTGTCTATGCTTTGGCCGCGAGCATCACCCGCGGTGTGAGTTACCATCAGCAAAGCCGACGATTCGTGGTCAGTCAGGCGCCGCGGGACCTCGCCGAGGGCGTCGCCTTCGCGCGCGGCCACATCACCATCGCCGGCGTGCTGGCCATCACGATCGCGATGAATCTGCTGGGGTTTCCCTATTCCGCGCTGGTGGCGCCGATCGGCCGCCAGATCTTCGTGGTATCCCCGACGCTGGTCGGAATCCTCGCCGCGTCCGAAGCGTTTGGCGCCTTCGCGGGCGGCATTTGGCTGACCAGCGGCGAGCCGCCCCTGACCGGCCGGGTGCTGATGGTCGGCGGTTCGTTGATGTTCATTTCGTGCGTGTTCCTGATGCCTTTGGTGCCGGCGTTCGCGCTGGCGTGCGGTCTGTTGGCCGTGGGCGGCTTCGGCTCGGCCGCCTTCGCCAACATGCAGACCTCGTTGATCGTGCTGCACGCGCCCGCGCATATCCGCTCGCGGTTGATGGGATTGTTGACGGTCTGTATCGGTATGGGCCCGCTGGGAATTTTGTTGGTCGGCTTCCTGGCCGATCGCGTGGGCCCGATGCGCGCGATCGATATCGTCGAGAGTATCTGCTTCGTCTGGGTGGTCTGGATCGGCCTGCGCTGGCGCCGGCGCGAGCGAGTTGGATGAACGCCCGAATTGTGCGAAGCTTGGGCCTGGGATCACAAAGCCCAGGGAGGATTGAACCGTGGCGAACAACAGCGCTGACTATGACTTTCTCGCCGGAGTCCGGGTCGTCGACTTCACCCAGTTCGAGGCCGGACCGTCCTGCACCGAAGCCCTCGCCTGGCTGGGCGCCGAAGTGGTGAAAATCGAGAACCCCGGCAGAGGCGATCCTGGGCGGCGGCTGCGGCCCGGCCAACCCGATGACGATCCGTATTATTTCCAGCAGTTCAACGCCAACAAGAAATCGATCACGCTGAATTTGAAGGCGCCGGAAGGCCTCGCGCTGGTCAAGGATCTGCTGCGCAAGGCGGACATCACAGTGGAGAACATGGCGCCCGGCACGATCGAGCGCCTCGGCCTCGGCTATGACGAGGTGAAGCAGCTCAATCCGGGCATCATCTATTGCCAGGTCAAGGGCTTTGGCGAAGGCAGCCCGTACGAAACCAATCTCGCTTTCGATATGATCGCCCAGGCGACGGGTGGGACGATCAGCGTGACGGGGGAGCGGGGGAGACAGCCGGTGAAGCCGGGTCTGTCTCTGGGCGACACCGGCACCGGCATGACGATGGCGATCACCATCCTCGGTGCGTTGCGCAAACGTGACAAGACCGGTGAGGGATGCCGTCTGCAGGTGGCGATGCAGGACGCGATGCTGCACTACATGCGCACCAACTTCGCGACCCAGGCGCGCACCGGCAAGACGGTGGAGCGCGACGGCACGCGCTCGGGCGGCGGCTCCAATGCGCCGTCCGGCCTGTATCCTTGCGCGCCGGGCGGGCTGAACGACTATGTCTGGATCATGACCAGCCGCGCCAATCCCGAGCACTGGGACCGTTTGTGCAAGGTGATGGGGCGCGAGGACCTGATCAAGGATCCCCGCTTCGCCACGCCGGCGTTACGCGTGAAGAACGATGCGGAACTGGACCCGATCATCCGCGACTGGACGAAGTCGCGCACCAAGCATGAGGCGATGGCGCTGGTGGGCGGCGCCGGCATCCCGGCGGGCGCGGTGCTGGATACGATGGAGTTGCAGAACGATCCAACCTTCGAACAGCGCGGCATCATGCAGGTGATGGAGCACAAGAATTACGCCGGGTTTAAAATGCCATCCTGGCCGGTGCGCATCAACGGCAAGCCGCCGCGGGTGAAGGCGTCGCCGGCGCTTGGCGAACAAACCGCCGATGTGTTGACCAGTTGGCTTGGGCTGAGTGCCGATGAGGTGGGCAAACTGAAGGCGGATAAGATCATCTGACAGCCGCGTGGTCTGCTTCCGCGTCATGACCGGAACCCCTCCTCATCATGACGCGAACCTCTGGCCGAGCCGCGACCCGGCCATCTCTCGCGGCACGCCGCTGGTCATGACAGGGAAGCGACCGTTTCGGCCCCGCGGTTGACGACGCCTCCAATTTCAGACGCTTTATGCGTCAACGCGACGAGAAGGAATGCACGCCAATGAAAGTTTACGAAGCCATCGCCGACGCCTTGCTGGCCGAGGGTTGCGACAACCTGTTCGGTCTGATGGGCGACGGCAACATGTGGCTATGGGCCTCGCTGGCGCAAAAGCAGGCGAAGATCATCTCCGCCCGGCATGAGGCCGCCGCGGTGTCGATGGCTGACGGCTATTCCCGCACCACCGGCAAGGTCGGCGTCGCGATGGTCACCTGCGGGCCGGGCCTGACCCAGCTCGGCACCGTGCTGATCATCGCGGCCCGCAACCGCTCGCAGCTCGTGGTGGTCACCGGCGAGATCAATCCGGGCGCCAAGAACAAGACGCAATCGATGGACCAGAAACGTTTCACCGAGGCGTGCTCGGCGCGATTCCACACCGTCACCAGCATCGACAACATGGCCGAGGAAATCGCCGAGGCATTCTATGCCGCGCGCGTGCATCGCGTACCCGTGGTGTTGAACCTCAACATGAACCTGCAGGAACAGTCCTTCGACTGGGACTTCGACTATCGGCCCTCGACCCAGTTCCTGCCGCCACGCGTGGAAAACCCCAGTCCGGATCTGCTGGCGCCGGTGGTGGAAAAACTGGCGGCGGCGCAACGGCCGGTGATCATCGCCGGCAAGGGTGCCATGGCGGCGCAAGCCAAGGATGAAATCATCAAACTCGCCGATCGCGTCGGCGCGTTGCTCGCGACATCGTTGCAAGGCAAGGGGTATTTCGCCGGCCAACCCTGGGATATCGGCATCGCCGGCGCGTTCGCGTCCGAGCCGACGGAACGGCTGCTGGCCGATGCCGACTTCGTGCTCGGGGTCGGCGCGGAGCTTGGCTATTACACGACGGAAGGCGGCCTGCTATTCCCGAGCGCCGAGGTCGCCCGTATCGACATCAAACCGATGCCCGAGGAAATCGGCGTAATTCCCGGTTTGTACGTGCAGGGCGACGCCCGCAAGACCGTCGCGACCCTGAACGAGGCGCTGGAAAGCCGCCAGGTGCGCAATGAAGGGTTTCGCAATGCCGCGACCAAAGCGGTGCTGGATGAACCGCCGCATCAGTTCGAAGCGCCAACGGACGGGCTCGATCCGCGCGCCGCGGCGCATCACCTCGCGCGGTCCTTGCCCAAGGGCGCGCTGGTGACCTGCGGCGCCGGCCATTTCTTCTCGTTCCCCGCGATGTACATGGCGCTGCCCGAGGGAGCGGAGATCCAGTTCTCCTATCAATTCGGCGCGGTCGGTCAGGGGTTGCCGCTCGCCATTGGCACCGGAGCCGGCAATCCGGGCCGTCCGCACATCGCGATCGAGGGCGACGGCAGCATGTTGTTCCACATCCAGGAGCTCGACACCGTTACGCGGTTTAAATTGCAGATGGTGTTGATTGTCTGGAACGATGGCGGCTATGGCGCCGAGGTGCACAAGCTGGTCCCAAAAGGGTTCGACTGGGGACAGGCGCATTGGGATTCACCGGATTTCGTCGCGATCGCGAAAGCGTTTGGCGGCGACGGCGTGAAGCTGGAGAAAGAGTCCGATCTTCCCGCCGCGGTGGCCGAAGGTCTTCGAAAAGGCGGCCTGTATCTGATCGATGTCCGCGTGTCCCCGACCACGGCCAGCGATCCGCATGGCAAGGTGTATTACGGCATCCCGAGCAAAGCGCCGCTGCTGCGCCCAGTGGCGTAATCACCGATGCATTTCGAGGGTGAGTTCCGCGTTCCCGGCAAAGCCGCGGACGTGCTCAAACGTTTCGCCGACGTGCCACGCATGGCGCGTTGCATGCCTGGCGCGGTGCTGCAACCCCAGGCCGAGGACGGGTCCTGGCCTGGGGCGATGGTCGTTTCCTTCGGCCCGAAGAAGATCAACTTCAAAGGCAAGGCGATCTGCGAATTCGATGACCAGACCTTGACCGGATCGGTGCATGGCCGCGGCACGGCGGATATGCGGTCGGCGCGCATTGGGGTGAAAGTGTCGTTCGCCCTGGCCGATGCCGCCGACACGCCGAGACCCGAAACGGTCGTCAAGATCGTTTCGGACGCCGAGTTGGGCGGTGTGCTGGAGGATTTCGCCAAAACCGGCGGGATCGCGGTGGCGAATGTGATCATGGCGGATTTCGCCCGCCGTGCCGCGGCGGAATTCTCCAAAGACGAACCGCCGCCGGTGGCTGACGCGACGCCCGTTGAACTCGCGTCGGCAGCCCAGCAACCGCTGGCGGCAGAGGCGCTGCTTTGGGTGGTGATCAAGGCCTACTGGCGCAGGTTGCTTCGCGCTCTGGGTCTCGCGCGGGAACAGTAACCGCCGCTCGGGCCTTTGGCCCATGCCGGGCAAACCGGGGCAGCCGCGCGTTCCGAACCGGCGGGATCAGTCATCGCGGAGACGGCGCGCTCGTCAGCGCTTCGCCGGATCGATCGTTCGGATCCGCGCCGAGAGGGCCGCGATGTCGTCCAGGCTGTACGACAAATGCACCCGTTGCGTCGACGGCGGACGTTTCGCGACCGACAATCCCGGCCGCCACTCGGTCGCCGGACGGATCGGCCGACGTTCGAACCCGCCACCACAGTTCGGGCACACATTGTGCAAGTGCGTATCCACACACTCCGCGCAGAACGTGCACTCGTACGTGCAGATCCGCGCATCCG
>Ga0181536_10001101_pt1 | contig 32182 bp, 27 predicted proteins | sample PEATcosm2014_Bin_41_FD_121105 | JGI IMG/M metagenome (GOLD analysis project Ga0181536, IMG submission 121105) | Peatland microbial communities from MTU Mesocosm Facility, Houghton, MI, USA - PEATcosm2014_Bin17_60_metaG | ecosystem: Environmental > Terrestrial > Soil > Wetlands > Peat | place...
ACGTCACACGTCACTTGAGAACCCGAGTTCCTGCAGAATGTCGCGTGTGTGCTCGCCCAGAGTTGGTGGCGGCGCGTTGTCACAACGCCTGCTGTCGACAAGAATGGGTGAGCGGATTGTGACGATCTTCCCCTCGGTCGGGTGATGGGTTTCACTGAAGGTGCCCAGGTGCTCGACCTGCGGGTTTGAAAGAACGTCCGGTATTGTGTTGATAGGCGCAAAAGGAACGTCGAACCGCTCCAATCGCTCCATCCAAAAGCTGCGATCGTGCTTTGCTATCACCTCTGCGACTTTAGTATTGAGCTCGTGATACCGCGACACGCGTCCCGAACGCTCGACGAAGTGAGGATCCAATGCGATCGCAGGTTCGTCGAGGACCTTGACGAAATTGTCCCAGAACTTGCTCTGCAGCGACAAATGGATGGCGATAAGCTTCTGGTCGGCGCAGGTAAAGGCGAAACATTGTGACGACGCCACACGCGATGAAGGTCCGTATTGGACCTTGGATTGCGTGTAGTAGGCAAAGGCATCTGGCGTGAAACCGATTGAGCATTCCAGCATGTTGACCTCGATCCGTCGGCCGCGGCCTGTCCGCCCACGTTCATAAAGCGCGCTCACGATTCCGTTGACTGCGTACATCCCTGTTACATTGTCGGAGATCGTCACACCTACGAGTTTCGGGTCATTCGGATCGACTGCCAAGCCGTAGATCCCGCTCAGCGCGCTTGCGACGGCGTCATAGGCGGGCCGGTTTTGGTAGGGACCGCTCGCGCCGAAGCCGGTGATCGAACAGTGGACAAGCCGCGGATTGATGGCCCGGATTGCATCAATACTGAATCCGAACTTGTCCATCACACCAGAGCGATAATTCTCCACGAGGACGTCGGATTCCTCAAGCAACTTGTGGAACACCCTCTTTCCTATCTGGTCCTTCAGATCAAGTGTAATGCTGCGCTTGCCATGATTGTAGGCGACAAAGTTCGGCCCGTATCGGCCGCCTCCGGTGGCACGAAACGGATCGCCGCCGTCCGGATTTTCGACTTTTATAACCGACGCACCCAACTCACCAAGCAACATCGCAGCGTAGGGAGCGGTAATCATCGTGCCGAGTTCGAGAACCTTCACGCCGGCAAGAGGCAGCAAAATCGGATTCATCGAAGGGAACCCCAGAGATGCCCTCAGTCACTTCTACTCTGGACGCTTGTACGCTCCGAGGCCGGGCTTGAAGCTCTTATCGTCGACGAACTGCTTGATGCCCTGGCTGTAGCCGTCTTCCTTGTCGCGGGCGCGCAGCTCTCCGGATTTGGCCATCAGGTATTCGTGCGCTTGGCCGAAATCCATGTCTCGCACGGCTTTCAGGCCTTGCTTGGTAGCCCGCAGGGTCTCCGGATTAAGTTTGAGGAAGCGACGGGCGAACTCTTCTGTGGTCTTCCGCAGATCGGCGGCCGGCACGGCCTTGGTGATCAGCCTGATCTCCTCGGCTTTCTTTCCGTCGAACAGCTCGCCGGTCAGACTGCAATAGAGCGCGTCACGATAGCCGAGGCAGACTTGGAGGACCTTGCTGACGAGGCCGCCAGGAAGAATCCCCCAATTTACCTCGGACAGCCCGAACTTGGCGTCCTCCGCTGCAAAAGCAAAATCGCAAGCGATCAATTGGGTAAAGGCCCCGCCCATGCAGAATCCGTTGACCATGGCAATGGTCGGTTTCGGAAAGTTCCACAAGCGGTACCAGCGCCACTGGTGCGTCACCCACTCCGCCCGGATGCGTTCGGCAGGTTTGTTTTCAAGCTCGCGGAAATAAAGCTTCAGGTCCATCCCGGCGCAGAAGGCTTCTCCGGCGCCCGTCAGGATGAGAACGCGCGTTTCTGGATCGCCCTCGAGGCTTAGGATGATGTCGAGCATCTCAAGGTCCAGTTCCGGACTCATCGCATTGCGCTTATCGGGGCGATTCAATGTCACCCAGGTCAGTCCGCCGTCCTTCTCGACAATCACATGGTTGTATTTTGCAACGGAGGACATGTTTAGGACCCTTTTTGCAGTTGATATCATAGCGTGCGATTATCGCACATCCTACGACGGGTAGAGTTTAAGATTCAGCTTTGAATAGTGTCAATAGGCGACTTCCTAAACACGTTCGCTTGCAAATACTTGATTTGGTGCGATAATCGCACAACGGATGAAAATCGCGCGACCTGTTCGGATTGCTGATGGAGCGATAACTTGTCGAAGCCGGTGCAAAATTCGCGGAACCACTTCTCGGTTTCGCTCGCGCGCGGATTGGCCGTGATCAAAGCATTCGATCGCGATGCGCCGATGCTGAGAATCACCGACGTCGCCCATCGGACCGGCCTGGATCGCGCGACTGCGCGCCGTTTCCTTTTGACTCTGGTTGATCTCCAGTATGTGGGATTGAGCGGTGACCTATTCTATCTTCGGCCGAGTACGCTGGACATCGGCTTCAGCTATCTGTCGTCGCTCGACCCCAACCGTCTTCTCCAGCCATTTCTCAACGAACTCACCGAAGAGACGTGTGAGACATCCAGCTTCGGCGTGCTGGACGAGTTCCAGGTCCGGCTACTCGCCAGGTCCGCGAACAATCGGATACTTAACTTCTCAATTTATCTCGGAGAACGCGTTCCCGCCTATCGCACCTCGCTCGGTCGCGTTCTTCTGGCGGGCCTGCCGGAGCAACAGTTCGAGGCTTATTGGGCCAACCTTCCAGAGCAGCTTCGCATGGCGACGTCCGCCCTCGACAAAAGTGAGTTGAGGAAAAGTGTCAATCAGATCCGCACGCGGGGATGGGCCACCATCGACCAGACGATGGGCGAGGGATACTCCTCGATCGCCGTACCGATCCGCGATCAGGCGGGACATGTCATCGCTGCCGTGAACGTTATGGAGTATCCGCCGCGCACCAGCACGCAAACGAAGCTGAGGAAGTATTTGCCGCTACTCAAGGACGCCGCGCGGCAGATCGAGACAGCGCTCAACGCCTCACAACATTCGATGGTTGCATTGACGGTCAGCGGCCAGAGCGAACCTTCAAAAGGTTATCCGTGACGCTGAGACGTTCCTTGTCGCTCCGCGCGGCGCTTGCGCCCGGCATCGATCCGAGGCTCGCGCCGCTGGACGCGCTCATGGCGTGGGTGGAGACGCGGAAAACGCTGAATGCGCAGCAGCCCATCACAGTGAAGGACGCGCCGTTCCTGGAAAATTCGACGAACGGAAGGCGGGTCGATTTGCCGGCGCTCCCGGCGCCCTATTGGCATGGGATGGCGGAGGGTTCACAGTAATCAATTGGCATTTCCCGTGAGCCAATTCAGCATGATGCGGTTGAACGTCGCCGGATCCTCAATATTCGGAAAGTGTAGGGCGTTCGGAATCGCTTCAAATCGCGCATGCGGGATCAGACTTGCGATCCGCTCATTCTGTTCGCGCGGTGCGCCCGGATCGTTCGCGCCGCAGACCACAATTGTGGGCGCGGAGATTTGCGGTAATCTATCGATAAAGCTGAAATTTTGTATCGCCGCCGCAGAGCCTATGAACCCTTCCGGTGTTGTGCCTAGTATAGTGTCAAAGATCTGCCGCCAGCGACTGGGATGCTTCTCCTTGTAATCGGCGGTGAGCCAGCGCTCGATGGTGTCGGACGCCACCGGTTCGAGAGACCCGGCTTTGCGAACAGCATCCATACGAGGGCCCCAAATAGCTGGTGCATTCGGCAGCGATGCGGGGATGGCGTCGCAAATCATCAAGGATTTCAGTTGTTCCGGGTGATTGAGAGCGAAGGCTTGGCCGAACATGCCTCCGATCGACAAGCCCACATAGTGAACGGCGTCTATGCCGAGTGATAAGACCACATGCGACACGTCTCCAGCGAGGTCCTCCATCGTGTAGGCACCGCTTGCAGCGGTGCTCCCGCCATGGCCGCGCATGTCGATACGCAGTACCCGAAACCCGGCGGCGAGCAGCGGAGGCACTTGTTCGGCCCATGTCCCGCTGTCTGCAGCCAGCGAATGCGCAAAGCAGACAACCGGATCATTGTCGGCTCCAAGGAGGTCGAATGCTACGCGATGGCTTTTGAGTTGGATCAGCATGAGTTCTCTCGATTGCTTAAATGGCGCAAGCCTATTGTAGATGCCCAGAACCGCGACAATTCGCGCTCACATGGCTGCGCTTTTATCGGCTTTAGGGTGGGGTAGGCATCGAGAACGGCCAAGCCTTGGCCGTCTCTATGGTTTCGAGTTTCATGATCACAAGTCCATTGAGATTCCCTTCTGCATTTCAGAACTTCCGTTGGCGCGCTACATGCGATCACGTCGCCACCGAACTGCTGATATTCGCAGTCCGGGCGCGGCATATTCGTTATATTGCTCAAGATCGAGCACGTCGACATCTGCCACGACATTCCTCGTCATGCAAAGCCCCTTCCGCTGAGCGAGCAGAGCTTGTCTGCTGCAAGCCAGCCTTTAATTCGGCAGTCATTGATGATCCCGCGGTGGGAGATAGGCACGCTCATATCCGCCGAAACTCTGATTGGTCGCCGTGGCCCAAGATACTAAGCAAGTTGAAATTTCCCGGCCACGAGCATCGCAAAAACATCGCTCATAGCATTCCATAGCTGATTGTTTGCGCTGGGCGGCGACCCCTGGATCACGTCAAGGCGCGACCTTGGCTCCTGAAAGCTGTCTCGCGTCCTCATGGTGGATCGTTCAGAGGATTACGACAGGTTCACTGCACAGCATTGTCACGCCTCTTCGCACGATTGCCGCGACGAACGGTTGGTCAATCTTGACCTTCCAATCGCCTCCATCTAATATATGACAACAATATCACATATATTTGTAGATATTGAAACGCGTGAGCGCGGGCCAACTAAGCAGACTCGGTTTGCAGAAGTGGGATGAATGAATATGATCGGGCGGCGGGACGTTTTACGACAAGCGATCGGCGGGCTATCGGCAGCGCTGACGGTTTCTAACGCCGCTTATGCCGCGGTAGATGCCGAGCGATTTCCCTCGCGCTACATCACCCTCATCGTGCCATGGGGCGCCGGTGGTCCGCCAGACAGCATCGCGAGAGTTGTCGCCTCCAGACTGAGTGAGGTCCTCGGCAAGCCAGTGATTGTCGACAATCGGCCCGGCGCAAGCACATCAATTGCGGCAACGACCGTGGCACGGGCCATCCCCGATGGTTACACCTTGATGCAGGTGGACATGTCGTTCGTGGTGACGCCGCATATATTTTCCAATATGCGCGTCGATCCTCTGAAGGACTTTAAACCTGTCGGCCAATCCGCCAAGTCAGAGTTCGTATTGATCGTTTCGCCCGCTTTGTCCACGCCCACCGTCGCCGATTTCATTAAACTCGCTAAAACCAGGCAAGAAGCCATTATGATCGGTCACAGTGGAATTGGCTCGACGCCCCACCTCGCGGCGATAACCTTTATGAAAGCGACCGGAATCAATCCGCTTCTCGTGTCATATCGGACGATAGCGCAAGCTACCGACGATGTGCTGGCCGGGCAGATTGCTGCGATTTTTTCAGCGGAAGGCATGGCCATCGGACTAGCGAAAAGCGGTAACGTTCAAGTGCTCGGCGTGACCGGCGCAGAGCGCGTGGCTGAGCTACCCGATGTGCCGACGTTCCAGGAAAATGGCATCCAGATGACCGGCTTCGAGAATGGGTCTTGGTATGGCATAGTTGCACCAGCAGAGACGCCGGACGACATTATTGCAAAGCTTAACGCTGCGCTCAACAACGTTACCGAAGCCAAGGATGTCAAGGCAAGGCTCGCCGCCTCCGGAGTGGAACTGAGCGTCGGCACGCCGCAGGTATTTGAGGCCTTAATCGCAGCCCAATACACTTATTGGGGCAAGACGTTGCGGGCGGCCGGAGTGATGCCGCAAGAAAAATAATGTCGGCAGCCGGCAATCGGGTCTAAACTCACAACTTGATCGCCATCAACTGCCGCAATCACACGCTCACGCAAGTCCTGAGAATAGGGCTTGCCCATCGAAGCCGCGGTGCCGATTCGACACGAAGATTGAATCACAAATCCTCCTCAGCGAGAATCCCACCGATTCCGCCAATCATGAAAATGCTCTAGTTTCTATTACAGATCGCTGAGTCCGTATTCCGACCAGCGTGCTTTCACCCGTGCCTCGTCTTCGAGAGACGGTCGTACCGTGGGGGGAAAGCGCTCACCACCCCACTCCGGACGGCGCGCGTTTTTCCACGAGCGTGTGGCGTCGATCAACATCCGGTTCCAAAGGCCGGTGCCGAGCTGCGCAACGTCGCGATCTTCCATGGGCGTACTGGGATCAATCGGGGAACCGAAAATACCTGGGAAGATCACCACGCCGCCTTCTCCGGCGTTCACGCGATGCGCGAACGCCCATTCCACCTGCTCGTCCTCCTTCGGATCGATGTCCTCCTCCACCACGATCACGTGCTTGTAGCGGTATTGGGCGGCGCTGTTACCCCAAAGCGCTGCAGCGACCTGCTTGGGCTGGCCCTGGTAGTGTTTTTTGATCTGGACCCGGATGTTGACGCCGTTGGTGATGGGCGGAGCGTACACATCGAGAATGCCGGGGATGCCCGCGCCATTCAAAATGTTCCAGGCGATCGCGGCACGCTGTACCGAAGACATGACGCTGTTCTCGCTGTATGAGCCCGGCAGCGTGCCCTCCAGCGAACCGCAGAAGACGGGGTCGCGACGGTGAGTGATGCACGAGACCTTCATGGTCGGACGAGGCGTGGGGAGGTCGGACACGTAGCCGGTGAATTCGCCGAAAGGCCCTTCGCTCTCGTAGGTCGTCGGATCGTCGCTGATGGTCCCCTCGATGACGATCTCCGCCGTCGCCGGAACCTCGAGATCCACAGTCTCGCAGCGCACGAGTTGCGCCGGCTCGCCACGGTAAGCGCCCATCACGTCCCACTCGCAGACCCCGGCCGGGACCGGCGATCCCGCCAGGAAGGGCATAATAGGATCCCAGCCGATCACGCAAGCGACCGGCATCGGCTGCTTGCGCGCGGCCCATTTCAAGAAGTGCGCCCCCCAGTGCTGGCCGCCCTTGATGAGGAGGAACGGCGCAGTATCCTTCTGGCCGATCATGCCGCGGTACAGACCGACGTTCATCACGCCCGTATCCGGGTCCCTGGTCACAATGGCGGAGAAGGTGTGGATGTAGCGTCCGCCTTCGAGGTAGTGCCACCTGGGAACGGGAAACTCCGTTTGGTCGATGGCCTCGCCGCGTATGATGACGTCCTTCACTGGCCCGGTGCCGACCACCACCGGGGGAATTGTCTCGCGGTTTTTTTTCATGACGTGCTGGACGAGTTCGCGATTGACGGCATTGCGGGGCAAGCCGAGGGCGAGCGCCAGGCGTGATCGGGCGCCGAGGCCGCTCACGAAAAGCTTCGTACAGCGACCGCTCGCGTAGCCTTTGATGTTCTCGAACAGCAGGGCGGGCCCCTTTTTCTCAAGAACGCGGCGGGCAATGGCCCCGATCTCGCGGTCCCAGTCCACTTCGGCCGTGATCCGCCGCAGCTCACCCGCCTTATCGAGGTGCGTCATCCACTGCCGCATGTCCATGAAAGCCATCGTGTGAGTACTCCCAAATTCACAGACGCGAGTCTTTCTCGGGACAGGCGCTGAATCGTTCTGAATTATTCCGGCGCAGCCGGCCGATCGAGTCCACCAAACTTGATAACGGCATTAAATCCCGGAACGCTTTAAGTCGGCAATGGATCATCGCGCCACTGCATCCCAATGCGCGCACGCAAAATATCGCGTTCCTAATCCTTCGATCGTCAACGCGTGCGCTCATTCGAGCTTTCGGCATCAGCGGCTCCAAAAGAGCCCCATTCGTCATCGCTTAAATCAGATCGCATGATCCACCTCCCACCACGGTGAATCATCTTCGCCCTTGCTTTTCAATAAGCTATCTGGGTACAGACCCCAGCCGATTAAGTCCTGCCGAACTCATAGAAAAACCACAACCGACAGATCGGTTAAGAACAACTTTCATCACAGCCTCATTTGCGAAGGTGAAAGAACGACTACCGCTCACACCAGCCTCTATTGGAAGAGTTGACGTTGATCAAGGATATCGGAAAATAGATCAAACTAGCAAGGGCGCGAACGCCCTAACTCAATAGGATAGAACGATTCCGTTGGAAGTTGCACGCAGAGACCATCCAGCGCTTCGCAAAGGTTCAGCCTGCGGCAAGACGCCATCGGGCGGCACCTGGCTCGAGCTCCGCTTCGTTCGAAAACGCCATTCGTCTTTTGTTTATTGCCGCGTCGATGCCTACCAAGCTGATGGATAGCGAAAAAAGCGAAGGCAACGGAGAACGGGAATGCAGGCGCTCGCCGGTGGGGGGCAGATCGACATCGATGGCATGGCGCTCGAGTACCAGTGGTTCGGCCCCGCGCCCGCGCATTCGCCCACGATCGTCATGTTGCACGAAGGGCTCGGCTCGATCAAAACCTGGGGCGAGTTTCCGCGGCGCATTTCCGAACGAACTGGAGCCGGCGTGTTCGTCTATTCGCGCGCCGGTTATGGTGCGTCGCTACCTTCCGGTCACGACCTGCCGATTGACTATATCAAGCGTCATGCGCTCGACGTGTTGCCCAAGATTCTCGAAACCATCGCATTCCGGCGCGGGATATTGCTCGGCCACAGCGACGGCGCCTCCATGGCTGCGGCCTATGCCGGGAGCCGCAACGACCCGAGAATCATCGGGCTGGTGCTGATGGCCCCGCACTTTTTCGTCGAGCCCGAGACCCTTGTCGAAATCCGCAACGCACGCGAAGCCTACAAGGCCCGCGACCTGCGTCAGCGGCTTTCCCGCTACCACAGCTATGTCGATGCGGCTTTCTGGGGGTGGAACGACGTGTGGCTCAAACCCGCCTTCGCGTCCTTCAACCTGCGAGACGAACTGCCAAAGATTCATGTGCCGACGCTGGTGATCCGCGGCGACGACGACCGCTACGGCACCCACCGCCAAGTCGCAATGGCGAAAGACTTATGCCGGTGCCCGCTGCAGACATTGATCATTCCAGACTGCGGCCACGTCCCGCACCGCGAGAAGCCGGAGCAAACACTCGATGCGATTGTAAGCTTCTATGACAGCGTCGCGCCATCGCGGGACGGAGAACCTGCGCGACCGGAGTGACTTTGCGTCGCCGGGATTTTTGCTTACAGCGCCGGCCGCTGCATGCCCCACTTAACGGTAGCTGTCGCGCACTTAAACCTGCCGCGTAACATTGCGCTGGAAAGCTAAGATGTGATCGCGCATGGCGGCTTCGGCCACTTCGGGCTGCCGGCTCTGCAGCGCCTTAACGATGGCGCGGTGCTGCGCCAACACGTTGCGATGATGGTCCGGATCGCGCAAGGAAATGAACCAGAAACGAAGCGAGCGTTCGTGCAAGTTGCGCAAGACGTCGGCGAGGACTGCGTTCTTGGCCGCGCGCGCCAGGGTGTCATGGAACTCGCGGTCGAGCAGCATCATCTGTTCGACGTTACGTTTTTCCGTGACTTTATCCGACGCGTCGACGATGTCCTGGAGCTGCTGTAGTTCGGAATCGTCGGCACGATCCGCGGCAAGACGCGCGCAATAGCATTCGGTCACCAGCCGCACGCCGATGATCTCCATCGCTTCGTCGATGCTGACCGCCCGCACCATCACGCCCTTGCGCGGCATGATCGACACCAGGCCATCCATCATCAGATGATGGATGGCCTGATGGATCGGCGTGCGCCCGATTTTCAATTCCAGAGAAATCGCAGCCTCGCTCAGCACCTCGCCGGGACGATAGCGGCAGGTGATGATGCGGAACTTGATTTCATTGTAGGCCCGATCAAGCAGGGATTTCGCCGGATACGCCGCGAGCAGCGGGCGCTTGGCGCGCGCCGCGGATGAGGCCGATTGCGTCGCTGCTTTGCTCATGGCACCTCCGCTGTCCGACGTTCGGAAGCGTAACGATGTCGTAGGCATAGACGAGCTATTCATTGCGCATCGACACCGGCGACCAACCATCAAACGCCTGACCCGGCCGCCAATCATTTGCTGAAACGAACATGAAAAGCCCGGCCGTCTAACGCCCAATCACATCAGAATCAGTCATTGAAGTCAAGGTGATATTTCACTGGCATAGCGTTTTAGGCGTTCAAATCCAGCAGCTTAGCGGGAAAGACCTGGACCCTCAGGCCGGCGTCGACGACGCGCGCTTCTTGGCCGTCTCCAGAATGGCATCGACCATCCCGGCATAGCCGGTGCAGCGGCAGAGGTGCCCGCTCAGCATTTCGCGCACCTCCTGCTCGGAGGGCTCGGCATTGTCGCGCAGGAACGCCTCAGATGAGACCAGGATGCCGGGCGTGCAATAGCCGCATTGCAGCCCATGATGACGGCGGAAGGATTCCTGGAGATCGTTGAGTTTCCCGTCGACCGGCGATAGGCAGCGGACCGTCTCCACGCTCCGACCGCTAGCCTGAACGGCGAAGGTGAGGCAGCTGCGCGCCGGCTTGCCGTCGAGCAGGATCGTACACGTGCCGCAAACGCCCTGCTCGCACCCGACGTGCACTTCAGTACGGCCAAGCTCATACCGCAGAAAATCGCTGAGCAGCATGCGTGGCTCGGCAAAGCCGCGCACTTCGGCGCCGTCCAGCGTGAACGTGATCTGATGCCGCTCTCCGGCTCTCAGTTCGAGCATTTCTTCGCCTCCTCGATAACGCGGCGGCCAAGCTTGCGCACAAGGTCACGGCGGTAACCGGCGTTTGCATGAATGTCATCGCTACCGCCGAGCTCCCAGGCGAAATCGTTGAGCGCGTCGTCGATCTCGCCGTCAGCGAGCGCCGGCCAATCGCGCAAAGTCGGCTTTTCCGCGACGCCACCGACGCCAAGCCGCACCATGGTTCCGGAAACCATCGCGGCGACCGCGCAGATGGCAAAATCACCGTGGCGTTGTGCCATCTCTGCAAATGCGTAGCCGGCGCCCGGTTTACGGGCTGGAAATCGTACCGCCGTCACCATCTCGTCGGGCTGACGAGCGGTCGCAAGCATGCCGACTTGAAATTCTTCCGCAGGCAGCACGCGCGTAGCCCGAGTCGATTGCAGCACCACGCTGCCACCAAGCGTCGCCAAGCAGAGCGGCAGTTCCGAACTCGGATCCGAATGCGCAATGCTGCCGCATACCGTGCCGCGGCTGCGGGTCTGGAAATGTCCGATATGCGGCATGGCCAAGTTCAGCAATGGCAACGACTTGGCCAGCTTCGGCCAGGCCAGGACGTTGGCCTGGGTTTCGGCTGCGCCGATTTCGATCTCGGCGGATGCTTCGCGGATATAGGCCAGCGACGCCAAGCCGGATATGTCGATCAGGTACTTTGTTTCAAGCAGACGAAAATTCATCATCGGCACCAGCGACAGTCCGCCGGCCATGATGCGCGCGTCGTCGCGCAGTCTGTGCAAGGCTTGCAGCGCCTCCTGCAGATTGTCTGGGCGAAGATAGGTGAATGATTTCGGCTTCATGCGTTAGAATCCAAGCGCTCGCAGCAGGCGGCGCCACCACGGCACCGCCAGCCCAGCACCTGGACCGCCTTGCATTTCCGCGACCAGATGCTGAAAGAACTGTTTGATCAGGACCTTGGTTGCGCCATCGAGCATTCGCCCGCCAACCGCCGCGACGGTGCCGCTGATTTCGACGGTATAGTCGTAATCGATCTTCGTCCCCTCGCCGGCCGGACTGAGTCGCACCCGGCCGCTGCCGACCGAAACTCCAAGCGGTCCACTGAGCGAACCGGACAACACGGCGCTATGCGGCGGATCGAGATTGGATAAGGTGACGCATGCCGTGAAGCGGCCTTTGATGACGCCGACGCCGAGCGAAACCTCGGCGCGGTAGTCATTCGGCCCCACTTCGTCGAGCTGGTGACAGCCGGGAATGGTGCGCGCAAGCACGGCCGGATCGAGCAGCGCGCGCCAGACGCGTTCGGCAGCCGCCGCGACCGTCAGCGAACCAGTGCCGGTGAGCGCCTTGGCGCCGGTACGGGTTTGCTTCGCCGTCGGCGCAACCGCCGCAGATCTGACGCGCGGTGGTTTTTCGGTAAGTCCCATCAGTTCTTTAACCCGCGCCGGCGTGAGCGGCAGCTTGACGTCCTTCATGCCGAGGGCATCCGCAACCGCATTGGCAATGCAGACCGGCGTGCTCATGCAGTTGCCTTCGGCTATACCCTTGGCGCCGAGCGGGTTGAATGGCGACGGGATCTCCATGTGCAGGATGACCGGGCGCGGCACTTCGCAGGCGGTCGGACATAGATAGTCGGCGAATGTTCCCGACATGAAACTGCCATCGGGGCTATACACGAATTCCTCGAGCAGAGCGCAGCCGACACCCCACCCAAACGAGCCGAGCACCTGGCCTTCGGCGAGCAGCGGATTGAGCAGCTTGCCCGCATCGTGCAACGTGACATATTTGTCGATGCGCACGGCGCCGGTGTCGCGATCGATCTCAATCCCGCAGAAATCGAAGACGAAGCCGTACGTCAGCGAGGTGTTGATCTGATCGGCATCGTTAGGCGGCTCGAGCTGGGGCGCAGAGTAAGAGGCCGTTTCGGAAATTCCAGGAGCCATTCCCATCGGCAATTCGCTCGGCGACCAGTGCGCCGTTCCCGCGAGCCGTGAGAAGCGGATATTGTTGTCGGGATTGTCCTTGGCAAACGCCTTGCCATTGCCGAACGCGACCTGGTCGGCCGATATGTTGAGCGTCGTGCTTGCGATCTGCGCCAGCTTGGTCCGAACCTTGGTTGCGGCTAGCTGGGCAGCGACCGCCGTCGACGAAGAGAAGCGGCTCGAATAATTGCCGGTCGCGATCGACCACGGATCGCGCTGGGTGTCGCGCTCCATGTTGCAGCGAATATCGTGCGGGTCGAGACCCAGCTGTTCGGCGACGATCTGCGAGAGAATGGTCGCATGGCCCTGCCCTTGCGGCAGGCTGTCGGCAGTGACGCTGACCGCGCCCAGGCAATCGACGTGCACCGTCGCATAGGCCACGTTGCCACCCTTGGGGCCGGCCTTGCGACGCTCTTCCGCCGGAACAATCGTGCTGAGATAGCCCATGTTCGACTGGGCGGGCTCGACCACGGCGGCGAATCCGATTCCGTAGAGCCGACCCTCGGCCCGCGCTTGCTCGCGGCGACGCCGCAGTTCAGCCAATCCGCCGTCGCGCTCGGCCATGGCAATCGCCGTTTGATAGTCGCCGGAATCGATCAGCGCGCCGGCCGGCGCCAGATATGGGAACGAGCCCGCCGGAATCAGGTTCTTGCGGATGACATCGAGCGGGTCGAGCCCCAGTTCGACGGCGACGCGATGCATCAACCGTTCCAGGCCAAAATAGATTTGCGGGCCGCCGAAGCCGCGCACCATGCCCGATGGCGTCTTGTTGGTCATTACCAGCTTGTTGGTGATGCTCATATCCTTTACGGCATATGCGCCGGTCATGATGCCGTGCTGACGATAGAGCGGTCCGGGCATCGGCGGGCGCAAATAGGCGCCATAATCGTCGATCTGCTCGAATCGAAACGCGGTTACGGTGCCATCGTTCTTCACGGCAGCTTGCGCGTGGATCACCCGGTTGGGGGCGGCGATCGCAGCGGTGAGATGCTCGAAACGATCCTCCACCCATTTGACCGGCCGGCCGGTGCGCTTCGACGCGATGCACATCAGCACGACATAAGGAAAAATGGCCTGCTTGACGCCGAACCCACCCCCGGAATAGGCCGGCGTCCTAATTCGCAGCTGCGCGCCTTGGCAGCGCAGCGCCTTCGACATCACCGGGTGGACCGTAAACGGACCCTGAAAATTGCAGAGAACGTCGTAGACGCCCTCGCCCGGCTGATAGTCGGCGACAACGACGTATCCCTCGAGCGGCGTCTGCGAATTGCGCGGGTAGTCGATGGTGAGCGACACCACGCGGTCGGCTTCGGCGAATTTAGCGTCTGGATTTCCATAGTTGAAATGCCGGTCGGACGGGACGTTCGATCCGACCGCGGGATGCACCAGCGGAGCGTCCTTCTCCAGCGCAGCGAGCGGGTCGACGACAGCAGGCAGCTTGCGGTACTCGACGGCGATATCGTCCAGCGCATCCTCGGCGACATAGCGGTCCTCGGCCACAACCAGCGCGACCGCCTCGCCAACGAACCTCACCCGATCGACCGCCAGCGACCACTGGTCCATGGGCTGGCGCAGGACAATCAGGAACGGATCGGAATCGTGTTTGATTTCCCGTCCGGTCAGGACCGCCGCCACGCCCGGCCGGGCTTTCGCCTTGGCCGCGTCAATCCCCAGGATTTCCGCATGGGCATGGGGGGAGCGAAGCACGGCCGCATGCAGCGTTCCGGCTCGGACCGGCATATCGTCGGTGTAATGCCCGCGGCCGATTAGCAGCGTCGCGTCCTCGATCCGCTCGACGGGAAGGCCGAGCCAGCGGCGTTCCGGTCCGGTTTGCAAAGCGGGAGACGAGCCAGTTGCCATGACCATTTGCAACATGTAATACTGTTGTGATATTTCTTATATCCGCCACATTCCAAGGGATGTCAACAGCGAACTCCGCTGCGAATTCGGCAAAAATCGCCGCTTGCTCGCGGGTCGCAATGAGGAAGTGCGCATGGTCGGGACTGCCGCGCGGGACCACACGGTCGCCATTGATGAGAGTGTCACGCCCAACGCGCTTCACTTCTCAGCGAACTTCAACGTCACCATCCCATTTATCGATCGTCACCTCGACGAGGGCCGCGGTCACCGGATCGCGTTGCGTCACCCCGGCGGCGAGGTCAGCTATGCGCAACTCGCGGCGAACGTCGCCCGCGCCGGCAATGCGCTGCTTGGTCTCGGCATCGCTCCCGGCGAGCGTCTGGTCATGGCCGCGCTCGACGAGCCGATGTTTTTCTATGTATTCTGGGGCGCCATCAAGGCCGGAATCATTCCGATCGCGGCCAGCACTTTTCTCAAGACCGCCGAGTATCGGTTTCTGGTGACCGACGCCGCATGTTCCGCCTTCGTCTATTCATCTGCCGTCGCCGCGGAAGCCGCCGGTGTCGCCGGCGCGTCTTCACAATTGCGCGTGGTGCTGCCGATGGACGGGCCCGGTTCCCTGGCCGAGCGCATGGTGGCCGCCTCTCCCAAGCTCGCGCCAGCGTCGGCAACCGCCACCACGGAATGCTTCTGGCTGTACTCGTCAGGCTCGACCGGAACACCGAAAGGCGTGGTGCACCTTCACCGCGACATGGTGGTCACCAGCGAGCGCTATGGCCGAAAAATTGCCGGCTTGACCGCCGACGATGTCGTGTTCTGCGCCAGCAAGTTGTTCTTCTCGTTCGGTTTCGGCGGCGGGATGACGTTTCCGATGTGGGTCGGCGCATCGATCGTGGTGCAGCCGGCGCGCAGCACCGCCGAACTCGCCCTCGACTACTTGGAGCATTCCGCCGCGACCGTGTTTTTCGGCGTGCCCACCCTTTACGGCCAAATGATCCACGCGCTCGAGCAAAAACCGCGTAAGCTCAAACCTTTGCGGCGCTGCCTGTCCGCCGGCGAGGCGCTGCCGGCGCCAATTTTTCAACGCTGGAAAGAACTGACCGGCGTGCCCATCCTGGATGGCATTGGGTCCACCGAGGTCCTGCATATATTCGTGTCCAACCGGATCGATGAGATTAAACCGGGAACCTCCGGCAAGCCGGTGCCCGGCTATTTCGTGAAAGTCGTCGGTGACGACGGCAATACGTTGTCGGCCGGCGAAGTCGGCACCCTCTGGGTGAAGGGGGAATCGAATGCGCTTTGTTATTGGAACAATCCCGAGAAGACCCGCACCACGATGGTCGGCGAATGGCTGAACACCGGAGACATGTATTACGTCGACTCGGAAGGCTATTACGTCAATGCTGGCCGCGGCGACGACATGCTGAAGGTCGGCGGCATGTGGTGCTCGCCGATCGAGATCGAATCGCGTTTGCTGGCCCATCCCAAGGTGCGCGAAGCGGCGGTCATTGGACGTATCGACGACAACGGCCTGGTCAAACCGGCCGCATATATCGTCCTGGTCAATACCGACGACGAAAACGACGCCACGGCGCACGAGTTGCAACAGTTTTGCAAATTGCAGCTGGCCGGATTCAAGTATCCGCGCTGGTTCTATTTCGTCCGCGAAATCCCTAAGACGGTAACCGGAAAAATCCAGCGCTTCAAGCTGCGTCAGTTGCGGCCCGAGCAAGACGTCGAAGCCCACGGCGTGCAATAGCCGATCACGACCAGCGCAATATCCCCTCTCACCAGCAGCATGAAGAAGGAAGCTAAAATGACGTTTGAGGCCCCGATTTCACGATGGCGGGAACGCGTACTGCCCGAATGGCTGGATTACAACGGCCACATGAACGTCGCCTATTTCGTTCTGATTTTCGATCACGGTACCGATGCCTTTTATCCGCTGATCGGGCTCGGCAAGCCCTATCGCCAGAAGACCGGAAAATCCACCTTCGCGGTCGAAACCCACATCACCTATCAGCGCGAATTGAGCGTGAACGAAGAAGTGATGGTTACGACCCAGCTCATCGGATTCGACGCCAAGCGCATCCACTACTTTCATCGCATGTGGCTTGTGGAAAAAAACGCACAGATGGCGACCCTCGAACAACTCGCCCTGCATGTCGACCTCGCCAACCGCAAGGTCGAGCCGATGCCGGAAGAGTCGCAACGCCTGCTGCGTGAGGTTTGGGACACCCACAAGGACTTGCCGCCACCGAAAGAATTGGGCAGCGTCATGTCCGTGCAATCGAAACGGAAATAGCCTTGTCTCGCGCCGTTTGCGCGGCAGCGGCTGCGCTGGTCAGCTCACTTCGCCGCGCTCGATCGTCAGCACGTTGTCGACGATTTTGTCGAGCAGTTTCCGCGTTGACTCTGTAATCAGTAGGCCTAGCTCGGGCCGGCTGCGTCGAAGCCGCTTCAGCGCGTCCGCGTATGACATCGCCAGTGCGGGAGCGAGACCCTGGAACGGCTCATCGAGAAGAACGTAACGCGTGCCCGCGACCAGCGCACGTCCGAGCGCGACGATCTTGCCTTGACCTCCGGAAAGTACACCGGCGCGGCGTTCGCGCAGCGCCGCTATTTCCGGCAATAGCGCATAGATTTCCGCCAGCCGGCGCTGGCGTTCGCCGGCCGGCAGCTGCAGCGCAATGGCGGGCAGCAGCAGGTTTTCCTCGACCGAGAACTCGGCGATCAAACGCCGGTCCTCGGGCGCATAACCGATTCCGAGACCGGCGCGTTGATACGAAGGAACCGTGGCCAGATCCAGATCGTCGAGCAAGATGCGTCCGTCGTCGAGCGCCACCAGCCCCATGATACTGCGCAAGGTCGTGGTCTTGCCGGCGCCGTTGCGCCCGATCAACACAGTCGTCCGCGATGGCATTATCGTGAAACTGACGTTACGGAGCACTAGGTGCCGGTCGATGCCGGCACGGACCTGGTCGAGGCGAAGCATCAGGTGACTCCGATGATACGCTCAAGCACGTCGGCACTGTGCAAAACCTCGTGCGGCGGACCTTCAGCAGCGACTCGTCCGTTGTCCCATACCAAAACCCGGTCGGCATAGCGTTCGACGACGTCCATGTCGTGCTCGACGAAAAGCGCGGTGATTTTCTCAGCGCGCAGCACCCCGACGATGGTATCCATCAGCGGGATCTTCTCCATGGTGCTAACGCTGCTGGTCGGTTCGTCGAGCAGCAGCAGGCGCGGCTTGAGCGCCATCGCGATAGCGATGTCGGCGAGCTTGCGCATGCCTTCCGGCAGGATCGCCGTCAGCCGATCCGCAACATCGCCGAGGGTCAGCAGATCGAGGATCTCGCGCGCTTCGTCACGGTAGCTCCGCCGCACGAGTGGTCGCATCACGTCCCAAATCCCATGCCGAGCCGCCACCGCCAGCATGACATTTTCAATCACCGAATGACCGGCGAACAATTGCGGAATCTGGAACGCGCGCGCGATGCCGCGCCGTGTGATGGTGCGCGGGGGCAATTCGGTGATCGCCTTGCCTTCGAAAGTGACGGTGCCTGACGCCGGGTGGATATAGCCGGTACAGAGATTGAGAAACGTCGTCTTGCCCGACCCGTTCGGACCGATGACGGCGATAAGTTCGTGCGGATAGATGTCGAGATCGATCCCATTTGCGGCCACGATGCCGCCGAAGCTGATGCGCAAATCGCGGACCGCGAGGATCGGGTTCATTTTGGATTCGGTCGCCGCCGCTCCAGCCGCTGGATCAGTCCGTACAGCCCTTCCGGCAGGAAGAAGATCACGATCAGCAGCGAGATGCCGATAATCGCGTTCCAGACCTCCGCGGCGACGCCTACCGCGAAGGTTCGCACCAGTTCGAGGAAGAACGCGCCGATGAATGCGCCCGGCACGCCGCCGATTCCGCCCAATACGGCGATCAGCACCAGCTGGCCCGAAACGGTCCAATAGGACAGTTCGGGCACGACGTGGCCGATCGCCACCGCCGATATCGCACCGCCGAGCCCGGCGAGACCCGCTGAAACGGTATAGGCCGCCCAGATGACGCCACGTGCCGAGACGCCCAGATATTCGAGGCGCACCTCGTTGGTATCGATGGCGCCGAGCGCCTCGCCGAGAGGACTTTTCAGGTAGCGGTCGATCAGTAGCGCCGACGCCACCATCACGATCAGCGCGGCATTTTGCAGGACCAGATCGAATGCGCCGCGGCTGAGCTGAATGCCCAGCAAAAATGGCGTTGCCACGCGCAGCCCGTCGGTTCCCCCGGTGATGTAATAGAGCTTAGAGAGCATGGTGAAGAACACCATGGAAACGGCGAGATTGAGCATGGCAAAAAAGATCGTGCGATAGCGCACCATGAACGCGCCGACCAGAAACCCAACTGCCGTCGTGATCAAGGTGGCGAAGGCAAACAGCAGCAGCAGATCACCAATGCCGGCATCGCGCATCAGAAAGGCGACCGCATAGGCGCCGGTCGCAAAATAAAGGGCGTGTCCGATCGAAATCAGGCCGCCGCGCAAGAGCATCGCGACGCCAAGCGCGGCGAGCCCCTTGCTCACCGCCAGCGTGAATACAAAGCCAAGCCACGGCACCGCGATCGGCAGCAATCCGGCAACGACCGCCAAGATCAAAATGTAGCGAACGACCACGTCAAATCCGCCTCAACCCGATGGAACCGAACAGTCCGTAGGGACGGATGATCAGCACCGCGACCATGACAAGATACGGCGCGACCGGCTGGAATTCGGGCGCGAAATAAATCGCCGCAGCGCGCGTGAACCCGACCAGAATAGCCGCAAGGGCGGCGCCTTCGATCTGGCCAAGGCCGCCGATGGCGACAACGGCAAAAGCGAGCACAATGATCTCAGCGCCAAGTCCGGGCGCAACGCCGATCGTCGGCGAGGCAAGCGCGCCGCCGAGCGCTGCCAAGAAGACGCCGATCGAGAACGCGAACACGAAGACCCGCGGCGCATTGATGCCAACGGTGCGGGCGAGTTCCTCGTCGGCGACGACCGCAACAATCAACTTGCCGATACGACTTTTCTTCAACAGCAGGCGCAGGCAAATGCCGACCATGACCGCGAGCACGATCAGCAAAAGCTGGTAATTCAAATACACGATGCCGCCGATGTGGCTGGTGCCGAGCAGCTGCATCGAAATGTCCTGCGAATATGGCTGCACGCCGAAAACCAGTTTCTGCAGATCCTCCAGGATGAGAAAAAGTCCGAACGTCACCAGGATTTGCAGCGCCTGCGGCCGGCCATAGGTCCAGCGCAGCAACGTGCGCTCGATCAAGGGACCGAGCGTCGGTGCAATCAGCAACGGACTGATCACCAGAGCGCCGAGACTCAGCACCGGCCAGCCGTGGCCCGCCGCAAATGTCCCGATCACCACACTGAGATAGGCGCCGAGCGCGTAGAAGCTGCCGTGCGCGACATTGAGAATCCGCAAGACGCTGAAGACGAGCGTGAGCCCGACCGCAACGAAGAAGATCAGCGCCGCGTCCGCCAGGCCATCGACAATGAGCGGTAGGTAGTTGGCAATCATCGCCCTATTTGTACGAGCCCGGTTTCGGGACGGTCGCCAAGATTGACGGCTTAAGACTCTCGATCCATGCAATCGGGTCGGTGCCGACGGGTGGCGTTACCATGGTTGCCGGGTATCGCACCATCTCGCCCATGACCGGGAACGGATAAGCGGGATCCTTCTGCGTTACGCCAACAATCTGGTCGACGAGCCCGTCATTGTCCTCACGAAGCGAAAGCGTTCCGGTGAACGTGTCGGTTTTCAGGTTTTTTGCCGCCGCAACGAGATCGTCACGCGTGGGCCATCGGTCCTTATTGGTCGCCAGCGCTTTTTCGTAAACGGCCTTCACCGCATAGAGAGTATTGGCCATCTTGAACGAAGGGAATACAGGGTACTCGTTGAAGCGCTGCCGATAGCTCTCGACAAACGCCCTCGTCTGCGGTTTGCGCTGTGCATCCGGCGCCAACCAGTAGCCGTCGCCGATCACGCCGATAATGACGCCGTCCGGCAGCAGCGTGCCGACGTGTTGTAGTGCGGACTCGCCCAGCGTCAAAATCACCTTGCTGCGTGCGAAAAGCTCGCGCGGCGCAGCCTGGCGGACGAAATTCTCCAGGTCCGCGCCCCAGAAGTTGGAGAAGATCACGTCGGGTTGGGCCGACACCAGCCGTGAAATCTCCGTATTGTAGCTCGGAGAGCCAAGTTTGGGATACAGCTCCGCCACGATCTCGACATCCGGTTTCAGCGCCTTCAAGGTTTCCTTGAAGATCAGCCCGGCGTCGCGACCGAACGCATAGTCCGGGTTGATGATGGCGATCGTCTTGAAAGTTGGGTCCACCGAGAGAAGGTAGAGTGCATCTGCGACAAATTCCGGCACCGTGCTGCTGTTGGTGCGATAGACGTATTTGTAGCTGTCCTTCAGGAAGAGCTGGTGGGTGTCACAGTTCCACATGAAGGTCGGCATCTGCAACTGCTCGGCCACCGGCGCGAGCGCCAGGCAATTGGCGCTGGAGAGAGCAGCGATCATGACCTGATTGGCGTTGTCGGAAGCCAGCCTGCGAAATTCGGCGATCACGCCATCGGTGCCCAACCCTTCGTCGACATAGATCGGCTTGATCGGCACCCCACCGATGCCACCCGATGCGTTGATTTGATTGATTACCAATTCGGCTGCGTTGCGTCCGGGCATTCCGTAGGCCGCCGCGGGACCCGATGTGAAGGTGAATACGCCGAAGCCAATTTCGGCTGGCTTGTTGGTCTGCGCCGAGGCCGATCCGATCGCGGCGGAGAGTATGAGTAAGAGTGCAGCGGCGATTGCTTTGAGACCCGTCATCTTCAGACTCCGCAGGCTATCACTGCTCTGAACCATTTATTCGCTAGAGCGCCGATCAGCCAAGTCTGCACCGGGCGGAGTCTATCCGCGCTCGGTGCGCGAACGTATAATTGCCACCCCGTCGCACGCCGGCGCTCGATGTTAAAAAAGTGCACATAGCCGGTGTGATGTCAAGGTGATATTTCAGAATGATCCCCCACTGTATCGATTTCGACTGAGCGAACGGCAGGCGCGAGGTCTGTTACAAAAACCGCTCCGGTTTAGCGTCTTGAAGAATTTGATGCCGGTTCTCCACATCCATCATCGCGCCGGCAATAAGACGGCGGCGATTGCACCCGATTTCAATTGGATCGAGCAAGCGTTCAGTAAATTGAAGGCGCTTCTGTGCAAGGCCGCCGAGCGGACATTTCCGCACCTTGGCCGCAGCATGGGCAAACTGCTCAGGCGTTTTCACCGCCGTCGAACCCGCAAATTTCTCCGCGCATGCAGGCTATGCTTCCAAATGACAGGAATCCGCTCTAATAGGTCTGGACGTGATTTTCGGAATGACCAGGTGTCGCGGCCCCACGCGCGCGTTGCCTTGACATCCTGATACGGGAACTCTAATATTTCAGAGCAGTTTCACAATCCTTTTATTGTTGATCCCGATACCATGACTGTAGCTCGCATCGGTTGGCTTCGGCCCGCGAGGGTTCCCCAGAATGGCGTTATTCCGATCGCGACGACCGATGAGGGCATCGTCCGCGCGACGCTCGTATTTCGCAATCATGAGTGCGCCCAGTCGCAGAACTCGGTCCTGCGACCGTGCGAATAGGCCTACCGTCACTTGCCAGGAGTAAGAGATGCCGTATCGGGATATGCGAGACTACTTGGCAGCGCTCGAGCAGCAAAATCTCCTCAAGCGCGTAACCCGCGAGGTAGATCACAATTGGGAGGTCGCATGCCTCGCCAAATGGATGTATCAGGCACTACCGGTCGAGGAACGCTTCGGCCTTTATTTTCAAAATGTAAAAGGATCGACAATTCCGATCGTCACCGGCGCGCTCGGAGCCGCGCCAAAAAGCGTTGCACTCGCGCTCCAGTGCGACGTCCATCAAATCAATGACAAGGTCGTTGACGCTCTGCGCCAGCCGAAGAAGCCGAAGCTCGTTAAAGCCGGGGCGTGTCAGGAGGTCGTTTTGACCGGTCACCAGGCGCGGCTCGATAGCCTGCCAATCGTCACCTGGACGCCGGGCAAGGACAAGGCGCCTTACATCACCACGATCGTCGTTACACGAGACTACGACACCAGGATTCCCAATATGGGCGTTTACCGCACGATGGTCCGCGATCCTCGTAGCGTCGTCATCAATCTTGCACCCGGGCGCCAAGGGTTCCGCAACGTCAAGACGTGGACCGACAAAGGCAAGACTGCGCCGATTGCATGGGTCATTGCGACCGAACCGGCCGTTCATCTCGCCACGGTCGCAAACCTGCCTTACGGCAAGGACGAAATGGAATTTGCCGGTGGCCTCAAGGGTGAGCCGATCGATTTGGTTCGTTGTCAGACGATCGATCTGCATGTCCCGGCAATGGCCGAGATCATTATCGAAGGAGAAATTGCGCCCGGCAATCTCGACGACGAGGGACCATTTGGCGAATTCGCAGGATATATGGGGCCCGTCGAGAAACGTCCGGTGGCGCAAATAATGGCGATCACCCATCGCCAAGATCCGATCTTCTATGGTTACACCAGCCAAATGCCTCCCTCGGAGAGCACGACAATCCAGAGCCTTATGAATGCCGGCGTTATTCTTCAGATGATGCGCGATGACATCGGTGACCAAGCCGTGCACGACGTTTGGATCGATCTGACATTTGGCGGATTGCTCGCTCACGGCGTCGTCGCGATCACGCCGCAATTTCCCGGGCATGGCAAGCGCGTCGGCCGCACCATCGCGGATATCACGACATTGAAACGGGTCACTGTCGTCGACGCGGACGTCGACATTCGAGACCATACTCATGTCGATTGGGCTCTAAATTCCCGGTTCAGTCCGCAACGCGATACTGTAGTTATTGATGACTGCTATGTCCCCATCCAGATGGACCCTTCGGTACGTGATGCCCACGGCAACGTCACGCCAGGTTCCAAATTGGTGCTGGATGCGACGCAAAAGATCGATTCCGGCCTGCTCTCACTTCCGCCGAAAGACATGATGATGAAGGCCCTCGACGTGTGGAAGGATTGCGGTCTTCCGGAATTTCAAATTCCGAAACGTGCAAAATTGCGCCTTGAAAAGTCCTGAGCATAGGTGGTTGGATTGTTGAAACATCGACCGGGCCGATCGATATGCCGGCGCGTTGAGTTTTGCACGGCATAGGGCGCCTTCAGCCAGAAGCTTTCCAGCCAGTGCGACGGAGGGAATCATGACGACATTACAACAGGCGTTTGCGCCATTAGCTCATTCCGAGCCATCGCGACGTCGTTGGTTCATCGCCGGCCTGTTGCTGCTGGTCGTAATCTCGGGCTTTTTCGATCGCATCAGCATTGCCGTGCTGTTCACAAATCAGGACTTCGTCACCGCCATCGGGACGGGTTTTAACCCTGCCTTGCTCGGGCTGCTGATGACCTCCTTTTTGTTCGCTTATGGCGCTTCCGGGGTGGTGTTGAGCTTCCTCGGGGACATCCTTGGGGTGAGGCGAAGCCTCGCGGTCGCTGCGGCGCTCTGGGGCTGTTTCATGGCGCTGATCGGCGCCAGCAGCTCCTATTCATTGATGATTTTATATCGTGTCCTGCTCGGCGTCGCCGAAGGTCCGCAATTCTCATTCGTCAACAAGCTTGTGAAACAATGGTTTCCGCCGCATGAGCAAGGACGCGCCAACTCAATCTGGATGATTGGCAGCCCGCTCGGTTCGGCCATCGGTTTTCCGTTGACCATCGCCTTGATCGCCGGTTTTGGCTGGCGCGCGTCGTTCTATGCACTTGCGGCATTTAACATCGTGATCATCGTGCCCCTTATCCTGGCCTTCATTCGGGATCGCCCGCAACAGCAGGCTGCCGAGCCGCGAATCGCTGATGTGACTTCGCACAGTTTCAGGGCTGACGTGGGACACTTCCTCTCTGATTGGCGATTCTGGCTGATCCTTATTTTCAACTCGGCCTGTCTGCTATATCTCTGGGGATTTAATGCGTGGCTTCCGAGCTATCTCCAAAAGGCTCGACATTTCGACCTTAAGTCGCTGGGCCTCTTCGCGTCACTGCCGTTCATCTTGATGTTTTTCGGCGAATTGGCAGGTGGCTACATCTCCGATCGATTAGGCCGACGGGCAGCTGTTTGCTTCGTCGGACTGTTCTGTGCCGGGGCGCTCATTTACGTGGTGCCGATGATGTCGGATCCGTACCTCGCCGCAATTGTCATGGCGCTTAGCGCGGGGTTTTGGGGTTCGGCCTTGCCGCCACTTTTTGCGCTCGCGGCGCAAATTATCCCCCCCTCGGTCACCTCTTCCGGTGTCGGCGTCTACAATGGCGTCGGCAATTTGATCGGCGCGTGCTCGCCTCTGCTCATGGGTTGGATTATTGGTGTCGCGGGTAACTTCGACGCCGGGCTTATGGTTCTCGTTCTGTCTGGCATGATCGGCGCCTGCGCGATGCTGCCGCTGTTGAAACGGTATTGAGCAGATTAACTGCCTGTTGTTCGCCATGCAGGTCGCTGATCGACGCATCACGGTTTGCAGTGGGGATATTGCATTCCGGGCGTACCGGAAAACCTATGCCAGGAGGTCCTCTGAACCGATCGCGCAATCGCCGATTCGGGCATCCCGCTGGTCGTCTGCTTTTTTATCCTTCCCCAGCTGCCGGGAGCGATGTATTTTGTGTAAAGCTGCTTCTGGAAACGGGACGCGCCAAAATCCCGATCATTGGGCAGCACTGGTGCTATCGGCGAGCGTCCCAGCTTCATCGTTCACATATTGAGCGTCCACCGCGCAATGCGCGACGACGCTGGAGGCATCATGAAACTTCCACGCCGTCGGTTTCTGCACCTGGCAGCGGGTGCTGCCGTGCTGCCGGCCGTCTCACGCGTCGCGAGGGCGCAGGCCTATCCGTCGCGCCGGATCACAGCGATTATCCCGTTCGCCGGCGGCAGCGCGAGCGACGTCGTCAGCCGCATCCTGTTCGACAGGATGTCGAGGTCGATGGGACAGCCGATCATCGTCGAAAACCGGCCCGGCGCGGGCGGCAATATCGGCACCGCCGCCGCTGCCAAGGCCGCACCGGACGGCTATACGCTGGTCGGCGGCGCCTCGGGCCCGCTCGCCGCCAACGTGACGCTGTACAAACAACTCGATTATGACCCTGAAAAGGACTTCGAAACGATCTCCCCGTTTGCGGGCTTCACAATCGTGGTCGTGGCGAGCAGCAAGTTGCCGGTCGACAGCCTGCAAGAGCTGATCGCCTATGCCAAAGCCCACCCTGGCCAGCTCAACTACGGATCGGTCGGTATCGGGAGTTCGCAGCATCTGGCCGGCGAGTACTTCAGCCAAATCACCGGGGTGAAGATCACGCATGTCCCCTACCGCAACATCGGTCAATACGTACCCGATCTGATGGCCGGCGTGGTGCAGCTTGGCTTCCAGTGGTTGCCGAACGTATCCGCCGCGCTTGAAGCTAAGGGCGCCAAGGCGCTGGCCGTCGCCGGTGCCAATCGGCTGGATGCGCTGCCCGACACCCCGACCACCAAAGAAGCCGGGCTGCCCGAGTACGTCGTCTCCGGTTGGTTTGCACTTGTTGTGCCGAAAGGTACGCCGGCCGATATCGTCACCAAGCTTAACAATGAAATGGCCGCGGCAGTTGCAGATCGTGACCTTCGCGCAAGATTCCAGCAACAAGGTGCGGAGCCGTTATATCTTACTCCGGATCAGTCCAAGAAGTTCATCTCCGATGAGATCAAGAAGTATCACGACATCATTATCAAGGCGGGCGTCCCACAGATTGAGTAAGAACGCACCAAACGATCAGCCCCGGCTACTAGAGCGCGTCCCGCTTCAATGGAATCGGGACGCGCTCTAGCTGATTGTTTCAGCATGTCCTTTTCGCAAAACCGGTGTCCACTTTTGCGGGACATGCTCTAAAGCGCTTTGCCGCGAAATTCGAATTCGCGACGCTCGCTGAACAGCAATATTTCGCCATATTGGAAATGGCGCTAAGGCATCGGTACGTCAGGACGCGAGGTGAATAGTCGATGTTCGCGCTCTTGGACGTTTCTGGCCGGCCAACGACGCCAAGGCTGAGGTTGGGAGGGAAAAGATCGCCGTGTCGGACCGCGACGATAGGCTGACACATCTTCTGATGAGTGGAGATGAGGCGATTGAGCCTTTTCGCTGCTTCAGCGGGCGGACCAGTCCGCATAGAACTCGAACTTGCGATTGTCGGCAGCGCGCAGAAGTTGAGGATCTCCCGGCCGGACGCCAACGGAAGCTGTGCGAAACGATCAGGGAGCAAAGTCAGCCGATACGTTCTATGCTGACCGCTTTAACCACTCTCTCTCCGATTCCCGTGCGCGAGGCACGCGCCGCTGCGGTGTCGACCGCTGTCGCCGATTTCTTTTTACGAATTCCGCCAGCAGATCGACCCGCTCGAGCCGCACCCGCCGCCGTGGACCAGTGTGGACTCTGGATTTTGGTAAATCAAAGATTCAACGACGCCTGCGCACACCTAAACACTCGGCGGGACAATCGCTTGCGGTCCCTGGCTCCACCATATTACATTAGTTTCCCGAGGGTTTTTCGGCGGATTGACGATCCCAGTTTTACCCGCAGCACGGCACTCGCTTAGCGCATGCAGTCCAAAATGACGAGGGGCCCGACTAACTTTGGGGTTATGGCGTGTCGTGGCGGCCGCATCGCAGGTGGTTAGCAACGTTATAATCCGCCAGTTCGTCCTTGGCCGTAGTTGGCTTGGCCACGCCCTTGCCCGTCTCGGCTTGCGTCGCAGTGCGAAACAACTCCGCGACCGCTCGCCGATCGGGGCACGAGCCATTGACTGCCGCGCCATAGGCCTTCTGCGCTTGAGCGGTGGCCTCGTGAGCGTTCAAAGCAACTTTTGAGACTTATCGATATTGGCCTGGAATCGCGCAACAGCATTTATTGTTCCGCGGATTACAAACCTTGGCAAATCCAGCCGGGCATTGGAGGTTGGGCCCCCCGCAACTGATTTGTTTGACAATCAATGTTGCATTCTGACCGCGAGCCTGGACGCTCGCGACTTCGCTCTGTTGGGTGTGCGCGCCTGCCTGCAAAGCCATCGATCCCAGCATGAGCGCCGCTGCTGACAAAGTCATCGTGAGTTTTCGCATGAGCCCCTCCTCCTTGTTTGTCGAATCGAGGACTGGACGAAAAGCACTACAGCACGGCGACATCGCTTCGCATCATGCCGCGCGTTCCTTACCGTACTTGTCGACCTTGGCGCCGCAGTTCGGGCACGTCCAGCCGCCCCACATCGTCTCTTGCACCGACTTGGGCGCGCGGATGGCCTCCAGCCGCGTGCCGCAGCGCGGACAATTGATGCCGCCGACAGCCCCGATCCCCCAACGGCCGTGCTTTCGCGTCTGCCGCAACAGGACGACAACGCCAAGGACGGCGAGGACGATGATGACGAGGAGGAGGATTCCATATGTTGCCATGGCCGAAGTGTAGCTGGAATGGAGCGCAACGCAATGCGCGTGCGACAGCTATCGGAGAAATCCTGCAACAAAAGCATATCTCGGCACCGCTTCCCTCATTCGCGAATAGTCAGACTCAATACAAAAATCGTCCTGCCGGGCGTTTCTAAATCCAAGCGTACGCCGCACACGCCCGATCCGCGAAAGCGGACCAAAAAATCGAAATCGTTTTATCCGCTCCCGTTCCGCTCGCCCTCACCGCGTCCTCGGAGCGGCTATTTAATCATCGCCATTGCCTGCCTGAGGCTTTCGCGCATGCGGTTGAACGAAACAGAGAGCGATGAAATTTCGTCCTTGCCCGGTTTGATGTAGGCCTCGACGTCTTCTTCGCCCAGGCTGACCGCGTCGGCCATCGCCGACACCCGCTTGACCGGCGTGATCACCAGATAGTGCAGCATCAGGTTCAAAATCAGGAAGATGATTGCAAACATCGCGAGCAGGATGATCAGGAACGTGACGTAGGTGTCGCGGGCGACCTTGAGCGGAACCGCCATGGGGACCGTCACGATTTGCGCAGCGATGATATCGTTGAGCTTCCAGCCAAAACCGTTCGCCGAGCCGTAGGTCTGGATCACCGCCGCCGGCGCCGCCGCCGCCGTGCTGTGGCAGAGCAGACATGGCTGCTGGGCTGTGACCGGGCGCGCCAGATTGAGCGTCTGGCCGAGCGGCGTGTCGCGTTCGACTACCAGCTCCTTGTCGTTCGAGTTGTTACGGAAGTCGCGAATGATGTCGGCCTCCCAATCCTGAGCGCGATCGAGCGGATTGGTCGGATTGAGCGCGGGCTCACGGTAGGTGTAGCCGGCGAACGCCGCCTGCACGTCCTTGAAGTTGGTTTGCGCCGCAAAGGCCGGAACCGTCTCCGGGACGAACTTGCCGTTTTGCTCCATTGGCAGCAGCGACACGAGATCGTCGGCGGTGTATTTGCGGATGGCGTTTGCCGCCGTCATCATGATGCGGGCGTTTTGCATCACTTGGCCGCGCGCATCGTCGACGAAGACGCTATGCAGCACGACGGCGGCGATCACAAATCCCACGGCGAAGGCCGCCAAGATCGCAAGATTGAACTTGGCTCTGAGGCCCATTGCTCCAAGGCCCATTATTTCAGCTCCGTTGGCAGAGGCGCACAGCCATAGACTCCCGGGAGCAAGGATAGCAGTTTAATCATAGCACGCACATTGCAGCAACGTGTCGACATAAACGGTAGTGGGCCTCAAACTGGCCCACTACCACGCAAACCGCAGGCAAGGAACGCAAAAGTTCCATGTTGCCAGCCGGTGCACAACGCGGCTAACATCAGCGGGCCGGACGGTTTATATCCTGTCCGCGCTGCTAGATTAGGACGGCCGCGTGAGCCGGGGAATACCTTGTCAGAGGCCACTTCCCACGTTTTCATATGCTTTTCATCGAAGGATGAGGCGGTCGCGCGCGAAGTCGTTGAGGTCCTCGAATCCAAAGGCATCAAGTGCTGGATTTCCTTACGGGACGTTCCGACCGGGCAAAATTATCAAGAGAACATTGTTCAAGCCATCGAGGCGGCCCAGGGCATTGTCTTCCTGTTTTCGGAATCCTCAAATAAGTCCGGAGAAATCAAGAAGGAGCTGTCGATCGGAGCCAGCGTCAATGTGCCGGTCTTTCCGGTGCGGCTCTCCCCGATCGCCCCTAGCGGCGCATTGCGCTACGAGCTCGCGATCCGCCAGTGGATCGACATCTTCCCCCATCGGCAACACGCACTCGGCAGGCTAGCCGAGACAATCAAAAAGGCCATCGGTGCTCCGGCGACAGAGGAGAGCGTTGCACCCGCACTGGCCAAAAAACGCGCGCGGGTGCCACGCGCCCCAATCGTCGCGCCCGGTACCCAGGAGTTCGAGGCGATCAGGGCTTTGCTGGCGCGCCACATCGGCCCGATCGCCAAGGTCGTCGTGGAGAAAGCCGCGACCGAGGCGCCTACCCCGGACGAGTTCTGCGAGCGGCTCGCGACGCACGTGACCGCGCCTTCCGATCGTACGTTGTTCATGCGCGCCGTGCGTGCGCGCCTCGCGGTCAAGTCTTAGAGCGCCGTAAGAATTACGGGCCACTCACTTCGGGAGCAGCGCCATTATTCTTCGAAGTGCAGGTTCGCGGCGGCCGGCAAGTTCGGCGAGGCGGCGCCGAGGGCGGGGCCGCGCGTTCAGGCGAACCGCCACCGCGTGTCATGGCTTTGCAGGGGGGCTCGGCGTCGGGCTCGGCGTCGGGCTCGGCATGTGGTCAGGCATTGCCATCGGCCCATCGGCCTTGCGGCCGCTTCCCTCCACCACGACCGCCGGCGCCCCGAGTACTTCCGGCCCGGTGACGATGATCTGGCCGATCATGAACGGGTGCGGCGTGCAGCTGTAAACATATTCACCAGGCTTGTTGAACGTGACGCTCGCCGTCTCACCCGCCATCAAGAGACCGGTATCCCAACCACCCGCATCGACACCCGCCGCATCGTGCGGCTGTTGGCCGGCATTCGTGAAAGTGACCTTGGTCCCTGTCTCGACCCTGATGCGGGGGGGCTCGAAGGCGTAGTCGACCATCTTGACCGCATTGGTCTCCCTGACGCGCATCGCTCGAAGCGGGCTGGAATCGAAGCTCAGTTCCGTCGGCGGCGGTCTGGGCGGCTCCGCTTGCGCGATCTCTTGCGTTGGATTGCCCTTGAGCGAGAATGCCCAGATCATATCGCCATTCGCCGACGACGTCTGGATCGCGACGCCGCCGGCGGCGATCGCGACATATTGCTCGCCGTCGATCTCATAGGTGATCGCCGGCGCATCGGCTCCTGCGCCGGTCTGCCACTTCCAGAGCAGTTCGCCGGTCTTGGCGTCGTAGGCTTGCAAATTGCCGTCCGGCTCGCCGTGGAACAGCAAGCCGGCCGCGGTGGTCAGCGCGCCGCTGCCCTGCCCGATCGAATACGGCATCTTGTGCTGCCAGGCGATGCGGTTGGTGCGCGAATCAACTGCCGTCAATGTGCCGGAATATTTAGCGCCGACGGCCAGCGGCGCGCGCTTGCCGCTGCCCGGCGCGATACGGCTCGCCGGCCGGTCGGCGGCCGTGACGTAGAAGTAGCCGGTCTGCGGATCGTACGACATCGGCGACCAGAGCGGGCCGCCATTACCGGTGGGCGACATCAGCACCGGCACGTCCCAGGTGACGCCGAAGATGCATTTGGTGATCCAGCTGCCGAGCGGCTGCGGGCATTGCGGCATCACAGCGTCGCCGATCGGAATCGGCTGTGTCGGCGCGGTGATGCTGCGCCAGTCCTGCTCGACCGGTTTTTCCTCAATGCCGATGAGTGGCTCGCCGTTGGTGCGGTCGAGGATGTAGATCCAGCCTGTCTTGCAGGCTTCTGCGATGCCTTTGCGCAATTTGCCGCCGTACATCTGATCGAACAAGACGACCGGGCTCGGGCAATCGAAATCCCAGAGATCGTGGTGAACCTGCTGGAAATGCCACGCATAGGTGCCGTTCATGTGCAGCGCCACGATTGAGGAGCTGAACAGATTGTACCCGGGCCGGTCGGCGCCGGTACCGAGCGCTACCGGCCCCGGCTGGCCGGTGCTGAAATAGATCAGCCCGAGATCGGGATCGACCGCCGGCGTTTGCCAGACGGTGGCGCCGCCATGCAGATAGGCCTTGGCGCGAGCTGGATCGGGATCGTTCGGCGCCGGCCAGGTATCGGAGCCCACGGTGCCGGGCTCCGGTACCGTCCAGAAGTGCCACAACTCCTTGCCAGTCTTGGCATCGAGCGCCGTCAGCTTGCCGCGGGCACCGCGATCAGCCCCGGAAACACCGGTATACACCACACCCCTGTAGTAAAGCGGCGCCGACGTGATGGTGTAGCCCTCCTGCCACCTGCCGATCAGTGTCTGCCACAGCTGTTTGCCGGTCTTGGCGTCGAGCGCAACGAAGTTGCCGTCGAGCTGACCGATGAAAACTTTGCCTTCGCCGACGGCCACGCCGCGATTGTCCCAGCCGCAGCACACCGTGCTGATATCCTGCTCGATGCCCGAGAGATGCTCCCAAATGCGCGCTCCATTCTTGGCATTGAGCG
>Ga0181536_10001104_pt1 | contig 32067 bp, 28 predicted proteins | sample PEATcosm2014_Bin_41_FD_121105 | JGI IMG/M metagenome (GOLD analysis project Ga0181536, IMG submission 121105) | Peatland microbial communities from MTU Mesocosm Facility, Houghton, MI, USA - PEATcosm2014_Bin17_60_metaG | ecosystem: Environmental > Terrestrial > Soil > Wetlands > Peat | place...
AGCGGGGCAGCGGAAGTGAGCGTAAGTTCAGCACAGGGAGGAACGTCATGTATAGAAAGTTGTTGTTGTTGTTCGCGGTGACGGTCGGGTTCGCCGGGGCCGCGGTGGCGCAGGAGGTCACCATCGGCGTCACCATGGGAACGACGGGTCCGGGTGCCTCGCTCGGCATCAACTACATGCGTGCCTTCGACTTGATGCCGAAGACGATCGGCGGCTTTCCGGTGAAGTTCATCGTCCTCGAGGACAAGACCGATGCCACCGAAGCGGCAAAGAACGCCCGCGAGCTGATCACGCAGGATAAGGTCGACGCGGTCATGGGCTCGGTGGCGGTGCCCTCGACGACGCAGATTGCGCAAATTGCCAACGAGCTGCAGACGCCGCACATGGCGCTTTCGCCGGTCGCGTTGCCGCCGGAGAAGCTCAAATGGACTTTTGTCGTGCCGCAGCCGACCACGTTGATGATGAGCGCGGTGGTCGACCACATGAAGGCGCATGGCGTGAAGACCATCGGATATATCGGGTTTTCCGACTCGTGGGGCGACCTCGTCCTCAACTCGCTCAAGGAGCTGACCCCGCCGGCCGGCATCCAGATCGTGAGCAATGAGCGTTATGCGCGCGCCGACACCAGCGTCATCGGCCAGGTGCTGAAGGTGCTGGCGAGCAATCCCGACGCGGTGGTGATCGGCGGATCGGGCGCCGGCGGCGCGCTGCCGCAAATCGGCCTGGTCGAGCGCGGCTACAAAAAGCAGATCTACCATAACCACGGCACGGTGAACCGCGAGTTCATTCAGGTCGGCGGCAAGGATGCCGAAGGCGCCATCGCGCCGACCGGTCCGCTGATGGTCGCCGAGGACCTCCCGGACGACAATCCGATTAAAAAAGTCGCGTTGGATTTCGTCACGCGCTTCGAGAAGACCTTCGGCCCCGACACCCGCAACGCTTTTGCCGGCTATAGCTACGACGGCTTTCTGCTGCTGAATGCCGCCGTTCCCGTCGCCGCCAAGACGGCGAAGCCGGGAACGCCGGAGTTCCGGTCGGCATTGCGCGATGCTCTGGAGAACGTGAAAAACGTGGTCGGCACGCATGCCGTCTACAACATGACGCCGACGGATCATCAAGGCGTCGACCAACGCGCGAGTGTTCTGGTGCGCGTCGAAGACGGCAAGTGGCGGCTGTTGAAGTAGGCCGCAACGTCGATCAACATCGGATAGGGGAACGAGGCCGTTCCCCCTTTCCTGGCCCGCGGATCAGCCGATGAATCTCGCGATCGCGCTGTGGCTGTCGCAAGATGCGGTGACTAACGGGGCGATCTACGCGCTGCTTGCCCTGGCGCTGGTCGTTGTCTTTACCGTCACCCGCGTGATCTTCGTGCCGCAGGGCGAGTTCATCTCCTACGCGGCTCTCTCGTTGGCCAGCCTGCAATCCGGCAAGGTCCCCGGCACCGTCTATGTGCTGATCGGCGGCAGCGTTCTTGTCGCCGCGCTCGACGGGTTCGTGGCGGTACGCAAGAAATCGATAAGGGCGCTGCCACGCAGCCTGCTCGCAAACATCGTCCTGCCGCTCGTCATCGCCGCCGGCGCGGCATGGTCGGCGTCGCGGCCGGACGACCTGCTGTTGCAGGTGGCGGTGACGCTTACCATCGTAACGCCGCTCGGACCGATGCTGTACCGCCTGGCGTTCCAGCCGCTCGCCAATGCTTCGGTCCTGGTACTGCTGATCATTGCGGTTGCGGTGCATTATGTGCTCACCGGCCTCGGCCTTGCGTTTTTCGGAGGTGAGGGCGTCCGCGCGCACACCTTCCCCGATCTCCAATTTCAGGTCGGCATCCTCACCATCAGCGGCCAGAGCATCGGCATTGTCGCGACCAGCCTCGTGCTGATCGTGTTGCTCGCCCTGCTGTTCGACCGCACCATCTATGGCAAGGCGCTGCGCGCCACCGCCAGCAATCGCGTCGGCGCGCGGCTGGTCGGCATTTCCTACGAATTCTCCGGCCGGTTCAGTTTCGCGCTGGCCGCCCTGATCGGTGCGGTCTCCGGCATTCTCGTCGCGCCGATAACGACCATTTATTACGACACCGGCTTCATGATCAGCCTGAAAGGCTTCATCGGTGCAATTATCGGCGGCATGACGAGCTATCCGATCGCCGCCCTCGGTGCGCTCGTCGTCAGCTTTCTCGAATCCTATTCGTCGTTCTGGGCCAGTGCGTTCAAGGAATCCATCGTCTTTACTCTGATTATTCCCGTGCTGCTGTGGCGCTCCCTGGCGACGCATCGGGTCGAGGAGGAGGAAGACGACTTATGATGCGGCGCATACCGGTCCTCGCGGCGCTCGGCCTGCTCGCACTGGCACCGCTGGTTCTGCCGGAATTCCACGTCACACTGCTGAACTATATCGGGCTTGCCAGCATCGTCACGCTTGGCCTGGTGCTGCTGACCGGCATCGGCGGGCTTACCTCGTTCGGGCAGGCGGCCTTCGTCGGGCTGGGCGCCTACACGACCGCCGTGCTCACCACCGAGTACGGCGTGTCGCCCTGGCTGACGCTGCCGGCGGGATTGGCGTTGACCTTCGTCGTCGCGCTGTGCCTCGGCTTCATTACCCTGCGGCTGTCCGGGCATTACCTGCCGCTCGGCACGATCGCCTGGGGTATCGCCATCTATTTCGTCTTTGGCAATCTCGACATGCTCGGCAAGTATTCCGGCCTCGCAGAAATTCCGCCGCTGACGGTGCTCGGCTTCAGCTTCGCCGGCGACCGCACCTTCTATTATTTGATCTGGGCGGTCGCGCTGCTGGCGCTGTTGGCGATCCGCAACCTGCTCGATTCGCGTTCCGGCCGCGCCATCCGGGCGCTGCGCAGCCGCAGCATGATGGCGGAGAATTTCGGCGTCGACACCGCGCGGCTGAAAATCATCATCTTCGTCTACGCGGCGCTGCTCGCCGCCATGTCGGGTTGGCTCTACGCGCATTTTCTGCGCTTCGTCAGCCCGCAGCCGTTCGGCATCAACAGCAGCATCGACTATCAATTCATGGCGGTGATCGGCGGCGCGAGCGAGCTTTGGGGCGCGGTGATCGGCGCCGCGCTGCTCACGCTGCTCAAGGAATGGCTGAAGGACCTGTTGCCGAGACTCATCAACCTGAGCGGTAATTTCGAAATCGTCGTGTTCGGCCTTCTCGTCATCGTCATGCTGCACCGGACGCGCGACGGCCTCGTTCCCTATTTCGCCCGGCTCATTCCGGCCGATACGCAGCGGCTACGGCCGGTGCAAGCGCCGCCGCTGCCGCAGCGCGCCCAACCTCAGGCGGGCGAGCTCATTTTGCAGCTCAAGCGCGTGAGCAAGAGCTTCGGCGCGCTGGCGGCGGTAAAGGACCTGTCGTTCGACATGCGGGCTGGCGAAATTCTCGGCCTGATCGGTCCGAACGGCGCCGGCAAGAGCACCGTATTCAACCTGATGACCGGCGTGCTCTCCGCCGACGACGGTGAAATCCACTTCCGCGGCGAGCGCATCGACGATCGCACCGGCCGTGAGATCGCCCGCTGCGGTCTTGCCCGCACCTACCAGCACGTCCACCTTCTGCAGACGATGAGCGTGCTGGAAAACGCGGCGATCGGCGCGTATCTGCGCGGCCACGAAGGTGTGTGGTCCGCGAGCCTGCGGCTCGATCGGGCCGAAGAAGCGCAGCTGCGGCGCGAGGCGGCCGACCGCCTCGAATGGGTCGGCCTTGACGGACGTCTGTTCGATGCCGCCGGCACGCTGCCGCTCGGCTCGCAGCGCATGGTCGAGATCGCGCGGGCGCTGTGCGCTGATCCACTGCTGCTCCTGCTTGACGAGCCGGCGGCCGGCCAGCGCTACCGGGAAAAGCAGGCGCTGGCGGAGCTCTTGCGCACGCTCCGCCAGCGTGGCGTCAGCATCCTCCTGGTCGAGCACGACATGGAATTCGTCATGGGGCTGGTCGACCGCATCGTGGTGATGAACTTCGGTGAAAAGCTCGCCGAAGGCTCGCCACGGGAAATCCGCACCAACCCGGCGGTGGTCGAGGCCTATCTCGGGAGCGTGGCATGAGAATGCTTGAGGTGCGCGATGCTTGAGGTGCGCGATGCTTGAGGTGCGCGACTTGGCGGTGGGCTACGGCAAGGTGGCCGTGGTGCGCAACGCTCGCCTCGATGTCGGCAGCGGCCGGATCGTCACCGTGATCGGCCCGAACGGCGCCGGCAAGACCACGCTGCTCGCGGCCCTGATGGGGCTGCTGCCGGCGCGCGGCAGCGTTCGCTACGATGGTGAGAATTTCGCCGACCTTTCGGTCGAGGCGCGCGTCAGGCGCGGCATGTGCCTCGTCCCCGAGCGGCGCGAGCTGTTCGGCGACATGCCGGTCGAGGACAATCTGCGGCTCGGCGCCTTTTCCCGATCGCGCCGCGACCGCCAGATAGAGGACGATCTGGCGGCGGTCTACGCACGCTTCCCGCGCCTGCAGGAGCGCCGCGCGCAGCGCGCCGGCACGCTGTCCGGCGGCGAGCGGCAGATGCTGGCCCTCGGCCGCGCCCTGATGGCGCGCCCGAAGCTCCTCATGCTCGACGAGCCGAGCCTCGGCCTGGCGCCGCGCATCGTGCGCGACATCTTCCACGTCATCGCCGACCTGAAGCAGACCGGCGTGTCGATCCTCCTGGTCGAGCAGAACGCGCGGGCGGCGCTGCAGATCGCCGACTACGGCTATGTGTTGGAGATGGGCGAGTTCGTGCTCGAGGGCCCGGCCGCCGAGCTCGCCGCCAATCCGCGCGTGGTCGAGACCTATCTCGGGCTGGCGGCGCCGGCGCAATAGAGCGGCCACCACGCGACGGGACAGTGACGCCGCGCCTCACGGGCTGAGGAACTCGCGCACCAAGCGGGCCACGGCGTCTGTCTGCTCCAGGTGCGGCAGGTGTCCGGCGGCGTCGATCAGCGCGACGCGCGACTTGGCGATGCGCCGGGCGAACTCGTCCGCATAGGCCGGCGCAATCACGCCGTCGGACTTGCCCCAGATAATCAGCGTCGGCATCGAAATGCGGTGAATGTGTTTTTTCAAACCCTTGTCGGGAATCGGCCAGACGAATTTGCCGGTGCAGGCTTGCGACCAGACGAAGCCGACCTGCGCGTCGATACGCGCCGCGGCCTCGGTGGGCAGGCCGAAGAATTTTTGCGCGACTTCGCCTGCCGGGTCCGCGAACAGCGCGCCGCGTAGCTCGGCCTGCGAAACAAGCATCCAGTTCTTGACCGGCAGATCGTCGCGCCAGAGTCCGACCGGATCGATCAGGACAAGCCGGCTGACGCGCTTCGGCATGGCGGCGGCAATCTCGCAGGCGAGCATTCCGCCGAACGAATGGCCGACCAGAACAGCGCTGCCGAGTTCCAGCCGATCGAGCAGCTCGCCGTAATAGACGATCAAGTCCAACCAATCGTCGATCTGGTGCACGGCCTCGGGATCGTGCTCGCTGGTTCCCGGATGTTTTGGCGCGTACACCGTGTGGCTGCCGGCGAGCAGGCCAAGAAATTCGTGATCGTTGCGCAATCCCCACGGGCCGTGCAGGAAGACGAGCGGCGGCCCGTTGCCACAAATCGCGACCTCGGTCTCGATCTTGCCCTGCCACGTTCGCAGCTTGCGCACCGGCACCGCCATTTTCCGTTCCTCTACGCTTTGAGTCTTAGGACGCGGCTGCCGCGACGGCAGCAGGACGTTTTTGCCGCAGCCGTTCCGGCCACCAGCGGTCCTCCCATTCGTCGTCCCAAAAATTTTGCAAATGCGGCAGCACCTCGCGGCAGAACAGCTCGATGTTTTGTTTGCACAATTCGTGCGGCATCGAGCCGAAATGAAGAAGCGCGAGCAGGTGACCGATGCGCAGTCGCTTGACGCCCTCGATCAGTCGGTCGCGGACGGTCGCCGGGCTGCCGGCGATCAGGAAGCCACGCTCGACGAAGTCCTTGTACTTGAGGTCGCGCAAGTCGAAACGCTCGCGCAGCGGCGATTTCATGGCGTGCACGAGGCTGGCGTGGTCCTGATAGCCCGGGATCGCCTGATAATGCGGCGGGGTGCGCAGTAGCTTGTGGAAAAAGTATTCGACATGCGGCGCGTATTCCTGCGCCGCCGCGTCGGTTTCGGAAACCCCGATCAATTGCAAAAAGCCGAGCCGATGGGGGTTCGCATCACGGCCGCGTTGCGTCACCGTCTCCCAGAAATAATCGCCGAGGCTGTGGGCATTTTGCGCGCCGTAATAGCTCAGATGGCAAAAGCAGTCGTCGCGGTCGACGACGAACTCCACCGTGGTCGGGCTGCCGGAGCCGGGAATCCAGATCGGCGGATGCGGCTGCTGGATCGGCCGCGGCCATAGATTGACCATCGGCAATTGGTAGTGCTTGCCGTTCCAGGCGAACACGTCCTTCGCCTGCCAGGCCTTCAAAACCAGTTGCAGCGCTTCACGGTAGCGCTCGCGCTGCTCGACCGGCACGACGCCGTTGGAGATGGTGGCATCCGTCGGCAGCCCGGTCGGAAAACCCGCGACCAGGCGCCCGCCGCTGATGCAGTCGAGCATGGCGTATTCCTCGGCGATCCGCGTTGGGGGGCTTGTTGATGGCAAAGTCGAGCCGAGCTGCACGATCGCGACGTTCTGGCCGTTGGTCGCCTTGGCGAGCACCGAGCCCATCAGGCTCGGATTGGCCATGAAGCCGTAGACGTTCTGGTGGTGCTGGTTGGTGCACAGGCCGTTGATGCCGTGGCGTGCCGCGTGGAGAAACTCATCGAGAGTCCAGTTGTAGTATTGGCTGACCTTTTGCGGATCGGCGACGTCGAACCAGACCGGATCGATATAAGCGGACTTGTAACGCTCGGCGAAATCCGGCGGCAAGTCGCGATACGGCATCAGATGGAACATGCACACTTTCATGGCGGCACCTTAGTTCTAGTCGGCCTTTGCTTCTGCTCGTCATGCCCGCGCATAGCCGTTCGGAGAACGGCGTCGCTTCGCTCGCCTATGTCGCAGGCATCCAAGTCTGCGATCCGAGCCGAACGAAAAGACGTAGATGGCCGGGACAAGCCCGGCCATGACGACATAATGGGTTATTTCGAACGGTTCGCGCAACAGGCCGCGCCGTAGGCTAGTGCTGCATGAAGCGGATGGTCGGGCGCTGCCTATGAGCCGATTCAACGGCGACAGTGTCTTGCATGATCGCGCTACAGCGCAACCGTTGCCGGCAATGGTGAGGGCAGGCCGTCTTGCGAAGGTGCATGCGAGCTACGCCGACGCGCTCGGAGCAATAGCGGCGATCCGTGAAACCAGCCGTTCGACGGAACGCTCCCAGTCATTGAAAAGATCGATCCACTGCCGTGTCGCCAATTCATAGGCTAGCGCATCGTTTGGAACGACGTCTTCCGTCCGCACAGGAATGACCACGAGTTGGTATTGGCCGGCGAGAGCGATTTCCTTGTTGATTTCCGGCGACGTGTTCGCGTTGCGGCTGAATACCAGGACCATGAGCTTGGCGGAACGGATTGCGCGATGGATCGATTGCTGAAAATTCTCGCCGGGATCGACGTCGCGCGCCGAGAACCAACATTGGATCCCGCGGTTCTCAAGCGCCGAACAAATTGTCTCGGCGGCTTTCTGATCCTTCGACGAGTGGCTGATGAAGACTTTTGTCGTTGCCGCCGGAGCTTGCTCGGGGCGCGGAGCTTGCTCATTTGTTTTGGTACGCTGGCTGCTTGCTTTAGGCGCCGCGCGCTGCGTTTGCGGCCCGCCGAAGGGCGAAGGCTCGGTCTTACGCAAGAAAAATACAGCGTGCGGGATCGCGACGATCAGTAGGACTGATCCATAAAGCCACCACAGGAAAAAATTGCGGCCCTTATGTCGCGCGATTGCAGCCGGAATCAATCCGAGAACAACCACAATAAACACGCTTTCCAACGGTCAGCCCCTTACGTACCGTGGTCACGAAACCATAAACGCTATCATTACGCCGGTTGCGCGGAAAGCCAAAAGATGTGCCTGACGGGTTCTTCGCCGCGACTTGGGATTGCGGCTGATATTTTGCTTCCGTTGGCTCAATTATTCACCGCGAAATCGCGCAAAATCTCCGGCTTGAACGCAAGCCCGTGGCCGGGCCGTTCCGGCGCGGTGATCATGCCGTTTTCGACCGGTACCGGGTCGATCCATAGATCGTCCGACAGGCCCATGTCCTCGATCCAGAGCCCGTTCGGGATCGCGGCGAGGAGCTGCACGTTCAATTCCGGAAACAGATGCGGCGCGAGCGTCATGCCCCAGGTGTCGGCGAGCGCCGCGATCTTGCGCAATTCGGTCAGGCCGCCGCGCATCGGATCGGGCTGCAGAATCGGCAGCCGCGGGTTTTCGAAAAACGGTTTCAGATCGAAGCGGGTGAAATGCGTTTCGCCGCCGACGATGCGCAGATCGAGCGCCTCGGCAATGCGAAAATAGCCGGCGAAATCGTCCGGCGCGACCGGCTCCTCCAGCCAGTACACGTCATAGTCCTGAAATTTTCGGCCCATCTGGATGGCGACGTCGGCGGTCCAGCCCATGTTCACGTCGATCATGATGGCGATGTCCGGCCCCAGCGCTTCGCGCATGCGTTTGACGTTGTCGAGATCGGTGCGTAGGTCGGCGGTATGCGCGACCTGCATTTTGATGGCCTTGTAGCCGCGCTCCTTGTAGTGCAACGCCTTGGCGATCATGCCGTCGCCGCCGCTGCCGCGGAAGCAGCCGCTGCCGTAAGCGGGCAGTTGCGCGCGAAAATGCCCCCACAGCCGATGCAGCGGCAGATTGGCGCGCTTGCCGAGCGCATCCCACAGCGCGATGTCGAGATGCGACATCGCCATGGTCGTGATGCCGCCGCGGCCGTAGGTGACGCTCGCGCGCCAGAGGTCCTGCCAGATCGCCTCGACCGCGCTGGCGTCCTTGCCGATGACGCGCGGGATCACGGTCTCCTCCAGACATGTCGTGATCGTTCGCATGGTCGGCCGAAACAGGAGCAGATAACCCATGCCGACGATCCCGCCGCGCGTCTCGACGTCCAGCACCAGGATGTTGCGGGCGTCGCCGAAGGCGTGGCCCTTGAGCCAGGGATCTTGCGGCCATGGCACCCGCAGCATCGTCGTGCGGATCGCTTTGATGGTCATGTCGGTCATGGGATGCATTCGCTCTTGATCAAACGTGTTTGCTTCGCCGCGAGCGCCTTTACCAAGCAACGAAAGCGGCAAGTCATGCTGCGTAAAGTCTCACTTCGCGCCGAAGCAAATCAAGTCCGACTGCCCGCCTCAAGACGTTCGCCGCTGACATGCAGCGCCGTCCAGCCATTCGGCGCCATGACTTGTGGAGCCATGACTTGTGGCGCCATGACTTGTTGGCCGGACGGAACCACCACTGCAAATTCCGGCGCCGGTCCCAACACCATCTGCCGCCGCCAGCATGTCGCGTTCGGGAATTGGGTGCGCACCGGTTCGAGCGCAGCACGCCAAACGATGCCGCGCGGCCGCGTCAGCCAGGTCACGGTCCGGCGCTCTGCGAGATCCGGCGTTCCCCACATCAGACTCCAAAGACCGCCGTAACCGATTTCCATCTGCGCTGCCGCGGCATCGTGCGGCGCTTTTGCGGCCCCGGCAACGGCGAAGCCGTTAAGCGGATCGAGCGCCCAGGAGCCATCGAGATAGCACCAATCCTCATAGCCGGCTCGGCCGCCCAGCCACGGGACTGCCGGAATCCGGTAAGAACCGGCAGCATGGAAACCGGGAGGCGGTTGCTCCGACAGTCGGCGTTGGAAGTTTAGCAGCGACTCCTCGTACCCCGGTATGTCGGCCGAGGGATAAGGACGATGCCAGAACAGATAAGCGAGCATGTTTCCTCCCGGTGTCTCGATTCCGAAGGTCGCACGTGTTTGCGGCATTCTCGCATGCGAGCTTCGGAATCAAAGGGACACTAGAAACTCTATGATTCTAGTGCAGTTTTTGGCTTTGAAGTTGCTATGCGAGTTCGCGGCTCGATGCCAGGAACTTCAAATCCACTGCACTAGAGACGAACAGGTCTGCTGCGGCGTGACGCCGCCGCCGCCCCGAGGACCGTAAATTCAAGCCGTTGCCGTCTGCAATGGCCTTGACCGCCACACGCTATCGGGCAACGATTTTCAGCGAAACAACGAGGTCGATGTGGACAGACAGCGGCAGGCCGCAACGGCAGCCACGTTCCTCGCGCGGCATCGCGCGCCGCCCGTGCTCTTGCTGCCAAACGCCTGGGACGCGATGAGCGCGCGGATTTTCATCGCCGCCGGCTTCGATGCACTGGCGACGACCAGCGGCGGCGTTGCCTGGGCGTTGGGCTATCCCGATGGCGAAGCCGCTCCTTGGGCCGAAGTCGTGACGGCGACGGCGCGCATTGTGCGGGCTGCGCAAGTTGCCGTCCCCGCGAACGTCATCCCGTCAGCCACGCAGCCGAATAATCAGCTGCGCTCTAAAAATGCCGGGGCGACAGAAAGACGCCGGAGGATTTGTGGCTTCGACGATCAATATCGCCGCCTATAGCGATGCCCTTGTCGTGCTCGGCACGGCGGGCATCGTGGTGCCGATGCTGCGCCGATGGGGCGTCAGCCCGGTTCTCGGTTATCTCGGCGCCGGCGCCGTTTTGGGGCCGCTCGGGCTCGGCTCGCTCATCCGAGAGTTTCCGGCGCTCTATTGGTTTACGGTCGGCGACGCCAAGAATGTTGCCGGTATCGCCGAGCTCGGCATCGTCTTCCTGTTGTTCCTGATCGGTCTCGAATTGTCGTTGCACCGGCTGCTGGCGATGCGGCGGCTGGTCTTCGGCCTTGGCGGGCTGCAGGTGCTTATCACCAGCGCGCTGATCGCCGGCGTCGCCTTGATGGCCGGCCAGACCGCCTCGAATGCCGTCATTCTTGGCGCCAGCCTATCGCTGTCCTCGACGGCGATCGTGCTCGAACTGTTGTCGAACCAGGAGCGTCTCACCACAAATGTCGGTCGCGCGAGCTTTTCCGTTCTGCTCGCTCAGGACTTGGCCGTCATACCCATCCTGATGTTTATCTCGATATTGGCAGCAGTCCCTGGCGGTTCGGTTCTGACCAGCCTTGGCACGGCGCTTTTGCAGGCGGCAATCGCCGTCGCTGTGATCGTCGTTTTCGGCCGCGTGCTGTTGCGTCCGCTGTTCCGGCTGGTCGCGACCGTTCGCTCGAGCGAACTTTTCATTGCCGCCGTGCTGTTCGTGGTCGTTGCGGCGGGCGTGATTGCCAACCAGGCGGGTCTCTCCATGGCGCTCGGCGCATTCATTGCCGGCCTGCTGCTTGCCGAGACCGAATATCGCAAAGCGATCGAAGCGACCGTCGAGCCGTTCAAGGGACTGTTGCTCGGCATTTTCTTTTTCACCGTGGGCATGGACATCGATGTTCGCGAACTGGTGCGCGAGCCGCTTTGGCTGGTCGGCGGGGTTTTGGGCTTGATTGCCGTCAAGGCATTGCTGCTGATCGGCTTTGCCAGGATTTTCCGCCTGTCGTGGCCGGTCGCCGTCGAGACGGGTCTGTTGCTTGGTCCGGGCGGAGAGTTCGCCTTCGTCGGCATCGGCATGGCGACGGACTTGAACTTGATCGACGCGCGTCTGGCGAGCTTCACGCTCGCCGTCACAGCAGTGACGATGGCGCTGACGCCACTGTTGTCCTTCGCCGGCCGGCGCTTCGCATCGCGGCTGCGGTCGAACCGGCCCATCGATTCCGAGCTGACCACCCGCCCGAGCAGCGGACAGGGTCATGCGATCGTCGTCGGCTACGGTCGGGTGGGGAAGGTCGTGTGCGCGCTGCTGAAGGAACATGGCATCCACTACATCGCGGCCGACTTGGACGCCCCCACCGTGACCCGTGACCGCCGCGAGGGACACGATGTCTATTACGGCGACGCGACCGATCCAAAATTCCTCGAGATTTGCGGTCTCGCAAAGGCGGCCGGCGTCATTATTACAATCCATGCCCACGACCTCATCGACGTCGTCGTCGAACATGTGCGCGGGCTGAGACCCGATATCCTCATCGTGGCGCGCGCTCGCGATGCCGATCACGCTCGCCATCTTTATGCGCTCGGCGCGACCGACGCCGTGCCCGAGACCATCGAAGCGAGTCTTCAGCTCTCGGAAGCGGCTTTGGTGGGGTTAGGCGTAGCGGTCGGTCCAGTGATCGCCTCGATCCACGAGAAGCGCGACGAGATTCGCCACGCCTTGCAAGAGGCCGCACGGCAAGCGGGACGGCACAGCACTCGTTCGGTGAAGGCCAAGACACACACCTCACGCGGCGCTTTTTAGCGCGCGCCTGCGTCAGCGTTGCTGCGCCGTCCTTCGCGCGAGGTCAAGCACGAGCGGCAAATTCGCGACGAGGTTCATGCCATTGCACCGCGGCCGTGCGCGATGGATAGATCGACTGGCTATGCTGGCCGCGCTTGGATTCGCAGGCGTGCTTCGCCGCTCCGGCGGGTACGCGCGATCAGGACCGTTGGGTGATTGCGCCGCGCGCGAAAACCCGCATCACGCGTCGGTATCCGGCGGGAGCGAAGGCCCACCTATAGACGGGCGCGTGGTTTGCATGGTGCCCGGCAGGTCAAAGCCATTCGCGTCATGCGGTTTTAGCGTCGCGAACGGCAGCATCTCTTCTTGCCGCGCCGGCAAAATCACCGGTGATTTGCGCGACCAGGTCCTTCGCCTTCGCAAGGGCGTTGCAGATGCGGTCTTTGCCGGCGGAGTCAGGCCAATCCAACAGAATGATTTCCTGTTGGTCGAGAACGTCTTTCAGGCTTTGCAGCTTGGCAAATACATCCGGCGCATCGGCATCAAGATGTGGTTGGAGCGTGCGCGCGACAAAAAGCAAGATCTCGCTATCTGAAAGTCTGTGGAAAGTCGCACGACCAATGTCGGTCGTTTTCGCCGCTCTCGACATATACCCAACCCCCTGACCCCGCTGGTTCGCCAACAAGATGTGTTGCCAAATAATCGCCTCCCCAGTTGGGGTAATACAGCACTTTGCGCCGCGTCGGGGCGAAAATACGGGTCAATCCTGTCAGAGATTGCCTGACGTCTTAACCAAAATGTTACCGTACGGAAGTCAGGAAACTAAAAATCCAGCCAGCCCTGGCCGGATGCGTAGCGAACCAATTCCGCGCGCGTCCTGAGCTCAAGCTTTTCGAAGCCGCGCGCCTTGTAGGTTTCGATGGACTTCACGCCGACATCGAGCCGTGCCGCAATTTCCTTGTTGGTAAAGCCCAGGGCGGCCATTTTCAGGACCTCAGCCTCTCGGTCGGTCAATGCCGGCGACGCGCCTTGCTTCGCCGCCAGCTTCTTGTTGGCTCGTTTGCTGTCGAATACTCGGCCGACAATTGCCGGATCGATGTACCGGCCGCCGACCATCACGGCACGAATGGCCTGCACGAGATTTTCGACGGCTGATCTCTTTAAGACGTAACCCCGCACGCCGGCCTCCAGGGCCTGGTTCAAGTAAGCTCTGTCTTCATGAAGGGTCAGCACAAGGAGCCGTAGTTCCGGCAGCTCTCCGGCAAGCCGGCGGCTGAGCCCGATACCATTCAGCTCGGGCAGCGATATGTCGAGGACGGCAACATCCGGACGTTGCTCGCGAATGATTCTTAGGGCGGTCAGGCCGCTTGCGGCTTCGCCCACAAGCTCGAAATCATCCTCCGCCCGAATAAGATTGCGCAGACCATCGAGCACTATTGGATGATCGTCGACGAGCACGATACGAATTTTCGGGGTCACGCGGCTGACCTTTGACCATCGAGTGAAATACGGGCAAAAATCGTGGTGCCTGCACCCATCGCGGACTCGATCTCAAGCGTGCCGCCAATGAGCAACAGCCGCTCGCGCATGCCGTCGAGACCCAGGCCACGGTAGCCGCCGGCCTTCGCAGTCATGGCGCCGACGTCGAAACCGCAACCATTGTCCTCGATAATCAGCTGCAGCGTCGCGTTCACTCGTCGAATGACGACGCTGACGTCGGAAGGTCGCTGGGCGTGTTTGACGATATTCGTGAGTCCTTCCTGCACGACGCGATAAACCGCCGTGCCGATTTCGCTTGTCACCTCGTCAAAGTTCGGGTCGTCGCAGTGAAAGTCGACGTCTGTGCCGCACTGTTCGCCCCAATCGGCTATGTAGCTCGCGAGCGCTTTCCGCAGTCCCAGCTCATCAATTGAGGGCGGCCGCAATTCCCATGCGATCCGATGGAGAGTCTTTCCCATCTCTTCCATTTTCTTTCGAACCAGGTGCAAGCGTTCACGAGCGGGTCCGTCAATCAGCGAATCAATCTCGTTCAGTTCCAGAATAGCAGCAATAAGACTTTGTCCGGCCTGATCGTGAAGTTCGTGCGACAGGCGCAAACGCTCCTTTTCCTCGGCCATTGATAAGTGGCGGCGCAAGCCAATCAACAGATGAGATTTTCGTTCGCTTTCTACCTTTAATTGCGAATTTGCGAGCGAAAGATCGCCCAATAAACGGTCGCGCTCTGTCAGCAATGCGGCGGTCGGTAAAGACCATAAAGACGTGACGGCCAGGAAAACCTGCAGAGCTAATATTCGTTCCGATAATTCTGGCTGCGACAGAACGGGGTGGCCGATTCCCATGACGATGAAACCACTGAAAATAAGTGCGGTCACCAAAGTCGCTACGGTGGCGCCGATGAGGCCGAACCGCAGCGTTGCAAAAAGAATTGCCGGAACAATGACAAAGAGAATGGAGCGAAAATAGGCCGCACAGATGCCAACGCCAATGACCAGCGCAAGGATGGCCGTAGCCTCCCCGAGGCGCTGCTTTATCTGCAGAGCATGCCACTCCCTCGACGTCAGACTTATGAGGAACGGCGCCACGATAATCATGCCGAGCGCATGGGCGGGATACGAGTTCAACCAGACGACATGCCAAGGAATTCCGCGCGCCGATCCGACTGCAACAGCACCAAGTACACCACTTCCGATCGGTGCGACGCCGCCCGCGATTACGATAAAAATGAGCAAATTTCTGAAGGAGGTCAGTTTAGACGCGCCGATTTTAAATATGGCCAGGAGCGCCAACGCGGTGGCGACTTCGACAATATTTGCTACAGTCAAGGCCGCGCAAAGCGCGGCGCTATTGCCCGCAGCCAAGTTTGCCAGTGCAATGGCGCAAGCGCTGCCAACGAATATCGAACCATAATTGCGCAAACTTCGAGCATGACGGAGCAAAGCGACCAAGATAATGGCGTTCGAAGGCCACAGCGTCGTAATAAAGTTGGCGCTATGCGAAAGCTCGATAATGAGAAACGAGATCACGAAAACTGCGGCCGCCAGCAGCAGGCATCCAGCCGGTGAGAGATTTAACGGCGGCTCCTGATGCGAGGATGCGCCGTCATCGAAAGCCGTTCTATCGGTCGTTTGAAGCTGCAACTCACTTGCTCCTAGCGATGACCGGCCGGGCACGAACGCGGCAAAAATATGCGAAAGCCGCGGTTTGATCGGCATTGTCGATCGGCCGTCGTGGTTGCACGGGCCGGCAAATCCAACAGCAGCGGCGGCCGAATCAGGCCGCCCGATGCGTGAATAATCTCATGAACGTCCGCCGCTGCACACCTGAAATGATATTGGCCTCAGCGCTAGCAACGCCAGATGAGCCGCTGCGGTTTCCCGTGTTGACGATCCGACGCGTTATCGCCAAAGTTTCGTATTGTCGGCGGCAGGTTTTTGGCTCGGGCTCTAGAAAAAGCCGACCGATTCGCAGCCCGTGCCGGCGCGGAAGCTTGCCTTGGCGCGCCGCTTTGGAATATCGATAATGTGCATCGAACCGTCGCCCTGGCAGGCGACGAATAATTCATCGCCGCGGAATGCCATGTCCATCGGCTGAGAGCCGACCTTGATCGCCGTCTGCTCGCGAAATGACGGATCGATCAGGCTTACCGTGTCGCTGTTCAAGCTGGTGACGCCGATCAGGCTATGGTCCGGCGCGTAACGCGCGATCTGGGCCGGTTTCGGCACATCCTTGAGGACGACCTCGTCGCGGACCCGACCGGCTTCGGTGTCGATCAGGAACAGCGTCGGCTGGGCGTCGTCGACTGCAACGACGGTGCGGCCATCGGCCGAGATGGCGACGCCGGCGAGCGGGCGCGGCGTCTTGATCTTGCCGAGCAATTTGCGTGTCGGCAGGTCGATCACCGAAACCGTGCCGTCTTCTTCGTTTTCGGTGTAGAGCCGCTGACCGTCCGGCGCAATGATCAGGCGGTGGCCGTTGGTCGAGCCGGAGGGAATCGCCGCGACGACTTTATGAGTCTTGCGATCGATCACCGCGACCACCGCGCTGTTCTCGCAAGTGATGTAGATCAGGCCGTCGGGCCCGAGCTTGAGCGTGTGCGGTGCGATATAAGGTCTCAGATCGATATCGCCGACATGGGCGCGCTTGGCGAGATCGATGATGCAAAGCAGATGGCCGGGATTGGGGTTGCGGCCGTGAATGCCATCGCCGAAGATCGGCACATAGGCGAGGCGGGTCTCCGGCACCACGAGCAATTCGTGCACGGTGCGGGGGAAGCCTCCGAGCACGACCTCCGTGTCATAGGTGACGGGATTGAGAAACAAGACTTTCGCGCCCATCTTGTCGACCGCGATCATGCCGTGGGAGCCGCTGGCGTTGGCCATCGTTGCGCTTCTTTCCTTGGTCATCGGCCGATAAGTTCTAGCGCAGTTTTCGGTGGAAATCCCATGCACGCAGTACGGCCGCTTCGTCGATCGCCAGAGCCGCCGCCGCAATATTTCGGGAGCATTGACCCATGAATGCCGTTGCCAGCCGTAACATCAAATTCCTCAGCCACAGCGACCAGGGCGGCCGCGGCGACGGCGTGCAGGTCATGGTCAACCGCGGCTTTGCCTATGTCGGCCATGGCTTCAGCAATGGCATCACAGTTATCGATGTGCGCGATCCGAAGCATCCCAAGACGGTCAATTTCCTGGCGTGCCCGCCGAACACGCGCGCCCATCATCTTCAGACCCATGGCGGCCTGCTGCTGGCGGTCAACGGGCCGAGTGTCTGGACCATGCAGGTGAGCCAGGAGGCCTATTTCACGGGAACGTCGGCCGACGCGCTGGCCGGCCAGAAATTCACCAGCGGGCTACGCGTGTACGACCTGTCGCGCCCGGAACAGCCCCGGGAAATAGCCTTCCTGCCGCTCGGCGGTTTGGGACCGCATCGCATCTGGTATGTCGGCGGCCGCTATGCCTATGTTTCGGTTCATCTGCCCGAATTTTCCGACCATGTGCTGGTGATCGTCGATATGGCGGAGCCGACGCGGCCGCAGCCGGTCGGAAAATTTTGGCTGCCGGGCATGTGGTCGGCCGGCGGCGAAACGCCGACTTGGCCCAAGGGCAAGCGCTACGCTCTCCATCATGCGTTGGTCGCCGGCAGTCTCGCCTACAGCGCGTGGCGCGACGGCGGCCTTGCCGTGATCGATGTCGGCGATCCGACCCAGCCGAAATTGTTATGCCACCGCAATTGGGACCCGCCCTTCGGCGGCGGCACGCATTCGCCGCTGCCGCTGCCGGACCGCAATCTGCTGGTCGTGGCGGATGAGGCCAACTTCGCCGATTGCAGCCTCGGCCTGCGCTATATCTGGGTTTTCGACGTTCGGGTGCCTGCCAATCCGGTGAGCATTGCGACGCTGCCGATTCCGAACGAGGTGGACTATTGCAAGAAGGGCGGAAATTTCGGCCCGCATAATCTCTGGGAGAACCGGCCGGGCGCGTTCCAGAGCTCGCAATTCATTTTCGCGACGCTGCACAATGCCGGCGTGCGCGCCTACGACATCGCAAACCCGTTTGCCCCGCGCGAGGTCGGATATTTCGTGCCGCCCGCGCCCGAGCGCATGTTCGATCCGCGGCCAAACCGGCCGCAGGTGATCCAGTCGTGCGATTGTTTCGTCGACGCCGAGGGGGTGATGTACCTCACCGATTCCAACGCCGGGCTGAACATTTTGCAATTCGAGGGCGGTTGATCCGGACCGGTGCCTAGTCCGCTCATTCCCGCGAAAGCGGGAATCCAGAGGGAATCGAATCGCGCAAGGCAATCGCCCGGGTCCCCGCTTCCGCGGAGATCAGCGGACAATTTGTCCCGCAGCGCGCATCTACATTGACAGTGGGAGCCCGCCCTTCCACACTGGTCTCATCCAGAGCCGCTCAAGCGGCCGGAGGGGACCACGGGGAGGACCGCATGGCACAGACAATCGAAGCATTCGTCGGCTCGTCTCTGGATGACGCGAAAATATCACCGCTCCATGTCAAGGTGATTGCGCTCATCGCCGCCGGATATTTCTTCGATGTCATCGATTATATCGTGCAGGGCTCGCTCATTCCCGACATGATGCAATCCAACTTCACGACCGGCGCCGGGGCCGCCCTCATGGTGAGCGCGACCACCTTGGGAATGTTCGTCGGCACGGCCGGCCAGGGCGAATTCAGCGACCGCTTCGGGCGAAGGTTTGTCTATCAGTTCAACCTTCTGCTGTTCGGCACATTCACCATCCTTGGCGCGTTCGCCCCGACCATGACGGTGCTCGTTGCCTGCCGCTTCATCGCCGGCCTCGGGCTCGGCGCCGAACAGCCGCTGGCCTTCGCCTATGCCGGCGAATATTCGCCCAAGCGCATCCGCGGCCGCATCCTCGCGATCGTGCACTTCATCGGCGGCGCCTGCGTTTGGCCTATTGCTTCACTGTTCACGCTCACGTTCCGCGATCAGATCGGCTGGCGCGGCGTGTGGATCGTCATCGGCATCGGCGCGCTGATCGTCTGGGTGTTCCGCTTCACGCTGCCGGAATCGCCGCGCTATCTGGCGACGCACGGCAGAGGCAAGGAGGCGCTCGACGTGCTCGGCCGGCTCGGCATCGCCGGTCCAAAGGATCCGCTGACGACCGACGCCGCCAGCGATACCAAGAGCGATCCGTTTGGCGTCGTGTTCCGCATGTTCCCGAGCCGCGTCATCGCCGGCATGATCTGCTTCTCGGCGTTCTTCGGCGTCGCTATCGGGCTCGGCACGTGGTTGCCCAGCATCATGACCGGGAAGGGCTTCACCATCACCAAGTCGCTCACCTACACCTTCGGCATGACGCTGGCGGTGCCGTGCGCGAGCCTCTTCATGATGTATGCGCTCGACAAATTCGGCCGTAAGATCACGTCGGTCTGCGCGTTCGTCGCCGCGGGATTGATGGCCATCGTGTTCGCCAATGCAGTCTCCGATACCGAGCTGCTGGTCGCCGGCTTCATCATGATCTTCTTTATTCAGGTTGCCGGCAATTCGATGCAGATCTTCGCATCCGAGGTGTTTCCCACCAACGCGCGGGCATCGGGTTTCGGCTGGTCCGCGGGCGTCGGAAGGCTGGCGACCGCCGGCATCGTTCCAGCGATCCTGTGGGTTCAGACCGGCTATGGCCTGACCGCAGTGTTCGTATGCCTTGCCATAGTTCTGCTGATCGCGGCGGTTTCGGTGACGCAGCTCGGCCCGGAGGCGAAGCAGAAGGGCCTCGACGAAATCGCGCCGCCGACGGGCTAACGGCGAGGTTGGCGCGCAAGCGACCGCTGCGGCAGCGCACGCGCTGTTGCGCCGATCGCTCACCCGCGCCAATAGCGATCTTCCCAGCTCCGCACGAAAGAAAGCAGCAGGCGGCTGAATACCCGATCCTGAGGATGCTGCGGTCGGCTTCATCTTTGCCTCCGTTACGGTCGTTTGGCGTCTGCAGCAGCCCTTGCAACGCCTCTGGACGGCAACCGCCAAGCATTTTATGCGAATAATTCAGTGGCTATAGGCAAATTCGGAAAAGGCGTCGAACGTCGTTCATTGTTGCTCAAAAGACGCAGTATCGAAAATGCCAGCAGCAAGAGCGGGTTGCCTATTTGGCACCGAGCGCGCTAACGAATTTACGAATTTCTACCTCGAAAAAAGAGAGACCAAAATTTGTCCTCGCCGATCGCTCGGCTGATCTCACGCAATATGAAGAACGGCACCAACGCAACGGTCGAAATTATTCCGAGAGACACCAGTCCTCCCAATCTGTTGGCGCCGACCTCTGCGATGCTCTCGGCCATTGGCTTGCCATCCCACATCCCGATAAGCACATGCTCCACAATGTGAAAACATATGAGCGTGATGCCGAACAAAACCGATTTGAACAGGATCGAATAAATGAGCGGTTTATCATCCAACCTGTGGCCCAGGTGCAGGTCTTCGGCCACGAGCATGACTTTTGCGAAGACCAAGGCATTAACGACAGCAAGACCATGAGACACATAATTTATCTGATGTTGCGATAAAATTATTGCTTCGTGAATGGCTAACATACCAAACACCACCCAGAGATATAAAAACATGAGTGCGAAGTTTTTTATCTGATCTTTGGCTCTCTCTTTAAAGTGGCGTTCTGACCCCCGCTTGTCGCCTTCTTCGCCAAAGCTTCGATCAAATTGCCGTGGTTCACTGCGACGCTGACCAGATTCGGTGAAAAGCCCAGGTGCATCTCGCGCGGGAATCCAAGAATCAAGCCCTGCTCTCCATATCCAATCGTCTTCCAGCAGAAATCCTTGTTTGGCGAATTGCGCCAGATCGCCGAACCGTATCGGCCCATATTTCTGTTCATCTTTTGAAACATACCATCGGTCGTCGCCGGACAACGATTCCTGTCTTTGTGGTGAGCTCTGGCGTTGACGACTCAAGATCGCGGCCTCTCATTTCGGAACAGCCGACTCTTTTCACAGTTTGGCATAATACGCCGAAAAATCTGCAATTCCGACTGCTACGGCCAATTAGAGCTTAGGGTTCGCGGGCCGCACCCCCGCTATGACGGGTACAGCCCGTTGAGCAGATTCAAAGCTTCCGTCAGCCGTTACTCCTTGCCGCTGCCCCCGGCATCCTGGAGTTTCTGCAGCACCTGATCGAGCGTGAAGGTGCCGGCCTTCTGCCGCGGCGGGAACTCGGCGTAGGTTTGCAGGTGTTGGCCCACAAAGGCCTGCGCTGGCACGAGCAAGAACGCGTGATTGAGGATATAATCACCGTATCCTTCGGCTTCATGCTCTGCGCGTTCGAAGGGATCAGCCCGCAGGTCTTCGATCAACGGCACGCGCAGCGGCACCAAAGGATCCGACCAGGTCTTGAAGCCAACAGCCCGCTGCTCCAGGAACAAAATCTTCCATCGGTCATAGCGTACGGCGGCGAGGTTGCCGTCATCCGTCCAGTAGAAGAACTCTTTGCGCGGGTCCGCCCCGGTACCGTCAAGTAGGGGGCGCAGGTCGTATCCATCCAAGTGGACCTTGAACGTCTTGCCCGCCGCCTCGTAGCCGGTCAGCAGCTTCTCCTTGATATTCGGCTCGCCGACGGCCGCCACCAAGGTTGGCACCCAGTCTTCGTGCGACACGATCGCGTTTATCTCGGTGCCCGGCTTGATGACGCCCGGCCAACGGATCATGCCGGGGACGCGGTAGCCGCCTTCCCAACTCGAATTCTTCTCGCCGTGGAACGGCGAGCTGCCGCCATCCGGCCACGAGAATTCTTCCGCACCGTTGTCAGTTGTATAGAGGACGATCGTGTTGTCGGCGATGCCGAGGTCGTCGAGCTGCTTGAGGAGCCGGCCGACATGGCCATCGTGCTCGACCATGCCATCTGCGTAAATGCCGTGCCCTGTTTTTCCTTCCGACTCGGACTTGAGATGGGTCCAGATGTGCATGCGGGTCGAGTTGAACCAGACGAAGAACGGCATGTCAGCCTTGCGGCTCTTGTCGATGAAATTCATTGCACCAGCCAGGAACTCCTCGTCTACCGTCTCCATGCGCTTTCTGGTTAGCGGGCCGGTATCCTCGATGGTCTGCTTGCCTATTCGGCCAAAGCGCGGATCTTCGGTGGGATCGTCTTTGTCCGACGCGAAGGAGTGCAGGACGCCGCGCGGGCCGAACCTCGCCTTGAAATTGGGATACTCAGGCGGCTTCGGATAGTCGGGATTCTCCGGCTCTTCCTCGGCGTTCAGGTGGTAAAGATTGCCGAAGAACTCGTCGAAGCCGTGGACGGTGGGCAAAAATTCATTGCGGTCGCCGAGATGGTTCTTGCCGAACTGGCCGGTGGCGTAGCCTTGCGGCTTGAGCAGCTCGGCGAGCGTCGGGTCCTTGTCGGACAGTCCTTCCTTGGCGCCCGGCAGGCCGACCTTGAGCAGGCCGGTCCGGAAGCAACTCTGCCCGGTGATGAATGCGGCGCGCCCCGCCGTGCAAGACTGCTGGGCGTACAGGTCGGTGAACATCGCGCCTTCTTTGGCGATGCGGTCGATGTTGGGCGTGCGGTAGCCCATCATGCCACGGTTGTAGACGCTGATGTTCCACATGCCGATGTCATCACCGAAGATGACGAGGATGTTGGGCTTACGGCCGCTGGCTGGCGCTGGTTGCTGGGCCTGAGCAGCGCTTTGACAGCCTGTCGCCAACAGTGACGACGCCGCCAGCAACGTACTACTGCCAAGTAGGAGATCGCGCCGCTTCAGGCCGCCATTATTCTTTGGCGTGCCGTCTTGGGATTTACCCCGCACTCGATCGTCACTCATGGCGTCATCCTCCCTCTCTGATTATGCATCGAAAGCCGACATGGCTCATTGACGAGTCGATCGGCTGCGCGTGGCGCGCGGCCGGGCGATAGCGGCGGCAGTAGTTCGGCGCGCAAAGATGCGAGCCACCCTTCACGACCTTGCGGGGTATCCTGATCCGCGGCTGGCACGGATCGTAGCTGTCGGCCTCGCTGCCGCCACGCGGATTTTCTGGAATGCAGCACGCCTTCGGCGCATCGGCGGTATGTTGCGACGAGTACCAGTCGGCGGTCCATTCCCACACATTGCCGATCATGTCGTGAAGACCGAAGCCGTTTGGCGGAAAGGCATCGACGGGTGACGTGCGCTCGTACCCGTCCGTCGCAAGGTTTTCGTGCGGGAAGGCGCCCTGCCACGTGTTGGCCATGTGACGGCCGCCTTGCGTGAATTCGTCGCCCCAAGCGAACTCGGTACCGTCGAGGCCGCCGCGCGCGGCGAACTCCCATTCGGCTTCCGTTGGCAGAGCCTTGCCGGCCCATTCGGCATAGGCCTCGGCATCTTGGTATGCGACATGCACGACCGGGTGATCGTCGAGGCCACGGATCGAACTACCCTTGCCGTATGGACGGCGCCAATTGGCGCCGAATTTGAACGCCCACCAGTTCGCGAAGTTGGAAAGGTCTACCGGATGATCGGGTGGACTGAAGACGAGAGAACCCGCCTTGAGCATATGCGGCAGCGCGCCCGGATAATCCTTCGGATCGGGGGCAATTTCCGCGAAGGTAACGTAGCCGGTCGCGTTCACGAACTTGCGGAAATCGCGGTTGGTGACTGGCGTGCGATCAATCCAGAAGTCATTGACGGTGACGCGATGGACCGGCCTTTCCTCGGGATAGTGCTGGTCCGATCCCATACGGAACGTGCCGCCGGTAATCAAAACCATGCCGTTGTGCGACAAATGTTCCGCCCGCTCGTCAGCGAAGCGAGTTGCTCGCCGGTCCTAGAGTGTGGCGTTCATGCCAACCTCCAACATGGGCAAACTTCAGGATGATCGCGCGCGCTTTGTCGAAGAAGAAAATCAGTTTCTAAAAATCAGCAAAAAGACGAGACGATCTAGTTTGATAATATACCACAACGTGACGAGACGATGATACCCTAACCGTTGCATCAGGCGTGTCACGAAAAAAGTATTATTTTACCCTCTCGGTCCTCCCGCTCACCCGCGCCAATAGCGGTCTTCCCGGCTCCGCGACAGCCGCATCGCGGAGAGGATGAGTCCGGCCATCGAATAGGTCTGCGGGAAATTGCCCCACAGCGCGCCGGTCTTCGGATCGACGTCTTCCGAAAGGAGGCCGTAGCGGTTGCGATGGCCCAGCGCATCGATGAAGAGGTCGCGCGCCGCGTCGCGCCGGCCCAGCGACCATAGCGCGTCGATCAGCCAAAAGCGGCAAATCAGGAATGCCGTCACCGGCAGCCCGAAGTCATCGGCATTGGCGTAGCGCATGACGTGCTTCTCGCGCATCAGCTCGCGCTCCAAAAGCTCCATGTCGACGTCCGAGATTTCGAGGTCCGAGATTTCCAGTCCCGGTTGCACGTTCGACATCGGTTTTTTCAATCAATGAATGCGAGCGGCCGGCTCACCGCCTCAGCGGCTTGCGCTCGGCCGTAACGGCATTTTGTTGCCTACGATTAAAGCCATGTCGCAATGCCGCCAAGCCCGGGCTCTCAGGCCCTAACGCTCGCTGCGGGCGAGTGTTCCAGCCAAGGGTTCCGCTACCGCGCTGGCTCGGCCTTGCCGGAATATGAAATGCGCCAGATGGTGCCGTTCGCATCCTCCGAAACGAGCAAAGCGCCGTCCTTATCGACGGTCACACCGACGGGGCGACCCCAGACCTCTGAATCGCTGACCACGAAGCCGGTGGCGAAATCCTCGTACTCGCCCGTGGGCGCGCCGTTCTTCACGAACACGCGGATGACCTTGTATCCGGTGCGTTTGGAGCGGTTCCACGAACCATGTTCCGCGGCGAAAATACTGCCGCGGTATTCGGCCGGGAATTGTGTCGCGTCGTAGAACGTCATCCCGAGCGAAGCCGAATGGGCCTGTATGAGCACATCTGGGATGGTGACTTTATCCTTAAGGTCCAGCCGCTCGCCGGCGTGACGTGGGTCCTCATGCGCACCGATGTAATACCACGGCCAACCATAGTACGCGCCTTCGCGCACGCGGGTGATGTAATCGGGCGGGACATTGTCACCGAGCCCGTCGCGCTCGTTGGTCGAGCACCAAACCGTGCCGGTCGACGAGGCGACGGCCATGCCGACGCAGTTGCGGATTCCGGTCGCGAAGATGCGACCGTTGTTGCCTTGCGGGTCGAAAGCAAGCACGTCGGCGCGCTCGTTTTCATTTCCCCATGTGGCGCCGAGCGGATGATCGGACCGCCAGTTTTGCACTTGAGCCGTGCCGAGCCGCTCCATGTTCTCGCCGACATTGGAGCCGGAGCCGACCGACACATACATGGTCCGGCCGTCGGGCGAGAACACCACATCGCGCGTCTTGTGACCGCCAACCGGCAGATGCGGGACCACGACCTCGGCCGGACCGCGCGCCGTTTGATCGCCATTGCGATAGGGGAAACGGACGACGGAATCGGTATTGCCGACGTAAACCCATTGCGGATCGGGGCCGGGCGGATAGAACGCGATGCCGAACGGGCCAAGCAGACCGGATGCGAAGACGGTCGATTGCGACGCGTTATTGCCGTTCGGTCGTAGCACGCGGATCCGCCCGGCGGCGCTCTCCGCGGCGAACACGTCGCCATTCGGAGCAACGCGGATGATACGCGGTGCCGAGAGGTTGGACGCAAACAGGTTGACTTCGAAGCCGTTTGGGACGATTGGCTTCTGATCGTTGGTTCGGCGCACTATTCTGACGAAATTCCGTGCTGACTCGGCAGTATCGGGTGCCGGTAAGTCCTGCGGCCTGATGAGTCGACGTATCCCCGGACGGTCGGCGCGCCAGTCGCCAAATGCGACCGTGCCCTCGAGCAGACCGGTGCCGGTTTGGCCGAAAAGCGGAATGACAGTGAGGCAAACAACCATTGCGGCGGACGCCGCAAGAATTCCGCGAACGGGGTGCGGCATGGCGTGCTCCTGGTGAGGTTCAATAAATGAACAAGCCGAGGTCAGTGCAGTTCCATGACAGGGCCATGGCTCGAACACTTCGCTTCTACCCAGGCTTTGCGAGCAAGAGTTTGGCGGACAAGAGTTTGGCGAGCAAGACACGAAATTCCCTTGATTTGATCCTGCCAACTGCCCCCGTCGATCATTCCAATCGATAGAAGCGGCCTGGGTGATGCGCCTTGATTGCTGAAGCTGCCAACCGTTTAGAGATTCCGCGGCGCCTGCGCGCCCTCGTGCGGGCCCGGGAATCGAGTCTGATTGCGCTGGCGGCGCTGGTCGGCGCGCTCGCGGGTCTGGTCGTCGCCGTCATGGGCGACGCGGTCGATCTGCTCCACGAGTTGTTCTTCCATCTGGCGCCGGGCGAGCGACTGTCGGGTCGGCTCACGCTCAATCCGTGGTTGGCCGTCCTCGTGCCGGTGACCGGCGGCATCATATTCGGCGTCGCCAGCGAAGTGATCAAACGCTGGCGGCCCGAGCGGGAAATCGACCCGATCGAGGCCAATGCGCTGCATGGCGGCCGCATGTCGCTGATCGGCAGCGTGATCGTCGCGGCGCAGACCGTCTGGTCGAGCGGCGTCGGAGCTTCGGTCGGATTGGAAGCCGGCTACACGCAGATTGCGAGCGGGATCGCTTCGCGCATCGGCATCGCGTTTCGCTTGCGACGCGGCGACCTGCGCATTCTGGTGGGTTGCGGTGCCGCCGCTGGAATCGCCGGCGCGTTCGGAGCGCCGCTCGCCGGCGCATTTTACGGTTTCGAGCTTATCATCGGCAGTTATTCGCCAAATAGCCTTGCGCCCGTCGGCATCGCGGCACTGATCGGGTTTTTGGTCGCGCACCACTTTTCGCCGGCCGAGCTCGGTGTCGTCGCTCCCGAGAAGACCACGGTCGTGGCACATGATCTCGTGCTCGCCGCCACGCTCGGCCTGCTGTCGGCGGTGCTTGGCATTATGCTCATGCGCGGCGTCGCGCTCTGCGAAGCGATGTTCACGCATTTGCGGCTGCGGCCGACGCTGCGCACGATGGCTGGCGGGCTGGTTGTCGGGCTTCTCGCGATCATGTCGCCGCAGGTGATGTCGTCCGGTCATGGCGCCTTGCGCGTCGTCGGAGTGCTCGATCTGTCGTTTCGTGCCGTGGCGCTGCTGTTCGTGCTCAAGATCGTGGCGTCGATCGCTTCGTTGGGCTCCGGATTTCGCGGCGGTTTGTTTTTCTCTTCGCTCCTCATCGGGGCGCTTGGCGGCCATATGCTGGCGGTCGCGCTCACCATGTTCTGGCCGACGGCCTACTTCGATCCGAATGCCTATGCCGTGATCGGCATGAGCGCGCTGGCGGCCTCGGTCATCGGCGGACCGCTGACGATGATCTTCATCGCGCTCGAAACGACCGGCGACCTCTGGCTGACCGCGGCGGTGCTGATCGCCGTGATCATTTCCGCGCAAGTGACGCGGGAAGTATTTGGCTACTCATTCGCGACGTGGCGCTTCCATTTGCGCGGCGAGACGATCCGCAGCGCGGCCGATGTCGGCTGGATGCGCGACCTGACCGTCGGCAAGATGATGCGCCAGGACGTGCAGACCGTGCACGCCTCGACCACAATCGGATCTTTCCGCGAGGCGTTCCCGCTCGGCTCGACGGCCTATGTGATCGCTGTCGACGAGAACGATCGCTATGTCGGGCTCGTCCAAGTGGCGGACGCGCACGCTGCCGAAGCATCGCCCGACAAGTCGATCAAGGATCTTCTCCACTACAGCGAAGACCTGCTGCTGCCGGGCATGGCCGTCAAGGAGGCCGTCCTCGCCTTCGATCGCGCGGAAGCGGAGGCGCTTGCGGTCGTCGATTCCTACCGCGACCGGCAGGTCATAGGGCTCCTCACCGAGGCCTATGTACTGCGCCGCTACGCCGCGGCGCTGGAGCGCCGGCGCCGGGAGATGATCGGCGACGAGTAAGGGGGCATATCATGCCAGGATCCACCGCTAGAATTGTCGACATCAGTCTGGAGCTCGATCCGCGGAATTTCGGGATGCGGACACCCGCCGGGTTTAAGAAGGATATGCAGTTCGAGATGGAGGTTCTCAAGGAACACGATGCCCCGGGCGGAGCCGGTCAAATCGTGCGTGGCGTACATATGCGTCTGCATGCCGGCAGTCACGTCGACGCCCCCGAACACAACGTGCGGGGTGGAACGCAGATTCATCAGCTTCCGCTGGACCTCTTCATCGGGGATGCGATCGTCGCCGATCTGCGCGACAAGATGCCCGGCAAGGCGATCGCCGCAAGCGATCTTGAGAAAGCCATTGGATCTCGCGTCAAGCGCGGCGACCGCGTGCTGTTGCGAACCGATCATAACAATTCCTATGACGGCGGTTCCGAAACGTGGATGAAGCTGTCGCCTTATCTCACGATCGGCGCAACCGAATGGTTGATCGAGAAAGCAATCGTCATCGTCGGCTACGATTTCTACCACGGCAATGACGAGCCCGGCGCGCCGCGCGTCTTTCACAATTCCAGGACGCTCAGTGAGCACGGCATCATCACCATGCCGTACCTGAAGAATTTGGATCGGATCACGAACGAGCGGGTCACCCTCATCGCGCTGCCGTTGAATATCATCGGCGCGGAGGCCTCCCCGGTGCGCGCCATCGTGCTGACGTGAAATCCAAAACGGACCTGTAAAGCAATACGGGCGCTGCATGGGGAGGAAATGGTCATGGCTTTCATGAGGTTATGCGCGCTTGCCGTCGCCTTCGTCGGCGCCATATGCGGTCATGCGCGCGCCCAACAGCACTATCCGTCGCGATTGATCACCATGGTCGTTCCGCTGACTCCCGGGACGGCCATGGACATCCAAGCGCGCCTGTTCGCCGACGCTCTGTCGAAACGGTTCGGCTACCAGGTCATCGTCTCGAACCGCCCGGGAGCCGGCACGCTCATCGGCGCCGAGACGGTCGCGAATGCGGCCCCCGACGGCTACACGATTTTGCTCACCAATTCGGCTCACGCGATCCTGGGAACGCTGAATAAGAATCTACCGTTCGATCCGGTCGCCGATTTCGCCGGCATTTGCCTGGTCGGACAAGCGCCGACTGTGGTCACCGTGGCTCCATCGCTGGGCGTTCACACCTTGCGCGAATTCATTGACCTCGCAAAGGCAAAGCCCGGCACGATCAACTACGGGTCAGCCGGCATCGGCACCGCCACTCATCTTGCGGGAGCCTATTTCGCTTATAAGACGGGCACCGAGCTGGTCCACGTACCCTACACGGTCAGCCAAACGATCATCACCGATCTGCTCGCGGGGAATATTCAAGCCACCTTTGCGCCGGAAGCCTTTACGTTACCGCTGCTACAGGACGGACGCTTGTTGGGTCTTGCGGTGGCCGATGCAGCGCCGATCGGTGAACCTATACAGGTTCCCACCGCGCTCTCATCCGGCGTGGATTACGTCAATGCGACTTGGTACGGCTTTCTCGCCTCCGCTAAAACGCCTCGCGCCGTTCTGCAAACACTGCACGATGACATTGTCGAAGTCGGCAAGGATCCAGAAATCCAGGCCAAGATTCGCCTGCAAGGGATCAGCCCGACGACAAGCATCGGGCTGCAGGACTTCGACGCGTATATCCGCAAGGACATGGCGCGGCTGGCGCCGCTGTTGGCGACGATCGGCCAATCGAGTCGATAAGAGTGCTGGTTGCGCCCGAGAAAAAAGCCATTCCTGCCGGCTCATCCCGCGCCGGTTGTCTTGCAGCGACCGCGGAAAGCAGCCAGTATTATTTTTAGGTCGCGGCTGATCTTAAGCGATATCGGTCGATACCTGACCACACGACTAGGTAGTAGATCGGAAAATCCAGCGGCCGACGATGTTATTCAGGCGTATCGCAACAGTTCCGTGGGTGCAGAAGTGCGTCGGGGTGATGGCCGCCGAATACTTGCGCATGGTATGGAAGACGAGTCGTTGCGGGATCGATCCCACGGATTTTTATGTCCGCGCGGCGCCGGAACTTCCCGCGATTTTTGCGATGTGGCACGGCCAGCATTTCATGATGCCGTTCTTCAAGCGCGAGCAGCATCTCGTGAAGGTGTTGATTTCACGCCATCGCGACGGCGAGATCAATGCGATCGCCGCCGAGCGTCTCGGCATCGAAACGATTCGCGGCTCCGGGACGAGCGGTCGCGACTTTCAGCGCAAGGGCGGCGTCGCCGGCTTCAAGGCGATGCTCGAGGCGCTGGCGCGAGGTTACAACGTCGCGCTCACCGCCGACGTGCCGAAAGTGTCGCGGGTTGCCGGACGCGGCATCGTGCAGCTCGCGCGCGCGGCGGGGCGACCGATCTATCCCGTCGCGGGGGCGACGAGCCGCCGCATCGAGCTGCGTAACTGGGACTGCTCCGCCGTCAACCTGCCGTTCGGCCGTTTCGCCATCGCCGTCGGCGAGCCGGTCCGGGTCGCGGCGGATGCGGATGATGTGACGATGGAGGATGCGCGGCGCCTGGTCGAAACCAGGCTCAACGGCACCACAGAGCGGGCTTACGCCATCGCCGAAGATCGCGCGCAGGACTTCGACTGGCGCCGAGCGCGAATGCGACGCACCGAAATCGGTTGAGCCGGCGCCGGCGCCGGAGCGGCCGATCAGGAGTCGCGATCCGTCTTGACTGTCGTCCTTCCCGTTCCCGCGCAGGCTTTGCAGATGAGCCGATTGCCGCGCTCGCGGACGCGGCCGGTGCCGCAACACCGTATGCAGGTCTGTTGCACGACCGCAGCAGGGCGGCCGTTGTGCACCGAAAACCGTTTTCCGAAATGCATTCGAAAATCCCCTGGTTTGCGCGATTGTGAAGTTGATCGGCACATTATCGACGGCGCGTTAAGGCCCCGCCGCGGGATTGCGTAAAATGCGATGTAAGCCCGCAAGTTCATCCTGCCCAAGCGGATGCGGACGAGGCGGCGCCGGCGCGCGGCTCGAAAACGTCGTTGGCGCGACGGGCTACGAAGCCGACCTGACGGCGTCGGGACGGATGCCTGGCCTGTTGTGCTTTTCTTTCACATCGGCGATTTTTTCCAGCACCTCCTTGAGCGCCTCGATCGTCTTGGTCTCGGCCACGGTCAGTGGCGTCGTCGGCTGAAAATGCGCCAGCAGCACGATCAGCGCATCGCCGATGCGGCCAAGTTGCTTGCCGTAGGAGGCGACGTCGGACAGCGCCTCCTCCTCGACCTTGGGTTCGCTCGACTGACCGAGATTGATGTTGACCAGCCCGAACTGGCCGCCGGTCATGAACGCCGTGAACGGATTGATCGATTGGACGACATCGCCGGATAGCGGAAGCTTGAAGGTTGGCATGCGCGGCTCCTTCCTGGTGTCAGCGGAAGACAGACTCATCGGGACCCCAGCTTGGCGATTGTGCCGCCGGATCGCCTGGCGGTCTAGAGCATGTTCAGTTTCGCTGGAAACTGCTCATGCTCTAGATTCTTTGTTTGGTCGCATTTTCCATGGAAAACCGGTATCCACCCCGGATCAAGTCCGGGGCAGGCTTTTTCCTGAAAATGCTCTAGCGTTTGCGTCGCGACCGGCGGGCTTTTGCCTTCGCCGCGCACGCTGCGCAACGGCAACCCGATGGCTTGATGAAGAGATCGAAATATTCCCGCCCGTAGTCGAGCGTGATCTCTTCCCCCGGCGCGATGCCGCGCAGCGCGATGAACACCATCTTGCCCTTGCGCAACACCGCCTCTGCATTGGCCCGGCAGGAATGATTGATATAGCGGCCCAAATTTTTCCGCGACGAGCCGTCGATGGTCCATCGCCCGTTGATCTCGAACATGTACTTGGCGCCGGTGCGCCGCTCGCGCGCCTGCGCCTGCGCAGTCGGAATGCGCCTGCCGCGGTAGGTCACGATGGCGGCGCCTTGCTCGATCGGCTTGGTCGCGAACAGGCCAAGTCCGGTCGACGCGCGGCCGACGCGGAAGCAGCGTGAGGGCATTTATTGCGATTAGCCGGAGATTCGCGCCATGTCATGCGCAATTATTGATATCGTCAGTGCCGGACTTGATCCGGCAATCCATGCGGACTGCTGGCTTCGACGGACCTTCGGCTAGGCTCTCGTAGGCCGCGCCTCAACATGGATACGCGGGTCAAGCCCGCGTTATGACGGTAAAAAAAGCGAGTTGCGCTATATTTCATTGGCACAGGCATTCCTGACATGCGCAAGACAAAACTGCGGGCAAAGCCCGCGAGCGAGGCGGTCGTGAACTTTCTCTACGAGCGGCCATGACCCGGCATTTGACGCCCGCCACCGCGACTTTCATCGGCGCCGCCGGCAACAG